>Ga0302320_10024356_pt1 | contig 11818 bp, 8 predicted proteins | sample Bog_T0_3_FD_202130 | JGI IMG/M metagenome (GOLD analysis project Ga0302320, IMG submission 202130) | Peat permafrost microbial communities from Stordalen Mire near Abisko, Sweden - Bog_T0_3 | ecosystem: Environmental > Terrestrial > Soil > Wetlands > Peat | place: Sweden: Abisko, Stordalen Mire... | reverse complement strand
TCAACTGGCCCTCTGAGCACACCGGTTGGCGGCTGCTGATGAACACTAACAATTTGGGAGACCCGACCGCGTGGCTCGCCATTCCCAATTCCGAGGCCACCAATAGTTTCTGGAGTCCGCTGAATCCCGGGCAATCCAACGCTTTCTTCCAGTTGGTTTATCCGTGAATTACTTGAGAAAAGCGTCCACCTGGGTGGCGAATGCAGCCGGTTGGTCGAACATGATGAAATGGTAGGAATTGTCGATCCGCACCATCGTCTTGTTGGGCAACGGCGCGAAGCTGTCCTGGTACATCCGGTCAGCCGCCGTCTGCGGCATCATGGTCGAGGAATCCCAGGGATAGAGCACCGTGACCGGCGTTTTGATCTCGTGCAGTTTCGGCCGGATATCGGTCGTCATATCCTCATACGTGGCGCGCGCCACCACCGATTTGTCAGACTTGATGGACCATTCGGTGGCCGCCTTGAGACCATCCGGCGATTTGACGAGCACGGGAAGAAATTGCTTTGCGCCCTGCGCGTAGGCCTCCGGCGTTTCGGCCAGGACACTGTCCCGCATGGCGGCGGCCTGCGGTGTCACTTCGGCGACGTCTTTTGCTCCGTAGAGCGCGGCGAAGAAAGGCAGTGAATCCACCACCATCAGCTTGCTGACATCCTCCGGATGCTGGATGGCGAGGAGCAATCCAGCCAATCCACCGAGCGAATGGCCAATCACCTTGGGCGCCTGCAACTTGTTTGTTTTGATGTAAGCGTCAATGGCATCCACCGTTGGCTGAATCACCAGTCCCTCCGCGTTCCCCCGCGCCGGCGCCCCGGCGAAGCCCGCCACCTGCACGATGTGCAGACGAAAATTCGGCTCAAGATGCGCTACCGTGGCGTCCCAAACCGCACCCGAACAACTGAGTCCCGGAATCAGTACAACATCCGGCCCCTTGCCCCGCACAGTGACCGTGATTCGATTCGTCCACGGCTCCGCCATCGCCGCCGAAATGTGCCACGCCAGGACCACCACCAAAACAATTGCAGACGCTGATTTTCGCATAAGTAATTATTGCAGTGTCCGCTATCGTTGGTAAACCGGCAATATCTGATATGGCGGGGTCAGGGAGAGAACGGCAAAGGCCGTGGTCAGTCCCTCCCCAAACTCGAACAACGCCGGGTCGGCCCGCCACGATCCATCCGGTGACTGCGCATTGACGAGGACGCTGGAAATGCGCGGATATATTTGCTGCCAGTAACGTCCGCCCAATTGCGCCGCCGCCTGGCTGCAATAGAAGGTGCTGTAAATAAATTTCTCATGTCCGCCCAAACTATTTCCGTAGGTCCGGAAGGGATTTGCCAGCAACCATTCGCCCGCCCTTTGCGCCATGGCGGTCTCGTGCTGACCCGCCATCGCCAGCGCGACGATCCCCGCGCCGGTTACTCCGCGCGCCACGCCATCCATTCCATAACCGTGCGCGGCGTAGCAGAAACCGCCGGAGCCCGCATCCCAGCACCGGCCCACAAACGACATGGCCTCGTCCACGTAGGCCGCGGGCACGTCGAATTCGGAGTTTCGCGCCGAGCGCAGGAACATCAATTGCCAGGCCGTCACGGAGAGATCCGCGTCCGGCGAATTCCCCAGGCGGAGGTAGCGCCATCCGCCTTTGTCGTTGGCCGGCCGGGGTTTTAGCTGATGCGCCCGCGTGAACAGCAGCGCCTTGGTGATGGCCTCGCGGACATTCCTGGACCGCTCCCCCTCCACTTGACCATAGACTTCGCCCAGCATCAATCCGGCGATGCCATGATTATACATCGCGGCATGGGAAGGCCCGCGGCTGTCGTGGAATGGCGGGGGCGGCACGTAGGAGAACAATCCATCCGACATTTGACAACGGACGACAAAATCAATCGCGCGATTGAGTTGCTGGCCGTACGGACCCAGTCCGGGTTGGTGTCCCCGCGACAGGAACGCCATGATCGCCAGACTGGTGGTCGCGGGCTGCGCCTGGGGTACGGTGGTGGCAAACGAGCCGTCCGCCGCCTGCTGCGACGCCAGCCATGCCAGCGCGCGGTCCACCGAATTTTCCACGCGGCGCCATTCCGCCGGAGCCAGCACCGCCGCCAGCGGGGGAATCGATCCGGCGGCGGGCGCATTTCCGCTCGCGAGGCCACTTGCAGCCTTGACAGAATTAACGACGAAAGTCGCGAGAGCGAAGAACAGGACCATTGATTTGGAATGCGCCAGCCTCATGTCGTATCAAGGTTGCTACATCCTAGACCCAAAAAGCCATCCTGTCGTTTCAAATTATTTAATCAGATTTGTGCAGACTGGTTGCTCGACATCTTCAGTGGAATAGCACGTCTCCACCTTTCGAGCCCAGCCACGGTTCGGTCTTCAATCCCAAAGGGATTGAGTCATGTAGCCCAGGGTTGGACCGATTCCGAGAGGTCCTACCCTGGGTGAACGCGATTGAATCCACAACCCTGAAAGGGTTGCACCACACAGGGTTATGAAATAGACGCAACCCTTTCAGGGTTGGGGTCTTGCCATCTTCCAACCCAGGGTAGCTCGTGCCTCGCAACCCTGGGCTGAGTTATTCAATCCCTTTGGGATTGGAAAGACCTGAGACCGCCATCCATCATAACTTCAGAAGGCCATTCAATCCGGTCTTCGCCCGAGGCGGGGCTGAAATGTCGATAGGATTTATCCAAGGGCGGTTAACCTTTTTCCGCCGGGGCGGCGCGCCGGGGAAGGAAGCAGATGATGCGGGTGCCGCCTTTGGCCTGGCTTTGCACCAGCAGCGTGGCGCCGATCAGGCCGGCGCGGTAGTGCATTGTGCGCAGGCCCATCCCGGTGGATGACGGTTGCGGGGAACGCATCCCGACTCCGTTGTCGCCTACCGTCAACAGCATTTTGTCCTCCGTCTCGGACAGGCTGATCTCGATGGCCGTGGCGCGGCCATGTTTGATGGCGTTGGTCACGGCCTCCTGGGCGATGCGATAGAGGTGGGCGGCGGCGGTTTGATCGCCAATGGCCACGGCGGCGTCCGCCTTGAAATTGCACTTGACGTTGAACATACGCTCGGTGTTCTCCGCCAGTTCCTTCAACGCCGACACCCAGCCTTCCGATTCGAGAATAAATCCGGACAGGCCGCGCGCGAGCGAACGGGTTTGGACGATGACATCGCGCACGTGCGCGGCGATTTGTTCGGCCTGGGTTGCCGCCGTTTTGGATTTTTTTTCGAGCGATTCCGCCAGGGACTGACTCTTGAGTTCGATCCCGGCCAAATGCTGGCAGATGCCGTCGTGCAAATCCTGCCCGATGCGGCGCTGTTCCTCGTCGCTGATATGAAGGACCTCCTCCTCCAGCCGCTTGCGCTCGGTTATTTCCATGGCCGCGCCGGTGATGCCGGTGATGTCGCCGGCGGCATTCCGCACTGGTTCGACCGTCAAATCGTAGTAACGCTTCTGGCCGTCCACTGTGCCGGAAACTTCCTGGCGGATCGCCACTCCGCGCATTAAGACGCGGAGCTTGATTTGCGTCATCCGGTCCGCTTCCTCGGGGGAGAAAAGTTCGGCGTCGGTCAGGCCGAGCATGTCGCGGCCGGGTTGGACGATTTCGCCGTGGTGGACCCAGGTATAACGCAAGTCGGCATCCTGATTGAAGACGAGGATGGGGGAATTCTTCAAGGCCACCCGGAATCGCTCCTCGCTCAATCGCAACGCGGCCTCGGCCTCGGCCAGTTTTCTTTCCTGCTCGATTTGGGCCAGCGCCCGCGCTGTGACCGATGGCAGGGCATCGAGGAATTCCTTGCCTTTGACCAGATAATCGCGCGCGCCGCTTTTCATCATTTCCACGGCGACCCGCTCGTCACCCTGTCCGGTAATGATGAGAAAATCGGTGAGGCGATTGAGCGCGGCAAGCTGACTGATGATCTGGCGCGCGTCCGTGTCCTGGAGTTTCAAATCCAGCAGGAGCAGGTCGGGACGGTGAGACTGGAGCGCTTTGAGAGCTTCCGCGCCGGAGGCGGCGGTGGTGACCGCGTAGCCCTGGCGCTCCAAGGCGCGGGCCGCCAGCCGCAAAAGGCCGGCATCGTCATCGACAACGAGCAGCGACGCAGGTGTTTTGCGGACGCTCATGGGCGGTCAGGTCCGAACTTCCGGCACCTGCACCAGGGAAATAAAAAGGCCAAACTGCTTGATGGCCTCGGCAAACTTGTCGTAGTCCACCGGCTTGACGATGTAGTTGCTGCAACCCAGGGAGTGGCATTTCTCCACCTCGCGAGGGTCATCCGTGGTGGTCAGCATGATGATGGGAACCTTCCTCAACTCCAGGTCGGCCTTGACCTGGCGCAGAACTTCGACCCCGTCAATTTTGGGCATGCGGACGTCCAGCAGAATGAGATAGGAGGCTTCCTTTGCCCGTTGGCGCGGGCTGCGTCCAAAAAGAAAATCCAGGATATCCTGCCCGTTTTCAAACCGTTCCACCGGGTTGTGCAGCCCAGCCCGTTGCAGATTCTTCTCGATTAGGCGGACATGACCGAGATCGTCGTCGGCGATCAGGATGGTCACTTCTTTGGTCACGCCCATTGTTCTACTCCTTGTTTGCGGGCAGCGAAACAAAAAAAGTGCTGCCTTCGCCGTTGGTGGACTCCACCCAGATCTTCCCGTCCTGGCGCTCCAGTATCTTCTGCGCAATGGTCAGGCCCAGGCCCTCGCCCTCCGACGCCGTTGGATTCAGCCGGTGGAAAATCTCGAAGACCCTGGCCTGGTGCTGCGGCTCGATCCCGATGCCGTTGTCCTTGACCGAGTAAATCGCCCGGCCTTTTTCGACGCGGCCCAGCACGTGGATGCTGGCGGGAACGTCGGGCCGGCGATATTTGATGGCATTGTCAATTAGATTGGTGAACACCTGATTGACCTGGCCGGCATCTCCGCGGCATTCGGGGAGCGGGCCGGTTTTGAGAGTCGTCCCGGTTTGTTGGAGCTGAAATTCCATGGTCTGCGCGATATTGGCCAGCATGGCGTTCATATCGAGCGATTTGATGTTGAGCGCGGCGCGGCCCAGGCGGGAGAAGCGCAGAAAACCCGCCAGCAAGGTGTCAATTTTGGTCACGCCGGCCTGGATGAACTGCATCGCTTCGGGAACGTCCCGTCGCAGGATATCCGCCAGTTCACGCTGATGCGCCTCGGTCAATTCGTGGCCGTCCAGCAGTTCGCAAATCCGGTCGCAATCGCGCTTCAGTTCCTTGGTGAAGCCCTGGATGTTGACCAGGGGCGAGCGCAGATCGTGGGACGCCACATATACCACCGTCTCCAGCTCTTTGTTCTTCTCCGCCAGGGTTTGGGCGAGTTCCGCCAGGCGCACTTCCGAATGTTTGCGCTCGGTGATGTCGGTGCGAATGGCGATGTATTGCACCGGTTTCCCTTTCGGATCGAGGAACGGGAAGATCGTGGTATCAACCCAGTAACGGCTGCCGTCCTTGGCGCGGTTGCAGATTTCCCCCTTCCAAATTTCGCCCCGCGCAATGGTATTCCAAAGATCGCGGAAAAACTCCTTGGGATGATGGCGCGAGTTGATGATGCGATGGTCCTGGCCGATCAGTTCCTCGCGGGAATATCTCGAAATCTCGCAAAACTTGTCGTTGACGTAGGTAATGCGTCCGCGCGCGTCCGTGACGGCCACGATGGAATGGGCATCCAGGGCGGACTTCAGATCGCGCAGTTCGCGATCCAGTTCCATGCCTTTTGCTTCGGTTGCATCCCCGGATTTTGCTGTCATTGGGTGCAAATTACGGTAATCCCCTACAGGCGACAAGGGAGCTTTATACACTTCAGGCATTGGGAAAAGAGGGGGGCACACCCAAGGGATTTCCCTACGCAACCCCCCTCCAAACCATCGAGAGGGGCGGGTTCCTGCGAGCCCCTAATTTCAAACCGGGCCATTCCCTCCACCCGGAAACGGTGGTTCCCCGGAAGCCTCGGCGGAGGTCGATGCGGGGAGAGGGAGAACGAGCGCCGCGCGTAAATACGCCGCATAGAGCTGCCGGGTTAGCGGCGACCGGCTGAGTTTCTTTCCGTCCAACGATTCGACCTCGACGATGCCGTAGGAAGTCATGGTAAGGAAAACGCCTTCGGCGCGGAACAAGGACCCCGGACGAGACTGCGTTTCCCGGAAGGGGATTTTCGCGTCCCGGCAAAGCCGGCCAACCAGGCTGCGGGTGACGCCGGGCAGCGGACCGGCCGCCAGCGGCGGCGTGTGGACGATGTTTTTATTGACCCAGAAAATGTTGCTGGTGGTTCCTTCGGCCACGCAACCTCTGGTGTTCAATAGCAGGGCCTCATGAGCGCCTGCGGTATCGGCTTCGGCGCGGGCGAGGATTTGGGGAAGTTTGTTCGCGGTTTTGAAGCGCGCCAGCGGGTCGTTGACGGGGAGGCGAAGCGAGGACGTAACAACCCGCCAGCGGGCGGGCCTGGTTGGGTCAAGCCGCGGCGCGGGATGCAGGCTCATCACGATGGCGGGATTTTTGGCGTTGCGCGGGGAGTAGCCGCGCCCGGTGATGCCGCGCGAAACCGTGAGCCGCAACATGGCTTCGGGCATTTGATTGCGCTGGATAAGTTCGAGGGCGCGCGCCTCCAGTTCATCGAATGTCCACGGCAGCGCCAGTTTGAGGACATCGATTCCTTGCTGGAAACGGCGTATATGTTCCGCCCAAAGGAATGGCCGGCCGCGGGTCACCAGCATCGCTTCCCAAAGCGCGTCACCGAAGAGAAAGCCGCGGTCGAATACCGAAACCACCGCTTTGGTTTCGGGCACAAACTGGCCATTGAGAAAGACGATCATCGGCTGGTCCTTTCGCGCATGATGGCGAGCGGGCCCGCCGCGTACTTTATAAACAGCCACAACACGTTTTTCGTTGCCCGTGACCGTAGCCGCCGCCGTCGTGCGCATCAATGTCAAAACCTTGCGTCGGGAGCACCTTGACACGACCATTCTCAGTGGAGCGCGGCTGTGTTCTGAGGAGCGGAGCGACGAAGAATCAGCCGCAGCGCGCACGATGCAATCGACGCGCCTTCCCCTTCAACGTTGCTGCGACTGGTCTTCGACACAGTCGCGCTCCGCCCAAAGACCCGCGTCCCCTTGCGCGGGTGCGAGAACTTTCGCCTTTGCCCCCGCCCAGGATGTGCTACGTTGCCCCGGCATGATTCTTACGAAGGAAGAAGCCGAAAGCCTGGTTCAACTCCAGCATCACACACCGCATGAACTTCTCGGCATGCACCTCCTCGCGGACGGCGCCGGAGTGGTCGTGCGCGTGCTCTGCCCGGACGCCGCCAAAGTGGCCATCGTGCCCGTCCACGAAAAATCGCGCCCATCCATCAAGCTGAAGAAAGTTCATCCCGGCGGACTTTTCGAGGGGTCCAGCGCCAAGGCCAGCCAGGTTTACGCCTACGACACCGTGATTAGCTACGCCGACGGCACCGTGGTGCAAAACCGCGATCCCTATTCCTTTTTGCCGACGGTTGGCGAGACGGACCTTTTCCTGTTCGGACAGGGCAACGAGCATCGCATTTACGAAAAACTGGGCGCGCAATTGCGGGTGGTGGATGGCGTTCACGGCACCGGCTTTGCTGTTTGGGCCCCGGACGCCAAGCGGGTCAGCGTGGTTGGGAGTTTTAACAATTGGGACGGGCGCCGTTATCCGATGCGTTCACTCGGAGCTTCCGGCGTCTGGGAGCTTTTTATTCCCGGCGTCGGACAGGGCGCGCTCTACAAGTATGAAATGGTCACGGCGGAGAACCGCCTCATGCTCAAGGCCGACCCCTACGGCTTTTTCTTCGAGGAAGCGCCGAAGAATTCCTGCATCGTCTGGGACAACCGAAGTTTTAAGTGGGAGGACGCCGCCTGGCTGGAACGTCGCCGGCAAAGCAATCCCTTCCGCAGCCCGATGAGCATTTACGAAATGCACCTGGGCTCGTGGCGCAAGAAAAGCGCCATGGAATCGTTGAACTACCGCGAAATCGCCGAACCCCTGGCGGAATACGTCAAGAAGATGGGTTTTACCCATGTCGAGTTTCTGCCGCTGGCCGAGCACGCCTTCTTTCCGTCGTGGGGTTATCAAGTGACCGGCTTTTATGCGCCAACCTGCCGCTACGGGACGCCGGACGATTTGCAATTTCTGATTAATCATCTGCACCAGTCGGGGATCGGCGTTCTGGTGGACTGGGTGCCGGCGCATTTTCCGCGCGACGATTGGGCCTTGGCGCGCTTCGATGGCACCGCCCTCTACGAACATCAGGACCCGCGCCAGGGCGCGCATCAGGACTGGGGAACGCTGATCTTCAATTACGGCCGCCACGAGGTGCGCAATTTTCTGGTGGCCAACGCCCTGTTCTGGTGCGAGCGATTTCATATTGACGGCCTGCGCGTGGACGCCGTCGCCTCCATGCTCTACCTCGACTATTCCCGCAAGGAAGGTGAGTGGGTTCCGAACAAATACGGCGGACGTGAAAACCTGGACGCGGTCGAATTCCTCAAGAATTTCAACGGCACCCTCCTCTCCGCTTTTCCCGGTGTCGTGACCGTGGCGGAAGAATCCACGGCGTGGCCGCAGGTGACGCGTCCGCCTTACCTCGGCGGGCTGGGCTTTTCCTTCAAGTGGAACATGGGCTGGATGCATGACACGATTTCCTATTTCAGCCGCGATCCCATCTTCCGGAAATATCATCAGAACGACCTCACGTTCGCGATGCTGTATCAATACACGGAAAACTACATCCTGCCGCTTTCCCACGATGAAATCGTGCATGGGAAAGGATCGCTGGCGCAAAAGATGCCGGGCGACGACTGGCAACGTTTTGCCAACCTCCGCGCCATGATTGCCTATCAGTGGCTGTTCCCCGGCAAGAAGCTGTTGATGATGGGTTCGGAAATTGGGCAAACCTCGGAATGGAACGCCAATGGCAGCGTGGATTGGTCGTTGCTGGAACAAGGCCCCTACCATGTTGGCTTGCAAAAGCTGGTGCAGGACCTGAATCATTTGTTACGGAGCGAGGCGGCGCTCTACGATGCCGATCATGAATACGCCGGCTTTTTCTGGATTGATTGCGGCGACGCCGAACACAGCGTCCTCTCGTTCGTGCGGCAGAAACAGGACGGCACCGGCCGCGTGATTGTCATCATGAACCTGACGCCGGAACCGCACCCGGGCTACCGCGTCGGATTGCCTCAAGCCGGACACTGGCGGGAAGTCGTGAACACGGATGCGGAGATTTACGGCGGCAGCAATCAAGGAAATTTGGGCGGCGTGACGGCCGAGGCGCATCCGATGCACCACCAGCAATTCTCCGCGTCGTTCGTCCTGCCGCCGCTCTCCGTCATCGCCTTCCGCGCCGAATAATTAAAAGGAATTAACACGAGCACACCGAGAGAACAGAGAAACAAAATCCACGGGCGCGTTTGCAAACCCTCTCTCCCCGCCTGCGGAGAGAGGGGTTCGTTCGCTGGGGAGTATCATGCGCTCCAAGTGCCCGTTGAGTTCGTTTGACTCTTTTGCTTTTTGATTTCACGGTGTCGAAACCCTGTACTATTTCGTTCCTCGCCGGATGTTATCCTGTGAAATGACGACCAATGAACTGCTCCGCCGTTATGTGACCGACCGCTCGGAAACGGCCTTCGCCGAACTGGTCTCGCAGCATCTTGACCTGGTTTATTCGGCCGCGCTCCGGCAGGTCAACGGCGATGCCGCGGCCGCCCAGGATGTCGCCCAGGCCGTTTTCACTGACCTGGCGCGCAAGGCCCCGTCCCTCATGTGGCACGCCTCGATCACCGGCTGGCTTTACACCAGCACCCGTTACCTCGCGGCCAACCATCGCCGGACGGAGCAACGTCGTCGCACCCACGAACAGGAAGCCAACGCGATGAACCAACTGCTCCAATCCGCCCAACCCGATCCGGCCTGGCTGGAACTCCGACCGTTGCTCGACGACGCCATGCACGAACTCAGCCCCGCCGACCGCGAAGCTGTGCTTTTGCGGTACTTCGAGCGGCTCCCGCTGGCGCAAGTCGGCGTTCGCCTCGGCCTGAACGAAAACGCCGCCCGCAAGCGAGTGGAGCGGGCCCTCGAAAAACTCCACACCATCCTCGCCAAACGCGGGGTTACTTCGACAGTGGCGGCGCTGGCCGTGCTGATGGTGGAGCGCGCGGTTGCCGCCGCTCCGCCGGAACTCGCCCGCGAGATCAGTGCCGCCGCCGTCGCCGCCGCCGCCAGTGGCACGGCTCTCGGCTGGGCGATGCTCAAACTGGCCGCGTTCCTCACCCCAAAAACCCTAATTGCTGCGAGCGCGGCGGCGTTGATTGTTGGCATGACTCTCGCCCCCAAACTGCTTCCAACCGGAATGGGATCAGGTTCCACTGCCGCGCGCGTATCCGCCCGGGCTGGGATCCCCACCCCCGCGCAATCCAATGCTACGGAGCCGGCGCGGGCGCAGATTGCCGCATTCCCCGCACCTGCGACGAACGTCAACGGAATGATCCTGCACATCGTGGCCGATGACACCGGAACACCCGTAGCCGGAGCGACGATAGAATGCACGGATGGGGTGCCGCCCGCGCGTGGCGGCGGACGGGGCGATGGATTTTTGCTGAGGCCAAAGGAATTGGTCTTGACGGCGACGGACCAAGGCACGGCCGAGATTCCTTTATCTCGAGGCCCGAACGAGGTGCTGATTGTCAACGGGCGGGCGGAAGGTTTCGCGGATCTGAGGTTGGTATGGAACCCTAAACGCGGCATCGAAATCCCCCATGAATACACCATGCGCCTGTCACACGCGGTCTGCATCAGTGGGCAAGTTGTGAATGAGCAGGGCCAGCCGGTGGCTGGTGCCAAGGTCACAGTGGAAAACAGAGCGGCCCCGTTTCAGTCCGGAACCCAGTCACCGGGGATTCATGGCCCCACGTGGGGAGAAACCGTAAGCGATGCTAACGGGTTTTGGCAAATCAATCGCTTCGCCAAAACGAACATCGGCGTCCTTAACGTGTGGGCCACTCATCCCGGCTATGCGACCAACGATCAAGAACCTCGTGGGTATGTCAGCCTTGGGGTTGCCCTGGAGGTAGTAAATCAACTTCTGACAGGCACCTTTGTTTACAAACTCGATCGCGGTATCACCGTCCAGGGAATTGTCGTGGACCAGGAGGGTCAACCCGTGACGAACGCGTCGGTGCAGATCGTTTCCGATATGCGCTCGTGCGCCACCAATCTATCAGCCGGCACCTTCGTATTGAACGCCTGCAAGTTAGGCATGTGTGAGATCATCGTCCGAGCCCAGGGGTTTGCGCCATTGAAGCTGGAAAAGAAGCTTACGAACAACCAGGCTGCCCTGTTCTTGGCGTTGAAACGGGCGAAACCGCTAAAACTGCACTTGATGGACACCAACAAAATGCCTGTGGCCCATGCTCTGGTGCGTGTCGGAGATGACACAGGGATCGCACGATTTGAACAGGTGTCTGACGCCAATGGGAATCTGATCTGGGACAGCCCGCCTCAACAGACGCTGTATATTGATGTCGAGGCTCTAGGTTACACCCATCAACAGGGTGTCAGTATTGAAGCGAATGGAGAGGAACAACCCATCACCCTCCATGCGGCACGAGCGATCAGAGGCAGCGTGCGCGATGCCGCATCGAGGCTGGCAGTTTCAAGTTTTCGCGTTAGGGCCTGTGCGTAAATAAACGCTTCAACTTTTGGTTGGAGTGGTGTAGGCTTCTGTCATGGAAGCATCTGCGCAGGCGATTAAGCAGCGCTATGAGGCCCTTTCTCCTGTTCTGCATGAGCGAG
>Ga0302320_10024355_pt1 | contig 11818 bp, 10 predicted proteins | sample Bog_T0_3_FD_202130 | JGI IMG/M metagenome (GOLD analysis project Ga0302320, IMG submission 202130) | Peat permafrost microbial communities from Stordalen Mire near Abisko, Sweden - Bog_T0_3 | ecosystem: Environmental > Terrestrial > Soil > Wetlands > Peat | place: Sweden: Abisko, Stordalen Mire... | reverse complement strand
TAAGATCGCCAAGCTGGAAGAAATTTGCAGCGCTCGGAAATATAGCTGGACCCCTCAATTCGAGTCTCTTGATTTCGCGGATTCCTTTGCCAAGCACAAGTCAGAGATAGGTAGTAGCCCGTCTTTTGTTTTCCTGGATCAGAACGGCGTCAAATTCGTCACACGGGATATCTTCACCTATTTGACTGGGTGCAACAGAACAGACATTCTATTTTTCTTTGCATCTTCTCATCAGCGACGTTTTTCCGACGAATTTGCGAACGAGCTGCATATTTCCGCCGACACTCCTCATTGGGATGTCCATCGCCGAGTAGCTGACGTCTATCGAGGCTGGGCTCCCAACGGTTATTTTGTCGGGCAATATTCGATTATGAAGGGCAGTAACATCTATGGCCTGATCTTCGGTTCGAGTCACTGGCTCGGCATGTACAAGTTTTTGCGGGCTGATCCCGAAGAGGCCAACTACGAGATAGATGCCCCGGTTCTACAGGGGGATCTGTTTACGGGCCATAAAATGACAAAGGTCGAAGCACTCGCCATTGAGCTCGAGAATTTGATCCGCAAGCAAGTTCTTAAGACGGATGGAGATGTAGTGATGCACAGCATTAGCCAGGGCATCCTTCCGTCTAAAGTGGCGCCCGATCTTTATCGTAAGCTAAAAGAGCAGGGGGTGCTGTCCCATTCGGGCACCAATCGTCCGCGGGCTAGCGAGGATGCGCTAAGGTCGCCGCGGCCCCTTGTGTTTGCTTCTTAGGGCCACGCGCCGCTGTCCGCTAGTCGACGTCACGCAACCGCCAAGCTGGCCGCACCAACTGGAGGCAGATATTTGTCGAGAAAAGCCGTTTGCTTCGGGCTCAAATGAGTCTTCCAAAATCGCTGCGTGTCCGGCCAAGGGATGAAGCGGGCGTTACGCTTTAGACCGAAAGAGAGAACCTTCCATGTGAATTTCGCCCAATACTCTGCACTGTAATTTTCCATGCTTTCGGCATATGCGGGGAATTTTGTCTGAAGGGCCTCGCGCATCATCGCGATGTTGTCCCCCTTTGGATTCAGCACCTCGCAGAATATCTCGCGTGGCGAAAGCGGCCGGATCTCTTTCAGGACCTCGTCCATTACCTTACGGTCATGGAAGGGCATGAAGGGGGCTACTGCGACATATACCTCGATGCCATTGTCGTGGGCTCGTTGGAGCATCTTCAGCCGCCGGGTTGGCGATGTTGCTCGGGGTTCAAGGGCACGGGCCAGGCGATCGTCCATGTAGGGCAATGAGGTCCCCAGGAGGACCTGGTCCTTGTGAGCAACGAGAAGGTCGAAATCGCGCTCCACGAGCGCTGATCGGGTCTGCAGCCGAACCTTGTGGCCGGCCTCGAGGAGGAGTTGCAGGCATTGCCGGGTAAGCTTTAGCTTCGCCTCAGTGGGCGTGTAGCAGTCCGTCAAAAAGGACATCAGTATCCATCCGTCGCCCCATTCAGTCGTTCGGGCCTTTTCCGGCGTGAACCGCGTCAACTGCTCGCGTAGCGCCTCGACGATCCCGACCTTCGGGAGCAGATACTTGCCCCACTCTCGCTGGCGATGGCCTTCGTTGTTGAACTTCACGCCCGGCATCGCCGGGCAGTAGCAATGGTAACAACCGTGCTCGCAGCCTACGTAGGGATTGATCACCCAATCACCGAGGCGTTTCTTCCAGAGCCCTGATGGATTGATGGGTGTCATGGACGAGCTATTAGCAAGTATGTGCGAGGAGTTTGTTGTGGACATGGAATTATTTGAGCTTGTTATTTAAATATTCAACGAAAAAGTGAATAAAAATGAGGGTTAAGAAAATGAAGATAGCCGAAGCCATCAGGCGGCAGATGTCGAAGCGTGGTGCGAATGACGTTCCGCAGATTTTGGCACTACTGAGGAGAAATGGAGTGAAGATTAGCCAGCCAACCCTGTGGCGCCTATTGAACGGCAGGTACCAGGGCGAGCCACAGAGCCTTAAGGATCTATGCAAGTATTCATCAATCGATGTGAATAAATATTATTACGACGTCGACCCATCACTAAGCCCCCGACTTATGAGCGTGCTCAAGGATGAGTGGGACGGTACACCCGAGAGAGAGGCTTTCCTGGCAAGGGTGATCAAGGCGGCCGGGAGGATGGCCCGGGCGTAACCGCCAATCAAAGAACTGGCTAGCGCATCGTCTTGCGCAAAAGCCCGACCATTACCCCTTGGATCACGAGTTCGTTGGCTGGTCGAATGTCTCGGTGTCCGACCCCTTCAGCTTTCAGGAGGACCCTGCCCTTCTCCTCCACGTAGCGCTTTAGCGTGGAGCGATCGTCAATTAAGGCGGCAACGATGTCCTGATTGCGTGGCGTACGATTTACCAGGACCACGAGGTCGCCCTCAAGGATTCCAGCGTCGACCATTGACGAACCCCGGACTCTGAGAGCAAAGACCTGAGCGCCTGCCCTGACTCCGAACAGCGCTTCATTGATTTCCAGCGTTTCTCCGTTCTCCGATGTCGAATCCGTCGGAACACCAGCCGGTATTACTCCGTAGATCGGAATCCCCTCTTCAACCGAAACTGGCAATATCGTGCGCGCACCGTAGAGGTCCTTTCGCAATTTGCCGGCCGCCCGAAGGGCCTTAACATGGCCTTGAACAGCGTTCGGGCTGGCGTATCCCATGGCGCGCTGGACTTCGCGATAAGTCGGGCCGCGTCCGCTGCGGCGCAGGAACGTGCGCACGACGTCCAACACGCGCTGCTGCGGCTCCGTGGTCATGACTGTACAAATGTACAGTAATGCAGCGCAATGCAAGGCCATCTGCCCACGTTTAGCCGGAGGGTTTGCGTAAGCCTCTGGTTGCAAGACTCATGTGGCATAATCTTGTTGACAGCGGAGGTACGTACGTTTGTCCCAAGATGTAACCGGACAGGCAAAGGCCCGAGCTTGCCGCCCAAAAACATAAAATCTGTAGGATGCTTCGCTCACTCATTGGCATGTGTGTTTAATGCACATGAGAGCGGTCCAAGCGAACACCGCCAACAGGGCGATGAAATAATGCCCAAACAGCACGAACGAGTGAAACGCGATGCTTAACCGCAATCCGAACCTCTGTCTCCGATATTTCCAAAACGCAATGAACCGCATCATTTGAGATTGCCCGGGCGTCGGCGTAGGGGCGCCCGTCTTCCGAAGGAACGCCATTTGGGTGCCTTGGAAATCGAGATGCACGTGGTTCTCATTTCCCTCCAGGACATCGTAATATTCCATCACAAGCGCGTCGTACTTCTTATTGGTCGCATTGTCGGTCCGGCCCATCAGCGGGTACATTCGCCTTAACATTCGGGTGAGCTTAAGGCCGCTTGCATGCATCCGTTCCGCTCTTACAGCGAAATTCCCTGTGCTCAACAGGAGTGAGTAGGCCAGAACTGCAACCGCGAAGACAATTTGCATCACCTCGACGTAGGTCTTTGAGAAATTTCGGTTGAAGCCGCCCAGCGCCAACAAGGGGATCACAATCAGTGCGAATGCCAATCCGGTGAGCGTGATCTGTGTCAGCCAATTGTGGAGATTCAGACGTTTTTGTGCACGATATCGGCAATGTGATACGGTCTCGATGATTCTATAGAGTTCATCGAATCTATTCTTTCCGATAGCCATCGCCGAAAATCCTTAAAAAGCCGCTCTGACGAGCGCCGCGGCTTCCACCAGGACATTGCGGTTACCAATTTCAAGCCGGGCCGGCTTCATGCCGAGTTCCTCATATAGTCGGTCAATTTCTATGTCGGCTGAGTTTCGGAAAGCCGCGTCGTGATCTCGCTTTTTATTGTCAGAAATTGGCACACCCGGGTCTACGATCGTCTTAATGACCATCCTGTAGGTGCCAAGGAAACTGCGAGCTATTCCAAGAAGGCATTCTTCATCCGCAGCGTTGATGACCTCGTTGCGCGATTTGAGAGCGGCGCGGTAATATGCAAGCGGCTCCATCACCGGGCGGTCGACGAAGATTATTCCGTTTTTGAACTCTAATTCGGTTTCGGCCTTCATTCCGGCCGACATCATCCACAACGTACTCTGGAAAGTATGATTCTTAAGAATCGGAAATCCGAGCGTCATTGCTTCGTGCGCGGTTCCGCGAACCACTTGAATCTTAAATTGGCTGCTAACCTGTTTCTTCAATTCCTCGAGAAAAGTAGTTTTTCCAGTCGAATGGGTCCCTGAGATAGCAATTTTCATTTGGTGCCTTTGTCGAGCCAACCGATCTCGGCTCTGCCATGTCTTTTGGGTTTGTGTGGGTACTTCGTGTCGTGAACTTGGAAATCGAGGCGGTGCTGAATGAAATACCGTCGTTGCTCGTCGAGACCGCTCACCTGAATTCCACGGTCCGTTATGACGGGCGTCCCGGAAGCTCCCATCTCGGCCGCTAGGGCGTTAACGACCTCCTGGGAGGGTGGCGAATGTGATTCTGCGCAACGGCGCACCTGCTCGGCGGGGCATATGTCGCATAGCGCTCTGATGCAGTAGTGGCCGTTGTAGTCGGGCAATCCATGGGCAAATGATACGCCGCAGGATGTCTTGCGAAATAACTTTCCCAATAGGCCGGCAGATCGAAAAGACTCGATAACCTTAGCTTCTAGATGCTCCGGAAAAATCTTCCTGCGCGCCGTTGCTTCATACAGATCGGGTAGGCCGTTGGAGACAAAATAGGATCGTATGGCATCGCGGTAGAAGAGACCGGTAAATACGACGGCGTGGCAGTAGCGGCTCAATTCATGAATGCGCGAAAAATGCTCCGGCGAGTCATTCAAGCCAGGCACGAGCGGTCGCCAGTAAAGAATGACGCGATAATTCTTGGCGTGGGAGTAAGCTATGCGCAAAGAATCGTCCGCAATATTGCTGTCAATCGGCTCGATACGCTTGTCAGCTATGCCCGAATAAGTGACCAAGAGAGTGACGCGAAGGTTGCGCGCGCGGTTAAGGCGCTCGGCGTCTTCCGGCAAAAACCTGTACCGGGAAATTACGAGTAGATGATTCCGATAGCCTGCTTCGTCCAGAAGCTCAATAACCCGAAACAAATGCGGCTTCACTGAGGGAAGCAGCGGATCCGTTGCACGATTGAAAACTTGAAGAGGCGTCGTGTGCGGCACGAAATATCTGCTTGAAACGAGTAATTTGACCGCAGTCTCATCGTCGCATAACGCGGTCGGTTTTTTCATCTCAAAGTTATCAAAGAGATGTCGGACGCAGTAGGCACAATCCAACGGACACCCGACGATGTGATTAAGGCTCAGCCCGGATTTTCTATACTCTACCGGGTTCCCTAATGCCGATGGCAACGATTCCAAAATTCCATTTGCAGGCATCTGAGCAGGTTCATCGAAAATCCATCAAATGCGACGTGAGAAACTACGTCGAAAGGCGTAATATTGCCGAGTAAAAGTAGTTCAGCGTTCCAATAGGCGAAGAAATAGACGGTAGTCTGGCACCCAGGAACTATCCGATCGCATGCCAGAAGCTAGGATTCGTCATCCATTCGTACGCGAGTTCCGCTAGTTGCAAGTTGGAATAAATTTTGCCGGACTCGAATCTCGAACGAAATGCTCATGCCTCATTGCTTTAACATTATTTGTTCGTTCGGCTAGCAGCCGTTCATGTTTCGTTCACCGTCCGAAAAAGCAACCTGCGGTGAATTCGAAAGAATTTGTCCGGGAGAATGCCTTTTCGGTTAGTCCCACGGAAGTGAATATTTTGTCCTGCTCCTCACCTCCGCGAAGTCGAAACCGATTTCCACCCCCGCATCGCATTTTGACAGAAAGTCGGGCCTGTCTCCTTCGCCGTCGAATGCGAAGCAACGATATTCCCAGACTCCCTTCCCATCTGAATAGAATGGGAGATCAAAGCGATTCCACCCCCTTTGCCAGAATTTCCAATAGCTTCTTTTGGCGAGATCGCTGACCCGGACGGTACGGCGCGCTATAACCTCCGTGGTGTCAATTTTGCCGACTACTACCCCAGCTGCGGTGGAAATGGGACCATGAATTGTTTGAGTGCGTAGCACATCAAGCTCTAAAATGTGCCAATCGTTTTGAATTTCTGCCGGGCGTTGAAAGCCAAACCCCTTGATACGGTAGCGGACAGAGTAGTGGCCGGGATCTCCTGGATCCATGGTGTAGGGGCCAAAATAAATACATCCCATTTTGGCAGGCTTCGGAGGCGTATTGGAAATGGTCCAGATATCATGCCCCACTCTCCATCGGCGTTGAGCATCGCTACCCGTAGTCGCCTGGCCCCTTCGATGCTCCAATTCGCCTTTTATTTCGTCGAGCCCTCCGCTGTTTGTGGAGGTAACACAAAAATAGCGTCTAAGCACCTTAGTGCGCGCAAATATCTTCGCCCAAATAACACGTGCAGTGAAGAATAGGATCACGCCGACAAAGCCTCCGATTCCCGAGCCAATGGCTCCAACGAGAACCTCAGGGTGTGAATTGATCGAGCTACGGATGCTCTCGAAGAAGGCAGAAAGCACAGAGAGCAGAGTAAGTTCGCCCTGACGACTAAGTCGAGTTGATCCTAAACTTAAGCGAAGATTCCGAGAGACATGATGGTCTTTCGGTTAGATGGATATAGTGCGCATGCCCGGAAAAATTGTAGCGAGGCTTCTCATGTCCGCAGATAGCACATGGACACTTTGAATATTTGAAGTCCGAAGAGATGAGACCGCGAAACAACCTTCGGAATCGCGGCTCCACTCCTCCCGAATGCATAAGCCAAAGTCATCCTGATTCCTTTCGATGGTGTCGTGGAGGGATACATTAAAATACACCAATAGGGCCGACGCGGCCATATACGGGAGCACAGATTTCTTCCGAATGCCTTCGCGCAGCCATTCCCAATGCAGCGTGTATCCAGGGTCGTCGTGAATCCTGGGTTTGCTCCCTTGCTTCTCCCAATCTCTATGATGCTTGTGAACTTTTCGGTCGGGAGGATGGACTGTCGTTGTCTCGAGACCGTATTCAATGTTGCCGGCGGCGTCGAACAGATCGAAGTCTGGCTGCTCGCGCTTTCCAGCGTAGCATGGGAATACGTTTCCCGTTTGCCTGTAAATGGCCTCTGCCGCCCCAAGTATATGCCATTCTCGATGAACTTTATACTGCTTCGAAAAGTAGAGGCTTGTCTTCTGGATGCGGAAATTCTCGGCAAGAATCTCCCCGTACTTTTGTGAAATCAATTCCATCGAAAATGCTATTGGCGGAATCAGCTGCTCACCATGCCTCTACTGGCGCAAAGAATTAGATCGCGGGCTTTTTCAATTTGGCACGCCCCTTTGCTCTCCTGACCCGATTGAGGCGCTCGAACACGTGCAGTGAGGGAGGAGAACCGCTTAGGTTTACACGGTAGAAGATCGGATCCACTGACGCGTAGTAGAGCCGCACGTGTTTGTACTCAGGGTTCTTTTTGAGAATCGAACGCAGCCGATCTCGTACTCTTTGTGGCATTCGAGCGCCAATCGTCACCGAAAGCAAAGCCTTGGGAGGAAACCGAACCAACCCGTCCGCCTCCTTGCGCTCCAGATCCTTTGCCGTCCTCGTATCTCGTATGATCCGATATTCCTTTTCGTGCTTGTGGAGGCGGCTTTTCGTGAACGCAGCCGCCGCCGGGTTCCTGTCGGCGCTCAGCGCCGACACGCGGGTGGCCCTATATTTGACGTCGCCGCAAAAAGGTACCGTCTCGCCTGGCAGTGAATAGTTAATCCACGGATGTTTTCTGTCGAATTCTAGGACGAATCCTGTGTGGCCGCCGGCAAAATACGCCCACAGGGGAATCGCGGCTTCGCCTCTTGGAGGAATACGACTGAGGCAGAAAATCCGCCAGGTTTTGATCGCGTGCCCTTGAGAATAGCCCCACGCCTCCATCATTTCTGCGGGCGTGGCAATGGTTTCTGCTCGCCTGATAAACTCAATTTCCCCCATGCCGATGCCCAGGAACCCACCGCGCTCCTTAAACAATTTTCGCAGGACTCTGCGACGGCTCGGTGTATTTCGGATGAACCCCACGCCGTGTCGGCCTTCAAACGGATCGTGCAATTGCTCGGGTGGGGTAAAACGCACTTTGGTTGATCCCAGGACACCGCTTACAAGCCTTAGCGGATCCGTATTCAAGGTTGGATAGTATTTGAAGAGGTTGTTCGGATTTGGAAATCGGATGCGAGGCATGGTGGTCAATTGGGTCGCCCAAAAAGTTCTCAATAGGAAACACGAAACGTCGGTGAATTCTCAACCTTCACCACCCTCTTATCGTAAAGGCGCGTGGTCGTGATGCTGGCGTGGCCGAGCCACTCGGAAACCGCGGCAATGTCAGCCCCATGCTCGAGGGCGTTGGTGGCTGATGTCGCCCGGAGCGAATGCGGCCCGAAGCCGGCCACGTCGATGCCGACCTCCTTCGCGTACCTCATTACGATCCGCCAGAGCGAGTCCGTCGAAAGTGCCGCCTGGGCGCCGGCGGCCGAAGTCCGGTTGCGGAGCGGCCGAAAGAGGGCCCCACCCTGCTCCTTCCCGTGCCCAGCGGCCTTCAGGTACTCGGTCACAGCCGCGACCGCGATCGGATGGGCTGGCAGGTACCGGATTTTGCCGCCCTTACCGTGGAAGGTGAAGTACGGGATCCCGCGGCGCTCCTCCATGTCCCCCACCCTGAGGCCGGCGACTTCCGCCCTCCGCGGGCCCTGGTAAAGGAAGACGGCCAGGATGGCCCGATCGCGCAGGGCCCCTACAGTGCCCTCGCCCGGGGCCTCTAGGAGCCTCCTAGCCTGCTTATCGCTGATGGCCGGGGTCTTTCCTTGGTTGGCGCCTTCCTTGGGCCTCTGGATGCTCGAGACAGGGTTCCCAGGAACCGCATTCCGGTCGCACAGGTAATCAAAAAGGGACGAGACGGCCGCCAGCTTCCGGCGGACGGTAGCCGGCGCCTGGGTGGCGATCGCCTTCCGCCAGGCCAGGACGTGGGCCCGGACCACCTTCCGGAGATCCTGGCCCTGCTCAATGCCCAGGAAGCCCATGAATGATCTGACGTCGCCCTTGTAGGCCCTTCGGGTGTTGGGATTCGTGAGATTGGCGAACCACTCGGCTTCCGGCGGAACGTCAGCCAGCCGGGCGAAATCCTCGCCCGTTAGGGCCGCCGTCGGCCTTACCGTCAAAACCCCATTTTCCATGCCCTCCTTGTATTTGGGGGCGAAAACCAGTCAACGTCTGATAACGTATTTTATCAGATGTTGGGTTCACTACTCTGAAGGGTACCTGGTTTTCGCGCTTTGTATGGACGTATTACCGAACCCTTATTCTTCCTTGGTTTACGGAAAAATAGACCCTCCTTTGTAAGGTGTTTTTGAAGTGTCCGAGGCTCCAAGTTTGAAGCCACTGCAATCGCCCTTAGTGTGTGGCCTTTTCTGATCGCGCGCCGAATCAATCCGCGATTCTCTCTTACAAATCGGGCGGAAGCGGACATCCTCGTTGTTGAAGGGAAATTAGCTAGAGCGGTTAGTCTACGAATTCTCTCGTCTAAAGCCTTAGGTTTCATGGCGGGAAGTAATCATTAGATCAACGTTTGTTAGGTATCAATGCTAGGCAAACAATCCGATATGTAGATGCGGTTAATGCTAGTCTTAGGATGGGAACTTACAAAAGAAATAGGGAGCGATGTAAGCGTCCTTAAGAAAGAGGTTTAACAATCGAGCTAGGATGCAGATTAGTACGTGCATTGGACGTGGTATTAATCCGCTATCCCATGTCAAATATCCTATTGCCTCTCACTCAGTTGGTTTGCCACTTTCCGCCTTTCGTTTGTGGCAGAATGAGCAGTACACGCCATCGAGATCCTAAGCGGCAATGCGAAGCAGGTAATTTCCTTCAGATTCTTGAAACCCATTCGCCAATCGAGCGTATCGAAATCACTGAAATCCGGTGGCACCTCATAAGAGGATGCCGGGAGCCATTGATCTCCAGGCACGGGAATATGACCGGCAACCAAGTCTTTGAGAGCGCCGGTCACCCGATGGCCTCAAGAAGTTTTCCCTTAAGGTAATGGCCGCTTTACTTGCCCCGATCCATTGACAGCTAGCGCTCATACGGCGAATCGAGGGACTATCGAAACTGCGTGTTATGCCCTTGCTCGCCAAAGGAAAGCCGAAAACCATGCTCACAAACGAAGCGTAGAGTTCCAGGCAATCGAACGCCAAAGCCCTGAGTGTATCGCTCTGTTTTGCCCTGGTCGACTACCTTAGCTCACCTGTTTGAATAGTAAGTCTGAATCTCTGACAGCTCCGTTACCCAGGGCGGTGACCCGTACCGACGTGCTGATGAGCGCAGGTCTTCTGCTGTGTCTCATCATCGTTTATTCGCCCGCAATCAGGGGAGGAAGGATTCTCGATGATGACCTGCATATCACCCGTCCGGAACTACAATCGATAGCTGGCCTTGCTCGAATCTGGTTCGATGTCGGCGCCACCCAACAATATTATCCAGTCCTTCATTCCGCATTTTGGGTTGAACACCGAATTTGGGGGGAAAAGCTGATCTGCTACCACGCGGTCAACATTGCACTGCACTGGCTAGCTTCACTCAGTATTGTCTCGATAATGAGACGCCTCAGCCTGACTGCGGGCTGGCTCGGTGCCTTTATCTTCGCGCTTCATCCTGTCTGCGTCGAGTCAGTTGCCTGGATTGCTGAGCAGAAAAATGCGTTGTCGACCGTGTTTGCCGCTGCGGCAGTCATCGCTTACCTAGATTTTGATGCGGTCGGAAAGACTTCCCGGTATTGGGTTGCAACGATATTCTTTTGCTTGGCGGTCCTAAGCAAGACGGCTGTTTCATGCCTGCCTGCTATCCTGCTCGTGGTTATCTGGTGGCGCCGACCCAGGCTAAACATCAAGCGCGACGTTCTTCCCTTATTGCCGTGGGTTATCTTGGCGAGCGGGGCGGCCGGCATCACTATTTTCGTGGAAAGCAATCTGATCTCTCGGGCCGGAGGTCAGCTTGCACTGACACCCCTAAGTAAGCTAATTCTAGCCGGACGGGTATTTTGGTTCTACGTCGCAAAAGATATCTTTCCTGCACACCTCGCGTTCTACTACACGAAATGGCAGATCAATTCCTCGGTATGGTGGCAATACCTGTTTCCTGTGTGTGTTGTGTTCAGCGCCGTAGGTGTCTGGAGCTCTTCCAGCGTGCGCCGCGCACCACTTGTTTTATTTCTTTGCTATACGGCGACGATCGCTCCGGTTGCAGGCTTTATAAATGTTGAGTGGTTCAATTTCTCCTATGTAGCCGATCACCTTGAGGAGCTATCTGTATTTGTTTTTTCAATAGCGGCGGCCAGCTCACTTGGTTCGTTTTATGAAAGATATGATACCACGATCCGGGATTGGAGAATTCCGGCAGCGCTGGCATTGTTACTCGCCCTCGGAGGCGAGACCTGGCTCCAGTGCCACCGTTATAAAGACGCTGTCACCATTTATCAGGCTGCATTGATAGCCAATCCAGAGTCGCAGGCGGCCAAAAATCACCTTGCAGTTGCCCACTATAATCTCGGGTTGATCAACCAAGGGCTTCCCAATGGTGCCGCACTCGCGGCTAAGGAGTACGAGGCCGCACTTCAGATTAAGCCGAATTATGCCGAGGCTCACAACAACCTCGGAATGGTACTTGAAGGGTTTCCCGGACACGCAGCGGCGGCAGCAGAACAATTCCGAGAAGCGGTCGTCTCGAAGCCGGATTTTGCCGGCGCACATTACAATCTTGCACGTTCGATTGTCTCGCTGGGATTGCCTGTTGGGGCTGCG
>Ga0302320_10024354_pt1 | contig 11818 bp, 9 predicted proteins | sample Bog_T0_3_FD_202130 | JGI IMG/M metagenome (GOLD analysis project Ga0302320, IMG submission 202130) | Peat permafrost microbial communities from Stordalen Mire near Abisko, Sweden - Bog_T0_3 | ecosystem: Environmental > Terrestrial > Soil > Wetlands > Peat | place: Sweden: Abisko, Stordalen Mire... | reverse complement strand
TTGAGAGCTCTGACTGGCACCAGCCGGATAGCCTCGTCCGCGCTTGAGGCGCGCATGTTGGTCATCTTCTTTTCGCGGATGACGTTGACATCGAGGTCGTTGTCGCGCGAGTGCTCGCCGACGATCATGCCCTCGTAGACTTCAACGCCGGCCCCCACAAAAAGAGTGCCGCGTTCCTGCAGGCTGTTGAGCGAATAGGTGGTGGTTACGCCCTGGCGGTCTGAGATCAGCGCGCCGGTGGGCCGCTGCGGAATCTCGCCCTGGTAGGGCATGTAGCCGTCGAAGAGCGCGTTCATGACAATGGTTCCGCGCGTCTCGGTGAGCATCTCACTGCGCAAGCCGATGAGTCCGCGGCTGGGCACGCGAAACTCCATGCGCACGCGGCCTGAGCCGTGATTGTGCATCTTGGTCATCTCGCCTTTGCGCGGGCCGAGCTTCTCAATGACTACGCCGGTGAAGGCTTCGGGCACGTCGATGGTCAGATGCTCGACCGGCTCCATGCGGGTGCCGTCCACCATCTTCGTAACGATCTCAGGGCGGCCGGCCATGAGCTCGAAGCTCTCGCGGCGCATCATCTCGATGAGAATTGCCAGTTGCAATTCGCCGCGGCCGAGCACCTTGAAGCTGTCTGGCGAGCCGGTATCTTCAACGCGAATGCTGACGTTGGTGAGCAGCTCTTTTTCGAGGCGTTCGCGCAGGTTGCGGCTGGTGACGTACTGGCCCTCGCGCCCTGCAAACGGCGAATTGTTCACGCTGAACTGGATGGCGATGGTTGGCTCATCGATGATGATGAGGGGCAGCGGTTGCGGGTTTTCGACGCTGGTGATGGTTTCGCCGATGGTGATGCCTTCAACGCCGGCCACGGCCACAATATCGCCCATGGTGGTCTCGGTGGTCTCGATGCGCTTGAGGCCGCTGAAGGTAAATAGCTTGGTAATGCGCGTCTTTTGCAGGCTGCCATCGCGCTTGGAGATGGTCACGTCATCGCCCGCATGAAGAGTCCCCTGGAAGACGCGGCAGATGGCGATGCGGCCAAAGTATTCCGAGTAGTCAAGGTTGGTAACGAGGATCTGCAGGGTGCCGTCCGCGTCGCCGGTGGCCGCGGGAATGGTGGAGACGATGGTCTCAAACAGAGGCTGCAGATCGACGCCGGGAACGGCGGGATCGAGGGTTGCAGTGCCGTCCTTGGCCACGCAATAAAGTACGGGAAAATCAAGCTGCGATTCGTCCGCATCGAGATCGATGAAAAGATCGTAAATTTCGTTGAGCACTTCCTGCGGGCGGGCGTCGGGGCGATCGACCTTGTTGATCACCACGATGGGCAGCAGCTTGGCTTCAAGCGCCTTGGAAAGCACGTAGCGGGTCTGCGGCAGTGGGCCTTCGGCTGCGTCAACCAGCAGCATTACGCCGTCTACCATCTTGAGCGCACGCTCCACTTCGCCGCCGAAATCGGCGTGTCCCGGCGTGTCCACGATATTGATTTTGCCGCCTTCAAAGACGATGGCCGTGTTTTTGGCCAGGATGGTGATGCCGCGCTCCCGTTCCAGTTCATTCGAGTCCATCACACGGTCGGCCACTTGCTCATTGGCGCGGAACGTTCCCGACTGCCGCAGCATGGCATCTACGAGGGTTGTCTTGCCGTGGTCAACATGGGCAATGATGGCGATATTGCGTATCGTCTGGGTCACAGGGAGGTTTTGTCCTTTTTGTTCAGGCCCCCTAATTTCGAGCGAAGGGGCTATGGAGGTTGGGAGCGCCACGGTGGCGAGTCGCCACACAATGCGGCAATTTCTATTCTATCAGCAGGGTGCGTTTCAGAGGTTCAGAACCCGCCCCACTTTGAACAGCGCCGGGATGCATAGCAGCAGCGCACCGGCAACGCCAACAGAATATGCCGCGGCCTTGAGGCCGGAAACGTACCCCTCTCTTATTGCCATTACGACAAGCAGGGACAACAATGGAAGGTTCAGCGCCACAGCCGTTGCAACGCCTGGCATGTATCTCCGCATCGCCAGCGTCAGGGCAATGTGGGGAATGAGTACATTGGCCAGCATGGCGGCCATATATCCAAAAGCCAGGTAAGTCCAGACAGTCTGTTTGCCCGAACGGGCACTTAACCAGGTCACGGCGAAGGCCAGGGTCGTGAGAACCGCCGCGGCAAAACGGAAGACACCTGGTGCGACCGGGGCATGCCAACGACCGGCACGTTTCGTCCAATCCGGAAACCATATGGCTTCTTCCGCATTGTGCAGAGTCATCGCAATCGGAAAAAACCACAGCAGACTCTGGAAGCTCATCGCCACATCCCTGCTTGTGAACCGATCCACCACGAGAATACGGCGGCAGGTTGTACGCCGCTCGATCTCCTTCGAAGCGGGCGGCGCATGCCCATTTGGCTAGTGCGACGGCGGCACAAATTCCGACGGCAGGCCGGTGCCTGAACCGAAGAAGAACTCTTCCATCTGTTCGACGAGGAACGTCTGCGCCTGCGGCGTCCAGGGTTGCAGGCGATATTCGTTGAGGAGCATCTTCTGGCGCTCCACCCACTCGCCCCAGGCGGCTTTTGAGACATTCTTATAGATTTTCTGACCGAACTCCGAGTCGAAGGGCGGCTCGTCGAGACCCTCCATCTCCTTCTTGTTGCGCGTGCAAAATACCATGTGTGCCATTCGTCATGCCCCCTATGAATATTGTCAGGTTCTATTGTATTGGATGAAGTTTGAGCCGCAGTCAGAATGGCCGGCGCCAGGCAGGGCAATCGCAATTGGATTGCTTTGAAAGGGCACGGCTTCAGCCGTGCCGCAAAACCGCTAGAAGATTTATGGGCTTCAGCCCCTGAGGGATGATTTGAGAATCTTCAATACATCCCTCGGCGGCTAAGGCCGGCAATATCGGCGTTGAAATCGGCACGGCTAAAGCCATGCCCTTTCAAAACGACGATAAATTGCCAAGTATCGAAATCCCGTACCGTTCATTCCGCAAGCGAAAATCCAAACGCGATTACCCTCCGCTGCCGAGGTTGCACCTCGGTGCCCTGCACAAATTATCCTAGGCAAGTATGTGCGGCCGATTCGCCCGTCGATCAACGCAGCAGGTTCTCGCCGACTGGTTTGGCGTTGAGCTTGAAGACATGCCATGGTTTGCGCCCAGCTATAACGTGGCGCCGCAGAGCGTGCAGCCTGTGGTGCGATTGAGCCGCGATTCGGGCGACCGCGAATTTGCGCTGATGCGTTGGGGATTGGTGCCTTTTTGGGCCAAAGAGGCCAAGTTCGGCTACAGCACCATCAATGCGCGTGCCGAAGAGGTAGCCGCGAAGCCAGCTTTCCGGGAGGCCTTCAAAAAGCGCCGCTGCCTGGTGCCGGCGGATGCGTTCTACGAGTGGCAGAAACCCCGGACCGAGGAGAAGGCCAAAAAGGCAAAGCATCCCTTCGCCATCGCCCTCAAGAGCGGCGAGCCGTACGCACTGGCCGGCCTGTGGGAGCGGTGGCAGCCCAAAGAGGGCGCGGAACTGCAAACATTCACAATCCTGACCACGGACCCGAACCAGCTCATGGAACCCATCCACAACCGGATGCCGGTGATTCTGGAGCCGGGCGACTATGATCGCTGGCTTGATCCCGGCGACCCGACGCGGCCGCCGGTAGACCTGCTGCGCCCCTATCCAGCAGAGAAGATGGTTGCCTGGCCGGTCAGCGCCCGTGTGGGCAATGTGCGCAACAACGACCCCGAATTGCTTGAGCAATTCTGACCGGTTTGGCCCTCCCGCCCTGGGCGACAATCTCCTTGGGCGTGGGTTGCGTCTGCAACGCCACATTCCGAAAGTCTGGGCTCGACGCCCAAGGAGCTCACATGTCCGATTCGAACCCGTCTGGCCTCTCTGACAACGCGGCAGCTGGCATCGCCTACATCACAATCATTCCGGCCATTGTCTTCCTCATCATTGAACCCTTCAAGAGAAGCCCCTTCGTCCGCTTCCACGCGTGGCAGTCGATCTTCTTTTTCGTTGCCTGGGCGGTTGTCGACATTCTCATCGGGGTGGTTCAGAATATCGTTCCGTCCGTTGGGTTTCCCATCTACACGGTTTTGGAATTGGTGGGTCTCGCCATCTTCGTCGTCTGGCTTATCGTGTTTATCAGCGCTTTTAACGGCAAGCGCATCAAGTTGCCGGTCATTGGCGATTTGGCCGAGAAACAGGCCAACCGGTAATCAGCTCTTTGTGCGTCTTCGGAAATGTTGTTGACCGCAGCCAACCCAAGCGAGTCGGCGCGACCTCAAGCGCCGGTCGCGGCACGTGAATTGGGCTATTTCTCAAGTACGGCCTCCACATCCTGGACCTTCCTGCTTTGCGCCGGTGGCAGTTTTTAGCTAAGGTATCTAAGCGGTAGCCTATAGTTCCGCCCTTTCCTAGAAATCTCCCTTGACATTCCTCTCCATCCGGGTTTTCCTTAAGTCGTTCCAACTCCACGCGCGTTGGACGCATCCATGGCCGGGGTTCTTTCCCTTTATGTTCACCCTGCCATGAGCGTGGAGCCCACAATCTCAAACCCCGGATCTGACCACGAAAGGAACCCTCATGTCCGATACACCGCAGTCTGGCCTGCCAGACACTACCGCCGGCGCACTCGCGTACGTCACGTTTATACCGGCGATCATCTTCCTCTGCGTCCCGCCCTACAACACCAGCCCGTTCGTGCGCTTCCACGCCTGGCAGTCCATCTTCCTCAACATTGCGGCATTTGTCATCGGCATTGCGATCGCTATCTTCATGGGGATTGTAGTGGCATTCCTGCCCTGGGGCCTTTACGGTTTAGTCCACATGGTTTCGCTGCTCATTGACCTTGCATGGCTCATCATTTGGATTATGTGCGTGATGAAAGCTGTCAACGGCGGCAAGCTCGTGCTGCCCTTGATTGGCCCGCTGGCCGAGCAGCAAGCCAACAAGTAAGCCGCGCTTGACGCAGAGCGGTGATGAACGGCCTCTTGAATGGGGCCGTTCATGCTTACCGCCGTTTGCCCTTCTTGCCGAATCGCTTCTTCCCCTTCGTCGAGGGCGTAGCGCTGTCTTTGCGTCTGCTCTTCTTGGTTCGGGGCGGCGCGTTGCCGGGCTTTCGTCCGGTAAGAACCAGGCCTTCCTCCACAATCGAGAACTGGAGCCTGCGCTCCTGGGCCAGGATGCGATCGAGGATCACCTGCACTCGATCTCCAGCGCGGAAACGGCGGCCATTGCGCTCGCCGATGATTTCGTGAGTATTCTCGCGCCAGGTATAGCGGTCGTCGCGGAGGCTGTCGATGGGCACCAGCCCCTCGACAAAAAGGTCGGTCAGCTCGACGAACAGCCCGTATTTGGCCGGGTTCAGCACCAGGGCGGCAAACTCTTCGCCAACCCGGTCTTGCATGAAGCGAACCTTCTTCCACTCGATCAGCTCGCGCTCGGCTTCGGCGGCGCGGCGCTCGGTAAGACTGGTTTCCTCGGCAATCTGGGCTAGCTCGGCTTCGGGAATGGGCGGTTCGATGGGGAGATTTGCCGGTCTCCCAGGTCTCAAAATCGAGACATGGGAGACCGGCATTTCCCTCGGCAGGCCTTCGTTTGGGTGATGCCACGGCGAGCTGTGGCGACCTCGGGCGATTTCACCTTTGCCGCTCACACCTTCCCTGAGCAGCGCCTTGGCGATGCGATGGACAATTAAATCTGGATAGCGGCGAATCGGCGATGTGAAGTGGGTATAACTCGGCGCGGCCAGCGCAAAGTGCCCTTCATTGACCTCGGAGTAGCGGGCCTGGCGCAGAGAACGCAGCATCAGGTAGCTCAGGATTCGCTCTTCCGGCTTGCCTTCAATGCGGGCGGCCAGCTTCTGATACATGCGCGGCGTGACCGCGATATCTTCAGGCACTTCGTGCATGCGAGGATTGCGCCCGCGGCCATGGGAGTCGCGGCGCTCACCCCTGGTTTGAATGCGTTTGACGGGCAGAGCGCCCAGTCCCAGCGAGTAGCCGAAGGCCGCGGCCAGCTCTTCAAACTGCACAACGCGACGGGGTTCAGGCTTTTCGTGGATGCGGTAGATCGACGGCACGCCCAGATCCTCAATCCACGTGGCCACACACTCGTTCGCTGCCAGCATGAACTCTTCGATGAGGCGGTTGGCCCAGGTGCGCTCGGACTTGGTCACTCCGCGCATCTGGCCGGCCTCGTCAAACTCGATCACCGGCTCGGGCAGATCGAAGTCGATCGAGCCCCGCTCTTCGCGCCGCTTGTTCATCATGCCCGCGAGCATACGCATTCGCTCGAAGGCCGGAACCAGGGCGGCGTTGCGCGCGCGAGCTTCGGCGTCGCCGTCGAGAATGGCGTGGACCTCGGTATACGTCATCCGTGCGGCGGAGCGAATGACGCCCTCGACGATCTCGTAGCTCTCAATGCGGCCTTCGCCATCAAGCTGCATGATGCAACTGAGCACCAGGCGGTCCTCTCCGGGGCGAAGGCTGCAAATGTCGGTCGAGAGCTCCTGCGGCAGCATGGGGATGGCGCGATCGGGAAAATAGACGCTGGTGCCGCGCAGACGGGCTTCAAGGTCAAGATCGGTCGCCGGGCGCACATATTCCGCCACATCGGCAATGTGTACCTGCAACTCGTAACCACCGCCAGCACTTTCAGAGACCAGCACCGCATCGTCAAAGTCGCGCGCCGTTTCGCCATCGATGGTTACGATGGGCAAGGAACGGAAATCTCGGCGCTTTGCGACCTCAGCAACGTCGAGATGGGCGACACTGCGGGCCTCGGCCAGCACATTATCTGGAAACGCCCGCGGCAACTGGTGTTTGCGGATCATCATCTCCACATCCACGCCAAAATCGTCGGGATCGCCCAGCACTTCAATCACCCGGCCCACGGGTGGCCGCGTGGGTGTGGGCCAACTGGTAATTTCAACATCCACCACCAGGCCTTCAAGATCGTTGTGCTCTGCTGCCGCAGTGGCCTCCGCGCCCAACACGCGGTGCGGAGTCGCGGACTCGGCTGCGGGGGGCAATTCCTCCCCAGGAGGAATCAGGATGTGCTGCGTCATGCGCTCGTCGAAAGGCACCACACTGTGCCCCATGGCCCTGTCCGAACGTGCGTAATGGAAGACTCCCACCACAGTCGGGTTGCGCCGTTCGATGATGCGCGCAATGCGGCCCATGCGGCGGCCATCCGCCTTGGGCGGTTCAACTTCAACAAGCACCTGGTCGCCCTGCATGGCGCCGTTGATTTCGTTCGGAGGAATGAAGATATCTTCTTGCCCCGTCGCTTGCCGCGCATTCGGCCGCACGAACCCGTAGCCGTCGCGGTGCAGATCGAGGCGTCCGGCGGCAAGGTTCTCGCGAGTGCCTGTGGCGGGCCGCGGAATGCCCCAGTGCTCTTTATCCAGCTTTGCCAGCTCCCCACGGGCGGTCAGGCGGGCCAGTTGCTCGAGCAGCAACCGCCGCTCGCGCCCGCCACCCAGGCTCAGCTCGCGGACCAGTTGCTTGTATCCGGCCTTTCGACCGGCAGAGCGTGCGATCCTGGCCACCAGTTCACGATCGGTCATAAAATAAGAGTAGGCTATTCACAAGCCTGTTTGCAGCAGCTCACACGCAAGCCACGAAAGAATGGATTGCGTTTTTGCCCTGCGCCAGGTGGCCGGACTGTTGACACAATTGGCTACCGGTTGTCCTTGTTCACATGTCTCTTCGTTAAACGGCTGTGCTCCGTCTTAAAATAGCGAGGAAACAACCTTTCGGCGCGCCACGAGTGGATTGGATGACACTTGGGGCCGCTCATGGGGTCGCCGGCAAACAAGATTAGCCCGGCGATCTACACAATCGAATTTTTTGGGCCCGCGGCATTGGACCCTGCCTTGGCAGCCCCGTCCGTCCAGGACAGAAAAGGAATTATTTTGAGCGCAATGTGGAAACCAAGCCAATCAGGACCAGTCCCCCCCAGCTCCGCCCCGGAGCCCCCTCGCCCCGCTCCACCTGCTCCAGCGTTTGAGCCGCCGGGCCGTAACCCCGCCCCGACTGGCGATCAGGCTACCATCGGCAAGGGCCTGTTCATCAAGGGCGAGATTACCGGCTCCGAGTCGCTGTTTGTCGACGGCAAAGTCGAGGGCAGCATCAATCTCCCCGGCAACCGCGTCACCGTGGGCCGCAACGGCCAGGTGGCTGCCAACATTACCGCGCGCGAGATCGTCGTCCTGGGCAAGGTTCGGGGCAACGTGAACGCTTCAGATCGCGTGGACATCCGTGCCGAAGGGTCGTTAAGCGGCGATGTTGCCGCGGCGCGCATCAGCATTGAAGATGGCGCGTTTTTCAAGGGCGGCATCGACATCCGCAAGCCTGAGGCCAAGCTGACCGGGTCACCTGCCGCGCCGGCAGCCCCAGAAGTACTCAAGCCAGTTCAGTCTTAGCGGAGTTTCAGGGCCGTTTCCAGCACAACAGCCTCCGCTGCGGCGGGGGCTGTTGTGCTTGTGGAGGGGGTCGAACTTCTGTGGTCAATTCCTGCTTTCGGGAGTATTCCGGTGGACTTGAAATGAAAAACGGCTTGAAAATTAGTGCGAAATGAATCTGAAATGAAATGAAGAGATATTATTGTATTTGACAGAAAATAATAGAGATGGAAAAATATGAAATAGAAATGAGTTGAAAATGAAGTTACAAATGAAACCGAAGATCCAATGATTCGTTATGAGTTGCCAAGGCGCTGGATTCTCTACGATGCGACTGCTGTCATGGCAGCACTTGTCGATGCCAAGTCGGCAGTCCAATCGCTTACGACCCTGCCGTTTCAAAAGAGTTGGGTGGAAGCGCTACAGGAATTGCAACTGAAGCGCGAAGTCGCCGGCACCAGCAGGATTGAGGGCGCGGAATTCACAGAGCGGGAGCTGGAAGAGGCGGTCCGCCCAGACATTTCGCCCGAGGAATTGAGAACCCGATCACAGCGGCAGGCGCGTTCGGCCATGCAGGCGTATCGCTGGATCGGAGAGTTGGCTTCCGACCAGCCGATTTCCGCCGATCTGGTGCGGGAGATTCATCGTCGCCTGGTGACTGGGTGCGATGACGACCATTGCCCTCCTGGCGTACTCCGCGGGCGCGACTACAACGTAACCTTCGGCATACCCCCGCACCGGGGAGCGGGAGGAGGGCCGGTCTGCGAGGAGGCGTTTGCCGGCCTTCTTCAATCCGTTCAAACCGAATTCCGCGATCATGACCCTCTGGTGCAGGCAATGGCCTTGCACTATCATCTTGCCGCCATGCACCCTTTTCTGGATGGCAACGGACGCACAGCCCGAGCCATGGAGGCCCTTGTGCTGCGGCGCGCGGGGCTGACCGATAGAGCCTTCGTTGCAATGTCGAACTACTACTATGACGAAAAGCCGGCGTATCTACGCATTCTCAGCGAGGTGAGGCAAGGTGGCCACGATCTCACGCCGTTCCTGATCTTCGCCTTGAAGGGCGTGCGTATCCAGTGCGAACGGCTAACGGCTGAAATTCGCAGGCACATGCAGCGCGCCCTTTTTCGCGACACGATGTACAGCCTCTTCAATCGGCTGGAGACTAAACGTAAGCGGGTGATTGGGGAGCGGCAAATTAAGGTTTTGAAAGTATTGCTGGAGGTTGAAACCATCTCGATAGATAAGCTATCGGATCGTGTCGCTGGCGATTACGCATCGAGAAAGAACGCGTTTGGTGCACTCCTGAGGGACCTAGCTCAGTTAAGAGCGCTTCGGGCCATTACGATTGAGCCAACAGACTCCACTGTCTTGGAATGGCTTGTGTCAATATGCCTGGACTGGCCGCAGCAGATAGACGAAAGTGAGTTCCTTCAGTGGATGAAGACAATGCCCAAAGGTAAAAGCTTCAAATTCTTGTCTTGAGGATTGGCTACCCCAGCCCCAGCCGCTTCATCATCACCCTCGGCAGCGCGGAACCGGTCTTTTCAAGCACCCATTTTGCAATGATCAGCCAAACCAGCGTTCCGGCCAGCAAGACGATTAAATCTGTCCAGCGGACTTGGCCCCGCAGGTGGGTCAGTTCCAGATAGCCAACGAGCCAGCCCAGGGCTCTTCCCACCGCCCAGAGCGTTCCCGAGACTCCGACTCCACCCGCCAGGGCGGCCAGAAGGCACCGGCCGAGCTCGGAATAGTCCAGGCCAGCCAGCGAGACCATGCGGCGCTGATGCAGCAAGACGGCGATGATGACGGTCTGCAGCGCAATGCCAATATCGGAAGCAATCGCCAACCCCATGGCTCCATCCCAGTGGTAGAGCTCGTAATAAATGGGCAGCGATACCAGGGTCACAACCGTTCCAGCCGCCATGGGCACAAACATGTTTCCGGCCGCATAGAAAGCACGCGCATAAATCGCCTGGGCCGACCAGAGAAACAGTGAGACAGAGAAGACGGCGAAGTAGGCAGCGCACTCCCGCGCATCCGCCGAGGTAAAGCGCCCGCCCGTAAACACAAGGTCAATCGCCGGCTGGCCCAGCGTCACCATGCCTGAAGCCGCCAGCAGCCCAAGAGCAGTCACGCGAGAAACCGAGTCGGCAACCCCGGTGGCGAATTCGTAGTAGCGCTGCTTGCTCCACATGCTGGCGAAAAACGGCATGGAGGCAGCACCCGCGGCCTGCGCCAGCATCGCCATCGGCGCGGTGAAGAGCTGCTTGGCATAGCTCATCAGCGAGACTGCGCCGCTGGTTGACGAGGCAAAATGCGCGATGATCCAGCCGTCCGCCGTTACCAGCGAAACCCCGATCATCAGCGGAAGTGAGAGACGAAACCACTCGCGCAGGCCCTCATCGTGCCAGTCCAGGATAGGCCGATAGTGTGTGCCTGCACGGCGGGCGAAAAACCAATTCAGCAGCAGGGGGCCCAGAAAGGCTCCAGCGACCGTGCCAATGGCCAGCGACGAGACGCCGATGCGCCGCACCAGCAAGACGCCGCCCACGATGGTCCCGAGTCCGTAAATTAGGGGCGCCACTGCCTGTACGCTAAACTGCTTGCGCACCAGCAGCACAGCCCCAAAGACTCCGCCAGCGAAGAAAAACAACTGTGCCGGCAGCAGAATACGGGTCAGTTGAACGCAGAGCGCGGCCTTCTTTGCATCGAAACCATTAAACCACCAATGAACATAGAGCGGGGTGAAGACTTCAGCCAGCAAAAGCACGCCGCCCAGGACCACGAACATGGTTGTGAGGATGACGGAGAGTGAGCGCTCTCCTTCCGCTTCGCGTCCAGTGTCGCGATAACGGGTAAGGATGGTCACAAAGGCGATGGAGGCCGCACCACCGACCAGAAAGTACGAAATCATGTCGGGCAGCGTAAAGGCGGCGGCGAACGCGTCCGCGTCCATGCCGCGACCGAAGAGCCACAGGATGTATTTCACGCGTACCAGGCCGATGATCCGCGACAGGAAAGTGGAGGCCATCAGAACGACGGTTGCCGTAAACGCCGTGTGAGTGTGCGAAGGGCGCAGCATTCCCAGGCCACGCGCCCACCGCGATCGCGCTTGCCCCGATTGCGGGTCCAAGGAGGAATCAGTTGGTTGCGAACCTGCCACTTGTCTTGATTCTACCGGGGTTGTGCGCGGACGAGCGGCCACTTGTCGAAGTATGCTGTACCCAGGAGGCCACCACATGCATCGGACCATTCGATGGGGACTGGCAATTTGTCTGGTCCTTGGCGCAGAGGCGGTTGCCCAGAACATTCATGGGCGCGAAGGCATCACTCTGCCGCTCCCGCCCGCGGTCGACGCCAATCCGGTGGCCGACAGCTATTTCGGCACGAAAATCCCAGACAGCTATCGCTGGCTC
>Ga0302320_10024353_pt1 | contig 11818 bp, 8 predicted proteins | sample Bog_T0_3_FD_202130 | JGI IMG/M metagenome (GOLD analysis project Ga0302320, IMG submission 202130) | Peat permafrost microbial communities from Stordalen Mire near Abisko, Sweden - Bog_T0_3 | ecosystem: Environmental > Terrestrial > Soil > Wetlands > Peat | place: Sweden: Abisko, Stordalen Mire... | reverse complement strand
GTTCGCGGAACGGCACGGTGTTGGCCTGATCTTCAAAGCAGCCAGGATGGCCGACGGGCCCGACAAGACGGCGGTCATCAACCACGGCATAGTGGAATTACGACGTGCTCAATCGCTGGGCGACAACAGCCCCGTGGTGCAAACCATGCTCAGTGAAGCAGCCAAGACACCACTTGGCGCCATGATCAGCGGTGTTTCCCTTACGGTTGGCTACACGTATCAGGGCACGCCAGCGGCGCAGGCAAAGCTTCGGCAGGCAGAGACCGCGTTCCAAAGCCAGGATTTCAAAACAGCTGCGGCGCTCTATCAGCAGGCGGCCGCTCTCGATCCCGCCTGGTACACGCCACCCTTATATACCGGCGATATGTATTTCAGAATGAAGGACACCGATAACGCGGTCATTTGGTTGCAGAAAGCGATCGATATCGACCCCGATCGTGATGCCGCCTATCGATACTGGGGCGATGTGCTCTACCGCGCCGGCGATCCGGCCAAGGCAAAACTGAAATATGAGCAGGCTATAGTGGCTGAGCCGTACTCCCGGCCAGGCTGGGCTGCACTGCAACAATGGGTCACCGTGACCCATACACAGGTTCTGCCATTTCAAATCACGCGCCCCGCGTTCGCAACCGTCGATGGCAAGTTCCAGGTTGATCCAGCATTGAGTGTCGAAACTGGCGACGGTCACGCATCCTGGTCGGTTTATCAGCAGGTCCGCATCGTCCAGGGGGCAAACGCGCAGAAGAAGTTTGCCTTTGACAGCGACGCCAATGGCCATACAAGCCCAGCTGGTCCACGACATACGCTGGCGGAAGAGGTAGAGTGCATCAACGTCCTGCTTGCCGATGTGCAGCGCAAGCTTGACGCGGGAACAGTGACCAGAGAGACGTTGGAACCGTCGCTCAAGAACCTGTTTGCGCTCAAGAAAGATGGCATGCTCGAGTGCTGGATACTATTGAGTGAAAACGACTTCCAGATTCGATTCGACTATGCGAATTACCGCAAGCAGCATCGAGAACTGCTCGCAGCCTATCTTGACCGCTACGTCTACGTCGTTTCGACCAGTTCGCCGAGTAGTCGCTAGCCGCGCAGGCTTACCGGCGGATGGCTCGCGGCCGACAGTTCGTTGTAGGCTGCCTGCGGCAATTCAATTCCAGCTGCGGCAATGTTTTCTTCCACATGCGCTACGGACGATGTCCCCGGAATGGGCAGAATCACCTTGGATCGCTTGAGCAGCCAGGCCAGCGCCACCTGCAACGGAGTGGCATTCAACTCCGCCGCAAACTTCAAGATCGAGTCGTGCGCTTTTCGTCCCTGGCCCATGGGCGCCCAAGGCATGAAGCCGATCCCGTTTGCCTCGCAATGGTCCACAATGAAGTCAGACTCGCGGTCGGCAAAGCTGTAGCGGTTCTGGACGGTAACAATGGGCACAATGGCGCGGGCTCGTTCAATGTGTTCTCTGGTCACGTTCGAGAGCCCTACGTGGCGGATCTTGCCCTGATCGCGAAGCTTGGCCAGCGTCTCGACAGATGCTTCAAATGAAACGGCAGGGTCGGGGACGTGAAGCTGATGAACGTCGATTCGGTCGACTCGGAGCCGCTTCAAGCTGCCTTCAAGAGCTGCTATCAGGTGTTTGGGGCTGGCGTTGTGCGTCCATTGAGCAGGGCCGGGCCGCTCCCATCCACCCTTGGTGGCAATTACCAGGTCTGCCGGATAGGGAAAAAGCGCCTCGGCAATCAACTCCTCTGAGGTACCGGGGCCGTAGGAGTCGGCCGTATCAATCAGGTTGACGCCCAGTTCGACTGCTCGCCGCAAGGTGGCCAGTGCGGCGGTTTTATCGGCAGGAAGCCCCCAGATGCCTTTGCCCGTGATGCGCATGGCTCCATAGCCAAGACGGTTAACAGTGAGGTCGCCGCCGATGGTGAAGGTGCCCGAGGCGGAAGCTGGGATATTTGAGATTTGGCTCATTGAGGCGGCTCCAGAGTACAGGGTAAATTCTCCAGGCCGGTGTTTTCAAAAAGGATTGGCAAAGGAATCGGGTTCCCTGGCTCAAAGAAGATGCCTGCAAGCAAAACCAGACACAGCAGGCGGGTCGTCTAGGTGCTCATCTTGACGTTGGGCAGGGTAACGCCTGCGCCGCGAATCGTGCAGTTTCCTGTCTGGTCGCAGCGGTAGTGAACGTTGCTGTGATAGTCCTGCCATGAGCCTGCGAGACTCTCGCTGGCTGTCTTTTCCAGCAGGAAGGTCTTTCCCTCATCGGTTTCGATTCTCCCCATTCCGGCGTCAAAGTCAGCAACGGTTGCGTCGCCTTCCATAAAGAACAGCGCAGTAGCCGGCTCGTTGACCTTCAATTCTTCGCGGACGGGAACGACTGCGGCGACGACGGGCGCCTTCGGTGCGGCTTCAGGCGTACGGGCTGCCAGGGAGTTGGAGTGATGGGCGACCGCTGCCTTGCGCACACCATGACGATGATGAATGCCGGCAGATTTGTGAGAGTTGGAGATCTTGAGTGCGATGGGCAGCACGGCGGTTGAGGGCTTGGTGTCGGCCAGTTGCTTCGCTCGGCTCGAGACCGGCGGAGCATAAGTTGCCTCGTGAAGAACAGGGGTGGCGGGTGCAGCCGCATCGAAATCGGCCGAAGCTACGCTGGGAGACGGCAGCGTGCTTGGCAGGTTTCCAAATGTGGCTGCCACGGCAACTCCAAAGACAAGTCCAAACGCGACGGCGATGCCGGCGAACCGGAAGGTTGAATCGTCCCTGATCTTGAGCGTTTCGGCATCTGGAATCTGCCAGGTTCTGTTCACGTCAGGTCCATCGACAAATTGCAGTTGAGCATTAGTTGTCATTTCAGCCCTCCATCAGGTCTTCCTATACGCCGCCGTTTGCGTTAATAGGATTTGACCATGCTTCATTCTCCCTAACAATCCGCCAAAAGGGGCAATTTTTGTCGTAGGCTTCTAACCCTTCGGGTACCCGATTTTGATTACTTTGAGCACGTGTTTGGCGAAACTGCCTCGATTCCGTTGCAGTTCGCATTCGCGTCGGGAGATGTTTGATTACCACTCGCGCAAGACTGCACCGTAATTTGTGCAAACACATATTCTTGGACGAATTCGGGCACATCGGCTCCAGGGCTCGGTAAATGCCTATGTACAGCGAAATCCACAGCCCAACAACATCGCGTGAGCGCAAAGGAAAAATGGGCGCGCCCCCGATCGGCTTGATCGGCTTGCCCGTGCCTGCCTGCGCGTGTTTGACTGGTGGCCGAAGGCGGAGATCGCAGATGGCGTACATTCTTGCACTGGACCAGGGGACGACGAGCTCGCGAGCAATCCTGTTCAACGAGGCGGGCGCGATTGCCGCTGTGGCGCAGCATGAGTTTGAGCAGTTTTATCCGGGCGCCGGATGGGTGGAGCACGATCCCATGGAGATCCTGACCAGCCAGCTCTCGTGTGCAATCGAGGCACTGGGCAAGGTGGGGGCGCGACCCAGGGATGTCGCGGCCATCGGCATCACCAACCAGCGCGAAACGGTGATCGTCTGGGAAAGGGCGACGGGCAAGCCCATCCATCCAGCCATTGTCTGGCAAGACCGCCGCACTGCGAACCGCTGTGCCGCTTTGCAGGAGAGCGGCGTCGGCGAGGCCGTTTCCTCGAAAACCGGGCTGGTGCTAGACCCTTATTTTTCAGCAACTAAGGTCGGCTGGATCCTGGACAATGTGGCTGGTGCGCGTACCCGTGCGGAGCGGGGTGAGCTGGCCTTTGGCACGGTCGACAGTTGGCTCATCTGGCACCTCACCAGCGGGCAGCGCCATGTGACCGACGTGACCAATGCGTCGCGGACCTTGCTCTTCAACATCGTCAAAGGCGCCTGGGATCAGGAACTGCTGAGCATCTTCGGTATCCCCGAGAGCATGCTGCCTGAGGTGGTTTGGTCCAGCGAGAGAGTGGGAGAGGTTACTACCACTTTGGGACTGGGCGGTGTGGCAATTGCAGGCATCGCCGGCGACCAACAGGCCGCGCTGTTTGGCCAGTTGTGCTGGGGCGCCGGCGAGGCAAAGAATACGTATGGAACGGGTTGCTTCCTATTGCAACACATCGGCAGCACCTTAGCCCGGTCAAAGCATCGCCTCATTACTACCGTCGCGGCGAGTGCGCAGCAGCGCCTTGAATATGCGTTGGAGGGAAGTATTTTTATCGGCGGCGCCGTGGTCCAGTGGCTCAGGGACAACCTCAAGCTGATCGGCTCCTCAGGCGATGTTGAGGCTCTGGCCGCCAGCGTTCCCGACACCGGCGGAGTTGTCTTTGTGCCGGCGTTTGTCGGCCTGGGCGCGCCCCACTGGGACGCTCACGCCGGAGGCTTGCTCATCGGCCTCCGTCGGGATACCAAGCCGGGACACATTGCGCGCGCGGCTCTCGAAAGCATAGCCTTTCAGGTGGCCGACGTGCTCAAGGCCGTGGAAAGTGAAACGACGCCACTGGCCGCCCTGCGAGTTGACGGTGGAGCGTCAGTGAATAACCTGCTGATGCAGTTCCAGGCAGATGTCCTCGGTGTGCCCGTAGTTCGCCCGCAATTGACGGAAACAACAGCACTTGGAGCGGCGTACCTGGCTGGCCTGGCCACTGGCTTCTGGGCCAATCCCGATGAATTGCGGGTCAAGCGGCAGGGCGATGTTCGCTTTGAACCGAAGGTGCCCGCAAGCGAGGCCGCAGAGCGGCTTGGCCGCTGGCAGAGAGCTGTCGAGAGAGCCAAGGGGTGGGGCGAGTGAGGCAGTTTTTGGCGAGATCAAGACACGGAATTCGGCCGTTTGACGGCAAACGCCGCGCAGCACGCCCGTTCTCGTGTCAAACTGACCTTGGAGAAACCGCATTGAAACAACGAAGGATTATCTCGTTTCTGCCGGCCGCCACCGAAATGGTTTACGCCCTGGGTCTCGGCGATCAGCTTGTGGGCGTCTCCCACGAATTCGATTTCCCTCCCGCCGCAGAGCTGAAGCCAGTCTTGGTACGGCCCGCGTTGGCGTTAGAAACAATGACCTTACGGGAAATCGACGTTGCCGTTGCCGAGCGAATTCGGAGCGGAGAAAGTCTCTACCAGGTCGACGAAGACCTGATCCGGCAACTGAAGCCGGACCTGATCCTTACTCAGAATCTCTGCCAGGTCTGCGCCACATCCGGGAATGACCTCACCTCTGTGTTGAAGCTGCTCGATCCTGCGCCGGAGATCCTTTGGATGAGCCCGCACTCGCTGGCCGAGATCTTTGAAAATATCCGCGAGCTGGGCCAGCAAACCCACCGCCAGAGCGCCGCGGAGATCTTCATTGAAGATTGCCGCAAACGGCTGAATCATATTGTCGTGCGCACAAAAGACGTGGCCCGCCGCCCCAGGGTTTTCTGCATGGAGTGGGCCGATCCGGTCTACTGCGCCGGCCATTGGGTCGGGGAGATGGTGACCCTCGCCGGCGGCACGGATGAGCTGGCCAGCAAGGAGTCGGATTCCGTGCGCATTCCCTGGGCCGATGTTGTGGCCTGGTCGCCGGAGATCATCATCTTCACCCCCTGCGGCTTCAATCTTCAGAAGGCGGTCGAGCAGGTTGGCTATCTTGAGCGCCAGCCAGGCTGGGCCGATCTTCCCGCAGTCCGCAACGGGCGAGTTTACGCGGTCGACGCCAATTCCTATTTCGCCCGCCCCGGCCCGCGTGTGGTTGACGGTACCGAGCTGCTGGCTCACTTGTTCCATCCGGAGCTGTTTGACTGGAATGGTCCGGCGGATGCGTTTTGCGCCGTATCAACTGAGAAGAGTTGTGCATCTCGAACACGGATAAAGACTTGCCCGGAATGCGGCGACGCCTTCGAGTGCAAAATGGGCGGCTGCTGGTGCAATAGCTTACCGCCCCTGAAGCCCTCCTCCGCGCCCGGAGCCGACTGTTTGTGTCCGGCGTGTCTGGCGAATGCGGTGAGAGTGACGACGAGCTAAAGGAGGTCGACGATGGCAGCATCTGTTTGCAGTCACATTGCGGAGCACCTGAAAAAAGTGAAGCCGCGTACCAAGGGATGCGAAGAGTGCCTCAAGATGGGCGACACGTGGGTTCACCTGCGCATGTGCCTTGAGTGTGGCCACGTAGGCTGTTGCGACTCGTCAAAGAACCGCCACGCGCGCGCCCATTTTCACGAAACACAGCACCCCCTGATCCAATCCGCCGAGCGCGGCGAAGACTGGCGGTGGTGCTATATCGACGATATGTATTTGTGAGGTGACGCTGTAGCCTTCCCTCTCTGTCTGATCAAAGGGCCTGCTCAACGAACTCCCCGATGAGGCGATTCATCGGAGAGGCATTCCGAAAGTATTTGAGCAGGTGATTCCTTTTTCCTTTGGGATGCTTCCGTGTTCCCACTGCCGAGGACCACGCCAACCATCCAGATTGTCCGCTTCGAAGCTGTTCCTCGCGCAAGTCGGGCATTCCGAATCGCATCTCCGGAATTTCGAGGACTTTTGCTTTGGTGATTGGAGTTGCAGATTCGTGGAAGTAGAGGCACATGAGTAGGTTTCCTGCTTCTTTGTGGGCAAGTAGCAAATCTTCGGTGATCTTCGTGAACCAGAACAGTTGGAATTCGGTGAGCTTCAAGCCACTTTTAATGTGGACATAAATAGCGTCCGCAACCGCAGACTTATCTTGGTAGTTCAGACAGAAATAATAAAGCCGTTTTGCCAATCCAGGGAAGCTCTCGACGAGGGTGGGCAGGTAGTCGTTGATGTCGGCTCCCGCGTCGCGCATCAGCGCAAGTACCAGTTCTGCGTCCTCCTCCTGGATATCTCCGCTGCTAAGAAGGCCGATGAGGTATTCGATCTCCTTCTCTGTTAGATCCCCGATCTCCTCAGCATCACTCTCTTCATCGCTCTCGTCGTAGTAAGCGGCCCCTGTTTCAAACTCGGCTCGTCTGCGCTGAAGGAGCTTGACCTTCATCTCATCAATGTCTGCGGGGACATCTTCGCTCGGGTCGTGCTCTATAAGGACCTTGGACTTCTCTTCGTTGATATTCAGCCCCCGCTTGTTCAGCAGCGATTGAACGTTTAAGAAGTCCGCGACTAAAAGGTCGGGATCGTTGTCAAAGAGCCAGACGTCGTCCATCAAGCGCAATGTCTTTGCAGCATGGATCCGGCTGGACTCCTCCAAAAACGACAGGAATGACGAACCGATCATCTTTGCGGGATAGAGCCCTTGAGGAAGGCAGTCAAAGGACTCTCCTCCCCTAATCTCGCGGAGAAACTTCCCGAGTAAGCTGGCATCCTCCTGTGTCGCGCCAGCTTTCTCAGCCCATTCCACCAAGTGATGGTGGTAAATGTGATTGAAATAGGATGCAATGTCGAAATAGATGTAATTCTTGTGGCTCGTTCTTTCTCTGGCGACCGCTTTCTTGAATGTTGAATAGGACTTCAGGATCGGGACCGCTTCTCCGTTTGTCATATAGAACCCAAAGGATTGACGGTTTGGAATTGGGGGCTTTCGGAATAGCGTTCGATTCCGATACACGAAGTCATAAAGGAAAAACTCTGCGACTGGATCCAGCTTCACGGTCGGTCGAAGGAACCAGCCTCTTTTCGAAGCAAACACGCGCTGCTGCTGAAGGAAGCTCCCAGTTCCTTTCAGGTCTTCGTTCTGTATAAACTCCAGGATTTCGGGCGCGAACTTCTCCACCATTAAGCGATTGGTCGTCAGTGGGAAAAGGGTGGAGTCATAGTCCTTCAAGAAGAACTGCGCCGAAGATGGCTTTGGAGTCGCTGGTCTGGTCGGAGACGCCATGCCAAACGATAGAAAGCAAGGACGGGGAAGTCAACGCGCCTACGCCAGCTCCACCTCAATCTTTTTCGAATCGGCGTCCAGCCTTGTGATCTTGAACGTGCGAATCTGCCCTGCACTCAGAGGCTCGGAGCTCGATGACACGTCAGGCGTGTTGCCTTTCCAACGGGCCTTCAACATCGACGACAAGCTCGAGAGGTCGGGCTTGGAAGCCGATGGTGGGGCTTCGATCTGTATTTCGGGTGCGGCAGACGGCGTTGCCGTCTCAAACGTGGTGCAGCAGATGGCGCGAATGCCCTCGCCCAGTTCGACGTGGGTGAGCGTCGGCGATTGCTCCACAACCCGGCCCGAGACCTGATCCCCCACCTTGTGCTCGGCGATGTACTCGTCGATGCTGGTGGGGACTAACTGCTTCATACTCAGCTTGATCTGGCGCTTTTGCGGATCGATGGCCAGCACCTGGGCTTTGACCACCTGTCCGGCGCGCAGCACATCTTGCGGATGGTTGATCCGCTTGTCGGCGCTGATCTCGCTCACGTGGATCAGGCCCTCGATCCCTTCTTCCAACTGAACGAAGGCTCCGAAGTTCATGATCTTGGTCACGGGGCCCTCGATCTGCGAGCCGACCGGGAACTTCTGCGGCACGTTGAACCAGGGGTCGGTAAGGGTCTGCTTGAGGCCGAGGGCAATCCGGCGCTCCTCGGGCTTGATGGAGAGAATCACTGCGTCCACGCGGTCGCCCTGCTTGAGAATGTCGCTGGGGTGGCGCAGCTTTTTGCCGTAAGACATCTCCGATATGTGGATCAGCCCCTCGACTCCCGGCTCGATCTCAACGAATGCGCCGAACTCGGCAAGCCGCGTGACGGTTCCGGTGATGCGCTGGCCGGCGACAAGGCGTTCGGGAGCTTTTTCCCAGGGCTCAGCCTGCAGTTGCTTGAGGCCGAGAGAGATCTTCTTCGATTCAGGATCGATCTTGAGGATCTTCACTTGAAGCTGCTGGCCGACGGTCAGCACGTCTTCTGGCTTGCTGACACGGCTGTGGGCGATGTCGCTCACATGAAGCAGCCCGTCGATTCCGCCAAGATCCACAAAAGCTCCATAAGGCACGAGGCTGCGGACGGTGCCAGCCACCACACCGCCTTCCTTCATGGCTTCGTATTGGCCCTGCTGCACGGCACGCGCCTGCTCCTCAAGCACCACGCGGCGATCGACGACGACATTCTCATCGGTGACATCGAGCTTGGTGATGCGGCAGGTAATCTCAGTGCCGACAAGCTTTTCCAACTCGACGGCATCCCGAGTGCCGCTGCGGCTGGCGGGCATAAAGGCGCGCACGCCGACATCCACGTTGAGGCCGCCTTTGACGAGCGCAGTAACGGTGCCGACGACTGCCGTCTTGTCGGCAAAAGCCGCTTCGAGCGCAGACCAGTCGCGGGGCTGGGCCACCTTAAAGCGCGATAACTGGTAGTAGTGTTCCTCGTCGCGCCCGGTTACCGAGACGGGGAATGCGTCTCCCGGCTTCACGGCCGCAGCGTTGTTGTCGAACGCGGAACGAGGCAAAACGCCCTCGGTCTTATACCCGATGTCGAGGAAGACCTGGTCCGCGGAGATTGAAACCACAGTGCCTTGCAACTGCTTTGCGCCCGCCACAGCTTTGTGCGAGTGCGACTTCTCAAAGGCAGAGAGCATGTCGGCGAACGACTCGGTTGGTTCGGCGTCGACGGAAGGGTCGTTCAGGGTTGCATCGGATTCTGGAACGCTGTCATTTGTCATGTTGTAGCCCGTTCCATTCTCACACGAGCGAGCGGTGAAACGCGGAAACATGGCGGGCTTATGGGAATTCGGCGACTTTCGGTGTGGTGCGCGGCTTGGTGGACGTGGGACCGCCGGTGCTGTCGATCACGTTGCTGATCTCGCCCAGGTTGTCGAGCGCCACCGTGATCATGTGGTGGAATTTGACGCCCGGCACAGTCGGCACTTCAATGGCGCGGGTCAGGGTCACGTCAGGGTGGCGAAAGACGGAGTAGATGCCGAGACCCCAGGCCTCATGGGTCGTCACGCTGCCAGCGACTTTATAGGAGGCCCATCCGTTGGTTCCCGCAGCGCTGGAGTAGCTCGCCTGATCGGGCGGATCGTAAGGTATCTCGGATTGATAGAAGTAAGTGCGACCGGCGTTGCCGTTCCACAGCACCTGGAATTGTTGATGATGCTCAACGAAGAGGCCGTAGATGGTGACGTTGTCTCCGTTGACCACGAGGCCATTGGTGCTGGTATTTGCGTTCCATCCCACGCCTGCGCCGTGATCCGCGCGCCAGATCCACGTGTGATCGACGATGGTGTCGTTCGAGTTGATCTTGAGATTGATGCCGGCCCGACCCACGCCGGCCCCGCCCACGCGAAAGAAGACGTCGTGCAGAGAGGTCGGGTTTTTGGCGTGGCTGGCATGGCTGCCATCCGCGCCCACTTGCAGCAGCACGGGTGAGCTTGTGGGCCCAGCATCAAAGAGCAGCCCGGCAATGATCACGCCGTCTTCGTCTTCGGTGGTCATGGCCGCTGTGCCATTGGTAGGCCGCAGCGTGGCGAATCCAAGGCCGAGAACCACCGTGTTGGGTCGCGTCACGCGAATCGCTTCCGTCAGCGCGTAGATTCCGGGCGTGAAGATAAGATTTTTGCCTTGGGCCAGTTGCGCATTGATCGTGGCGGCGGTGTCAGCTCCGGGGCGGGCAAGGTAGAACTTCGCAATAGGAATCGACTTCCCGGGAGTAGCCCCGCCGTGCCAGGTGATCCCCGCGGAGTTGGACACCAGAGAGGGAACCCGAACGCTGTAATTGCCCTGCGCATCCACTTGAAGAAAGGGCTTCTCGCGCACAATGGGTGTCTTGGCGATCTTCGTGTAGGGCGGCTTCGGCCATTCGCCCGCCGGTGGGTTGGGAATGCCGACAAAGACCATGTTCCAGTTGGCACCGGTCCAACTGCCCCACTCGCTGTTGCGGCTGATCCATTGCTGTTGCGGCCCCGAGCCCACATTGCCGTCGATCAGAGAGTCAGCCATCCAACCGCCGCTTGCCCAGCCATTCTGGTGCAGCGCCAGGTTGCCCAGCACATGCATGCGCCTGAAAGGCACGGCCTGCGAAACAGCCCATTGCATGGTGCCGCTTGTCGCTCCGCCGGTCGGCGTCACCGAGAAGCCCTCGGCGGCGCGCCAGAAGGTGCAGGTGGCATTGTTGCGGGGCAGGCTGGCGTCGGCATGCACGTTGCCGGTGATGTGAACGCTGTCTGGCGTCACTCCCAGACCCAGCACCTGCGTGTAGAAGCCCACTGGAACGTCGACGTGATACTCGCCGGGCAGGAAGAAGAATGCATTCCGCGCCAGTCCAAACTCGCTGTGCTGCTGCGCGGCGTAGACCATGTCGATCTGCCCCTGGACGGTAGCTGGCGACATCGACGGGCTAAAGATGAGCACGTTGGGCCCAAAGTCGGGCTTCTCAGCGGCGGCAACCGCTGCGCTGAAGCAAGCCGCAAAAAGAAACAGCAGGCCAAAATGAAGAGCAGCATTGTGAAATCGGGTGGTACGTCGATCGAAATGCATGGGACCTTTCATTCATGTTTTTCCCGAGCTTTACTCGCCTGCCTGCTCGGGTCGGAATCCCCGGCGGCCGTTGATTCTTCTCGTTGCTCGCCGTTACGTATAGTAGTCGCCTGCATGCAGTTAGACAATCTGCCCTGAGCCTGTCTGGACACGTGAAGGGGCGGAGAGCGAGAATTGCGCTTCAAGTAGAGGAGTTCGACAGGATGTCTTCAATGACGCGGCGGGATTTTGTGCGGCTGGGCGCGGGCGCGGTTGCAGCGGGAGCAGCGGTAAAGGCGACGCTGCTTGATCCGGCGAAGATGGCGGCTGAGGGTCTGACAGGCGGCGGCGCTGCTGGGCTGAGCGAGCCCAGAATCCGATTTGTCTCCATCGGTACGGGGATTCGCGGCTGCGATCTGCTGCGGGCTGCCAAGCTCGTTCCGACTGGAGTT
>Ga0302320_10024352_pt1 | contig 11819 bp, 3 predicted proteins | sample Bog_T0_3_FD_202130 | JGI IMG/M metagenome (GOLD analysis project Ga0302320, IMG submission 202130) | Peat permafrost microbial communities from Stordalen Mire near Abisko, Sweden - Bog_T0_3 | ecosystem: Environmental > Terrestrial > Soil > Wetlands > Peat | place: Sweden: Abisko, Stordalen Mire... | reverse complement strand
ATCTATATTTAAATAGCCTAACAATAAAGAGGAGATAAGAAAATTTATGTTAATTCAAAAGAATTAAATTCTTAATCGATCCTATAGAATATAATCTCTCTAAAGAATTTAATTCAAAAGAATTAAATTCTTGATAAATATAAGAGGAAAACGCAAAACTGATTCACCATTCTTTTTTTTTTTTTATAGAGAATTGTTCTTTAGAATCAAATCTATCAAAGAATTTAATTCAAAAGAATTAAATTCTTAATCGATTTTATAGAAAATTATTTAATAGGGACTGAAGAAGAGAAGAAAGAAAATAAAGGTTATAATAATTATAAAGCTTTTGAGTTTGGCTACTATTTTTTTTTTTCATGAAATAAATTTGTTCTTCATTCTTTCTTCTTTTTTTTTTATAGAGAATTGTTCTTTAGAATCAAATCTCTCAAAGAATTAAAATCTTAATCGATTCTCTAGAATACAATCTCTCTAAAAAATTTAATTCAAAAGAATTAAATTCTTAATCGATCCTATAGAATATAATCTCTCTAAAGAATTTAATTCAAAAGAATTAAATTTTTATAGAATATAATCTCTCTAATGAATTTAATTCAAAAGAATTAAATTCTTCATAGAATGGAATTTTTTTTCTTGATAGAATAAAATTTTGATAGAATAAAATTCTATTGAATATTTTTTCAAATATAAGAGGAAAATCCCAAAAAAATCAAAACAAAAACTCATTAACTAATAAAAATGGATCAAGAAATACAAGAAAGAGAACAAAAAATTGAAGAAATAGTCGGAACACTCAAAACAAAACATGGATATCAGGATTCAGTTTTAGGGAAGACAAAAACTATAGAAGAAGAAATCAAAAATATAGAAGAGTTAATTGGATGCATGAAGGGCGGCGGAGAAGACACCAGCGATGACGAAGAGAAAGTGAATCAATTAAGCCAGCTCCTAAAATTGATCAAGAGCAGGAATGAGCAAAAATTCCGCACGCCTTCCACCCCAATTGATTTAAATCAATTGAACAAGGAAATCAATGAACTAAGAAAAACAGTCGTAGTTGAATTAGAATTAAGAAAACTTAACTCGAAAAATGCAAAAAGGGAATTGTCAAGTCAAAAAGAGAAACACGAGAAAAACAAAGAAATGTATGTGAAAAACAATAAAGTTTCTTTGGTTGAAAAAACCGAAAAAGACATCCAGTTTATCTCAGATTTATTATCTAAAATTGAGGAGCTTGAGTGGAAAGAGAAGATGGAAAAAATAGAATTGAGGAAAAGCTATAAAAATCCAGAAATTCTGAAGCTTTTGGAGGAAGTGGATAATGCATTAAGCAACCCTCTAATTGCTGAACTTAATTTGAATGAGGAAGCAGAATTAAATACTCTTTTAAAGGAAACAGAAGAGGATTTGACGAGACTAAAAAGCAAAAAGAACTTAACAAAAAGAGACCTAGAAGATATGGAAAAATCCGAAGACATAGTTAAGTTCCTAAATATTTTGATGCCAAAATTTTCCAAAATTCATGATTTGATACAAGAGGAAGAAAAAATTAAAAAAGATACTGAAACTCTGAACATAATAGCTTCAGACGAAAATTTCATGTTTATTTCAGAAAGATTTTCCAAATTATTGGCTGAACTTGAGCAGAAGAGTATTAGGGACATTAATCAACTCAAAAAAAGGAAAGAAATTGATAAAGACAATGATTTCTTATCACAATGCTTCGAAAACTTAAGGCTTTTGGAAAACAAATTGAAAGTGATTGAAAAAAGTTATCAGATGGAAATCAGAAGCTTTGAAAATCTGTTGACAGTTGCCAGCAAAACAAAGAAAGAAGACCTGGATCAAGAAAAGAACAAAAGATCTTCATTTTTTTTGGAATATATCATCAAATTCTATAAATTCATTGAGATCGATGAAACATTAAAGAATTTAGAAGATGATATGAACATTTACCCATCAAATTGCATTGAAAAGCTGACCTTACAATTGATATATAATCTGAAGTTTTCTCTAATAAATGGTCATCCAGAAATTGAAAAATGCCTGCTTGCTATTAAATCCCAATTACTTTTAGAAAAGCTTGATAATTATGAAATCAAAGAAGTTATTCGCGAATTAGGAGAAGCTTTATATGCAAGCAAATTAGAGGAATTTACAAATTTATGTGAAATATTAATGAAGAAATTGTGCCCGATCAATGTGTTTGAACTAGGACGTTTGTTTACAAAAACTGAGCAAAAATCCAAAGAAATTAAAGGAAAATGTGTGATTTTACCAATTGGAAATACCGGAGCAGGGAAATCAACGACGATTTGCTATTTGTCTTTCTGCAAAATGAAAAAAGATGAAAGTCGAGGTCACATAGATATAGATCCTGAATTTAAAACCAACATTCATTGCAAAATTAGTTATAAGACCAAATCGGAGACCAGATACATCAATCCAATTCCAATTACTTTCCATAGCAAAATCTCCAATTCAAAAGAAACTTTTATTCTTTGTGATACTCCAGGTTTTCTCGACACAGCAGGCCCTGAAGTGGACATGGCAAATGGTTTGGGTATCATCACATCGATCAAACAATGCAAAGGGGTGAAGCCAGTCTTGGTCTTTGGTAAAATGAACATGGGAAACAGATTTCAATTTGTTGAGTTAACCTTGCAGATCTTAGTCGGAATTATTAATAATCTTGGTTTCAAACTTAATTGCATCGATTATCTTTACACCAATTTTCTGAAGAAAGAAGAAGCATTTCTAAGAGACAGATTCACACAGTTAAGAGATGACAAATTAAAGGAAAAGAACCCTCTTAATCAACTTTTAGCTAAAATTTTAGACGATATGCTTGAGAAATTATCTCCAGATAAAATTTTGGATCCTTTGGATGGTCATCCTGAGGTTCTTCTTGAAAAGTGGTTGAAATCAGATTACATTGAAAATTGCAATGAAGTCTTCAAATTTGATGTCACTCAGGACTCAGAAACAATGGTCGAACAATTCTGCAATGCAACCAAGCGGTCAGTTAAGATTCACATAGAAAAGCTAAAGAATTTCGATATTGCAGATTTTAAATTGTCGCAATTAAAAACTCTCTATGAGATAGTCAAGCTCCCAAAAGTTAAAAAAATGTATGACGAGACTATTGACGATACCTCTAATTATCTCAATAACCTGTATACAACATTCTGTGAGAGTTTCAATAAAGGTGCGGCTTACGGAAATAATTTTAGTCAAGAGGATAAAGTTGATTACCGAAAAATGATTGCTTCAGCAGAATCCACAAGGGAAATTCGCAAAAATCATCTCAATGAAAAAGTGCTTTTCAGTGATTATTTTGAAAATAATTTACTCAAAATTATTGATCAACTCATATTTTCCATCAAGAGTTCTAAGTCAGAGGAAATGCAAATTCTCAATTCAATCGCTAAAATCTACTCCCTCTCCTCAGAATTCAAGGAATACAAATCCTTAGAACAAAAAACCCAATGCATACGAAATGAAATTGAGGAGAAAATGAATGATTCATTTGTTAAATTTGAAGAAAACCTCAAAAAAATTCAACAAATCGATAGCGAAAGCCCCAATTCAAAAATTCTTAATTGTCTTCAAATCTGCCTTGACAATCTTGTATATATTAGAAATCTTTCAGATAATTTGGAACAACATCTCCCTGGTATCTCTGAAAAAAGTGATAGGTTTAGGGAAGAATTAGTGAATTTTTTTCAGGAATTGGTTAAAACTCCAATGGAAGTTGAGGATGCAACAGAACTAATTAATAGTAGATATAAGAATATTAACATTTTGGAAATTGCCAAATCTTTACCTTTTGACAAATTCATTAAAGCAACTGAGATCAAACAGTTTCAAGACAATATATTATCCCAAATTGAAGAGCATTGCAAGCAGATATTCCAAGAAATCGAAGAAGAAACCGGTTTTGATAATAGTCAGAATAACATACAGTTTGTAGAACACAAATACAACATGTTGAGTCTCTATCATGATAAATTTAAAGACCCAAAGTTCAAACCCTTTATTGAACCAACATTTAAAGAGGCTAGTGAGTTTTTGAAAACTACTTTGACTGCAATAGTTGATGAAATCAATAAAATCATTGACAATCTTCAAAATGATAATTTGAAAATGGATTCACTTTTGATGATGAAGCTAGGTAAAGGATTAAATCTCATTCAGCAGCAAGAATGGGTAAAGAAATTCATCAAAGGCTTCGTAAGAGGTGCAAATAACAAATTAACAAATAATGTTCTTTACTATTTGATCAAACAAAGAGACTCATTCATACAGTTTGATCTGAGTTTGTCAAATTATGGTAAATTGCCAGAAGTCTTTACATTTCTAGAAGATATTTCAAGGACCAAAGGGTTTGAAAGTTTAGGAAAGGATCTAAAAGACATTTTCGTTGATATTGAAGGCCATTTTAAGGCTTCAGTAGATAAAGTCCTAAAATCCCCCGATTTTGAAATTCAAATTGCTGAAGAACTTGAGACAACAAATGAAATCCTAAATTATCTTTATCCATTTAAAGAAGTCTACAAAATCAGAACCACTCTGAAAAACCTGAAATTGGATCAGGATTATGTCAGTGAAGCAGTTAAAAGGATAGAGTTTATTGAAAAATCTTTGAAGACATCATTTGACCTTATCGATTCTGAGTTAGAGTCGACTTTCAAAAAATTAAAAAATAATGATTTTGGAGAAGAAGATGCTTGGAAATACTGTTCAAAAATTATTGAAGACATGAAAAAATTGAAAAAAATTTCGAAACTAGACCGCCTCAGCAAAATTCCTCAAAAAAGACCTTTCCGAGAATGGGTTAAAGAGTATGATTCATTCTACTTAGATTTCTCTAACTTGTTCACAATTACTGAGAATCCTCAAAAATTATATCTCTTGTTAAATGTTTGTAAACAACTCTCCAAATTAGATTCAGAATTGGGTCAGGAGTATGTCTTTTCTAAACTTTATGATGAAAAGTTCTTGAATTTTAAGACGCAAAGAAAAGATGTTCTCGAACTTGCCCTTAAAACTTATATACCATATCATGAGTTTAGTAGTTTAAAAGAAGTTTATGATAGTTTGGATAGGCAAGGCTTGCAGGATCCATCAATGACAACTTTTTTAAAAGATCAAGAAAATCAGATCACCTCAGCATTGAACAAGGAGTTGAATAGTGTTAGAGAACAAATAACTAAGTCCAAAGAAGAATATCAAAGGAATTTCTTGAGAGACGTTTCACAGATAAAAGAAATCAATGAATCTATTAAAATTTTAGACATTGCTCAAAAAGAAGTCGGACATAAAATAAAATTCAAATCTGAGAAAGAAAAACATGAAAATATCAAGAAAGAAATCTGTTCTGATTTCACAGGAATTCTTAAGAGACTACTAAATCACATTCGTCTTGGGTTTGAAAACAGGGATTATGATAAGATGGAAGATTTGATCCAAAACATTGTCTCTAATCTCAACTTCGATTCAGAATACCACCCCGAACAACAGATATCAGATGTCATCCTGGAATTTGGAAAATACAGAAAAAGCAGTTTGGACAAAATTCTGATCGATGTGGGTAATCTTACTTTTCAAGTATGGGATTATAACAATGTAATTGACTATTACATCGTACTTGAGAAGCTTTCAAAGAGAGAGGATGCTGAAATAAATCAAATATATCGTGATTACAAAGAGAAATTCTACAACAGCCTTAGAGATAAAATTGAGAGCAAAGTTTCCGAACTTTTTAACAATGAATTCAGATCCCCTCTTGATGAACAGGCTATGGAGAAAATGAAGACGAAATTCCCGGAACCATTACAAGCCTTTTTTAAGGCACGAGTCTATGTGGCTGAGAATCAAAAAAAAAGAGAGCAATATATTCAAAATACCAAAGAAGAAATCACCAAAAAAATAGCAGATAAAAGTTTTAATGAAGTGGTTGATTTGCAAAATAAAATTAATGAGAGGGAATTTCCTGATTTGAAGAAAGAAATCCAGGAAAAACTCATTCAAGCCAACTTGGGTGTGATTACGAATCTGTCTACATCATTAGGAAGTCGGGATATTCTTGGCTTAACTTTAGCAGCAAATAATGTTTCCAATGTTTTGCAAAGTATTCAAAAGCTCCAACAAAATATTTTCAAAGACACCATCAACGAGCAAGCAAAAAAAGAAATCAATAAGTTATATAAAGAAAAAATACAAAACAATATTGAAGTCATTCCCGAGATACTTAATCCTACTGTTGGCAGCAGAAATCCTGTAGATCTGAACTCAGTAATCAATGATGTGAAATTTATGAATGAACTGTTCAAGGAAAGAAACAATCTAGTTATTTTCAAAACATTTCCAGGTGATTATGAAGATTGTCTGCTCAAAGTGAAGAATATTATCGTTGCTGAACAGGAACAATTTGATGAATATTGTCAAACTCTTAAACCAACTCAGACCAAAAAAATCAAGGAAGTTCTGATCAACAGGCAACCCAATGAAAAACTGATTGCGGAAATTCTAAATAAAGTCTCTTTGAATAATATGAAGGAATGCCCGAAACTCGCTGATTTTGTTGAATATTCTCCAAAAATCAAGATTAATACAGAAGATTTGGTAAACGAAATATTGTTGCAAGCCAATCAAACGAAGCAACTATTTGTGAAATTAGATTTCAATGCCAAAGAAAAAATTCAAAAAGCCTCAAGGATCAAAGAATACGAGGACCTTCAAACAAAACTGCTGTGTCTCGATGAATTGAAAACTTTTAAAGAATTTAATCCGAAACTTGAAAATATTTATCCAGAAACTGTCGTTGTTTTCAAAGAAAGGATAGACGAACATATTCACCAAATTAATATTACTTATTTCAATGAAAACCCATTAAAAAAGTTCTATGAACTGAAGGAAACTGATTGTGTTGACATCAACAACAAAATCGAAAATTTTTCATTAATGACACAATTTTTTCCCGACGTTAAACAAAGATGTAAAGAAAATTCAGAAAATATCAAAGTAACAGTTCGAAAAAAACTGGATCAAGTTAAAGAATCAGCAACATTAAGTCAGGAACCGACAGAAATTGCAACAATTATTTCTAAACTTCAAGCTTTTCAGACATATGTCACAGAAGTTCCCCAATCTGATTCAGTTAGTGAAGTTTTATTAAATTATAAAAAAACTGCTGAAACAAAAGGGGAAAATGGAATGGCTTCATTAAACAACTTAGGTCTTCTGCTTTTGGCAGATCCAATGGGAAAAGTTGTAATTTCGGAAAATAAATTATTTAAAGGGATGAATATTTCTTTGTTTAATCAAAAAATGCAAAAGTTCGGCATTGAAGTTGTTTTAAATGGAACCAAAAAACCAGATGGCAGTGTTGAGTTAAGAGGATTGGAAGGAAGTGAAGGAAAAGATTTGGATAAAAATTTACTTCAAAAGAAATTTGATGAGTTCGATGGGGAATACAAACACCTTATCGAGCAATATCTAAAGCCCAAAAAAGAAGGTGGGATCAATCTGAAAGCTTTGAAAAATGAATTAGACTTAATCATAGAAACTTTAAAAAGCAAGCTCGTCAAAATAAAAGAGACTTTGATGAGTTGGTTCAGAGATGCTAAAAAAGACGAAATTCCCAAAATTTTAGCCCATCTTTTCGCTATTTGGACTTTAATGAATGCAGAGGATTTTTATGAGCTCTCAGAAGGTAAAGGAGATGCTACAAACAAAGGGAAGTATTTATTGCAGCCTCACCCATCCCAAGTTATCTCTATTTTTAGAATGTTAAGTTGCGGCGATACAGATGACAAAATCAAAAATAATTTAGTGCAAATTGGAACAGGAGAAGGTAAATCAATTACATTGGCTATGACAGCAACAGTGCTGATTTTGCTTGGTTATTCAGTTGACTGTGCCTGCTATAGCACGTACCTTTCAGAAAGAGATTACAAGGATTTTGAAAATTATTTCAGTCTTGTTGGTGTTAAAGATTATGTTGAATATGGTTCTTTTTCCTTTCTATGCGAGAAATGCATCAATTCAGATATCAACATCAGAGAAGCCACTTTGGAATTTTTCGGAGTCAATTCAGATATCAACATCAGAGAAGCCACTTTGGAATTTTTCGGAGTCAATGCCAACGTGACAGCAAAAATAAAAAATGATGAAAAAAGGAAGAAAGTACTGCTTATTGACGAAGTTGATGTCTTTTTTAGCAAAGAATTTTTTGGAGCATCCTATAACCCTTCAGCTGTTGTGAAGAATCCGCTGATCACAAAACTGTTTGGGTTCTGTTGGTCAAATAAATCCAAAATCACCAAGAAGTTGGTTATGGAGTCAATGGAATATAAGGAATGCGTCAAAGCTTTTCCGAAAATGGAAAAACTTCTGAAAGAAGCAGTTTTAGATCTCCTTTGTGTCGTTAAAATGGATCTTCCTCAAAATTATGAGGTGAAAAATGACCGGATTGGATATAAGGAACAAGATTCCATTTCTTTCGATGTTTCCTATGGATATTTAACAACATTTACATATTTCCTTGAAAAAGATAAGGGAAATATTACACAAAATAGTTTACAACAAAACACTGGTCTCATAATTAAAATGGGTAGTTTTTCATATGCGGAAATACCGAAGATTGCCTATGACTTTATAATGGGTGTTACTGGAACATTAGAAACTTTGGGTCAACATCAAATGGAAAATTTAAGAAAAAACTATAAAATTGCGAAACACACCATAATGCCCTCTGTGTACGGTAAAAACAATAGAGATTTTAATCCAAACGAGCATGTTTTTATCGAAAATTTTGTTGAAAATAACCTTGCATATCATTTGAAGATCATCGCAGAAATTGAGAAAAATTTAAAAATTGAAAAAAACCAGCAAGGAGCACTAGTAGGAAGAAGATCGGTTTTGGTGTTCTTTACAGATGAAAAGGCGGTTAATGAGTTTTATACTTCTCAGAGCTTTCAGGGCTTGCTAGACAAAGCTAGAATTTTGACAGAAAAAGCGGACAACAGTGAAAAAAAAGCTTTTGTTTCAACTGCAACTCTTCAAAATTTAATTTCGCTAATGCCTCGATGTTTCGGAAGGGGAACAGATTTCAAATGCAGAGATGATACTGTTCTAAAAGCTGGAGGAGTTCATGTTATCCAAACTTTCCTTTCCGAGGATAAGTCTGAAGAGATCCAAATACAAGGGCGTTGTGCCCGACAAGGAGATTCTGGCTCCTATTCAATGGCTTTGTTAAAGTCAGACCTAGAGAAATTCCAAATCACGGACTCAAACCTCCCAAAAAATTCAAGTGGTTACTATGAATTTCTTGATACAACAAGAAACAAGTACTTTGAAGACGAAAGTATCAAAAATGAACATCATATTAATGACTGTTTGCAATTACATAATGAAGCAATGGAATTTAAAGATAAACTATTAAAGTTCAATCAAAATCAGAAATTTTTGGAGGACTATTTCTTAAGATTAAATAAGGGTGTGGAAACTGAGGTCAAAGTTGTGTCAAGAACACTTTGTGTGATGGATGCCACAGGTTCGATGGGTAATCTTCTTGATTGTGGCAAAAAGACCATCAAAATGGTTTTTGAAAGAGCTAAAGTGATTGCTGAAGAATCTAATTATCATCCTGATTGTTTTGAAGTGGCGATTGGGTTTTATAGAAACTATAGTAGTGGGCCAATAGATATTTTTCAAAGTTCTTCCTGGATCAAAAAATCAGACGATATGCAGCTTTTCTTAAATAATCATGAGATAAGCGGAGGACAAGGTAATGAAGCTATTGAAATAGCTCTTTGGAATGCAAATAGGATATATGACAAAGATCAATCTGTGCCTTTACAAATTATGATCATTGGCGATGCCGCGGCCAACACTCCTCAAGAAGTCAATTCGAAAAGAGCTGGTTACAAACCTGGCTGGTTTACTGGCCCAAAAGGGGAAGATTTTTGGAATACAACAATTTACAATTCTCCCACTTATTACGAAAAAGAATTGGATGAGCTAAAGCAAAAAAATATCAAAGTATATACATTTTATGTCGCTAATTATGCAAAAAATTGCTTTGAAAAACTAACTACAGAACAGAATGGATGCAAATATCTGGATATTAATAATGCAGCCAAAGGAAGTCAAGAATTATTAGATACATTGGCAAAGGTTATTCTAAAAGGGATAGGAGGAAAACAATTGGAAGAAAAATATGATCAGAAATATGCTGCCATGAAGTTGCAAGGAGGAGGATGAAATCAAATTAATTATTTGCTATTTTTTTTTTGAAAGAAACAATAAAAACCATAGAAACAAAAAAAATGGTTTTTTCAAAAATTAAAGTCTAACGTGATTTTTTTCCAAAAAAAAAACTGGAAACTATAAAGAAAAGAAATAATTTTTAGTTTAAAAATGGTGTCATTTTCCTTTCATAGACACATACATATCAGGTCTGGCATTAAATTCGATCTCCCCCATCCGATTATCGAACACTCCCTTTTGTAGTTTCCTCATCTTCAGCGTGAATCTCGACCGACTTCCTGCAAATTCACCTTCTCGAACTACTTTCCAAAAGCATTTCTATGTCTCCTGAAGAAAATAAAGTCCCTCTGGTTATGGAAAGTGACCACAGTTCTCGCCTAAAAGTCCGGTTTTTGCGGGAAAAGACTCACAAAAAACCTTCCCACCCGTCTTTCTCACATTGTATTGAAATTATTCAAAATTAATTCCGGGTGATAATCTGTTGGGTTACCATGATGGCAGATTTGTTCACTCAGTCTCAGATTGCTCACCTTAAATATAGCAGTGGGACCTTTGGGCAAATGAATCAAGATCAATTGCGATTTTCCCTCCAAACCATTCAAAGTGAATCTGCGACGAGGGTAAAAGGCACAATTGGGAAATGCTGTCTTAATTTCCTTAACAAAATCAAATAATTGTCATGAAGGCTTCTCCGAGGTAGTCATTAGAAGCTTGGGTTCTGGGCCTTCGACGAAGAAACTGGTAAATTCTTCGAATTTCTCCTCGTTTAAAAGTTCATCATCGTCCTCAAAGATGAAATCTTCAGAAAACTCCCTCATTTCATCTAGAGGCACCGGAACCTTCTCTACCCTTTCTCGCCTTTTTGATGCCCGTGTTTGAGTCGAGCTTCTTTTACCCTCGCTTGTTTTGCGATATCTGGAAGGCTCGAACCTTTTTTAGCTTGCTGAGCCAATTCCTTCTCTCGTTCAAGCCGACCTCCCGATCCATTGTCTCGCCAAGGATATAGCGGGCGACTGGGTTCTGTATCTGGGCCTAAACAACCAAAAAAACATGGTTAGATAAGAATACCGACAATGTTTTTTCTGATTTCAAGGAAACTTACAAAACAATAAGGAAAATTTATTGGGAATTAAAATGCCAAATCAAGTTCTTAATCAGAACAAGAAAATCGTGGGTAATTGGACCTCGATATATGACGAAGGATTAGAAATAAGAGCCGATGGCTTGATTTTGTTCTCGTTTCCGATGTATTTGCATACAGGAAATAAAACACCGAAAGATGAGGATGATGAACAAAGGCGGGGATATGCGAATCTACTTTCAATAACTGGGGATGTTTCTAGGGGTTGGGGTTGAGGTTGAGGTTGGAGCTTGTGGTCGAGGAGGCAAGTATTTTTTTGAGATATTTATTGATAATTTTGTCAGAAATCAACAGAATGGGAGGGAGCACAGGGAGTATGTGCCGTGGCGTGGAGTTTTTAGTAAAAAAAATTAATTAAAGACTTTTTTAAATAAATTTTAATAAATTAAAAAAGTGAGCCAGG
>Ga0302320_10024351_pt1 | contig 11819 bp, 7 predicted proteins | sample Bog_T0_3_FD_202130 | JGI IMG/M metagenome (GOLD analysis project Ga0302320, IMG submission 202130) | Peat permafrost microbial communities from Stordalen Mire near Abisko, Sweden - Bog_T0_3 | ecosystem: Environmental > Terrestrial > Soil > Wetlands > Peat | place: Sweden: Abisko, Stordalen Mire... | reverse complement strand
CAGCCTTGTCGAACGTCCTGCGCTGGCCGGCCAGGACCAGCCGGGCGGCGCCGATGGCCACCCTGGGATCGCCAAACACAAGCCCGGCGAGGGCGACCAACCTGCGAAAGGGGGTCCGTGCGCCCGCGAACTCGAGGCGGTGCCCCCCGTAGCGGTAGGGGAACCGAAGCGGCCCTGCCGGGAGCCGGGAGGCGGGCGACCCGGGAGGCACGGAGGCGAGCGCCGCATCCACCATCCCGGCCATCAGGGCGCGCTCGGCGGCGGTCTCGGCGTAGCCCGCGCTGGCCTGGCTCGCATGGATGCGCCAGGTGGCCAGAAACTTGGGCACATGCACGACGTCGCAGTTCAGGCCGGCCCTCATGCCCCAGCAAAAGTCGCCACCGGACCCGTACCCCGTGGGGAAGGGCCCGGTCTTCGCAAAGGCGCTGCGGCGGATGAGCACCTGGGTGATGGAGTGGTAGATCGTGTGCATGGCGCAGTGCAGCACGCCGTCGTACGGCGCCCTCCTCAGGTGCGGCCTGAGGTAGTCGGCGCCGAGGAAACGGGCGGCCCCGACAAGTTTCCACCAGCCGGCCATGACCGCCCCCTCGTCGTCGATCGCATGGAGGCAGCACTGCGCGATGTCGCACTCGGGATGGGCATCCAGGGCGGCAACGAGCTCGGCCAGGCAGTCCGGCGTCATGGTGTCGTCGCTGGTCGCAATATACACATACTCGCCGCGGGCCCGGGAGAGGCAGCGGTTCCAGTTGGCGTACATTCCTTCCCTGGGCGCCTGGGCCAAAAGGATCCGGGGATCGCGCGCGGCCTCCTCCTGCAGGAATTCCCACGCTCCGTCGTCCGAGAAGTTGTCAGAGACCACCAGCTCCCAGTCGGAAAGGGTCTGCGCCCGAATGGTCCCCAGGCGTTCCCCGAGGTAGGCCCGGTTGTTCAGGTTTGGCAGGCAGATGGAAACAGTGGGGGGCATTCACCCTCCCGAGCGCTCGAACTGGAAGTCAAGGACGGTCGTGCCCTGGAACTGCACCGCGTGGGGAACGAGGCCGGGACGGGTCGGGGCCGCGCTGACCTCGATCTGGAGGAGGTCGTAGCAGTCCCCGTGATCCCTCTCCGTCTGCAGATACAGGCCGACGCGGTAGGAGCCGCTCACCAGCGGCAGCCGCGAAATCGTCCCCTGAAAGTCCAGGTGCCCGCCCGGCGCAAGGACGTAGGGGCCGCTTTCCTGCCGGAGATCCATGGTCGCGATCCGCATGCCAAATGTGTTATAGAACAGGAGGTGCACGTCTGTGACCACAGTTCGCTCTGTGGCCACAAGCCCCGCCTTGAACTGGAGGGGCCTGCCTGCGATCGCGGGCTCGGGGGAGAAGCAGAGCGACGAGAGCCTGAGTCCGTCCACGAGGGCGCTTCCCTCCGCGGCCGCGCTCGGCTCCATGGTCTGCCGGACGTAATTCGCGACCACCTCGGCCGAAGGTCCCACGGCGACGACCCGGCCGTGGTCCATATGGACCATGCTGCTGCAGAGGGACTCCATGGCGTACAGGCTGTGGCTCACGCAGAGGACGGTGCGCCCGTCGTTCGAGGTGACTTCGCGCATCTTGCCCAGGCACTTCTTCTGGAATTCGGCGTCGCCCACTGCCAGGACCTCGTCCACGATGAGGATCTCCGGCTCGAGCTGGGCCGCCACGGCGAAGGCGAGCCGCACGTGCATGCCGCTCGAGTAGCGCTTCACCGGAGTGTCGATGAATTGCTCCACGCCCGCAAACGCCACGATCTCGTCGAACTTGTCCCGGATCTCCGCCCGGGTCATGCCGAGGATCGCGCCGTTCAGAAACACGTTTTCCCTCCCCGTCAGCTCGGGATGAAAGCCCGTCCCGACCTCGAGGAGCGAGGCCACGCGCCCGCGCAGCCGTGCGAGCCCGCTGGTCGGCTCCGTGATCCTGCTCAGGATCTTGAGCAGCGTGGACTTTCCAGCGCCGTTGCGCCCCACGATCCCGAGGACCTCCCCGGGTTGCACGGTGAACGAGACGTCCTTCAGGGCCCAGAAGTCCCGGGAACTCGGGGTGGACCCGGCGTCCGCGAGCGGGCGCCGCACCGTGGCGAGGATGCCCTCCCATCGCCGCACGAGTTCATCCCGGATCGAGGTCGACCCGATCCGGCCCAGCTGGTAGCGCTTCGAGAGGTTCTCGATCTCGATGATCGGGCGGCTCATATCACGTCGATGAAGTTGCGCTCGACGCGCCGGAACATGAGCGCGCCTCCCACGGCGAGGACCAGGGTCGTTCCGAGGGAGATCAGGAAGAGCGGGAGGGTCGGGGTGCCGGCGCCGAGGAGCATCTGGCGGATCGCCTCGATGGGAAAGGTCAGGGGATTTGCGGCCGCCGCCCAGTACAGGCGGGCGGGGACGCGGGTCAGCGGGAACACGACCGGCGAGGCGTACATCCATAACTGGAGAAGGAACGTCGCCAGGACAGCGAAGTCCCGGAACTTGGCGGTGAGCGCGGTCACCCAAAGGCCGATGCCGATGCTCAGGATGGCCACCTGCAGCAGGGCCAGGGGCAGGAGCCAGGCCGTCGCATGGAGATGAAAGGTGCCCGCCCTCGGGCCGGTTTTTTCCAGCGCGAAGATCACGAAGAAGGTCGCCACCTGTATGCCCAGCGCGACCAGGTTCGAGAGGGCGGCCGCCAGGGGGACAATCAGGCGGGGGAAGTACACCTTCCCGAACATGCTCGCATTGGCGAGGAAGGTGTTCGAGGTCGACTGGAACGTCTGCGCGAAATAATTCCAGGGCAGCTGTCCGCAGAGGTAGAACAGGGACGAGGGAACGCCGTTGGTGGGAATCCTGGCCACCCTGGAGAAGATCACGACGAAGATCACCGTGGTAAGCACTGGCTGGATGATGTACCACAGGGGGCCGAGGACCGTCTGCTGGTACCGCGCCACGATGTCGCGTCTGGCCAGCAGCCAGAGCAGGTCCCTGTACGAGTACAGCTCGCGCCAGGAAAACCAGCGCCAGCCCCGGGTTGGCTGGATGACAATCTCCAGGCCCGCGGCCGGGTCGGGTGGGGGGGGCTTTGGGATCAAGGGGAAGTTAGCGGGGTGTTGAAAAACAACGCCCTGCCAGGACCGTTCGAGTAACAACGCGCGTGCCGGGCGGGACAATCAAATTGTTAGGTACGAGGCGAGGCGCTCCTTGAATCTCGCGAAAGAAAACTGCTCCGCCCTCGCGAGCATCGGCGCCTGGCTCCAGGGGCGTCGAAGCGCCGTGACGCAGGCCGCCGCGATCTGGGAGATGTCCCCATAGTCAGCGAGCACGCCGGTGTCTTCCGTGATGATCTCCGGTGTGGCCCCGGCGCGGGCGCCGACGCAGGGCCGGCCCCTCGCCATCGCCTCGATGTAGACCAGGCCGAATCCCTCGCTCTTGCTCGGCAGGGCGAACACTCTGCAGGAGCCGAGAAGCTCGTCCAGCTGCAGATCCGGGATTGCCCCAAGGAACTCCACGGCGCCGCTCGCGATCAGCCCGGCCTGGTGCGCATTGCCCTGCAGCCGGGGCAGGTCATCCCCGCGGCCCACGACGAGGAGGCGCGCATTGGGGACCCGCCTGACCACCTCGGGCATGGCGGCAATCAGGTGCTCCACCCCCTTGTACCTGTTGCCATAGGTCAGCCGGGACACCGTCACGATCACCGGGGCGCACTCCGCGGGCGGGACACCGGGCCTGATCTTGAAATACGGGTCCAGCGCATTGGGCAGCACGGTGACCCGGCCGGCCGGCAACCCGGTCCGTGCGAGCACCTCCCGGCGCGTGAATTCGCTCACGCAGAGGATGCCGGCCGCGCCGCGCATGGCCAGGCGCTCGGCGAGATTGAAACTGCGCCACACCTCGATCCCGTGCGCCACAAGGTAGTACTTGATCCTGGGATTCGCGATCTTGGCGAGCCACGCCACAGGCAGCTGCGCCACATGCCCGCAGATGATCACCCTGCACTGCCGTCCCTTCTTCACCGCCGCGCGGGTGAAGCGAAGCTTGTCCCGGCTGCACACATACCAGTCCTCCAGGTTGTCGTTCGCATACCTGCGGATGTCATTGGAGTCGAGAATAGGGTCGTTCAGGCTGACCAGTTTCACGCCAAAGTTCTGCTCCTGGCCCAGGTCGCACATGGCCTTGAGGTACAGGCTCAGCATCCTGGAAATTCCCCCCAGCGAGGAAAACAGCTCGGGGGACAGGAGCATGGCGAGGAACCGGTAGTTGGGTTTGTCCGTCCGCTCCGGGCGGAGGAATGAGACCGGCGAAGGAGCCGGTGGCGGCGCCGGCCTCGAACGAGTCTGCGGCCCAGGTGGCGGGCTCGGCTTCGGAGCGGGCTCCGGTGCCGGGACGGGCACGCCGGCCTTCGTCGGGGCGGCTGGCGGCGGGGGTGGGGGCGGCGGCGCCGGCTTCGCCGCCTTCTTCTCTGCGATCACAACGGGCCGGGAAACCTTGACCTCCTGCGGGGTCGGCTGCCTCCGGTTCACGAAGTGGATGAGGACCGCCATGCTCCAAACCCTGGACCACTCGCGAGGATCCTCGTGCGATAGGAAATTCTTCCAGATTGCCTGGGTCGCGTCGGCCGCAAAAAGCCCGCTGCGGTTGATGCTCGCATGGGTGAAGGTGTCATCGATGAACGGGCGAAGCTCGCGTTTCATCCAGACAGCGAAGGGCAGCGTGAACCCCTGCTTCCGTCGCTCGCGCAGCCCGGGGGGCAGCAGGTCGGCGACTGCCGCGGCAAGCGCGTCCTTGGGGTGCCCGGGAGTGTCCTTCCAGGCCGTCGGCTGGCGGGAGAGCCACTCGAAAAGCGGCCGGTCCACGAATGGCACGCGCATCTCGAGCGAATGGCGCATGCTCATCACATCGCTGTCGCGCAGCAGCACGTTGGCCATGTAGGTGCGCAGTTCCCAGGCGCTGATCCGCTCAAAGGTGCTGCGGTCCTGCAGGTCGCCCCTCAGCTCGGAGAGCTCCGGGTGATAGGGCGGCCGGTTCTTGAGCGCCTCGCGGGATTCCGGCCCGAGCAGCGACCTGACCTGCAGGACCGAAAACACCCGGCGTTGGAGCGAATTGAGCTCGTGGATATCGTGGGCGTTGACCAGGAAGTCCGCCAGCTTCTGGTGCCTGGTGTCGCCGCGGTTCAGCCGCGAGACGATCGGCATTCTCAGGGCGTGGGGCAGGCTGCGCCAAATGCCGAGCCATCCGGCCAGCCGGGGAAGGTCGCGGAAGGAAGGGTACCCGCCAAAAAGCTCGTCTCCACCCAGGCCCGAGAGGGCGACCGTCACGCCTCCGGCTCGGGCCGTCTGGCTGATATAATAGGTGTTGACCCCGTCCCCAGTCGGCTGGTCGCAGGCCGCGAGGAAGGAATCCATGTTGGCGGCGACCTCCTTCCCGGTCAGCACGCGGGTCGTGTGTTCCGTTCCGAAATGCCGGGCGGTGGCCTCGGCGGCGCCTGCCTCCGAATACTCGCCTTCGTCGAACGCCAGTGAGAACGTCCGCAGCCGGGTCCCGGCGGCGCGCGTCATGAGGCCGACGATCGCCGCCGAATCGAGTCCGCCCGAGAGGAATGCCCCGACGGGGACGTCGGCAGCCACGTGGGCCCGGATGGTGTCCTCAAGCCTGATCCGCAATTCCCGGGTGAATTCATCCCGGGAACCGCACGGGCGGATGCCGTCGGGCGCCGACCTGAACGTCCATGCGCGCCGTGTCGTGAGCTGGCCGTCCCGAAACACCGCGACGTCCCCGGGCTGCAGGCTGAAGATCCCGCGGTAGATGGTCCACGGCGCGGGCACCGCGAACCAGGCGAGGTAGTCGGAGACGGAGAAGGAGTCGACCTCCGCGGAAAAGGAGCCGGCCGCAATCAGGGCGTTGAGCTCCGAGGCGAACAGCAGCCGGTCCCCGTCGTTTCGATAGTAGAGCGGCTTGATGCCAAAGGGGTCCCGGGCCAGGTGGAGCGAATCCTTTTCCGCATCCCAAACGGCAAAGGCGAACATGCCCCGCAGCCTGCCCAAACACTCCTCGCCCCAGCGCTCCCACGCGGCGAGCAGGACCTCGGTGTCGCAGTTTGTCCGGAACTCCCTCCCATAGGAGGCAAGCTCCTTGCGCAGCTCCAGGAAATTGTAGATGGCCCCGTTGAAGACCAGGGTGAAGCGCCCGTCCGGGCTGAACATCGGCTGGTGGCCATTGGCAGGGTCGAAGATGGCCAGGCGGCGCATGCCGAGCGTCGCGATCCCCCGGGAGTCGGTACCCGCGTCGTCAGGCCCGCGATGGATCATGGCGTTGCACATGCGGTTCACCGCTTCCAGGCGGGCCTCCGGCCCGGTCTTGGGGTCAATGAATCCAGCGATGCCGCACATGCCTAAAAAAATGCCAACTAACTTCTTGGAAAGCTTCGCCCCGCCACTTCCCGGCGGAAAGCGGCTGGGCAGCCGAGGTTGACTCGGGCAGCCGAAATGGGCCGGGGAGGGGCGATCCCGGGTTGCAACTCACTCCAAGGCAAATTCCTCGGAGACGCAATCCCTCCGGGATACGAAGTTTCACGCATGGTCTGGGATTGGGGATCCGCGGATTAGGGATGGGCAGTGCCGACTTGTGAATCCCGAAGTTGGCGTCTCCCTGCAATTTACTTCAATGCAATTTCCGTCTCGCCATCGCGGTTTTAAGGTCTTCCCAATCCTAAGGCCCAAACTGCACCGATGTCCCCACTCGAAAAACTCCAGCAGCAGTTGAAGCAGCTGCCCGGCCTGGGGTACCGCTCCGCAGAACGGATCGCACTTCACTTGGTCGTGGAGCATCCCGAGAGTCTTCCCGTCCTTGTGGCCGCCCTCGAGGAGGCGGCCCGGGGGTCGAGGCGCTGTCGCCGGTGCGGAAACCTGGCCGAGGGAGACCTCTGCCCGGTCTGCGCCGATGGCAGGCGAAACCACCGGCTGGTCTGTGTCGTGGAGCGTGTGCCCGACCTCGTCGCCGTGGAGCGGAGCGGAGCCTGGCCGGGAGTGTACCACGTCCTGCACGGCAGGCTCTCCCCGATGCACGGCGTCGGGCCGGAGGACCTGAACTGCGCCGCCCTGTTCGCCCGAGTCGAGGCGGGCGAGGTCGATGAGATCATCCTCTCGCTGGCGAACGACGTCGAGGGCGAGGCGACGTGCCACTACCTCACGAGCCACATGCCATCGAAGCCGGGCGTGAAGGTCACGCGCATCGGCTTCGGCCTCCCGAGCGGGGGAGGAGTGCTGTACGCCGACGCGGTCACGCTCAAGAGCGCCCTGGACGGGCGTCGCGGATACCAATGAAGGATGAGGTCAAGATGGCCGGGGCGGCCGTGGCCCTCCGCTCCGCGCTCCTCGCGATGGTGTTCGCAGTGCGGGGCGACGACTGGAGCCACTATCTGTCCAACTGTGACGGCCCTTCCTTCCTCGCGGTGGCCAGGGTCATCTACGGGCTCGCGCCAAGGTCCGCGCTCAAGCTGTACGATTCACGGGTCTTTCCAGGCTGGCCGCTGGCCTTCGGGTGGATGTCCAGGTTTGGAATTCCGGATCAATGCGTCCTGGTCCTGGCCGTCGCGCTCGCCGCGCTTGTCCCGGTGCTGTTCTACCGGCTGACCCGGGACAGGACGCTCTCCTGGTACCTGGTCTACTTTCCGCCGGCGTGGCTGGTCGCAAGTGCGTACCCGATCAGCGAGGCGGCGTACCTGGCCGCCATCCTCGCCGGGTTGCTGGCCCTCAAGGCGAATCGGCCCGCGCTCGCCGGGGCGGTGGGGGGCTTGCTGGTCGTGCTCCGGGCCTTTGGCATCGCATGGTTTGGCGGCATCTTCCTGGGCCTCATTGCAGGTACAAGGCGGATCGGCTGGGCGGCCATTGCCTGCGCGCTCGCGGCCGCGGTCCCCATGGCCGGGCTGTTGTTCCTGAACTGGAGACTCTACGGCGACGTGCTGTACCAGCTTCACGTGTACGGGCGCCCGCTCGTCGAACTCAACATTCCGTCGGACCTGGCCGCCAGCCTGCACAACCCCTCGGGGCACTGGGGCCCGCCCTTCCGCCACCTGCTCCTGACACCGTGGCTCGTCCATGTCCCCCTTTGGAAGACCCTCTACATCTATGCGCACGTTCCCGTGGTGCTGTTCCTCGCCTGGCGGGGTTGCGCCTACCTCCTCAGGGGGGCGCGGGGGGAAGCCTGGGAAACCGCCCTGGTCGCGGGTTTCCTCATGAACACGGCACTGATCGTCTGCGCAGGCCCCTATTGGGGGTTTGAGAGCTTCGACCGCTATTTCATCTGGGGGATTCCCGGGGCCCTGTGGCTGGCGCGCCCATGGCTGGGCGGCAGCCCGCGATGGCACTGGATCCTGTTTCCGGTCAGCATGGCCATGGCCTTGTGCTCCATGGCGGCGCACACCGCCCACTGACGGTGTCCTCAGCGGCCCTTGCCAAACTCCGCAAGCGCCGCGTCCAGCCCTCGGCTGTAGGCGCCTATGAGCCGGTCCCATGAGGCGTTGACCGCATCGTCGATCTGCCGCCTCGACGGATCCGCGTCGAACCACGCGATCGTCCTTGCAATGCCGTCCCTGAACCGGGTGGTGGCCTCAAAGTCGGGCACGAAGCGGCGGATCTTTGCGTTGTCAAAGAGCGCCGAGTGGGACTTGTCGCCCTGCAGCCCCCCGAGGTGATCGGGGAGGCAGGCGCTGATGAAGTCGGTCGCGATGTGCACGAGCTTCGGAGACCGGACGCCCGCGGCCTCGGCCGTCTGCTCGTAGATCTGGTTCCAGGTGAGAGCCTCGTCCGACGTGATGTGAAACGCGTGGCCGATCGAGCCGCGATGCCCGAGCAGCCCGACGAAGCCCTTTGCGAAGTCCGTGTTGTGCGTGATGGTCCAGAGCGAGAGTCCGTCCCCCTGAACGATCACCGGCAGGCCTTTCCTCATCCTGTCGACGGCGGTGTAGCTCCTGGTCCAGCTGTTGACCGAGAGCGGGATCACAAGGTTGCCGTAGGTGAGCGAAGGCCGGATCACCGTGGCCGGGAAGCCCTCGTCGCGGTACGCGTGGGCGAGGAGCTCCTCGCACGCGATCTTGTCCCGCGAATACTGCCACCATGGATTCGCGAGCGGGGTCGACTCCGTGACCAGATAGTGGGTCAGCGGCTTCTGGTAGGCGCTCGCCGAGCTGATGAAAAGGTACTGGGCTGTCCTGCCCCGGAACAGGCGGATCCGCTCCTCGACCATGGCCGGCGTGAACGCGAGAAAGTCCGCCACAACATCCCAGGACCGGTTTCCGATCGCAGCCGAGACCGCCGCGAAATCGCCGATGTCCGCGGTGACCTGGTCCGTCCCCGGCACCTTGCCCCGGAGCGAACGGTTGAGCACCGTGACCTCGAAGCCGCGCGCAAGGGCCAGGTCCACGCACGCCGTGCTGATGATGCCCGTTCCACCGATAAACAAGACTTTCATGGCAACGCCGACGCAGACACCTCGGCACGGGAGAGTCAAGGTAGGGACGGGCGGCCCGCCCGTCCGGGCCCGATCTTGGGCATGTCCGCAACCTTTCGGTCCATCTTGAAGAGTAGCTATTCGTCCGGGTATGCTCGGACGCCCGGGCCGGGCGTCCCTACCCGCCAATCGGCCCACCGGACGTCTTCCCGGAATCAAGCCCTGCAGGCTTGACCGCCGCGGCCCGACGGTTAGCTCTTGGAGCTCTCCAACTGCGGGCGTAGTATATCGGCTATTATGTGAGCTTCCCAAGCTTGAGAGGAGGGTTCGACTCCCTCCGCCCGCACCAGTCTTCGCCTCTGCTTCGCAGGGCTTCGCCTCGGCAAGCCAATCCTTCGCAATGCGAAAGGCGTTGTAGGTCAGCGAGCTTGCTCGCGCCCGGGTAAGGCGCGAGCAAGCTCGCTGACCTACGGGGGTCGAACCAAGGCGGCTCGTCGGGGACGAATCGCCCCACCTTTCAAACCGCTCCGCCGGGGACTCCTATGGTCTCGCAATCCAACGAACGCGGGTCCAACTGAGTTCCCGGCCTCAAGGGATTCCTTCGCATCATCCTCGCGCACTCCGTGGTGATGTCCCTGTATGCGCCGCTGCGCCCAAGGCCGAGACAAACCGGTTCATAGGCTCGACCGAAGCGGGCGGAGGACGGGGGACTCCGGGGACTCCCGAACGCATCAGGGCCAGCAGCTCTTCCTTCGAGTCGTAGTTGGAAACCCCGTCGTAGCCCCGTGTGCTCCGCGCGGCCAGGCGGCTCGCGACCACGGGCACCCATTCGGCATCCGGCCGCCGCCAAGGCAATCCCCAAGTGGACCTTGCACTTGCCGCGCTATTTTGCGGCACTCGGTGGCGGACATGAAAATCTATTTCCTGGGCATCTGCGGGACCGCCATGGGAAACGCAGCCCTCCTGGCCAGGGCCGCCGGGCACGAGGTTTCCGGGGCGGACGCCAACGTGTATCCGCCGATGAGCCGTGTTCTGGCGGAGGCCGAAATCACGGTGCACCAGGGCTACGACTCCGCCCGGCTCGCGGCGCTGGCCCCGGACCTCGCCGTCGTCGGCAATGCGATGTCGCGGGGGAACCCGGAGGTCGAGTGGCTGTTGGAGAGCCGGGCGATGCCCTTCACCTCGCTTCCGGCGATGCTCCACGACTTTGTCCTCAAGGACAGGCACAACCTCGTAATCTGCGGAACGCATGGCAAGACCACGACAACCGCCCTGGCGGCCTTCCTTCTCCGGGAGAACGGGCTGGATCCCGGGTTCCTGATCGGCGGGGTCCCCGTCGATCCGCCCGTGGGAAGCCACCTGGGTTCGCCCGACGCCCCGTTTGTCATCGAGGGCGACGAGTACGACAGCGCGTTTTTCGACAAGCGGAGCAAGTTCATCCACTACGCGCCCCATGTGGCCGTGCTGAACAACCTGGAATTCGACCACGCGGACATTTTCCGTGACCTTGCCGATGTCCGCAGGACCTTCGAGCACCTTGTCCGCATCGTGCCGCGGGATGGATGGATCGTGGCGAACGGGGATGACGCGAACCTGCGCGCGCTGGGCCCGGCGCCGTGGACACGGGTCGTGCGGGTGGGGGAGGGCGCGGACAACGACGCGGTGATCTCCGGCTTTGCCGAGTCGCCGGCGGGTTCGGAATTCACGCTGTCGTGGCGTGGCAGGCCGTGGGCCGTGGTGCGCTGGCAGCTCCCGGGGCTCTTCAACGCCCGGAACGCGGCGATGGCGGCCGTGGCGGCGGGGCTGTCCCTGTCCGCGGGACGGGTCGGCGAGGAGCCCGATCCCCGCGCGCTGGCGCTGGGGGCGCTCGCCCGCTTTCGGGGGGTCAGGCGGCGGCAGGAGGTCGTCGCCAAGGCGCCGGGCCTGGTCGTGGTCGAAGACTTCGGGCATCATCCCACGGCGCTGTCGGAGACGCTTGCGTCCTTCCGCGGGCGTTTTCCCGGGGCGCTGCTCACGGCGGTCTTCGAGCCGCGCAGCAACACGGCGAGAGTCAGGACGCTGCAGGACGACTTTGCAAAGGCGCTTGGGCGCGCCGACGAGGTCTACCTCGGGGCCGTGAGCCGGCCGGAGCTCCTGCGCGAGGGCGAGCGGTTTGATGCCGAGGGGGTTGCCCGGGAACTTGCAGAAGGCGGCGTTGCCGCGTGGTCGTTTCCGACCAATGCGGCCCTGCTCGAGGCCCTCGTCTCCCGGACGCTTCCGCCGGGGAACCGTGAGCGGGTGGTCGTCTTTTTCACCAACGGGTCGTTCGACGGCATCATCGGCCGGTATGCGGAGGCAGTAAGGGGTCATGCCAAGTAAAGTGTGGTCACCCAAGGTGACCACACTTTACTTG
>Ga0302320_10024350_pt1 | contig 11820 bp, 13 predicted proteins | sample Bog_T0_3_FD_202130 | JGI IMG/M metagenome (GOLD analysis project Ga0302320, IMG submission 202130) | Peat permafrost microbial communities from Stordalen Mire near Abisko, Sweden - Bog_T0_3 | ecosystem: Environmental > Terrestrial > Soil > Wetlands > Peat | place: Sweden: Abisko, Stordalen Mire... | reverse complement strand
TTCAGAAATATGACGGGTCTTCTGGAAACTTCGCAAAGAGCAAAGGCAAAAGCCCTGATAAAACAAAGTGGCGCAAAAGCGTCTCAGGAAACGTGTGCCTAAGCAACCCGCACGTTGTTATAGACAGAATGACACTTCAAAACAACGACGAACGCCGAAGCAAAAGCAAGAGACAGAAACGAATGAGGTGCTTCGCTCCGCTCACTGAGTGGAAGTGAGGGCGAGGTGAGGATGGCGACGAAGATTGTGGGGCGAGGGAAGCGGGTCTCCAAGGGGATGGACATGGAAGCCCTGTTGGCGCTGGGCAAGAAGCTGGACAAGAAGACCCGGAATGGAAGCTATCGCGAGGTGCTGGCGGCGAGTCTGCTGACGGTTCGTAATAAACGCGGGCGGCTGGTGAGGCTGGTTGCGAATCCGGCGCAGCGAGAATTTGAGTTGAAGTGCGGGTCGAAGAATATTGTGCTCAAGGCCAGACAAATGGGTATCTCGACGTGGGTGGCGGCGAGATTCTTTCTGAGCACGATTACACGGCCTGGCACTTTGACAGTGCAGGTAGCGCACACGCAGGAGGCGGCAGAAGAGATCTTCCGCATGGTGCACAGGTTTGTGGAGAACCTGCCACGGGACCTGAGATGCGGAGCGCTGAGACGATCGAAGTCGAACCGGAGGCAATTGGTGTTTCCGGGGCTGGACAGCGAGTATCGCGTGGAGACCGCGGGCGACGCGAACGCTGGACGGGGACTGACGATCCAAAACCTGCACTGCTCGGAGGTGGCACGGTGGGGGGCAAACGCGCCGGAAGTTTTGGCGTCTTTGCGGGCCGCCGTGCCACTGGACGGGGAGATTGTGTTGGAGTCTACGGCGAACGGAATGGGCGGCTGCTTCTATCGCGAATGGCAACGGGCGCAGGAGACGGGATACGTGCAGCACTTCTTTTCCTGGTGGATGGATGCGGGATACAGGATTGTGGGCGGCGCGGGTCGGGAGCTGATGGAAGCTCCGCTGGACGAGGAAGAGCAGAGGCTGGTGGAGCGGTACGGACTGGACGAGGCGCAAGTGGCTTTTCGTCGGGAGATGAAGAGGAACTTTGGCCTCCATGCGGCGGAGGAATACGCGGAGGATGCGGCGACGTGCTTTTTGGCGTCGGGGGCGGCGGTGTTCGATACGGCAAAGATCGAAGCACGGATGCACCAGCTACAGAACGCGGTGGAGCAAAGAGAAAATGGCCGTATCCAGGTATGGCTGCCTCCGGCGAAAGGGAGAGAGTACATCCTGGGCGTGGACGCTGCAGGCGGCGGAGTGGGTGGAGACTATGCGTGCGTCGAGGTGATTGACCGGGCGAGCGGGTTGCAATGCGCGGAACTGTACGGGCACTACACTCCCGAGGAACTGGCCGGACATACGGCGCGGCTGGGGCAGGAGTACAACCAGGGGCTGGTGGTGGTGGAGCGGAACAATCACGGACATGCGGTGCTGGCGATGCTGGAGCGGATGGAGCAATACGAGCCGCTGTTCCGGTACAAGCGATATTCGGGATGGGTGACTACGGCGTTGACGCGTCCGACGATGCTGGAACGATTTGGGGCGGCGCTGGTGGCGAACCCCGAGCTGTTCATGAGCCGGAGACTGCTGGAGGAGTGCAGGACGTTTGTGCGTCGTGCGGATGGAAGGATTGCAGCATCGGTTGGCTCGCATGATGACGCCATTATGGCCATGGCGATGGCGTTGGCGGTTCGGGAGTCGGGGTGGAGAGCGGCGGAGTAGTTCTTGATGCAGATGAAAGTCAGGGACAGGATCAAGGTTAACTGCGAGATCAAGGTCAACTACTGGAACAAGGTCGACTGCTGGAACAAGGTCAACGACCCCACCCTACCCAAAGACGGGGTAGGATGGGGCACCCGATTCGCGTCTTCCGGTGGGGATTTCGTTTAGAGTATAGCTTGCAGCAATCATTCACTGGGGGCGGGCTTGGCGGTGGCGGCGGTACAGCACGTGAGGCGGATGCGGGGAGGGGCGCAGAGTCATTTAATGCGCTGCTCGGACGGGTACTTCTATGTTGTGAAGTTCCAGGATAATCCGCAACACACACGGGTGCTGGCCAACGAGATGCTGGCGACGCGACTGGCGCACGAGGCGGGGCTGCCGGTTCCGGCGACGGAAGTGGTGGAGGTCGATAGCTGGCTGATCGAGCACACGCCGGAACTGCGGTTTGAGTTGGTGCGTGGTTCGAAGGCCTGCACGCCGGGCTTGCAGTTTGGCTCGCGCTTTGTGGTGCCTCCGATGGAAGGGTTGATCTACGACTATCTGCCGGAGCATCTGCTGGACCGGGTAAGAAACCTGGGGGCATTTGCCGGGATGCTGGCGCTGGATAAGTGGACTTGCAATGCGAATGGGCGGCAGGCAGCTTTCTGGAAGAAGAGCCGGGACCGGAAGTTTACGGTATCGTTCATCGACCAGGGATACTGCTTCAATGCCGGGAATTGGGATTTCCCCGATTCGCCGCTGCGCGGGGTGTATGCGCGGAACGATGTGTATCGCGAGGTGACGGGCTGGGAGAGCTTTCAGCCGTGGCTGGGCAACATCGAGAGCATGGACCTGCAGACGATGTGGCACTGTGCGGAGGAAATTCCTCCGGCATGGTACGGAGAAAGCTGCGAACTGGAGCGGTTGGTGGAGACATTAGGGCGTCGGCGGGCGAAGGTCGCGGAGCTGATTATCCAATTCAGGAATTCCAGTAGGGAACCATTCCCAAAATGGAGAGATGTGGTGCATTAGGGAATGGGTCGAGCGAAATGGAGAATGGCTGATGGAAAGGTCGGAAAGTGGTTGTAGTATTTGGGTCTGAGAGAGGGTGAAGTAAGAGGATGAAAGAGCGTCGGCAATGCGAGTTCTTCCTGCTGCGATATGCTCCGGACGCGGTGAAGGACTAGTTCGTCAACGTGGGCGTGGTGCTCTATGAGAGTGCTGGCGGATGGGCGGACGTGCGCTTTACGAAGGACTGGAAGCGGGTCCGGTGCCTGGACCCTGACGCCGATGTGGAGATGCTCGAAGGGATGGAGCGCGAGATCAAGGAACGGATGCTCGAAGGCGCGACGAGCCAGGAGTGGCTGCTTAAGAGGATGCAGGATACGTTCTCGAACACGATCCGGCTGACTCCGGCGAAGGCAGTGCTGGCCGATTCTCCACAGGAAGAGATTGGGCGGCTGGCCGAGATGTACCTGGAGCGCGTGCGAAAAGGGGCGCGCACAGCGGGCGGACGGATGCAGATCTTCCGGACAATGCGCGGAGAGTTTGAACGGCAGGGAGTTTGGGGTCTGATGCGGCACAACATTGCGGTGAGCGAGTACACGCATCGTGGGGACCCGCTGAAGATCGACGCGGCGTATCGTCCGAATGGCACAGTGCATATGTACCACGCGCTCTCGCTGGAGACGGATGTGAACGCGGCGAAGGTGCTGGCGTTCAGCTATCCGAAACTGCGGGAGGGAATCCTACGGGCTGAAAAGGCGGAGACGGCGCTGACGGCGATTGTGGAGAGTGAGTTGGATCGTGAGGACGATGTAACGATGTTTGCTCTGGAGACATTGCGGGCAAGCAACATTGTGGTGGCTACGACCGCGGAATTGCCGCGAATCGGGTTGAGCGTGCGGCAGCAGATGGGGTTGCAGTAGGAGCAGGTTTCAAGGTTAAACAAGAGGATTAAAAGGGGCGCTTCGGCGTCCCTTTTTATTGGCGCGGGAAACACGCGCGGGAGAGCAAATGACGATAGCGGAAAAGATCTGGGAGCCGGTGCGGCAGGCCGGAGCGCGGCTACTGGCGGGCGGTGAGGCGAAGGCGCAGAAGCGCAGGACGGCTCCGCTACCTTCCATGTTGCAGAGGTTTGGGACATTCGGAACGAGAGCGGAGCTGCTGCCGAAGAAGACTCCGGAGGCGTTGCGGCGATTTGCTGAGACTCCGGTTGCGCGCAAGGCGATCAATACGATCAAGGACCGGGTGGCTGGGATGCACTGGCGCATTCAACCGCGACGGGGGCGTGTGCTGGACGATGCGATGCGGCAGCGCATCCAGGTGCTGACCGAGACCCTGGAGCAACCGAATCCGAATGACTCGTTCCGTTCGTTCGCCGAGCAGGTGCTGGAAGACATCATCGTTGGCGGATACGGAGCGGTGGAACTGCAACTCACCGGTGACGAGCGCAGGCCGCTGGCGCTGTATGCGGTGGATGGAGCGACGATCCAAATGAGGGCGGACTGGAACGGCGAGCCGGATGCAGTTCGCTATGGGCAGATGACTTCCGCGCTGGGTGGCGGTTCCCAGGTGGAGCTTGAGGACCGCGAGTTGTCCTACATCCGGCTGAACCCGCGCAGTTATACGCCGTTCGGGCTGGGACGGCTGGAGGTTGCGTTCGAGACGATTCACGAGTTTTTGGGAGCGCATCGTTTTGCCGCGAAGCTGGCAAGCAATTCGGTGGTGCAGTACGCGCTGTGGATGCAGGAGATGGACCCGGGACAGCATGAGCGGCTGATTCGCTGGTGGCAGGACGAGATTGAAGGCACGGGGCGGGTTCCGATTCTGACGGCGGAGAACAAGCCGGAGGTGCTGAGGTTTGGCGCGGGGACGGATGCGGATCTCCGGATGCAATGGCAGGAATTTCTGATCCGGGTCATTGCCTCGGCATTCGACTTGCCGCCGCTGCTGCTGGGTGTAGAAGGCGACGTGAATCGCGCGACAGCTTCGGAACTGACTGGCTCGGCGTTCCGCACGGCGATTGTGCCGACGGCGCGATTGCTCTCCGAGCACATTACGCGGGATGCGTTTGCGAAGCGCTTGGGATGGGATGACGTGGAGTTTGTCTTCCTCGATCTGGACGCCACGGATCCGCGGGAGCAGGCACAGATTGACCAGATTTTGCTGAACAGCGGAGTGCTGACGGTGAATGAAGCTCGAGCGTCGCGGGGATGGCAACCGCTCGGGGATTCGGGACAGGAGGAGGGATGAGGATGCAATGGGCGGCGATGGCGTTGACGATGCCGAGGGTGGATGGGCATCCCAACCGGCGTGAATTTCGCGGAGTGCTGACGGTGACGGGGATGCCTTCGGACCGGGCTCCCAGCGGCGCGCGGGGACACTGCGTGATGCTGACGGCCGAGGCGACGGAGCGGGCATTGCCTTCCCTTTTCGGGATGGCTGTCGACTACACGCCGGAGCTGGACCGCCATGACGCGCGGAGAAAGGTGGGGATCATCACGTCGGCGGATATGCGGGCCGGTGCAGGCCGGGCACAGGAGGTGGATGTGCGCGGCTATGTGTTCGAACGCGATTTTCCGGAGGTGGTGCGGGAGATGCGCCGCCGCAGGAGCGAACTCGGCATGAGTTATGAGATTGCCGACGTTCGAGTGGTGGATACCGAGGCTCCAGTGTGGGTGGCGACGGATTTCAAATTCACGGGCGCGGCGGTGTTGTTGCGGGACAAGGCAGCGTACGCGGCAACGAGCGTGGAACTGGCGGAGTAACAGGTTACACAAGTTGCTCAGGTTGCAAGGTTAAGAGCAAAGGCCGAGACAAGGTCAAGTCGAGGTCAGGATCAAGGTCAAGGTCAACAACCCCACCCTAGCCAGAGGAAGGCTAGGATGGGGCACCCTCTAGTGTTAGTTATCACCTCGGGTGTTCGTGTGACGCCGGCGCAAGCCGGCTTTTCTATGGAGAAAAGATGAACGCAGAGAAGAGTGCAGAGAGTCAGAAACCGATGGAGGAGTGCGCGGCACAGCTGAGCAGTGCGGCACAAGCCCTGGAGCGCGTAATAGGGAAGCTGGAGGCGCAGTACGAGGCGCTGAACCAGAAGATCGATCGCATCATTGCCACGGTCGAAAAACAGGGCGCGGCCGAGGAAAAGGAAGTATCGGCCAGCGCGGAGGTAACGAAACTCGAAGCGGAGAACCGCGAGCTGCGGAAACACGCGGGACGCAAGACAGTGGCTCCGCTGGTGAACCGGTTGCTGGCGAAGAGCGGAGTCGGCGAGGGCGTGCAGATTGAGGCCGGCACGCTGGAAAAAGCGCTGGGCGGTTTGACGGTGGAGCAGCGCATGGCGGTGAAGGGCGAGCTGGCACGAGCGGGAATGATCGCCTGAGTGGATTGCCGGATTGGTTCATCTCCGGATTGACGAATGGAAGAGCGAAGGCAACAACCCCACCCTCCGCCCAAAGACGAGCGGAAGGGTAGGGCACCCGTCTGAATTTAAGGATTGCTGGAATGACGGATTGACAGAGAACAACCGGGGCAGCGAGTCGCCGCGGATCAACGAGCCGGAGAAAGGCTTCGGCAGAGAAGGAAGAGAAAGAATGAATACACAGTTTGTGGATTTGCATGCAGCAGCGGACTTCATGGGGCCGGGCGCAATCGAGATCGATCGTTACCAGACAGAGATCTTCGACATTGTTCGCCGCCGTGGTGCTTTTGGGCAGCGCATCACCAATGTTCCGGCTACCGGTCACCCGTCGCGGTTCTTCGAAGAGCAGGCGATTGCCTCGCCGAGTGCAGCGAACGGCTTCGTAGATCCACGCAACATTGTGGCTACGGTGAATTCGCCGACGCGGGTGGAGCGTTCCGTTCCGCTGAAAGCGCTGGTTTCTCAGATCAACTACAACCTGTTTGACATTGAGGTTGGCCAACAGCAGGAGCAGTTCGCTTTCCTGCAGGCGAAGGATCTGAAGGATGCTGTCGACGGCGTAATGCGCACGCATGACGTTGCACTGTGGAATGGCAACGACACCTCGCTGAGCACTCCGACGACGTTCCAGTATTACGGTGCGGCCGCGCAGATCAGCGCAGGCGGCAACACAGCAACAGTCACCACCACGGAGAGCATTGTGGACGGGTTGAAGTCGCAGATTGCCGCGATGGTGTCGAGCTCGAACTATGAGGTTCGTCCAACGGCGATCTATGCCAACCCAGTTTTGTTGGATCTGATCGATCGCGAGATGAAGCAGGAGTTCAACGTCGTGCTCTCCACTACCCAGGTAGCGGGCGGGCTTACGGTGAAAACTCTCTCGACCCAGGCTGGTGAGCTGCCACTGATCCCTGAATGGGCGCTGCCGTACTCGGGTACGCCAGGAAGCGGATCGGCCGTGCTGCCTGCTTACATCGTGACCGAAGATCTGATCGAGTACCACTGGCTGACGGATGCAAATCCGAGAGTCTTTCAGCTTGGAATGACGGGCTCACTGGCTCGCCAGCTGGTGGTTGTGAAGTTCGGCGGTGTGGTTGTGAAGGGCGCCGGATACGCACATTCGCTGGTCAATGTGAACCGTTAAGCAAAGGCGAGGGCTGCTGAAAGGCGGCCCTCGCATGAATGAGTGGGAGCAGACTTCGAGACGCGCTGCCGAGGTTTGATGACATTGCAGTACGCGAAAGAAGAGGGGAAATGGCATATCTCTCAGGGGATGAATACAAGCTGTACGGATTGGATGACGCGACTCCGGACAGCCTGGTGAGCGCGTCGTCGGACTTGATCGATGCGCATTGCCGAAGGAGCGGATTCGGGATCGCACAATACGTGGAACGATTTCGCGTGGGCCGGTCGGGGATCGTGAGATTGAGCTATCTCCCGCTGGCTTCGGCGGACGGCGTGACATCGCCGATCGTGCAGGTGAGGGGACGTTACCTGCGAAACAGCCAGGGATGGGCTTGCGAATCAGAGCTGGCACAGGAAATTGCTAGCGTGTTTGCGACGCCAAACACGTGGGTTTTGATCTCTGCGGCGTCAATGGATGTGGACGCGGCGAGCGGCGAAGTGATTGTGGGCGGCGGATCGCTCTCTCCCGCGCTGGGCGATTTGGAAGTGACATACACGGCGGGCTACACGACGGTTCCAGAGGCGGTGAAGCAGGCGTGCGCAAAGCTTACGCAGAACGCGCTGGCGACTCCGGCACTGAACGTGTCAAAGCAGAGGATTGACCGCATGTATCTGGAGTACTTTGCAGATTCGCTGATGGACGCTGACGTGAAGCGATTGCTGGCGCCTTATGTGGCGCAGAGGCTCTCGTCATGAAGACGAACGCGGCAGGACTGGAACGGGCTTCACTGGCCATGCTGCGCGCACTGGGCGCGGGTAAGGCCACGCTGTTGCTGACGCAACCGGTGGTGGCAAATGCGCAGGCAGGGCTTGGGCTGAACGTGCCTCCTGCGGCTGAGGTGGAGATGGAACCGGTGCTGCTTCAGGCATCGGTAAATGGCAATGACCTGCTGGCGATCGCCACCCGAGGCACGGTGCAGAAGGCGATCAATGTTGCGGACGCATCAGAGGCAGCGCGGTTGCTGAGCACGTCCATGCTGAAGGCGGGCGAGACTCTGTATCGCATTGTGTCGGTGACGGTGAAGCGGTTCGGCGGAGTGGAGATGCTGTACGAGCTGGGAATCGAGGAATAAATGCAGGCAGCGAAGGATACGTTTCTGAAAACAGTGGCGGGGCGGCTTGCGGTTGTGAATCCGGCGCGAACGACGACCATGGATGGGGTGCCGCGTCCGGCGGTGCTGGCGCTGGAAAATGAAATCCCCATGGGGACCGATACGGAGTTGGAGACATTCCTGTTGAGTTGGCAGTCTGCGGCACGCGTGGTTCCAGGACAGCCGCTGATGCGAATGGAGTGCAAGCTGAGCTATGGCAGCCAGGGCACGGACGATTTGCTGCGCACCGATCGCGGCCGCATCCTGACGGCGATGGACAGCGAGCTGATGCGAATCTGCGAACCGAACCGGGCAGCGAAATGCGATTACACGCAGACGCCTCCGGCGGCGTTGGGGACGAACATCTTCTGGGATGCTCCGGTACTGGAAGAGGTGAAGTCAGCGAATGGAGTGCTGCAACGCACGGCAGCAGTCACAGTATTTTTCTTTCCGGAGGTGGCGTGATGCAGCGAGCTGGAATGCAGGAATATTTCGGAGAAATGCGCGCATATTTTGCCCCGGTAAATCGTGTGACAGAAACAGGTACAGTGTTCGATCCGTCGGCGGTGTTCAACATGGGCACCCCTCCAGCTCCGTGGCTGCACCTGGGCCTGGTGCGTAACTTCAAGCGAATTGCGAAATCCACAATGGGAGCGGTACGAACGGGTGCGGCGGGTGTGACGCAGATGCAGTTTCGCAAGTTGGTGGATGCGCGGGTGAGCCTGGATTTTTGCGAATGGGGCAAGTTGCAGATGGCTGTAGCAGCAAGCTCGCAGCACATGAATGTGTTGGAGAGTGATGGCACACAACCGAGAGCGTCAGGCGGAAGCGCGAAGCCGGGACAACCACTGTTGGCGCCCTCGACCGCATCGCTGATTTTGCTGGACGCATCTGTGCTCGGCAACTACTCGGTTGGCGAGTTGATCGTAGTGGACGTGGATTATGCTGCGGGAATGACCGATCTTGGAACGGGCATTACAGGCGGCGTGGCTCTGGCCTCCGTGCAGTTGGATTGTGATGCGGTCCGGCGCGTGAGTTACAACGTGGGATGCGTTGCAGCGGTCACAGCCAACGGGCTCCAGTTGGATGCGCCGCTGCCCGGTGGGGCTCCGGCGAGCGGAGCGCGCGTGCAGAAAGTAGTAGGGTTTGTGGACCGCGAGGGAGCCAGCTTTCTCCAGGAGTGGTCGGCGTTGTTTGCCTTGGAAGAGGAGAGCGGCGGACAGGTGTTCTTCTACTACCCGAGGCTGCAGTCGTCGGCTCCGGCAGAGGAGACGGTGACAGCGGTGGGGAGCGGATTAAGCGCTGCTTGTCTGCACGCGGAATTCGCAGCAATGGCTGCCACGGATGCCAATGATGGAGAGACAGTCGTTTGCTATCGCTCGTCGATCCCCGCGGCGGGAACGCCCGCTTACTGATCTGCGCGGTCAGCGCTGATTCAGCAACTGCATGAGCGCGAGCAAGTCTGGTTCAACGTCAGTAAGTGTGTCGCGAAGTTCATCGAGATCGCACTTGAGCGAGACGCTGAGGCTGGCGAGCGAATCTTGATGCTCGGGAGAAATGCTGAGAAACAGAGGAAGAGTGTGCTCGGCGAAGTTGCGGCCAAGAACGGAAACATGAGCGAGATGACGGCTTAGGTTCTCAAGGGACGCGCCGTCCGCCATGCCGATTTCGAGCAGGCGACTCCGAAGTTGGCTTTGCAGAGAGACGATAGCGGCAGTTTCAGAGTCAGACATAGATTGAAGGGGCGAAGCTCTCGCCCCTTTTGCGTTGGATGCGAATGACACAAAGGGGATTCGGCAGATGAAGCTAACAATCGACAACTTGGATGGACTGGGCGAGACGGACTATACCGCGCTGCTGGACGCCGAAGCGCTCCCAAAGGTTGTGCGCAAGCTGAACCAGGCGCCGTTGCTGACAGCATGGCTTGGGTGCAGGGGCACACCCATAACAGCAACTGCGGGCAGCAAGGCGCGCCTTTATCGCGACACGGGCGACTTGTGGTTCAGCGGATATTTGGTGGACGCTCCGCAGCGGGAATTCGCGGGGATGACGATGGGAACGGCGCTGTTCCGCGTGGGGCTTACAGCAAAGGGAGAGATGTTCGCGCTCGATCGCGGAGTACTGAGCGAACACGCCGCGATGGGCGGGCGCACCGCGGGACAAGCGATCACCCAGTTAACGCTGGAGGCGAACCCTGCATTCAGCGTAGCTGGCGTTCAAGATGTTGCGACGGCAGGAACCTACACGGTGGAGGCAGGCGAGTTGTGGAGCGCTGCAGCCGGAGAAATTGCCGACTGCTCGCGCGCCGCACTGAGTGTGCAGAATCGCGCGCTGAGCTTGACTCCGGTGGGTTCCGTGACGCGCACACTGACAGACAGCGATGCAGGCTTCTCTCCTGCTGCACTGAAGCTGAGCGTGGGCGGAGCGGTAGCCAATGACATCACCGTGATTGGCTGCCAGGAGCCAGCGCTGTATATGCGCGATTGCTTTACTTCGACGGGGACGGAGCTATACCTGCCCTTGTCACAGGCGGCCTTCAAGGCGAAGACCGCAGTGCTGGTCGAGGATGACTTTCACTCGGTGGCCTTGGACGCGACGAAGTGGGTGAATGATTTTCCCACGCCGCTGACGTTCACGCAGGGCGGCGTGGCTTGTGCTGGTCCGGTGCAAATGCGCTATCGCGACCGCGTCGAGTTGGGAGGACTAATCATCCTGGAGCAGACGGGCATCAGCTATAGCGCAGGCCAGGGCATTGTGGGCGGCCTCTTCTGTGGCGGCATTGCTCCGAACTACTGCCTTGCGGGCGTCATGCTGGAAGGCGGCCAGGTGATGCCGGTAATCGACGGCGTCGCCAATGCTTCGGTGAAGACGTTGGCGGCGGGCATGATGTACGAGTTCCGCACGCTGATCTTTCATCCGGAGCCGATCCGCGCGGGACAGGTTTACTCAAGCAGTGTTTGCAACGGCGCGAACGCACGAACCTCGCAGGTGTGGTCTGGAACTACCCACGTTGTGTTGACAATGCGCGAGATCAATCCGGCAGACGCTTCGACATTAAGCGGACCACAGATCGTGATCTTCGATGGAACCATGCTGAATGTACCGGCCTATGCGGATTACCTTCCGCTGTGGGGATTGAACCTGACGTGCACTCTGGGCCATGCTGCAGCGTTCAATGAAGGCGCGGTGTGGGTGCAATCCGCAGCGCCGGGGCAGGCTTGGCGCACACGCGTGATCGGAGACGTTTCGGCAGGAGCAGAGTGCTACCTGAGCGCGAAGGAAGTGCATTTCACGGCGGCAAGCGAGCCGGTGCTGAATGAGCGCATTGAAGTTTTTTACCGCACGTCTGCACTGGCCTGCGGGCGAGTGGTGGATCCA
>Ga0302320_10024348_pt1 | contig 11821 bp, 5 predicted proteins | sample Bog_T0_3_FD_202130 | JGI IMG/M metagenome (GOLD analysis project Ga0302320, IMG submission 202130) | Peat permafrost microbial communities from Stordalen Mire near Abisko, Sweden - Bog_T0_3 | ecosystem: Environmental > Terrestrial > Soil > Wetlands > Peat | place: Sweden: Abisko, Stordalen Mire... | reverse complement strand
CAACGATACCGATCCGGTTACCGGCCAAGTCCTCCAGCGGTCATTTTCCAGGCCCACCTTCGATTCGTTGCGCGGCCAATCGGACGTGCTGGCGGATCTCCTCGCGGTCGGCAGTCTCGACGGATTCGATCTCAGCATCGACAACCTCGCCGAAACGGGAGGGTCGGGCCGGCTGGTGTCCGGCAATTACTACCGGGCTCTGGGCGTGCCCGCCTATCGGGGTCGCACGCTGCTTCCTGAGGACGATCGGGCGGGTGCTGCCCCGGTCGCGATCCTTTCCTATCGCTATTGGCACCGGCGGTTCGCCGACGATCCGGCGGCGATTGGGAAGACGATCTCGGTGAACCGGGTTTCAGTCACCATCGTCGGTGTCTCGCCGCCAGGCTTCGACGGCACGATTTTGGAGGAATGGCCGGCGGACATCACGCTTCCGCTGGCCCTGGCGCCGCTGGTCCGCGCCGACGGCGCCCGGCTCACTGAGCCCGGGAGCTGGTGGTTGAACCTGATGGGCCGTCTCAAGCCGGGTGTTTCGGCGGAACAAGCAAGGGCGGCGCTGGAGCGCGGCTTTCAGGACAGTGCCCGCGGCGGAATCTCTCATCCGGACGACCCTCCCCATTTGCGTTTCACTCCCGGCGGAAGCGGCCGCACCCAGGCGTCGCTGCGACACAACGCCAGGATCCTCTCCCCGCTGGTGGGAATGGTTGGACTCGTGCTGCTGACCGCCTGCGTCAACGCCGCTAACCTGCTGCTCGCTCGCGGCGCCGGCCGCCGGCACGAGATCGCCATGCGCATGGCGCTCGGCGCGAGTCGGGCCCGAATCGTTCGGCAGTTGCTCACCGAGAGCGTTCTGCTGACGTTGGGCGCGGCGGCTTTCGGGCTGCTCCTCTCCCGGTGGGGCATCGGGCTGCTCAGTACCGTTGTGCCCCCGGCGGAAAGCATGATCTTCGACCACAGGACGATCGACTGGCGGGTGGCCAGCTTCACGATCGCAGCCGGTCTTTTGACCGGAGTCGTCTTCGGCCTGGCTCCGGCCTTGCGGCTGTCCCGGCTTAATTTAACGGCCGAGTTTCAAGGAGGGGCGCGCAATCTGGGCCGGGGGGTCCATTCCCGCCTTAGCAAGATGCTTTTGATCCTGCAGGTGGCGCTCTCGATCGTGCTTCTTGTGGGCGCCGGGCTCTTTGCGCAAACCGAGCGCAATCTGCGCTCGGTGGATCTCGGTTTCAACGACAGCCACCTGCTCCTATTTTCAGTCAGTGGCGCCCCCTTGGGCTACTCGAAGGCGCAATGGGGACGCCTGCACAGACGGCTGGCCAATCGGATCTCGGCCGTGCCGGGTGTGCGTTCGGTCAGTTTTTCGGCCTGGCCGCTGGTGAGTTTCAACGGTGGCGAAACCGACGCGTTCTCAGTTCCAGGTGGTCCAATCCCGACCGGTCGCCCGGACGAGGTGGCCTGGAATCAGGTGGGGGCAGATTTCTTTCAGACTTATGAGGTTCCCCTGCTGCTCGGCCGGGGCATCGGCCCGGCGGACGATGCCGCAACGCCAAACGTCGCGGTGATCAACCAAACCTTGGCGCGGAAATACTTTCCGAATGAGAACCCGCTCGGTCGGACCATCAACCTGCAAGGGAGCCGTGTGATTGTCGGGGTCGTCCGCGACATGAAGGAAACCAACCTGCGGGCGGCGACTCCTCCGACCGTCTTCGTTCCGTTTTCCCAGAGCCCCCGCAGCGATGCGAATTTTGTGGTTCGTGCCGCTGGCGCGCCGGAAGCGCTGGTCGGCGCCATCCGAGGAGCGGTTAGCGAGGTGGATCGAAATCTTCCTCTGGGCAATGTTCGGACAGGCGACGAGCAGCTTCAGTGGGATCTCGAGGGAGAGCGGATTTACGCGAGCCTCGCGGTGGTGCTGGGAGCGCTGGCTCTGGGACTGGTCTGCGTGGGCCTTTACGGGCTGATGTCCTATCTCGTGCTTCGGCGCACCGGAGAAATCGGCCTGCGGATGGCGCTGGGGGCGCTTCCCGGCAAGGTGCTTTGGATGTTTCTACGGGAGTCGCTCGTCCTCGTTGGCGTTGGAATCGGGTTCGGTCTCGCTGCCGCTGCTGGCATGACGCGACTGATCGCGAGTTCCCTCTACGGCTTGCCGGCCAATGATGCCGCGACGTACGCTGCGGTCTCCTTGCTGCTGGTCGCGGTCGCCCTGCTGGCTTGCCTGCTCCCGGCGCGCCGCGCCGCCCGGATCGACCCGGTGGTCGCCTTGCGCGCGGATTGAGCCGGCGGATCGCGCCTCGCGGCCGCGGGCAGCCAACGGCGCCGCAGCGGTGGCCCGTCAGGGCACCAGCATCACCGGCCCGTTCCCCGGGTTGTAGGCCTTGAGGGCCATGGCTTGGGCTTCGTTGGCGATCTGGTCGTTCTTCAGCACCTGAACCTGGTCCGGGGTCAGGACCTGCGAGGCGGCGGCGATGATCCGATCGTCGTGCGGGCTGAGACCGGTCGTCGGGTCGGGAATATTGTAGTTGGCTGGCCGGCTGGAGGTGTCCTTGCCGCCGTAATTGGCGTCCGCCATCGCCTGAGTGAGACCGGCGGCCTGCTGCGCGTTCAGCGGCACCCCGGCGTCCGCGAAATCCGGCGCATAGGTGCTCATGACCTGATTCTGCATGCCGTTTTGAACCTGGAGTTGCACCAGCGTGTTGTCCGCATTGCTGCCCAGGATCGCGGTGAGTTGCTGTTCCACGCCCTGGGTAGCCTGTTGCATCGCGGCGCGGAAGTCCGGGGTCCCCTGCTTCAAGCCGGCGCCCTCCGCCGCGCCTTGCGCGTCGATGCTGTCCATCTGCCGTTCCACCAGCAAATCCTTGAGGTGGGCGAGCTGGTCCGGGGGCAGGTTAAGCCGGTCGAGGCTGGTGCCATAGGTGCGGTTGATGTCCCGGCGCAGCTGCTTGGCGTAGAGGGCGGCGTATTCGGGATGATCCTTCAAGATGTCGCCGATATGGATCACCTTGGCGCCGCCTGCGGGAGCTCCGCTTCCAGCGGCGGCCACGGCGCCGGATGCCGCCGCCGCCTTTTTGGCCGCCGCCTGGCCGGCCTCCGCCGCGGTGAGCCGGTGCTCCAATTCGCCGATGCGCTGCGCCGCCGCCTTGTCCGCGGTATCGGTGCGCTGGGCGAGCTCCCCGAGTAAGACCTCCTGCCGGTAATAGAGGTAGCCCAACACGAGGCAGCCGACAAAGAAGATCGCAGCCAGCCAGGACGATACGCGGTGCATGGGAGAGCGGGGTTTGTTTGCTGCAGAATGAGGAGGGAGGTCCTCTCGAAAGCCAAAGTGGGAGCCAGGTTCCATCTTTCTGCTCACCATGACTTTGACCGGCAACCTTAAAGCTTCGAAGGCGATGGCGCCCGCGGCCAAGACCGGAAGGGTTTTTGCCCGGCAGCGCCGGCGGCAAAGCGTTCGCTTCCCGTTTCGGCGCCTCGGGGGCCATCAGCCTTAGCTCATATTCAGTCTGCAGATAACATAACAGATTAGGGACCGGTTGTTTGTGCAATTCGATTTGCCGAACGAGGTCGGCGGACGATGCACGCTTTCCTCCCGATCGTCCGTTTGACGGACTGTCCGAAAACTTCGGGCTGGCGGTTATCTATAAGGAAATAGACAGTCCAGGCCCCGTTACCCCGATTTGGTTACCCTGCACCCCGGTTCGCCGGGAAATGGAATCTGCCCGTCGGCCGTTCGCCAGGTTGGCGCACGGTCGCAAACCCACACCCAGGATCCCCTATGAACCCAAGCTGTGCCTCCCGGATGAGAGCCTCCACCGTCCTGCCGACGACCTTCATTGTGCTGCTGTCCGCCGCGCTGATCCCAGTCCCACTCTTTGCCCAAGCCGCCACTACGCCGCCGACCACTCCGGACCAGACGCAGGCGCCGGCGGACCAGCCGCCGGTTCCGGTCACGACGACCCCGGGCGCCGCTGGCGGGAACGGGACGGTCACGATGAGCCCGTTCGAGGTTAGCTCCACGCAGGCGCAGGGATACTTCACGCCGAACACGACCACGGGCACGCGGCTATCCAGCAACATCGGCGACATCCCCTCTTCGGTCACGGTCATCGACCGGCAGCAGCTCGACAACACCAATGCCCAGAACATCAATGACATCATGATGTACGAGGCGGGCACCCAGGGCTCGCACACCTACACGCCCGTCACCGGATTCACCGAGGGCACCCGAGTCGACGACGCGCTGGCGGGCTCGAACGACAACACCGCGAGCGTCGGCGGTCCCAATACCCTGAGCAGCCGGGTCAACGGCCTGGGCGCGCCCGACAACGAAGTGGACAACTTCTACGGCTTGTACCGGATTCCGTTCGACACCTACAATGTGCAGTCGATCGAAATCGACCGCGGTCCGAACTCGCTGATGTTCGGCTCGGGCGCGGCTGCGGGCATCGTCAACGCCACCAGCGACGAAGCCCAGGTCAACAAATTTTCCGGCGACGCCAGCATCCAGGGCAGCAGTTTTGGCGGCGCGCGCGAGAGCGCCGACCTGAACATCCCGCTGATTCGCGACCATGTCGCGCTCTATCTGGCGCAGGAGTACAATTCGGTGGGCATGCAGCGCCAGCCGGCTTCCGATGTGACCCGCCGGCAGTTTGCCACCATCACGATCGATCCGTTCAAGTCGCACAAGACGAAGATCACGGCGTACGCGGAATTCTACAACAATTACGCGAACGACGAGAACTCCCTGCTGCCCGAGGATCTGGTCACCCCCTGGCTCGCCGCCGGCCGACCGATGATGAACCCGATCACCGGCATGGTCACCGATCTGTCCACCGGCCGGACGACCGGGCCCTATGTCAGCTCGACCACCAGCCCCGGCTATGTCCCCGGAACTCCGACGGGCACGGGCGCCTTGACGAGTATCACCTCGCCGCTCTTCCAGCCGGGCATCGGCGTGACGGTGGCCGCCACCTCCACCAACGCGACCGGGCCGATCTATGCGTTTTCCCCCACCGGCCAGTCCCTCTGGGGCTTCCAGTCGCAGCAGATCCTCGCCTCCAACTATGGCGGCCTCATCCCGGCCCAGGTGCCGACGACGCCGCTCACCGCCTCCCAGGCGTTGGTCCGCTCGGAGTTCATGACCAATTCGGTCCAGCTGCCCATTCCCGGGGTCGGCACCCCCGGCGCCCCGGGCGGCTACGCCTCCTACTTTCAACCCGAGGTGGTCGACCAGTCCATCTACAATTCGCAGACCGGGCCGAATTACGACGCGACCGACTATACCCGGTCCCAGGCGCGGACGTATCACATTGACCTGCAGCAGAACATCCTGTCCAGCACCGCGCTCGGCTCGCTGGATCTGGACATCGCCTACTTCCGGCAGGAATACCACGATTTGGAGATGGACCCGGACAACCAGCACAGCAACGGCACCCCCGCCCAGGGCGCGTTTTACGTGGACACGAATTCTTACTTGCTGAACGGGGCCGTGAATCCCTACGCCGGTTCGGACTATCTCTACGACTACCAGGGCGACGGCTTCCTGCACCCAGAAGTCAACGCCAACTGGCGGGCGATGCTGACCTACAGCTTCGATCTGCGGGACAAGGTCCCGAGCTGGCTGCAGTTCCTCGGCCACCACCGATTGATGGCCGAAGCATCCACCCACGACGATGTGCAGCAGATCGTCCGCCTGCGCACCATCGTTGACGGCGGCGACGGTTCCTACACTTCGGAGCTGTATCAGTTGAACAATCAGCCCGCGATTGCCGGAAACTGGAACGTGGAGGAGACACCCACCACGGACCCGATTCGCTGGGAATATGTGAGCGCGCCCGGGAGCCACGCCGCCACGTTCGCGCCCGCCATGACCGGCATTCCCGGATATGGTTCGCCAACGAATTTCACGGTCAGTACCTACAACTACTACACGAACCAGTGGGTGAACAGCGGCTTGACCCTGTCGTCACCGGCGTTCAACGGCTGGGCGATTTCCGAGAACGTCCAGGACCAGAAAACCTATTACTGGCAGAGCTTCTTCTGGAACGACCGCATCGTCGGTTCGTTCGGAATGAATGACGACGTGGTCAAGAATCGCTCTGGCGCGACCATCTACAACGCGGTTATCAACGGCGTTGCGACGTCCACGAGCAACAATCCGGGCTTGATCAGCGACATCAACGGGATCAAGAACCCCGCGCTCAAGTACGACTTGGGCCCCTGGAATCCGACGACTGTCGCCGGAGTCTACCAGCCGGGCACAACTCAATTGGCCCAGTCCAGCCTGGGGGAGATCGGCGGCAACACCTACAGCGAGGGTTTCGTGATCAAGCCGTTTGAGGGCTGGTCCGGGATCGACGAGGCGGCCACCAACGGCAATATCCTGGCCGGAGTCATCCGCACGCTCGGCTTCACGTTTAACAAGTCGGACAATTTCAATCCGCCGACCGCGAGCTACACGGACCTGCTCGGCAACCCGCTCGGGAAGCCGGCGGGCACGGAAAAGGATTATGGCCTGGAAGTCGCCACCCCCGACAAGAAGCTCTACGTCCGGATGACCTGGTTTAAGAGCAACAACCAGAATAACATCACGGGGGTGTCGCAGACGCTCACCGACCGGGAGCTGTACATCGATCAGAATGAAATGCGCAATTGGGCTGGAGCGGTCGTGGCGCTCAACTCCGGCGAAAATCCGACTCTGACCAACTTCGGCAACCAGACGGTCTTCCCCTTGAGCGCGGCTCAATTCGCCGCGGAGGCCGCGCTCACGGGACTCAATGTGAACTACCTCTCGGGGGCCGGCGGCAACGACGTCACCGGCGGCTTCTCCAACCCGGAGGCGACGAACACCACCACCGCGGGCGGCTACGATCTGGAGATCACCTATAACCCGCTGCCGAACTGGACCATGAAGGTCACCGGCAGCCGGCAGAACGCCCAGCTCTCCGCCGTCGATACCCAGGCGAGGGCCTACAATGCCCTGCGGATGCCGACCTGGCTGTCAGCCTCCGCGCCCGCGTATCCGAACGCCTTCACGAACTGGGCCGGGGGAGGATCGACGGCGATCACCTACCTTGGCAGCTTCTGGAACTCCTACGGCCCGTACGACTCCAACCTAACCGAAACCGGAGGGCCCAACAACGGACCAGTGACCGTCGCATCCTACTACAACACCGTCGTGACCGTCCCGATCGCGGTGGAGGAGGCGGCGCAAGGCTCCGACGTCCCGGAAGAAACGCCCTACACCGCCAACTTTCTCACCAACTATCAATTTGTGAGCGGGCCGCTCCGGGGCTTGGGGATCGGGGGCGGTCTGCGGTGGATGAGCTCGACCGTCGTGGGCTACTATGGCGCCACGCAGGCGAACCTGCTGAACACCGCGGGCCAGGTGGCGGCGACCAATGTCAACGAGCCCATCTACGACTCGGCGCAGCTCCATGTCGACGCCTGGCTCTCCTACGCTTTCAAGTTGCCTTGGGATGACGGCAAGATCAAATCCACGGTGCAGCTCAACTGCGTCGACCTGACTTCCAACGGCTACATCCTTCCGATTGCCTTCAACCTGGACGGCACGCCCTACACGTGGCGCATCATCCCGCCGCGGCAATGGTCCTTGACGATGCGCTTCAGCTTTTGAGCCTGCACACCCTCCACCCATGACCCTTTCCAAACTTCAGGGCCGCCTCGCCGGCTGCCTGCTCGCCGCGCTCGGCCTGGCGGGTTGCGCCACTCCGCCGCCGCCGGCGGCGGCCAATTTCTTCAACATCCGCGACTTCGGCGCGACCGGCGACGGCAAGACGCTGGACACCGACTCGATCAACAAGGCGATCGTCGCCGCGGCCGCGGCGGGCGGCGGGACGGTGGAGTTTCCCGCCGGCACCTATCTCAGCTTCTCGATCCGGCTGAAGAGCCACATCACCCTGCACCTCGACCAGGGCTGCGTGATCGTGGCGGCGGCCGAGGCGCCCGGAGTCGGCAGCTACGATGAAGCTGAACCCAACGACTGGGGCGACAAGTTCCAATATCAGGACTTCGGCCATAGTCACTTCCACAATAGCCTGATCTGGGGCGATAGCCTGGAGGACATCGCGATCACTGGCCCGGGGATGATCTATGGCAAGGGCCTGCCGCGCTCCAACGGCGGCTTTGGCCGCGGCCCCGGCCAGAACGGCACGCCGCGGGGCGACTTTGCCGGGATGCCGGCGCTGCCGCCGGCTCCGCGGCCGCCGGCTTCGGCCGGAGTCCAGGCCCGGGGCCGGGGCGGCAACAAGTCGATCGCCCTGGTCAACTGCCGCAACGTACTGCTGCGCGACTTCTCCATTCTGCAGGGCGGCTGGTTCGCCCTCCTCGCCACCGGCGTGGACAACTTCACGATCGACAACGTCAAGGTGGACACCAATCGCGACGGCTTCGACATCGACGCCTGCCGCAACGTGCGGATCAGCAATTGCACGGTCAATGCGATCAACGACGATGCGATCGTCCTCAAGAGCACGTACGCCCTCGGCACGCTGCGGGCGTGCGAGAACTTCACGATCACCGGCTGCCAGGTGAGCGGGTATGATCCCGGCACCTTCTTCGACGGCACCTTCAAGACGACCCAGGCCTACGCGGTCGACCGCGACGGGCCGACCGGCCGCATCAAATTCGGCACCGAGTCCAATGGCGGCTTCAAGAACATCACGATCGCCAACTGCGTCTTCGACCGCAGCCGCGGGCTGGCGCTGGAGACGGTGGACGGCGGCACGATTGAGGATGTCACGATCACCAACATCGCGATGCGGAACATCTGCAATGCGTCGATCTTCCTGCGCATCGGCAACCGCGCCCGCGGGCCCGCCGGCACCCCGGTGGGGACGATCCGCCACGTGCTGATCAGCCATGTGGTCGCCTCGGATGTGGACGCCCGCTACCCGATCCTGCTCGCCGGTCTGCCCGGCCATCCGATCCGCGACGTGCGCCTGAGCGACATCCGGGTGGAGTCGCGCGGCGGGCTGAGCCTGGCTGATGTGGCCCAGCAGCCGGACACGCTGATCAACCGGTTCTTTTTGCGGGCGGCAGGACTTTCGGGTCCGCGGGATCCCTATCTGCCGCCGGAACAGGAGAAGGCCTACCCGGAGCCTTCGATGTTGGGCCTCTTGCCCGCCTACGGCATTTATGTCCGGCACGCCGCGGACCTCTCGTTCCAAAACATCAACCTCAGCTTCGCCAAGGACGACACCCGCCCGGTCGTGGTGCTGGACGATGTCGCCGGAGCCGAGTTCGACAACCTGAAGGCGCAGCGGGCCGGCGGGGCGCCGACCTTTGTCCTGCGCAAGGTGACGGGCTTTCTGGTGCGCAATTCGCCAGGGGTTGCCGATCGGCAGCTGCCGGACGCCGCCCAGGAGTCCTTCTAGGATTTGCCGCCCGGCCGGTGGTGGTTGACTGGGCGTTTGCTGCCGGGTCCGACGGCCAGGCCGGGCGCCGCCGCCTAGCGCCGGGGGCGGGAGGGCCGTGTGGCCCCGGCCGTCCCCGGGCTAGGCAGGAAGCGGTCGGATCAGAATCAGAAGTTGAATCCGACGCCGACGCCCCAATTCCAGAGGCCCGTCGAGAAGCGGGCGGCGATCGCCTCGTCGTGGCGGAACAGCCAGCCATAATTCGCCATCGCGTAAATGAACGAGCGGGGCGTCACGTAGAACTTGGCGCCGCCCTCCAGCCCGGCCGCCCCGCTGTCGCGAATATTGCTGCCATAGACATAGCCGAGATTGGCGCCGACAAAGGGACGGATCGGCCCCTGGCCAATGAAGTGGAAATCGCCTGCGACCGACGTTTCGCCGTTCCAGACATTGCCGCTCGTGCCGGCGGGGTTGGTGTAGCCGGCGGTCTGGCGGACCACCCCCTCGAAATTATTAGTGAAATAATACCCGAAGCCGGCCGCGACCGACCCGCTGGAATTGTCCAGGTCGCGATTGGTCGTGCCATTGCCGCCAAGGGTGAATTCCTCGCTCCCGGCATGCGGCCCGTAGTCGGATGGATTGATCGCGGCATTGGGCGGAGTTTGCGCCAGGGCCGCCGAGGGCAGGGCCAGGAGCAGATAAGAGTGTCTGAGCAGGTGGTTCAGTTTCATCGGATGCGCTACGTTAGGTTTTTGTTTGGCGTGAGTTCTGAACCTGGACCCACCCGCACAGACAACAAAACGGCCATTTGGTGCGCCAGAAATCGGCGCCGGGAAAGTCGCGGCCCTGCGCGCCGGCCCGGACCAGCGCTGGACAGCGCGGCGCCGGCCGCTCAGGCTGGCCCGTTCCCGCGCCGCGCGTTGGCGGCTGGGCGCCGGCCACAACGGCCGGCGCAACCTTGCGGCGCAGCTCGCGTCAAGCCATTCACCCTTTTGCGAAACTCGATTCCAACGCTGCTCGGCGCCGCGCTCGTCGGCCTATCTTTGGGCCTTCCGGCGCGCGGACAATTCGCGCCCGTGCGCGCGGCCATCAGCGTCGATCCGGCCCTGGTGATCGAAAACATTCCGGAGGACTATCTCGGCTTTGGCTATGAAACCTCCGCGGTGGCCCGCCCGGGCTATTTTAGCCCTGCGGACACTGTGTTAGTGCAGCTCTACAGCACCTTGACGACCCACGGGCTGATCCGAATCGGGGGCAACGTGTCGGATCACACCCGTTATGTCGCCGACGGGCTCGCGGCGGCCCGTCCGCAGTCCGAGACCACCGTGATCAATCGGCAGTCGCTCCTCGATCTGGGCGGCTTTCTGCGGGCTACCGGCTGGAAGGCGATCTGGGGGCTGAACCTCGGCTCGGGGACCGTGCCGGAAGCAGTTGAGGAGGCGCAGGCGGTCAGCGCGGCTTTGGGCAATCGCCTCGAATGCTTCCAAATCGGAAACGAGGTGGATCTGCTACCCCGGTTTCACGGCGACTACGAGGCGTACCACCGCGCCTATGTGGCGTACAAGGAGGCAATCCGCGCCGCGTTGCCGAGCGCGGCCTTTTCCGGCCCCGATGTCGCGGGCCATCCGGATTGGGCGGTCAAGTTCGCCGCGGCCGAGGCGGCCGACCTGCGCTACGTGACCGTGCACTATTACCGCGCGGGAGCCAAGCAGCCGAACGCGACCTTGGAGTCGCTGCTGGCAAGCGATCCGGCGCTGGACGCGAAATTGGAGACGATCCGGCAAGCGAGCGCGAATAGTTCGGTGGACTATCGGATCGTGGAGACCAATTCATTTTATGGCGGCGGCAAGGCGGGTGTCAGCGACCGCTTCGGCTCCGCGCTGTGGGGCCTGGACTATCTGTTCCACTTGGCGACGAAAGAGAGCAGGGGAGTCAATTTGGAGACGGACATCAATCACCTGGGCTGGGTGAGCCATTATTCGCCGATTTTCCGCGACGAGGGCGGCCGGCTCATCGCCCGGCCCACCTACTACGCGATGCTCGCCTTTGCCCTGGCCGGAAAGGGCAAGCTGATCCGGCTGACGCTGCAAAAAGGGGCGATCAATCTGACCGCCTATGCCACGATCGACCCCGCAGGCGTCCTCTGGCTCACGATCATCAACAAAGATCTGCAGCGCCCGGCCATTGTCGACGTGACGCTGCCGCCGGGAATTGCCGGGGCAAACCTGTTCCGCCTGAGTGCTCCCAGCGTGCAAAGCTCCGACGAGGTCACTCTGGCCGGGAGCCAAGTAACCCCGGAGGGCACTTGGACGGCCGGCCCTCTCGATGAGGTGGCTGTCGGGGGCGGCTCGGCGGAGCTGCAGGTGCCGGCGGCCAGTGCGGCGCTGCTGCGGTGCAGCCCGGTGGTGATTCGTTGACGCAAGCCCGCGAGCTTGCGGGGAGGGAGGCTCGGCCGGATCGGA
>Ga0302320_10024346_pt1 | contig 11822 bp, 6 predicted proteins | sample Bog_T0_3_FD_202130 | JGI IMG/M metagenome (GOLD analysis project Ga0302320, IMG submission 202130) | Peat permafrost microbial communities from Stordalen Mire near Abisko, Sweden - Bog_T0_3 | ecosystem: Environmental > Terrestrial > Soil > Wetlands > Peat | place: Sweden: Abisko, Stordalen Mire... | reverse complement strand
AATTTCGGGAGAAGGGGCAATTCCCCGCTGCCCGAATATGGGGCGGCGACATAGCACCGCCCTACCAAAGTTTACGAATTGAATATTCTTGACACAATCGTGGGGGAGAAACGCACTGAGGTGGCGCGGATGCCTCATCGCATTGTTTCCGCCGCAATCTTGCGGGAGGCGGTGGAGAAGCGCGGCCCCAAACACGATTTTTTGGCGGCGCTCCGACAACCGGCCCGCGGCGATGTCGCCCTGATCGCTGAAATCAAAAAGGCGTCGCCTTCGGCGGGCGTAATCTGTGCGGATTTCGATCCGGTTCGGATCGCGCGCGAATACGAAGCCGCCGGCGCGAGTTGCCTGTCGGTGCTGACGGATGAGAAGTTCTTTCAGGGTTCGCTGGAATATTTGTTCCAGGTGCGCGCCGCCGTGAAGTTGCCGCTTTTGCGCAAGGATTTCGTCATTGACCCCCGACAGATCCTCGAAGCCATCGAGGCCGGCGCGGACGCGGTTTTATTGATCGCGCGCATTTTGACGGCAGACGAACTGAAGCAATTCCACGAACTGGCCACTCTGGGGGGATTGACCGCGCTCATCGAAGTCCACAACGAAGAAGAAATGGACCGGGCGCTGGCCCTCGGCGCAAACCTAATTGGAGTCAATAATAGAAATTTGGACACGTTTACCGTGGACCTCGCGCTGACCGGCCGCCTCACCGCGCGCATCCCGTCCACGGACCGCCAGAATTGCGTGCTGGTGGCCGAAAGCGGCATCCACCATCGGGCGGACGTGGAGAAACTGCGGGACGCCGGAGCCGGCGCCATCCTGGTTGGCGAGTCCCTGATGAAGAATCCGTCCGGCATTTCCGCCAAAGTCTCCGAACTGCTGGGCGTTTAGCTCCGCTTCCGGGGAGCGCGACCGTCCCAGCCCGCCCCGCGGGCCAGCAACCAACCATGCCATCTGTCGCGTCCGTCGGCGTCCCGCCGACGGAATGTTGCGCGGCCAACAATTTCGCACATTCCATGGCGGGGCTCCTGATCGGCGTGTGGCTGGCGAGACGCCAGCCACCGCGAACCGGGACGGTCGCGCCCGAAAGGATGCGTTCGATCCCGGCTTCCCCCCTCCTTTCACCTTTACATCGCGCGGACATCTTCCCAACAATAAGCCATGCGGAAGAAACCTTGGCGGCGGGCCGGGTTGCTGGCGGCTCCCTTTCTTTGTCTCGCTCTCCGCCTTGGCGCCAGTGGCCCGGCGCAGGCAGCGGGGGGGCCGCGCTTTCATGTGGACGCCTGGGGAACGCGCGACGGTCTCATCGCCAACGAAGTCATCGCCATCACCCAGACGCGCAGCGGCTATCTTTGGCTCGGCACGCTTTACGGATTGGTTCGCTTTGACGGGGTGCAGTTCAAGGTTTTCGACGAACACAACACCCCGGGATTGGCCAGCGGCCAAATCGTTTATCTTTTCGAGGATAGCAAGTCCAACCTTTGGATTGGAACGCAGACAGCGGGCGCATTGCTGCTGCAAAGCAACCAGATTACTGACCTCGGCTTTGGCAAGGGGGGCCGCGAAGGCGGGCTCCGGGCCGCCAGCGAGGATGCCACCGGCGCGGTTTGGCTGCTCACGGCCGACGGCCGGCTGGCGCGATTTCGCGACGGAAAACTGGCAGAATTCGGCAATCCGCAAGCCCAGTCCCAGGGAACCTTGGTCGAGCGCTACACCTTGGTTGCGGAGACGAACGGGATGCTTTTTCTGGGAGCGGATGAGCTTGATCCGACGGCGGTTCGCGAATCCGTCGCGCCGGCCATGACGCGTGTCTCCGGGATGTCGATGGTGGATTTTCTGCTGGCGAGCCGGACCGGCGGACGTTGGTGCATGGGGCAGGATGGAATCGAGAAAATGCTGGAGAAATGGGACGGCGATCGCCTGGTGCTCAATCTCGGGCCTTATCCGTGGGATAAGAAACAAATCATCACGGCGGCCTGCGAAGATCTGGACGGGAACCTGATCGTCGGCACGCAAGGTGCCGGGGTCTGGTGGTTCGACCAGAACGGCAAGGTGACGCAGATTTGTGAAACAAACGGGTTGTCCGGCAATGTGGTCCGGGCCCTCCAGATGGACGACGAGGGAGGCTTGTGGGTTGGGCTTGATCCCGGCGGCTTAAACCGCGTGCAACGCCAGCGTTTTCAACCTTTGGAGGCTTCGATCAACCTGACCATCCATTCCGTCGCCGACGATGCGTCGGGCCGTCTTTGGTTCAGTTCCAGCACCCACGGTGTGGAGTTTCGGACGAACGAAATCGTTGCTAATGCGGTGTCACGGCCTGGTCCGATCAGTCAGTTTGATGCCCGTGCCATCTTGGTGGATCGCGAGCAGAACATCTGGGCCGCTACCCTTAGCGCCGGACTGTTTCGATGGGAGACCGATCGCTTCCAACCCGCGCCCGGGCACGACCAGATCAATAACGCCATTTACGCACTTTACCAGGATCGCGCCGGCAAGGTCTGGGCCGGCACCGCCCGCGGACTGGCCGGCTGGGATGGGCACGCCTGGCGGGTCTATGCTGCCGATGACGGGCTTTCTGCCAATATCGTCCGGGCCGTGGCGGACGACGCAACCGGGAACCTTTGGATTGGAACCGAAGGACGCGGGCTCTTCTGTTTGCGCGACGGAAAAATCAACGTCGTTCAGCCGGACAACGGTTTTCCCAGCAAAAACATCTCCGCGCTGTATGCCGACAAGGACGGCGTTCTCTGGGTGGGAACCTCCGGCAACGGGCTGATTCGGTTGCGCCACAATCATTGTGTCAATTACACGACCGACAACGGGCTGAGCGGCAACGGCGTGGCTTATATCCTCGAAGACGATCAGGAATTTCTCTGGCTGGGCTCGAATGCCGGTCTGATGCGCGTCAAGAAGAGCGATCTGAACGCCTTTGCCGGCGGATCCTTGGATTACGTCCCCTGCCATTCCTACGGCGAACGGGCCGGGTTGCCGAGCGATGAATGCACGCCGGGCTCGCAGCCGGCCGCGTGCGTTGGAACGGACGGAACTCTCTGGTTTCCGACGATCGCCGGCCTGGTGGGCTTGCCGCGGACGGACCTGTCGCACGTCGAGGCCCATAGCAATGCCGTGCCGGTGTTAATTGAATCCGTTCTCGTTGACGGCGAAGAGCAAGGCGCCGCCGGACCCGGCGCGAGGGCGCCGCTGGCGGTGGTGATTCCTCCGGGGAAGGAACTCCTGGAAATCCACTACGCCGGCTTGAACTTTGCCGATCCGAAACAGCTTCGCTTTCAATACTTCATGGAAGACTACGACAAGCGGCCCCGCGATGCGGGCGGAGCGCGCGTGGCCAGCTACATCAAACTGCCGCCCGGCCAGTACCGGTTCCAGGTGCGGGCGCGCAATGAAGACGGCCTCTGGAACCCGGTCGCTGCCACGCTCGCCGTTTCGGTGCTGCCGGCTTACTGGCAGACGAAGTCATTTCAAGGCCTGATTGGCGCCGGCCTTTTGGCAGGACTGATGGCGCTGGTCTATTATATCTCCACGCAGCGGTTGCAGCGGCAAGTGGCCGGCCTGCGTCAACAACAGGCATTGGAAAAGGACCGGGCGCGCATTGCCCGCGACATTCACGACCAGGTGGGCGCCAGCCTGACCCAGCTTTCCCTGCTCGGCGAAATGGTCGGGAGCGACAAGAATGACCCGGCGGAGGTGGAAGCGCACGCCGGACAAATCACGCAGACCGCCCGCGAAACCGCCCACGCGCTGGACGAAATTGTTTGGACCGTGAATCCGTCCAACGACACCCTGGAAGGATTGATCAATTATATCTGCAAGCATGCGCAGGAATATCTGGCGGTGGCGGGGCTGCGCTACCGCATTGAGGCGCCCGCGCAATTGCCCGCCGCCGAGATTTCGCCCGAAGCCCGCCACAATGTTTTTCTCGCCGCCAAGGAATCCGTCACCAATATTGTCAAACACGCCCATGCGACCGAGGCGTGCATTCGTTTGCGTCTGGAACCTAAAAGCTTTACTCTCGAAATCGAAGACGACGGACGCGGGCCTGGCGGATTGACCAGCGCCGCCGCCCAGTCGCGCAACGGGATGCGGAACATGCGCAAGCGCATGGAGGACATCGGCGGAAAATTTGAAATCGGTCCCGGCGCGAAGGGTGGAACGCTGGTGCGACTGATCGCGCCGCTTAATTAAAATTGCCATGCCCATCACGGTCTCCATTGTTGAGGACAACGAACAGTTGCGGGCCACGCTGGCCCGGCTCATCAGCCGCTCGGACGGCTTCCAATGCCTCAGCAATTACGGCGACGCCGAATCGGCGCTGGCCGCTCTGCCGGGTGTCAAACCGGAGGTTGTCCTGGTGGACATCAACCTGCCGGGGATGAACGGGGTCGAATTCGTCGGCAAGCTCAAACAGGCCGCGCCGGAAATTCTCCCGGTGATGCTCACCGCTTACGAGGACACCGACAACATTTTCAACGCACTGGCCGCGGGAGCCGCCGGCTACCTGCTCAAACGCGCGCCGCGGAGCGAATTGCTCGAGGCTATTCGTGAGGTCAAGCGCGGCGGTTCGCCCATGACTACGCACATCGCGCGCAAGGTGGTTCAGTCGTTCCAAAGAACCGCTGCCGCCGCCGCTCCGAGAACGGGCGACACTGCTTCCGTGCTTTCCACGCGCGAGCAGGAGGTGCTCGATTTGTTGAGCCAGGGTTTTCTTTACAAAGAGATTGCGGAAAAGCTCAGCATCAGCTACGAAACCGTCCACACCTACATCCGGCGAATCTACGAGAAGTTGCAGGTGCGCACGCGCACAGAGGCGGTGGCGAAATTCCTTCGGCGCTAAAATCCTGGGCTTCAATGCCGTTCGGGAATTCGATTCAACGGAGGCGGAATTATCGTCCCGCGTGGACGGCTGAGTTTCCTGGTTCGCGAAGGCCGGCTGGTTCGGCCGTCCGTGCAGAACTGGGATTGGGCCCGATTTCCGAACGATCCTGGCACGCAGCCTTTAGCCTTTCCATTCCCGGCGGCGTTGCCCATGCTTTGGGCATGGCGGAACGAATGATTTCAGGGGCATTGACCAAGCCGGACGCCGCGTTGGAAATGACGTTGCGGCCTTCGCTTTTTTCCGAGTTCACCGGCCAGGCCAACGTCAAGGAGCGCCTCGAAATTGCGGTGCAAGCGGCCAAAAAACGGGGCGAAGCGCTGGATCATTTGCTCTTCAGCGGGCCGCCCGGTTTGGGGAAAACCACCCTCGCCCATATTATTGCCAAAAGCATGGGCGTCGGCCTGAAATCCACCAGCGGGCCGACCATTGAGAAGGCGGGCGATCTGGCCGGGCTGCTGACCAATCTTGAGGAAGGGGACGTTCTTTTTATTGACGAAATTCACCGCCTGCAAAAGAACATCGAGGAATATCTTTATCCGGCGATGGAGGATTTCAAGCTGGACATCATTATTGACACTGGGCCGAATGCGCGCAGTGTGCGGCTGAATCTGCCCCGCTTCACTCTCGTCGGCGCCACCACCCGCAGCGGGCTGCTCACGGCGCCGTTGCTGACCCGTTTCCCGATTCGCGAGCGGCTGGATTATTACCACGCGGACCAACTCCAGACCATCGTCGTTCGCTCCGCCAATTTGCTCGGCGTGGCGATCGAGCCAACCGGAGCGATGGAGATTGCCCGGCGCAGCCGCGGCACCCCGCGCATTTCCAATAACTTGCTGCGCCGCGTGCGCGACTACGCCGAAGTGCGCGGCGACGGCAAGATCACCGTGCCGATTGCCGATCAGGCGCTGGCGATGCTCGCCATTGACCAAAACGGATTGGACGAAATGGACAAGCGCATTCTGGAAACCATTGTCCATAAATTTGCGGGCGGCCCGGTTGGCCTCGGCTCGCTCGCGGTCGCGGTCGGCGAGGAGCCGGACACGTTGGAAGAAGTTTATGAGCCGTTCCTGATCATGGAAGGCTATCTCAACCGCACCCCGCAGGGGCGCGTCGCCACCGAGTTGACTTACAAGAAGCTTGGCCTGAAGCCGACCGGCAGCCAGGCGCGATTGCTTTGACCGAATAATTGTTGTCTAGTTTTTAACCTGGGACTCGCCGGCGTGAGCATTGGCCACGGCCACCATTTGATTGAAGTTGGTTTCACCGCCGAAGAAATCGTAATTGGCCGGGCCGAGCTTGGGGACCATTTCATTGAAGGCGGACCAGTCGCCCGCTTGATAGGCGTACCAGGCATAATTGGGATACCATCCGCTGGCGTCAGGATATAATTCAAAGAACCGGGTGTGGGCACTCTTCAGGTCCGCCCAGACCTCCGGCCGGCTCCAATAGGCAGACCTTTCGGTGTCAGGTATGAATTCGTTGCGAATGGCGATGTGCGCATCCACCAGAATGAGAGGGACGCGCCCGCCCCACTTTGTGTTGTGGACACATTCCCGTCCGAAGGCGAGCATGTCCTCCACCGAGCCGTACCACTTCGGTTCGAGGTACCAAAGTTTACTGTTGCACGCGTCGGTATTGTTGGGGTCCAGCTTCATGGCGCGGTCGAACCAAAGTTCCATGCGCTCGCGGCCCTGTCCCTGTCCAAGCGCGATGGTCATCATCTTAAGCGGAATGCGGGCATCGGTCAGGGTTTTCATAAACGGGAAACTTCTGCGACAACGGGGTAAACACTACCATTGATGACGGCCCTGGTCAAAGGGCTTTTGCCGCCGGAGAGACTGCGCGGAAAGAGAAAATGGCGGCGTTCTTCCGAACGCCGCCACGAATTTGTTGGGAGGGACGCGGTTACTTTGCGCCGACCAATTCGGCGGGTGTCACCGGGCGGGCGGACATTTGCGTGTAGAGGGCGAACTTGGCGGAGACTTCCTCCTGGGCGGCGTCAAGAATCGCTTTACGCTGTGCCGGGTCCTCCCCGGCCAATTGGGCGAAGCGGCGTTCGGTGGACCAGAATTTTTCCAGCGGGATGCGCGGAGCGGCGGAATCCAGTTTCAAGCCGGGTTCGCCGGCGGCGATGCGTCGCGGATCAAACCGGTAGAGCGGCCAGAAGCCGGAGTCCACCGCCAGCTTCTCCTGTTCGAGACTTTGTCCGAGAGCGTAACCATGCTCGATGCACGGACTGTAAGCGATGATGAGCGACGTGCCGGGATAACTCTCGGCTTCTTCAAAGGCCTTCACCGTTTGGGAGTCCTTGGCACCGAGAGCGATTTGCGCGACGTAGGCGCTGCCGTAGGTCATGGCGATCAAGCCCAGGTCCTTCCGGCCCTGCCGTTTGCCGGCCACGGCGAAACGCGCCGCCGCCCCGCGCGGGGTCGCCTTCGATTGCTGCCCGCCGGTGTTGGAATAAACTTCTGTGTCAAGCACAAGGATGTTGACCTTGGCGTTCATGGCAATGACGTGGTCCAGTCCGCCGAAGCCAATGTCGTAGGCCCAGCCGTCGCCGCCGATGATCCAGACTGACTTCTTGACCAGCGAATCCGCAATCGTGTGGAGGGTCTCGGCGTCCGTGGAAGAGAGGCGTTGCAGGCGCACGCGCAATTCGCGGACCCGTTCGCGTTGGAGGCATATTCCGGACTCGTCGTCCTGTTTGGCCTGGAGAATGTCATCCACCAGTCCTTCGCCGATGTCCGCCGCCAGTTTCTTCACCAACTCGCGGGCGAATTCCGTTTGCTTGTCCAGGGCGATGCGCTGGCCGAAGCCGTATTCCGCGTTGTCCTCGAACAGGGAATTGGACCAGGCCGGGCCGCGGCGGGCCTTGTCCATGGCGTAAGGCGTGGTGGGCAAGTTGCCGCCATAAATGGAGGAGCAGCCGGTGGCGTTGGCCACGAGCAGCCGGTCGCCGGACAATTGCGTCAACAATTTGACGTAGGGCGTTTCGCCGCAACCGGAGCAGGCGCCGGAGTATTCGAAGAGCGGCTCGCGGAACTGGCTGCCTTTGACATCAATCGGCAGGCGCGTGCGGTCGGGGAGCGGCAGGCCGAGGAAGTATTCATAGTTGACCTTCTCCTGGTCGCGCAACGCGGGCATCGGCCGCATGTTGAGCGCCTTTTCCTTCGGGTTGGTCTTGGATTTCACCGGGCAAACCACGGCGCAGAGCGTGCAACCGGTGCAATCCTCCGGCGAAACCTGTAACGAGTAGAGGGACTCCTTCCATTCCTGGGAACGGAAGTTGACGGACTTGAAGGTGGCGGGCGCATTGACGAGCTGGCTGGCGGGGAAGAACTTGGCGCGAATCGCCGCGTGCGGGCAGACCAGCACGCACTTGTTGCATTGAATACAGATGTCGGCACTCCATTCCGGAATTTCCAGCGCAATGGCGCGCTTTTCCCACTTGGTCGTGCCGGAGGGCCAGGTGCCGTCCACCGGGAACGCGCTCACCGGGAGCAGATCGCCCTTGTTGGCCAGCATCAGGGAAGTAATCCGTTGCACGAAATCCGGCGCTTCCACAGGGACAATTGGCGTCTGATGGTGATCGGCGGAAACGGTGTCCGGGATTTTCACTTCGTGCAGTGCGGCCAGGGTCTGGTCCACAGCGGCGAAATTTTGGTCCACCACCGCCTGTCCCTTGCGCGAATAAGTTTTCTTGATCGCCTTCTTGATCTGCGCAATGGCCTCTTCGCGCGGCAGGACGTTGGAAATGGCAAAGAAGCACGTTTGCATGATGGTGTTGATGCGTCCGCCCATGCCGGTCGCCTTCGCCACCGGGTAGGCGTCAATCACAAAACACTTCAGCTTCCTCGTGATGAACTCCTGCTGCACCTCGGCGGAAAAATGTTTCCAGACATCATTTGGTCCGTAGGGCGCATTCAACAGGATGGTCGCGCCTTCGCGGGCGTATTCCAGCACGTTGTAACGATCCAGGAAGGGCCATTGATGGCAGGCCACGAAATCGGCGTGCTTGACCAGGAAGGGCGAACGGATCGGATTCGGTCCAAACCGCAGGTGCGACACCGTGATCGCGCCGGATTTTTTCGAGTCATAAACGAAGTATCCTTGCGCGTAGAGATCGGTTTCCTCGCCGATGATTTTGATCGAGTTCTTGTTTGCGCCGACGGTTCCATCCGCGCCCAATCCAAAAAAGACCGCCCGCACCATTTCCTTCGGCTCAATGTCAAATTCGGGATCAACCGTGAGCGAGGTATGGGTGACATCATCGACAATGCCGACGGTGAAATGATTCTTGGGAACCCGATGTTCCAGATTGTCATAGACCGCCTTGACCATGCCCGGGGTGAATTCCTTCGAGGACAAACCATAGCGTCCGCCCACGATCAGCGGTTCCGCGTCGAGCGAGAGGTAGCCCTGGTCGCAGCCTTCGCGCAAGGCCGCAATGACGTCCACGTAAAGAGGTTCGCCGACCGCGCCCGGTTCCTTGGTGCGATCCAGCACGGCAATGCGCTGCACGGTCTTCGGCAGTGCCGCGCAAAAGGCGGCCACGGAAAACGGCCGGTAAAGGCGCACGCGCAACACGCCGGTTTTGCCGCCGTTTTGGTTGAGCCAGTCGGAAGTCTGTTGCGCCGTTTCGCCGCCGGAACCCATGATGATCACCACCCGCTCCGCCTTGGGATCGCCGGAATACTCGAACAGCTTATACTGGCGCCCCGTGACGCTGGCGAAGCGCTTCATCACTTCCTCAACAATATCGGGCGTGCGATCATAGAAGCGGTTGGCCCCTTCGCGCGCCTGGAAAAACACGTCGGGATTTTGCGCCGTGCCGCGAATGCAGGGGCGGTCGGGCGAGAGGCCATGATTGCGGAAGGCTTGCAACGATTGTTCGCAGTCTTCCATGACGGCGGCCAATTGCTCGTCGGTCAGGACGCGGATTTTTGCCACCTCGTGCGAAGTGCGGAAGCCGTCAAAGAAATGGAGGAACGGCACGCGCGATTGCAGGGTGGCGGCGTGGGCTATACAGGCGAAGTCCTGCGCCTCCTGGACCGATCCGGCGCTGAGCATGGCAAATCCGGTTTGGCGGCAGGCCATCACATCAGAGTGGTCGCCGAAGATCGAAAGCGCGTGCGTCGCCAGCGTGCGGGCGGTGACATGCATGCAGAAGGGAAGCAGTTCGCCGGCGATCTTGTACATATTGGGGATCATCAGCAGCAATCCTTGCGACGCGGTGAAGGTGGTGCTCTGCGAACCCACTTGCAACATGCCGTGCAACGCGCCGGCCGCGCCCGCTTCCGACTGCATTTCCACCAGGCGCGGCACGGTGCCCTGCAAATTCTTGCGTCCCGCCGCCGACCATTGATCGCACCACTCCGCCATCGGCGAGGAGGGGGTGATCGGATAAATGGCGACCGTCTCGGTCAGGCGATAGGCGACGGAGGCCGCCGCCTCGTTGCCGTCAAGCGTGACGAATTGGTCGGCGGGGGCGGATTTGACGTTTTCAGGTTTGTTCATGGTTGGAAAAGCGGTGGAAGTGGAGACGCGGGAACGCCGGCCCGGCAACCAGCCAGGCTCACGGCCAAAAGCGACAATGGACGGAGAAATGGATTCATCTTATGTCCCGTTCGATAGCCAATTTAAAGGAAGCCAGCGGACGCCACTCCACCGTACTTGCTATTCTCAGGCCATTTTTTGGCTGGTATCGAAACCGGGTTTGCGAAAAGCCCGGAAGGGACCGAACCGCCCATGGACGCGAATGAACACGATCGGGAGAATGCCCGGGGAACGTTTGGGGATTTGGAATCGCTAAAACTTTTTTTAGCTTCCGGATGCTTCCGGATGCTTCCGGATGCTTCCCCGTGGGCAGGAAAGCGGCTTCCGGGAAGCTTTGTTTTGACCGCGGAAGGCCCGCCGCCGAGAGGACAGGACCAGAAGCGGCTTGTGACCGGGAAAAGGCGCAACTGGATGGGGAACCGCCGGAAACGGAAAGGGCCGGACGACGGGCGGGCTGCCGTGACGGTGGAATCTGACCGTTTCGGCGGTCGCCTTTTATCTATGTCCATACGGAAATAGTAAGGTAGTAAGTGCTGTTTGTCAAATCGCCTCCGGGCCGACCAAGGGCTCCGCGAGAGCAGGCGTGCAAGGCCGGAGCTGAAGCCGGGCCAGAATCAAAGTGCAGCCATCCAAGTTCTATCACCATCCCAGCAATGCTTGCGCATTTGTTAACACCTGGAAGGATCGGGCGAAATTTCAAGCTGCAGACCCTCCTCTTTTAAAATCCAAGCCCCATGTTATGGTTTTCCCCATGCCGACATGGGATGCAAAGCAGTATTTGACCTTTAACGACCAACGGACCCGGCCCTGCCGGGAGCTGGCGGAACGAGTGGAGCTCGATCGCCCGGGTTCGATCATTGACCTGGGCTGCGGCCCGGGCAACAGCACTGCCGTCCTGGCGCAGCGCTGGCCGGACAGCAGCATCAGCGGTCTCGATAGTTCACCCGAAATGATCGCAGCGGCGCGGAAGTCTGATCCGGCGCGCCCGTTCCGCGTCGCGGATATTTCCGATTGGGCCAACGGCGACGGTGAAATCCATGATTTGGTCTTTTCCAATGCCGCCATCCAATGGGTGAATGACCACGCCGCCGTCCTTCCGCGGTTGATGAAACACGTCGCCCCCGGCGGGGCCTTCGCCATGCAGGTGCCGTGCAATGACGATGCGCCTGCGCATGTCATTATGCGTGAGATGGCGGAGTCGCCCGGCTGGCACAGCCGGTTTGCGTCGGGTTGGCACGAATGGCATATCCACGAACCGTTCTTTTATTACGATGTCCTTGCGCCACATGCCGCCACACTGGACGTTTGGGTGACTGAGTATATCCATATCATGGAAAACTCCGAAGCCATCGTGCAGTGGTACAAGGGAACCGCCCTCCGA
>Ga0302320_10024345_pt1 | contig 11822 bp, 12 predicted proteins | sample Bog_T0_3_FD_202130 | JGI IMG/M metagenome (GOLD analysis project Ga0302320, IMG submission 202130) | Peat permafrost microbial communities from Stordalen Mire near Abisko, Sweden - Bog_T0_3 | ecosystem: Environmental > Terrestrial > Soil > Wetlands > Peat | place: Sweden: Abisko, Stordalen Mire... | reverse complement strand
GACCGGATGCCACGGGCGATTCTCGAGGGGCTTGAGCGGACGGGGGCGACGGTGTTCCCGGGGATGCCGGTGTTTTTTGAGAAGCTGGCAGGGTTGCTGGATGAGCGGGCGCTGACGGGAGGGCCGGTGTTGCCGCGATTGCGGTTGTGCATTTCTGCGGGAGCGCCACTGACGGCGCGGGTGGGGAAGGCGTTCAGCGAGCGGTTCTCGAGGAAGGTGCACACGTTTTACGGGGCGAGCGAGTGCGGGGGAATCGGCTACGACGGGAGCGAGGAGCCGGTTTACGAGGAGGGGTACCTGGGAGGGGCGATGCGGAATGTCGAGATCGCGCCGCCGGCCGGGCCGGATGAGGCGGGGCAGATCGCGGTGCGAAGCGGGGCGGTGGGCGACGGGTATTACCCGGATGCTGAGCCGGAGGTGCTGGAGGCCGGGCGATTCGTGCCTCCGGACCTGGTGCGGCTTGGGGAACGAGGCATGTATCTGGCCGGGCGGGCGACGGACGTGATCAATATCGCCGGCCGGAAGCTGAACCCGGCGGAGGTGGAGACTCAGTTGGCGCAATGTCCCGGGGTGCGGCAAGTCGTGGTATTCGGAGTGGCCTCCGCGCTGCGCAACGAGGAGGCGGTGGCGTGCGTGAGCGGGACGGCGGAGACCGATGAGGTGCTGCGCTATGCGCGAACGGTGCTAAGCGGCTGGCAGGTGCCCAAGGACGTGTGGCTGGTGGAGGAGGTGCCGGTGAACGAGCGCGGTAAGGTGTCGAGAAGGGATCTGGCGCGGAGTTATGCGGCAAGGCGGAGGTAGGAAAAGAGCAAGGCGCACGTTTTTATAGGATGGAAAATTCCTGGGCGTGCGGCGAAAGTGCGCGGGCAATGAGCGTAAACGGCATTCATCACGTGACGGCGATTGCGGGGGACGCGCAGGCGAACGTCGATTTTTATGCGGGGGTGCTCGGGCTGCGGCTGGTAAAGCGGACGGTCAATTTTGACGATCCGCTGAGCTACCATCTTTACTATGGGACCGAGATGGGGGCGCCGGGGACGATCCTGACGTTTTTTGCGTGGCCGAACGCTTACGGCGGGCAAGTGGGCAGCGGGCAGGTGAACGCGACGGCACTCTCGGTGCCGGAAGACGCGCTGGGCTGGTGGCGGGAGCGGTTCAAGACGATGCAAGTGGCGCACGACCTGCCGCTGAAGCGCTTCGGCGAGGAAGTGCTGTCTTTTCAGGATAACGACGGGATGCGACTCGAACTGGTGGCGGCGAACGATGACCGGCCCGCGTGGAAGGGCGGCGGGGTCCCGGAGGAGGTTGCAATCCGCGGGGTGCACGGCGTGACGGCGCACGAGGAGGGCTACGAGCGGACGGCGGCTCTGCTGACGGAGACGCTGCGGTTTGCCCAGGTGGGGCAGGAGGGAAACCGTTTCCGGTTTCGAGCGGCCGGGGGCGATTACGGGATGATCGACGTGGTGTGCACGCCGGATGGGCCGCGTTCGCGCGGCGGGGCGGGAGCGGTGCACCATATCGCGTGGCGGACGCCGAGTGACTTGGATCAACTGTCGTGGCGCAAGACGCTGGCGAGCGCGGGGATGAACGTGAGCACGGTGCTGGACCGGCAGTATTTTCACTCGATTTACTTCCGGGAACCGAGCGGGGTGTTGTTCGAGATCGCAACCGACGGGCCTGGGTTTGCAACCGATGAGCCGAAGGAAAAACTCGGGAAGAGTCTGAAGCTGCCGCCGTGGCTGGAGGGGGCGCGGGAGCGGATCGAGGCGGGGCTGGAACCGTTTACGCCCCCGCGATGAGCGAGTTCAAACAAGGAAATATCGAGGCGGCCGGGCGCTGGCCGGCGCGGGAATGAACCGTTTGACGGGATTGGCGGCGGACCCGCTCTGCCTTAAGCACGACCCGGGATTCGGCCACCCGGAGAGCCCGGCGCGCTATGAGGCTGTGATCTCGGGCCTGGAAGAGGCCGACCTCGTCGAGAAGATGCCGCGCATCGTGGCCCGGGACGCCACGCGGGCGGAGTTGAGGCGGGTGCACTCGAGCCATTACCTGGATTTGGCCGAGCACATGATCAAGGAAGGCGCGCCGGAACTGGCGACGGGTGACACGGCGGTGTGCGAGGCCTCGTGGGACGCGGCTCTGCGGGCGGCGGGATTGACGCTGAATGCCGTCGACGCCGTGATGACAGGGCAGTTGAGGAATGTATTTTGCGCGGTGCGCCCGCCCGGGCACCATGCGACCGCGGATCGCGGGATGGGATTTTGCATTCTCAATAACGTGGCGCTGGCGGCGCGGCATGCGCAAAAGGCGCATGGCATCAGCAGGGTGCTGATCGTGGATTGGGACGTGCACCACGGGAACGGGACGCAGGACGTTTTTTACGGGGACGGGACGGTGCTGTTTTTCTCGACGCACCAATGGGCTCTCTATCCCGGGACGGGACGGCGTACTGAAACGGGGATGGGCGAGGGCGAGGGGTTGACGATCAATTGCCCGCTGGCGGCGGGAGCGGGCCGGACCGAAGTGCTCGGAGCGATGCGCGCCGAGCTGGCGCCAGCGGCGGAGAAGTTCCGACCGGAGCTGGTGCTGATCTCGGCGGGATTCGATTCGCGGGCGGGGGACCCGCTGGGGGGCTTCGTGCTGCGGGATGAGGATTTTGTCGAGATGACGCGGCTGGTAATGGGGATCGGGGAGAAGTACGCGCGAGGCCGGGTGGTCTCGGTGCTCGAGGGGGGGTATGGGCTCAAGGGTCTGGGGGCCGCGGCGGCGGCGCACGTCGGGACGCTGATGGGCCGGAACGGCTGAAATTATTTTCACTATTTGCGTTTGGAGGATGGGTCGGTAATGTCATCGCGGATGGCGAATGACGCGCCCAACATCGAGAACCCGGCGGCTGTTGATTACCTGAGCTTCTTGAAGCGGAGGTGGTCGCCGGAGGATTTTGTGAAGTTGGCGCTGCTGGCGGGGATCGCGGGGACGTTTTATTATTTCTACGGCGTGCTCCACCTCTTCGAGGGGCACACAATTGCGGTTTGGACCTGGGGGCGCTACGCGCCGCTGTACAATTCGGAGCACGGGAAGCTGGTGCCGCTGATTTTCCTTTGGCTGCTCTGGTACCATCGGGAGGAGATTACCAGGGTGAAGCCGGAGGGGAGTAACGCGGGGCTGATCTGGATCGCCGCGGGCTGCCTGCTCTTTTTGATCGGGGCGCGGACGTTGCAAGGGCGCTTTGCGGTGACGGCGGGGCCGATTCTCCTCTACGGGATGGTGCTCTACCTGTGGGGGAAGCAGGCCGCGAAGGCGATGCTGTTTCCAATTGCGTTCCTCGCATTCATGATCCCGATCTCGGGGCCCATCGACCAGGCCACGGCGCACCTGCAATTCCTGGTGGTGGGAATCGCGAAGGCTGTGTGCGGGCTGCTGGGAATGCCGCTCTACCAAGTGGGCACAACGCTGCGGCCTGTGGACGAGAGTTACCAGGGGTTCGAAATCGCCGAAGGTTGCAGCGGCATCCGGTCGCTAATGGCGATGGTCATGGTGACGGCGATTTATGTCCACCTCACGCAGACCAAGCTCTGGAAGCAACTGACGATCTTCTTTTGCTCGGTCGGGTTTGCGATCATTGGCAACGCGGGGCGGATCGTATCGATCTTTGTCGTGGCAAAACTCTTCGGCGCGCCCTTTGCCGGCGGGCCTTACCACGAAGTGTCAGGGTATATCTCCTTCCCCATCGCGCTCGGGGCGATGCTGCTGGTGAGCCGGGTGCTGGATTTGCCGATTTTTTACGGCCGCAAAGAGGGCATGGATGATAAGGGCGAGTCCGACGGCCCCGGCAAGCAGGGCAGCGGCGACGACGACAAAGGAGGTCCTCCGGCGCCGTATGACTATTAGCCGTTTATTGATCCTGCAGGCCCTTCTGGCGTGCGGGCTGGGATCGATATTCCTGATCCCGCGGCAGACGAAAATACAGCCGTGCCGGGTGATCATGGAGCTGCCGGAGACGATGGGCGGCTGGGCCGGGAAGACAGCGGAAGTGACGGCAAAGGAGCACGAGGGCCTGGCCCCGGATACGCAGTTCTGCCGGAAGGTGTACGATGACGGGTTCGGGGACCACGTGCTGGTGTCGATCGTGCTCTCGGGCAACGACCTGGACAACAGCATTCACCGCCCCGAGCGGTGCCTGCCGGCGCAGGGATGGACGATCGTGGATTCGAATAGCTTGAAGCTGCCGGTGGATGCGGCGCCCGGGGGGATGCTCCCTGTAACGCGGCTGCACAACATGCGACAGGTGAGGCTGGACAACGGGCAGGTCGGCGAGATTTACAACCTCAGTTATTACTGGTTTGTCGGCTATACGGACATCACGGCATCGCACTTCGAGCGGGAGTATATCGACTTGAAGGACCGGTTGCTGCACGGGTACAACCAGCGGTGGGCATTTGTGACGGTGGCCGCCGAGATAACGAATAATCTGGAGCCGTACGGCAAGGATGAGGCGCAGACGGACGCGATGCTGCAAAGGATCATCGAGAAGGTGTACCCGCTGATCGTAGGCGACCCGGGTGGCGCGGTTGTAGCCATGAGGCGGTGAGGCCACCGGCTTCCACTTGAACCTACACTTTAACTTGAACCTGAACCCCTCTGGGAAAAATCAGTTTCCCCGACTCCAGAAAGTTCAAGTGTAGGTTCAAGTGGGAAGATCGGACCACGAGGCCCACCCTGCTATTGCTGCGGCGGCTGCTGCTGCGGCGGGGGGGGTGGCGGCCTGTGCTTCAAGAGTTCCAGCGCTTCGTTGACATCGAAGCCGTAAGTTCCGCTCAACACCGGAGCATCGGGATTGATCCCACGGATGCGTATCGCCTGGAGCAGGTCGCCCCACCCTTGCGGCATTCTTGGGTCCAACTCGACAGTGTGTATGAACTCGGTAATCGCTTCGTCCACCCTCCCCTCTTTCATCAACATATAACCGAGGTTGCAGTGCGCCGAGGCATTACCGGGACCCATCGCGATCGCCTTCTTGTAAATCCTGATCGCGTCCTCGGGCCGGTTCGCTTGCGCGTATGCGTTGGCCAGGTTCGTTTCCATCGCGGAATCCTCTTTGATGCTCACCGCCGTCTCGTACTGGTGGATGGCGTCGTCGAGGCGCCCATAGAGCGCGAGCGCGAGGCCGAGGTTATTGTGGCTCTCCGGGTTCTCGGGCTTTAATTGCGTTGCCGCCAGGAAATGCGGGTAGGCCGCCTTCCAATTGCCCTCCATATAAAGCGCCGCACCCAGGTGATTGTGGGCCTGCCACGATTTCGGATTCTTCGCCAGCGTAGCGCTCCAGAGTGTCTTTTCACTGTGATAAATCTGGGCCTGCGCGAAGCTCATGACGCTCGCGCAGAGAAGCACCGCGATGACGAATGCGCCCCAAACCGGCTTCCATAAGCTCTTTTGCAACGCCGCAAACGCCAGCGCCAGGCAGCCGACGATCCAGAGCACCTGGCCGAATTCCCCGATCAGGCTGTCCTGCGTCTGGCTCCAGTTCAGCCAGGAGACGACCGCAAAATAAACCGCTCCCCCGCAAAGCCACACCGGCTTGAGCGACTGAGTGGTGCCCGCCGCCACTATCAAGGCGATAAGCGCGATGATTGAGATATACTGAAAATGGTCCGCCACCAGCGTCAGCCGCATGTAGGACATCGTCAAAAGGCCCAGCGCCGGCAGCATCGCAAGGAAGTAAGTCCCCATCGCCACCAGGATTGCCCGCGCCCATTTCTCCGTGCGGCGGATGAGGCACCAGGCGAACAGCCCCGCGATGATCACGCCGGGGATCGCCTGCTTCCAATACGGAATCGCCTCCGGCGCGCCGTGGTCCCAATGAGGGCTGGGAAGCGTTACATACTCCCAGAATGCCCGATGCCATTGCGGGTAAATCTCGATGATATTGAAAGGCCACAGGGCGCTATAAAGATAGAACCCCGCCGCGAAGCAGGCGCTGATGGAACGCTGCAACAGGTTGCCGATGGGGATCTGCTCGCCGGCAATCGCGCGGCCGTACTGAAAGTACACCGTCAGCAGGCCGAGCAAAAACGCCGCCAGCAAAAATGGGATTACCCGGATGACCTGGAACCCGTAAAACGTGCTCCAGAACTTCGCTTTCCTTAACTCGCGCCAGATAAGATAGGCAGCCACTCCACCCACGCCAGCCACGGCGACGCCGATCGCGACATTGATCCCCGTCGACCCGACAAATCCCGCGAGCACCTTCACTAAAACCGCCGTTGGTCCCAACGCGATCCCGCTCAGGACACTCCCCCACGCCAAGGTGCCGCGCTCGACCGGATTCTCCTCGATATCGTAGCTCTTGCGCTGCGGCTCGATCTGGCTGCGCCGCCACCAGGCCAGCAGCAACAAAATGAACGGCAGCATTACCACCGCCGTCTTCGCCACCAGGGAGAGCGCAAAGAAGGCCACCGCCCATGCGTAAATCTTCAACTGCCCTTTCTCCTCGAAGCGCAGGTAATAAAGGATCGAGAGCAGAAAAAATATCTGCGAGAGCGTGTTCTTGCGCTCGGAGATCCACGCCACCGATTCCACACATACCGGGTGCACCGCAAAGATCGCCGCCGCCAGCCAGGCCCCGGGGATGCGCAGCTTTTTCAGCACCCGCCATGTCAGCAGCACCGATGCCGCGTGAAACAGCACGTTCATCATATGATAGCCGTTAAAGGCGCCGCCCCAGACATCGTTGGGGGCGGCGTAGTGCTGGAGGTACTCGATGTTCCAGATACTGAACGGCGCGAAGTATTGGGCCAGCTCACCCAGGTGGTACTCGATCCACAGCGTCGTCGAGGTCAGCGGGAAATAATCCGCCGTCTCCGGCTTGAGCCACAGCGTCCACCAGCCGTCCGGGCTGTGCACCTGCGGATTCGAGGTGAGCAACTGATCGTCGTCCCAGATGAAACCGGCGTTGAACGCCGGGATGTACACTACCAGGACCAGGAGAATCAGAAGTGCTCCGAGGAGGAAGTTCGCTACCACCTCCTCGTCGCGACGGCGCGCGGGTGATACTGCTGAGGCGGGTTTTCGGGTGATTTTACGTGCCATCGGGTGGGAAGGGGGGGTGGTGGACTTGGAAATCTAATCAGTGGAACCCGGTTTTCTATTTGTAATTTGCGAAGCCATCAAGAAATCATCCATTCCATATGAGAAGTATGACCGGCTACGGCCGCGGTCAAAGCACGTTTGACGGAGCCAAGTTCTCCGTGGAACTCAATTCCGTCAACCGCAAGCAAAGCGACGTCACCGTCTCGCTGCCCCGGGAGTTCAACGAACTCGAGCCCCGCGTTCGCGACCTTATCAACTCCCGCATCTCCCGGGGGCGCCTCAATGTCGTGGTCACCTTCCAGAGCAGCGCCTCGACCGTTCCCAGGCTCGCCATCGATTCCGCGCTGGCCGCCGCTTACTACCGCGCCATGGTCGATCTCCGCGACCAGCTCGGCGCCGCGGGGGAGATCACCATCGAGACCGTCCTCCGCTCCCCCGGCGTCCTTCGCGTCCCGGAGGATTCCATCGCCGTCGACAACGCCTGGCCGCATCTCGATGCCGCGCTCGGCTCCGCATTGGACGATCTCATCCGCATGCGCGAAAGCGAGGGCAAGCACCTGGCCAAGGACATGATCAAGCGTCTCAAGCTCGTCCGCCAGGCCCTTCGCAAAATCCGCCAGCTCCATCCCGCGGTCTGCAAGAAGTACCGCCAGACCCTTCAAGAGCGCATCGCCCGCGCCGGCCTCGACCTGCCCGTCGACGACGAGCGCCTGGTCCGCGAAGTGATCCTCTTCGCCGATAAATCCGACATCTCCGAGGAGCTGATCCGCCTCGACAGCCACCTTGCGCAATTCGCCCATACCCTGCGCAAGGTCGAGCCCGTGGGCCGCACCCTCGACTTCATCACGCAGGAGATTTATCGTGAGTTCAACACCCTGGGCGCAAAGGCTAACGACGCCGAGATCTCGCAGTTCGTCGTCACCTGCAAAGCCGAGATGGAAAAAATCCGCGAGCAAATCCAGAATATTGAATAGGACCATGCTCCCTATCCCCCGCCGCGGCATCCTCTTCGTCGTCTCCGCCCCATCCGGAGCGGGCAAGACGACGCTCTGCAACGCGCTGCGCCAGACGCGCGATTTCATTTACTCCGTCTCCTGCACGACCCGCACGCCGCGGCCCGGCGAGATCGAAGGCGAGGACTATTATTTCCTGACAAAAGAGGACTTCGCCCGCCGCGTCGAGGCCGGCGAGTTCCTCGAGCACGCCACCGTTCACGGGCACCAATATGGAACGCTGCGCTCGACCGTGCTCAACCATCTCAGTCAAGGAGTGGACGTGCTGCTCGACATCGACATCCAGGGCGCCGCGTCCATTCGCGCGTGCCCCGATTCCCGGATCATCGATGCTCTCGCCGATGTTTTCCTCATGCCGCGCAGCCTCGATGAGTTGCGGCACCGCCTCGTCAAGCGCGCCACCGAGACCGCCGACCAGGTCGAAATCCGCCTTCGCAACGCCGCAGGCGAAATGAAAAACTGGCGTCTTTACCGGTACGTGATCATCAGCGGCTCGGTGCAGGAGGACCTCGAAAAATTCTCCGCTATCATGCGCGCCGAGCGCTACCTGAGCCGGCGCATCCTGCTCGACCTATGAGTGAATCACGGACCATCGTCGTCGGCGTCACCGGCTCCATCGCCGCGTACAAGGCCGCCGATCTCGTTAGCAAGCTGGTCAAGCGCGGCCACGAGGTTCACGTCGCCATGACCGCCGCGGCCAGGGAGTTCATCACCCCGCTCACTCTTCAAACGCTCTCGCGCAATCCCGTGCTCGGCAGCGTCTTTGACTCGAAAGAAGGCTGGCGTCCCAGCCACATCGATCTCGCCGACCGCGCCCATCTGCTGCTCATCGCTCCCGCCACCGCCAATACCATCGCCGCCCTCGCGCACGGTCTGGCAGGCGACGCGATCACCGAGATCGCACTGGCCACCGAGGCGCCCGTGCTCATCGCTCCCGCCATGAACGGCAAGATGTGGAAACACGCTGCCACACAGGCCAATGCCGCTCTCCTGCAATCGCGCGGCGTCCATTTCATCGGCCCCGAGGCCGGCCTGCTCGCCTGCGGTTACGAAGGCCTCGGCCGTCTCTGGAACGTCGACGAGATCATCGAGCGCGCCGAGCAACTGCTGCGCTCGATATAACCACGGATTTGATGCTTCCTTCCAGAAGCACCCTTTGGGTCCGCCTGCGGCGGGATCGTCTCGCTCCGCTCGGCTCACGGATAATCACGGATGGAGATTCTGGATATCCGTGCCGATCCGTGAAATCCGTGGTTTAATTTCCGGATGAAATTCCTGGTCACCGCCGGCCCGACGCGCGAGCCGATCGATCCCGTCCGTTTCATCAGCAATCGATCCTCCGGCAAGATGGGCTACGCTCTCGCCGCCGCGGCGCTCGAAGCTGGGCACGAAGTCGCTCTCGTCAGCGGCCCGGTCTGCATCGCGCCGCCGCAAGGCGCCGATTTCTTCCGCGTGACCACTGCGGACGAAATGGCCGATGCCGTCCAAACCCGCATCAATACAGGCTGCGACGTGTTCGTCATGTGCGCAGCCGTGGCCGATTTCAAACCGCGGGAGGTCCGCGCGCACAAGATCAAGAAGCACGAGGGCCTCGCTCGCATCGAGCTCGTGCCGACGCGCGACATCCTCGCATCCGTCGCGCTGCCGCGCGATCGCCGCGTGATTATTGTCGGTTTCGCCGCGGAGTCCGACGCGCTCGCGGAAAACGCGCAAAAAAAATTGCTCGAGAAGCGTTGCGACTTCATCTGCGCAAACGATATTACCCGCATGGATACAGGGTTTGATGCGGACGAGAACGAAATGACACTTTACTTTCGCGACGGCTCGCAACGTCATTTGCAACGCGATTCGAAGCTCGAAATTGCGCGCATCATAGTTAAAATTTGTATAGAAATTGCAGAAAAGCGTTGACCAATCGCGTTATGTTTATTAGTGACGCTCACATCGATCACATGCTGATCCACAATTTCTTATCCTCCGCCGCTGCGGATGAAAGGGGGGATTTTTAATGCCCGTAAAAAAAGCCGCTAAAAAAGCAGCCAAGAAAGCACCGGTCAAAAAGCTCGCCGCTAAGAAGCCGGCCGCCAAGAAGCCAGTTGCCAAGAAGGCTCCTGCGAAGAAGGCCGCTGCCAAGAAAAAGTAAGCGGAATACCGCTTCCGGTTCGGTGATGTTTGCCGTACCGGCCCGAATAGTTTCGGAAATGGGAGGAGAATTCATTTTCTCCTCCCATTTTTTTTGGTTTGTTACGTCATTACATGGAACCTCTCGATCTCGCCATTGCCGCCGCGCGTGCCGCCGGCTCGCTTATCCGCTCCCACTTCGGCACCGCGCTTAACGTCAATGCGCTTGAAGCCCACGACATCAAGCTCGAGCTCGACGTGCAATCCCAGGCGCTCATTACCGGCATGATCCTCGATCAGTTCCCGGATCACGCCATCTACGGCGAGGAAGGGCTCGCCGGCAACCAATCCAGCCCGTTCCATTGGATCATCGATCCCATCGACGGCACCGTGAACTTCTTTTACGGCATCCCGCACTTCTGCATCTCGATTGCGCTGCGCGAAAATTCCGACATCCTCCTAGGCGTCATTTACGATCCCATCCGCGACGAGCTGTGGCAGGTCCGCAAAGGCGGGCCGCCGCTCCTCAACGGCAAGCCGATCGCCGTCAGCACCCGCACTACGATTGCGGAAGCCATCCTCTCCGTCGGCTTCTCGAAGACCAAAACCACCATCGACTCCGGGCTGCCGCTCTTTCAGGACCTCGTTTATCGCGCGCGCAAGTGCCGCCTCATGGGCAGTGCCGCTCTCGACATGGCCTACGTCGCCTCCGGACGTCTCGACGCTTATATCGAGCAATCTGTGAGCCTGTGGGACATCGCCGCCGGCATTCTTCTGGTGGAATCCGCCGGCGGCTCCGTGAAACTCGAAACCCGTCCCGACCATCCCGACAAATTCTCCGTCGTCGCCACCAATGGTCTCCTGCCTCTATAAGAAAAGGAATCCATGAACCTGCTCGGCATCGGCTATGACGTTCACCGCCTCGTCCGCGGACGCAAACTCATCCTCGGCGGCGTCGATATCCCGCACGATACCGGCCTCGACGGCCACTCGGATGCCGACGCGCTCTGCCACGCCATCGCCGATGCCGCGCTCGGCGCCATTGGCGAACGCGATATCGGTTTCCATTTCCCGAATTCGGACGAATCGTTGCGCGGGATGAGCAGTCTCGAAATCCTCCGCCGCGTTTCGATTATCCTGGCCGGCGAACACGCCCGCGTCCTCAACGTCGATTCCACGATCATCGCCGAGGCTCCAAAGATGGCGCCGCACATCGCCGCGATGCGCGAGAACATCGCCGCCGCGCTCGGCCTGCCCGTGCGGCGCGTCGGCGTGAAGGCCACCACCAACGAGACCCTCGGCTTCGCGGGCCGGGGCGAAGGCATTGCCGCGGTCGCGATAACCAATGTCGAGCAAACCGAGGAGCCGCTCTAACCGGTGCCCATCCGCTTCTTCAACACTTACTCCCGCGAGATCGAGGACTTCAGGGCCATCGCGCCGCCGGCGGTGAAAATGTACACGTGCGGCCCCACGGTTTATAATCATGCCCATATCGGCAACTTTCGGGCTTACGTCTTCGAGGACTTGCTTCAGCGCCATCTCGAGGCGAGCGGCTTCCAGGTCCATCGCGTGATGAATCTCACCGATGTCGATGACAAG
>Ga0302320_10024344_pt1 | contig 11822 bp, 5 predicted proteins | sample Bog_T0_3_FD_202130 | JGI IMG/M metagenome (GOLD analysis project Ga0302320, IMG submission 202130) | Peat permafrost microbial communities from Stordalen Mire near Abisko, Sweden - Bog_T0_3 | ecosystem: Environmental > Terrestrial > Soil > Wetlands > Peat | place: Sweden: Abisko, Stordalen Mire... | reverse complement strand
GTTCCCAACCCTAAAAGGCAAAACTAAAGGAAATCGGAGAAGATCACCACATACATTTCGTTACCTATCTGCCGTCGACGAGCGATTTGGAGATTTTGCGTAAAGCCAGAATCAATCCTGGACCCTGGGGCGTTTATGAGGAGTTATTTAGGAACTTATCTAGCTCCAAGGTTCACCACACGAAATGGGTCGATGCATTTTTTGGTTAGCCGCATTGACTCCGCCGCTCAGTTAGGCGAAGATAATACGAATAGGCTGTGGCTGGGTAGGGAGGACCCGCCACGCCAAGGAGGTAGCGATGGTAGGAACAGGTGCATTACGTCTGGGCCCGGTGGCGCGGAAACTCATCTCTCCGGATAAGTGGAATGACGGCTATCCAGGGCCGGTGGCATACAGTCGAGAGCTCGATGCGCTGCTTGACTGGGCGGATGCGAAGGGTTGTCTGTGGCGCTTCCAGAGCCGACTCGAATCGAAGAGTACTCAGCGTGACGAAGCGATCGCCGAACTGCGCCTCGCGTTCCTGCTCGACAGTACGGGCTTCCCGATTGTGGGATGGGACCCTCCCGGCGCAAACGGGAAGAGGGGCGAATACCTGCTCGCGACACCGGAGAACACCGACGTCTTCGTCGAGTTGAAGGCTCCTGGCTGGGAGAGCGAACTCACCCCGGCGCAGCTCGCCGCGGGTAGGCAGCACAAGCCGAAGTATGACGGCATGGGCGGCGGCGCTGTCGGCAACTTCATGGCGGTGCATCAGTGCATCACGCGTCCGAACTGTTATCCGAAGTTCACAAACAACCAGCCGAACTTACTCATCATCGCGGACGACCTTAATCTGCCGCTGCATGACACGCTTTTCCAGGCCGAAGGTGCTCTGTACGGTGACAAGTGGCAATACGGCGAGGACGGGTACTTCAAGAGCAGCCGCTTCGAGAACCTCGGCGGACTCGGCGTCTTCTACGCGTTCTCGGCAGTGCCATCACGGGGCATCGAGTACCAGTTCGTGATTTTTCCGAACCCGTATGCGCTCCCGGCGACCAAGTTGCCGCAGTCACTAGTGGACCAGTTCAGAGAGACCTTCAACTGCATCGTGAAAGGCACAGACCCGCGCAGGCCAGCGCCGATGAGGTAAGCCAGTATGGCAATCAAGAACATGGTTGCGGCCGGAGGCAAGCTCTACCTTCATACCGACTCCGGACTACATACGCTGAAGAACAACGGCAAAGAGCCGAGGGACTGGGACAAGTCCCAGTTCTCCAGCACGCCCGGCGACGGCCCCTTCATGGGATTCTTTTTCGACGAGATCCAGGACTTAGTCAACACCTCGGCCATCTTCGATGAGGACCGACAAGAGCTACTGGACGCGATCATGGTCATGGTTACGGAAGGATTCCTGCCAGCATATGAAGACCTGCGTGCCATCCGCGCCTACAAGGACAAGCAAATTCCAGTGCTCAACAGAAAGAAGCACTACGATGACTTCGCGCGGTCGCTGTGGCACGGATACAAGGACCTGATGCCCAAGGTTGCAGGCCTGCTCGGCTACAAAATTGGCTTTCTATTTCAGCGCGACCCTGAGTTCAAAAAGGGACTGGAAGCGTTCGTTGCCGACAACCATGGCAACCTGCTGCTGAACTTCGCCGAGTTCCTGCCCAGACAACGCTACGGATGGCAGGATGAACTGAAGACTTTCCGCAACGAATACCTGGAGCATCGGAACGCCGATGTCGCGGCGAAGGTGGAGAAGTTCTATGAGCCTGCATGGGCTGAGATGGTATTTATCCACGCATGGCGGACTGCCGCTGAGTTGATCGTCTTCCTGCTCGAAACTAGGTTCCCGGCGATGCTATCAATCACACACCGCACTGCCGAGCGGCAGATGTCCAACGCACGGCCACTTCTTTATGAGGTCTATATGTGCGACCCAAAGCAGGTGCAGCGCCGCAGCTTCACGAAGATCACCACGTGAAATACGTGCACTGTTCCCTGCGACGCATTAGTCGTCATAAGTCGGCATGGCGACTGGAATATCGCGTCCACCGGTCAACTGAACGCTCCAGTCGCAAACGGCGTTTCTCATTAGTAATCGGCTGAACTAATCGAAGCTCAATGAGCGATTCGGGGTGACATCAAAAGCTCAAAACCTCAAAAGAAGTAACGGCGCACTCTAGGGACCCACTCTTCAAAAAGAGCCTGGTCGAACGGTGCGAAGTCATTCGCTGTAATCTGGGAGAGCGCTTCACTAAGCCTGCACCACTCCGCATACTTTAAACCCCTTCCTGCTAAAACTCCGCTGCCAGATAACTTCGCCAAGTCTGGTATCCAGCTCCCATCCCTGCGGACGAGTTCTAACCATCGAGACGCCAGACCCGGATATGCAGCTCCAACTGCCATCATCAGCAAGGGAGTACGATACTGGGCCCTCGGACGATTTTCGGATCCCAAAAACTGATCCCATTCATGCTCGCTGACGCCAACTCGAATCAGGCAGTAGGTGTTCACGAGGCGCTTTACCGCTCGTGGCGTGCGAAAAAGCGGGTGGCATTCATTGATAGCGGCACGCTCCCATTTTTCCAGTTGAAGCCGCTCTGGTGCGACTTGTCTTGGCGCGGGCTTCATCTGTAGGGTTGGTTGGTCGGGTATCGACGAAGATTCAGAAGTCGTGTCTTCAGTTCGTTCTGTCTGAGTAGACGCCTGCACTAATTCCGTCACGATCCCGACTGGCGACATTGCTTGTTGCGGTTGGACATCTGCAGTAGGTTTTGGAGCGCCTAGCGTGGATTCTTGAGGGACTTTCAGCAACTCGTTGACCAGGTTTGCGAACCCGTCCTTGTCAATCGACTGGATTTGGAATGGTATTTGAAAGATCTTTTCAAGATAGTCTTGTGGACATGCGATTCTTTCCAGGTTCTCGTCATAACGTAAGGAAAGAGATGCCTGCTCGCTTGAAAGCAGAACTGGGTAGTGCTCGATCAAGCTACTCCTGAGCCACCGCGGGTCAACAGCAACAACCACGGCAAAGACCGGAAAAGCGAGTAACAGGTGGACCGCCTCCAACACGGCTACCACTCGATCCGAATTGCACCGATCAAGGTCGTCGATATAAAGGACGATCCGGTCGACGCTGTTCTCGCGTTTCTCTACTCCTTCTACCAGCAAACGGCTTAATTGTTCGAAGTCGCGGCGTACCAGGCTTACCAGTCCAAGATACTGCCGATAGTCGTCGGATCCTGTCCGCTGCTCGAGGAATCGGAGCAAGCGTCGTCCTGGTGTCAATTCCTGCAACTCCGTCTCAATGGCGCGAACCCTCGCCTGACTCTCTTTCAGCTTTTCGCCAGCTGCCTCCTCATCGTTAATGCAATTGTTGAGATCGCGTTGCTTCTCTGATCCCTCGTCGCCCTTGAGCTTTTGCTCCCTCAGTGCTTTAACTCGATCGTATGCCGTCTCGAGTTTTCCTATCAAAGCGGACCCTCTTTTGGTTTGTTTAGAGATCCAAGCCGAGACGGCTCCAATAAAGGTGATGACCGTAATGATCGTGCGCGTCACTTCAGACAAATTGGAGTTCTTGATGTCAAGCAACCACGGTACAAGTGACGCGATGGCTACAGGAGCTATTAGGGCTACGAAAAGAAGTGAGAGACGCCTGTAAAGCCCCTGCGGACTAAGCACACTGAGCACGAGGGTGCGAAAATGGCCGGCCAAGCCGCGAGCTTCAGTCACGTTCGCTTCGAGATCTGCAAACGATTCTCCGATGCGCGGTAGGCCAAGGCCTAGTGAGAGGTTCTTAAGCTCGTTTTTAATAACAGAATCGTTGAGGACGATATTTGAAAGATCGTCGAAATAGGACCGGATGCTCGCCTCTGTCAGTTTTCGCGTCTGCGCTGCTATAAGCCATTCTTGTTGGGCGTTCTCGCGTGCCTTCGTGGCTGCCGTTAGCTCTTTTTTCGCCTCCGCGACAAGGGCGCTTCCCTCGGCGAGTTTCCTTTTCAAGCTTTGGACCTTCTCTTGTATGTCGGGCTTTCTCTCCAACGATGCAAATAAGTTCTCGAATATCTCGCAGACGAGGTTCGCCCACAGGTTAGTGTCCAGGTAGTGCCAGGCATTGAAATGAATCTGAACAATCTTACTTGAAAAGGCGTCATTATCTTGGGACGCCAATTCATCGATTCGTTGGTGAAGAAGCCTGATGAAAAAGCTCTTGCCCGCTCCCCAGTCTCCGAAAAGTCCAACAGACAAAGGCAACGGCGTCTTCCGTGCAGCGATCAGTTGTGCGAGTTGGTCGGCATAAACATCCGCGCCCAGGGAATCTTGCAACCGCGACCGGAAACTCTGTTGATCGAATCCAACTAAATCACCCTCAAAGGCAGGATAGGTGGTGCGGTAAGCAGCCGTAGCCTCGTCAGCTGTGACTTTATCCGGCTCCATCGCAACTGCGTCTCTTCGCTGATCTTCAACTGCGGAGGACTCTCGCGTGAAGTTCACCTGTTCGGGATCATCGAGCGAGATCTGAGACGGCGTTTCTGCTTCCGACTTTCTTTGGCGTTCTGAGATTTCCTGAGATGGTTCATTGAAAGCAGAGGGCCATTCACCGTTGCGCATCCCAACTGCAGCGAGGGCTTTGATAACAGAGCATTCCTTCACGGAGAGGGCTCCGCGCAATAGATGGATGCCTCCTACAAGCTTCGCCCCGGAATTCACTGCATATTCAACCGCACTCTGAACAGCTGCGCTCACATGTTTCGACAGTTTGGGCATCACCAATGGCTCTCCAGCCGTATACCCTTCGGTTAGCCGGTGTCCTGTCGCCCTAAATATTATCTCGACGATTCTTTCGGTAGTTAGGCCAGCGTCTTGAAAGAAATCCTGAGCCCCAGACGCGCTCTCATCTAGGAGACCTTTAACGAAGTGTTCCATGTGTACGCGTCCGTCCGACCGCGATGCTTGGCTGATACCGGCGGCTCGCCCCAAAACATTTCTCGCAGATTGATCCAGCTTTTCAAACGAATCCCCTTTGTCGATTGGGAAAACCTCGCCATTTTGTTCCCCTCCGCTTACCTTTACTGGATGTTCTGTGGCCCGAGCCGGGGGACTAATTGGTCTCGGGGCGCTCGAAAACTTCCCTAGCAGGTCCGTGCCATTAGCATTGATACGCGCCGTGAAAGGCACGCTGTACGTCATGATTAGGTTTCGGTCTCGGAGGTATTCCCACGCAGACTTTGCCGCTAGTTCGTCCAGGCCCAAGCCAAGATCCGTTACAAAGACTGGGGTTGAACTGTTTGCGGAGTGTGTGGATATGGCACGAAGAAGTCTGAGCGGGTTATCCGGGATGTCGGCGCTCGAATCTTCATCTCCCCGAGGTTGCCGTTTCCTATCCCGATGTTCTAGTTCGGCCTTCATCAGTTCCCAATCATTCGATCCAGGTTGAGATTCGACCATCGAACGGTGAAGGTCATCATCGGTGAATTGTGCGAGTTCATTCGCTCCCCATGGTCGTGGCGGCAAAGGCTGCGACGTCGGCGCTGGCGCGACCCCGTAGTTGCCATAGTTAATGTTTGAATGCCAGCGCTCGCCCTGCGGGGTAATTACGAGAAACGACGAGCCACTGTCGCCCGGTCTCTGGCCGAGATATCCTCGCCCCTTGAGATACGACCAAGCTCCCGAGACCACCTTGTCAATCGTGTCGCGGAACTCCGCGGGATATCCGCTCGTAAATGCTCCTTCTAGTTCGAGATTATAGGGACTGAACGAATCTTCACTCGAAGATCGGAGACAGGTCATCACAGCATGGGCGAGTTGATCCGAATCCATGGCGACGAGAAATTTAGGATCGGGAATAAGTGACCAAAGCAAAGTTCGCATCATTCAAATTCACCATTTCTTGCTGTTCTGCTGCTATCCGAAATGATAAGCCTGGCACGCGAAAGCGCAATCATCCTCTGATATGTCGGCCCAGTGGCCGGGATTTGGACTTCGGAGGTCCGAAAGTGATCCCCGGCCCAAATTCCGTTTTTTGGGTACCAAACTGTCGAGAGTCCTGTAAACCAATCCTGATAGCTGCTTCTGACCTTGGGCCGTGGCATCCGGATGTAGAATTCTCTGGAGTCTCACCTGAGAGGAAGGATGATCAAACAGGTTCAGGATTCCTCCAGGTTTCCGCCTTGTAGCTCTGGAGAAACGCATGACCAAGATATCTGCAAAGAAGGCTCCGTCAACCGGAATGAACAAGGTCGCAGCCAAGAGGGTCAGTGCCAAGAAGGCGAACACAAAGGCTAGCGGAAAGAAGCTCGCGAAGATCAAGTCCACTGGAGGTTTCGGCTACAACTTCGAAGATAAGGTGGCAGCGACATTCTTCTGCAAGATGCTCGATGGCACAGAGCTTCTGAACATTCCGAGAGCACAACTCAAGCAAGTGAGTTTTCAGGTTGCCGCTGGCGGTTGGAAGTTGGACGATCTTCTCTTAAAGCTTAAAGACGATCTTGGTTCGCTTCACTGCGCAATATCAGTAAAAAGCGCAGCATATCTCACGAAATCAGGATTCAAGAAGGAGTTCAGCGTTGACGCCTGGGCACAGTGGTTAGGGGGCGCGCTCTTTGACCCGCAGCGCGATGTCATGGCTTTAGCGGTCGGCGAGATGGCTGATGAAGTATCCGTTGCATGGACCGACATCGAACGGCGCATCGTTTCAGGCAAGCCGGAACTGCTCGCCAATCAACTCACACAGGATGGTAGCTCCTCGGCGCTGGAACGCAACTTCTTCAAGAGTCTCGAATCGACGCAGCCTGCGCCGAAATCATCAGTCGAGGCCGCCAGGTTACTGAAGCATCTCCGAGTTCGTCATTTCGGGATCACTGTAGATGCCGATGGAATCAACCAATGCCTCTCTCTTTTAAAGGTGGAGGATAGAGATACGGCAGGCGATCTTTGGAATGAGTTGCAGCAGATCGCAAGTGGCTTGCGTGTAGCAGGCGGAACGATAGAGCTTGGCGAGCTGCTACGGAGGCTGCGGGGCAAGTATCAGCTCAAAGCTCATCCGAATTACCGGGGAGACTGGCAAGTCGTCAACCGCTTTTCACAATCGAACTGCGATGCGGTACATTCCGTATCCGGTTCGGATACTTCGATCGAGTTTGCGGATACCGACCGGGCGAAGATCACGAACCTGCCCGCCAAACAGGTGCTCGGCATCATCGGTGATTCGGGCATTGGCAAATCATCTCTGGTGAAGTCGTACGTCGAATCGGTCGCCGATGAAGTGAACCTGCTTTGGTTGACCCATGATGACCTGAACAAACCAAGCCAGGCGCTCGTTAGTTCTGCGCTTGGCCTCAAGAATGACATTCCAGCGTTAGCTCGTCACTCGCCAGTACCGATTGCGTTCGTGATTGATGCTGCGGAACAACTCTCTTCCTTGGCGTTGCAACGCATTTCCGAGATTGTGAGCGCGATGGCCGCTACGGACTCGTTGGAGTATCGCGTCATCGTGACGACTCAGCCATCTGGATGGCAGCGCGTCCGCGCTGCCGCCGCCGCATGGGGCACAGCAGAAATTGATGAGTTGTTATTTACGGGAGCGCCTTTCGACAACGTTTTTGCTGCGCTCGCAAAGGATAGGGTCGCTCTCTCTTTGCTCGTACGCCCCGAATTGAGGCGGGTGTTTACCAATCTGGCGACCTTGGATCAGGTGCTACGCGTCACGGCAGTGGAAGCGATGACGCCCTCGAAGGGTTGGATCGGTGAAACAGAAATCATCGACTGGATTTGGAATTATTGGTCCGGTACTGACAACTTGCAATACCAACGCGAAGAATTACTGCAGTTGCTAGGCAATGAAGACGCTTTGCACGGGCCGCTTGTGCCGCTCGCGAAGGTGGGTTTCGAAGTCAAGGGCGTACTGGGTGATTCGCGAATCCGGTCAATGCTTCACACCACCTCGCATGGTGTTCGTTTTGTACATGAGGTGATTGGCGATTGGGCGAGGTACGAATCGCTCAAAGGGCATGGGGATGAACAACATAAAAAAATCCTAGACTGCATCAAGAATCCACGATGGATGCGCGCAATTCGCCTCTACTCTCAGTCGCTTTTAGAGCAACAGGATGGACTTCCGGCTTGGGAAAAGGAGTTCGGCAGCTTCGGGTCAGGAGATAGCGAGAATCAAATAGCCGCCGATGTTTTCTCGGACAGCCTTCTGCTGGCTACGAACTCTCTGGAACTGCTAAAGAGAATGTGGCCGTCGCTCATCGCGGATAAGGCTGTTCGTCTCAAACGTCTTTTGAAACGCATTCTAGTGGTCGGCACAATCAAGCTCTCTGCGAACTATGATCTCGATGAAGAGTACGCGGAAGCGGTAGAGATTCTTATGCGCTTTCCGGTACCTGCGTACTGGGATGGTCTGATACAGGCTCTGACGCTTAATACCGCAGATGTAGTTGAGCATTGCACTGAAGAAGCAGGAGAGCTTTGTGATTTCTATCTGCGAGTAGTACCGCCAGAACTTGGACTCGGACGCAGAGACCTCATCGCACGACTCGCACTGGCGCTCGGCCTCAAAGCAATGCAAAGCGAACGTTCCTACGGATACGGATACGGCGTATCGAAAACCGTGTATCAGGCAGTGTTGCGGGCGGCCCACGAATTTCCAGATGAAGTCGCTGATTTGGCTCTGACATTCGCGGAGCGCAAACCCCTCGTGGAGCAAACGGTTACAACGAAGGTCGTGCGATCGACTGGATTCTCCTCTAGACTTTTTGAGCGTCTTCGCAAGCCTTGGCCGGACGGTCCAAAGCGTCGCGTGGATGAGCAGTTCAGCCAGGCGGTGCTTGCCGGCGACGCGCTGCGAGCCCTAATGGTCAGCAGGCCAGCCGTCGCACAGGAACTGATCTTGGCTGCGTACATAGAGGAACCGCAACATCAGAACGAGTACGAATCGTCAATGCGATTGCATGATGGCGGGTTCGCGTTTCAGTTGAAGCATACCCCAGCCATGTATTTCTCCGGACCTTGGCTGTTGTTTCTGCGAACCAATCCGGCTTATGCTCTATCAACCATCATTCGGATTACTGACTTCGCCACCGATCGTTGGCTGGAGAGGTTTCAGGGCTTCAATCGCACGAAGGAAGAGCCAGGGTATCGTATCGACTTCGCAGACGGCCACAAGGACTACATCGGTAACGCGAATGTTTACAACTGGCACCGCTCTATGGGCGGTGACGCGGTGTGCGTTGAGAGCGCCTTGATGGCGCTGGAAAAATGGCTTTACGAACGGATCGACCAGAAAGAGGACATCACAAGGGAGATCAACCGGATTCTTCAGGAGTCGAAATCTGCCGCGTTCCTTGGGTTGCTCGTGGCTATCGGGCTGTATAACGTTGCACTTTTCAAAGGTGTACTGCTTCCGCTCTTCTCGAACATGGACCTGTTTCATGCGCAGCGTTCGACATTGATGGACAGTAGTTGGAAGATCGGCTTTGGCATTACGTGGGCGCGATACGGGAAGCAAATTTCTGGTCAGGTGCAAACTTGGAATGAAATGCCGCATCGTCGATACCATTTGTATGAAGTAGCGCAGCGATACATACTCTTCGATCCGGTGGTCGAAAAGCACATTGCCAAGTTCCGTGAACGGTGGTTAGCAGAAGCCGAGCCTTATCGAGGAGCTGACGGCACCTTACCGTCGACGGTAGAGCTTTTCATCGCCCAGCTCTCAAGAGACAACTACACAATTCGCGATGTAGGAAACGGCCAAGTGGCTATCGAGTTCCATGCAGATCCGCGGCTTCAGGCACGGCTGGATAGTGAGAGACAGCGTCCAGAGCTGAGCCTTGCCTGTTTTGGAATCATCGCACAAGCTAGTCAGAGCATAGATCAGAAGCGGGGCCTTCCGGATGCAGATGCTGCCGCAGCCTTTGGTCAGCTTCAGAAGATCGCGGAGTCACGTTCCACGGATGATACGTTCCACATGTACCGTCGTGACGCCATTGCCGCAGGAATTGCATTGATGCTCAACGCAGGCCACAATGTTGCGGCTCCGGGAACCGAAGCAGAACGATATTGCGTCGACCAACTCCTGAAGTTGGCCGGAGAAGACGCCACGCCACGGGACTTTGAATCTCCAGAATCAATTCTGGATGGGGCCGACCTGTTTATGAGCGAGGCCGCGTCAGTGCTTATACAGCGAGGTTCAGAAGATCCGCGAATCTGGAAGATTCTCTTCGACGGCGTATTTGCGTACCGCTATCCGACTACCGAAAAGATCATGCTTCGCTTGCACGCACAACGCTCCGACGTTCGCCTTCGATTCTACGAGGTCGCCACGGCTCTGTTGCTGTGGGCAGTCGTTCGCGGCCCGGCGTCAGCCAAGACACATCGGAATGATCACAATATTCTTCATCCGTATCGCGACTTGATGATTCGGCGGTTCTTCAGAGGGCACTTCAAGTCGCGCAAGTATTCCGCTTCCTACCTGCTTGCGCTGAATCACCGGTTCGCAAAACACACGCTAGCAGGCACACCGAACTGGGAGTGGCATGAGCAGCGGGTCGCGTTAATGGCTACGAGCCCCAGGATGCTCGGTAACCGCAATCGACTGTACCGTGTGGAAACCTACATGGACACGGAAGTGCTTCGCTATGGCTTCAATTTCCTCGGCCAGTTTGAAGGGTTGCGTTCTGCAGATGCTCCAGCACTCAGGGCATTCTTCCGGACACTTATGGATTTGGAGATGGCAGTTCTGCCAGATTCACCAGATACAGATTCAGACGAGTTCCAGAACCAGTATGAGTTTGACGATTGGCTGATGTCGCTCGCGTCGATCTACTTCGCAACACTCACGATCGAAGACGCGATGAACACCGTCGCGAAGCCGATTCTGTCGCTTGGTGTTGGAGCTCATGCGTGGATAGCAGATTTCGTGAAAGCATTTTTCCGCTACGCAACAAGTCTTTGCCCCACCGCGGAAGATCTAGCAGAGCGGTGGCGAGCGCTCATCACGTTTGCAAACAATTCACCGAGATGGAATCCCGAAAACGTGAAGTTGCACTACTACTTGGAGCAACTGTATCGTGATCTCTTCGGTATGAGTGGCCATCCCTCGTATGCGGCAGACAAAGGATTGACTTCACCTTTGCTGTTGCTTCGTAAAGAACTTGGTGAATGGTGCGAACGGTGGCTCAAGGACCCCGACTTCGCTGCTGCCTTCGCCAGGTTCTTGAGCGCCGCAGAAGGACGTGAAATCGTGTCCTTCAGCCTGATACGTCTCGCCGCCGCTTTACCCACCATGCAGAACAGGAAAAGCAGGAATGGAGATTTAGAGGATGCGCTTTCAGCGGCAACGCAACATGTTTGGAAAATCGAGAATGAACTTGTGCGGACGCCTGGTGAGGTGAGTGAGGCATTCCGCAGTGTGGTGTCGTTCCTTACAGCGCGGCTCGTTCCTGAAGCCATTAGCCTGCAGGCGAAGATCGCAGAGGCCTGAGAGAGGCTTAAGTTTCTGTGGTTTGCGGAGCCACAGTTCATGTGCACCTTTGACAAGGTATAGGCGAGAGAACTGGACGTAGATGCATTTGTTGCAAACCACCATCATGAAGAAGTTCTCGCTATACTGCCAAGGCGAATGCTTCTGTGGCGCTGTCAAGCCTGACGTGCGCGCAGGAACGACATTCTTGTTGTAATCTCCAGGACCGTTGATGAACTCGCATCTCTTCGACTTCTACGTGCATTAGGAACGATAAGTCGGCCAGTATTCACAAATTCGGCTGTCAACTGTCGCAAACAGCCCAAATCGCTCACTGAACGTGATTTCTGCGTCGAGTCCAGGTTAGGTATCG
>Ga0302320_10024343_pt1 | contig 11822 bp, 10 predicted proteins | sample Bog_T0_3_FD_202130 | JGI IMG/M metagenome (GOLD analysis project Ga0302320, IMG submission 202130) | Peat permafrost microbial communities from Stordalen Mire near Abisko, Sweden - Bog_T0_3 | ecosystem: Environmental > Terrestrial > Soil > Wetlands > Peat | place: Sweden: Abisko, Stordalen Mire... | reverse complement strand
GAGACCAGTTCCCCCCGGTGCGGTGAGGCGCGGCAGCTCTCGAGGTCGTCCACCTCCGAAAGGTTCGCGGTGCCGCCACCTTCGGTTGCCTGAGACCGAGAGCTGACCGTTCTCGAGTGAAGCGTCAGGACAGACGGCTCAGTTATGGATAGCGATCCCAGATGACGGTCCGGCGCTCGAACGGGCGCGAGTTTAAAAGGCGCCTCAGCGACCTTCCAGCTGCGTACAACTAGGCTGGGGCGGTTTCCAACGGCGGATCGGCTTTCGACAGCGTGACACGATGGCCAAGGTGAGCGCAGGTGTGAACGTGTCGCAATTCGAGGATCATCCCCAAGGTTCGAACCCGCCGAGACGGGCCGCTGCTGCCTGGCACCTTGGCTGGTCCTGGCCGATCTTCGGAACGGCCGGATCGCTCCTCATGACGCTGAGCGGTCCCCGCCTCAGTGATACCGGAACGGCCAACTGGTGGTATCTCCTAAACGTCCCGCCGGACCGGGCCGCCAACATGGCTGCTTTCTACCTGGGACTAGTCGCGTTGTCGGTCGCATGGCTCGGCCTCGGGCGCCGGCTTTGGCGCGAGCCGGGCACGAGACCCGCTGAGCTGGTGTTTGTCGGAGTGTTCTGGGCGGTTCCGCTCGCCATCGGCCCGGCCCTGTTTAGCGGCGACATGTACAGCTACCTGGCTCAGGGCACGATCCTGCATCTAGGCCTCGACCCCTACCACGTCGCTCCTGTTGCCCTTGTCCATCTCGGGCGTGCCCATCTCCTCGAGGCTGTCTCGCCGTTCTGGAGACATACGACGGCCCCCTACGGGCCGCTGTTCTTGGGGATCGTGAGCGCGATCGCCGGCGCGACGGGCTCGCACCTGGTTGCCGGAATACTCCTCGTCCGAGTTCTCGAGATCGCCGGGATCGTGCTGCTGGCGGTATTCGTGCCTCGATTGGCGAGGACGCTCGGAACCGACGCCTGCCGGGCGACCTGGCTGGCAGTAATAAGCCCGCTCGTGCTCGTGGAGCTGGTCGCGGCCGGTCACAACGATGCCCTGATGGCTGGCCTCATGGTGGCGGGTGTGACACTGGCCCGGGAACGTCACCCGCTCGCGGGAGTCGCTTTTTGCACACTGGCGGCGACGATCAAGGTCCCAGCCGGCCTCGCCGTCGTCTTTATCGTGGCCTCGGTGGCACGTGACCTGCCGACACGGACAGCCATAGTCCGCTTTGTGACCGAAGCGATCGCTATCGCAGTCGTAGTGGCCGCCATCGTCAGCGCAACAACGGGCCTCGGCATCGGTTGGATCTCGACGAGCCTGCTCTCGACACCCGGCAAGGTCCACCTCGCCATCACCCCGGTGACAGCGATCGGCTGGAGCATCGCAAAGGCCTTACACCTCGTAGGTGTCACGCTAAGCGCCACAAGGCTCGAATCAGCCGTCGGTGACGTCGCTGTTTTGGCCACCGCTGCGCTCGGCCTCGTCCTTTTGTGGCGCGCCCGTTCGGAAAACTTCGTGCTCTATCTCGCCGTCGTGCTCTTCGCGGCGGCCTTCGCGGGCCCCGCGGCCTGGCCGTGGTACTTCTGCTGGGGCCTGGTTCTCTTCTCTTGCCTGACGGTCGCTCAAAAGAGCCGCTGGCTGCCGATCGCAATCGCCGCATGCGTGTTCTTGGTCAAACCTGACGGGATCCTCGTCTTGCCGGTGCAGGCCGCACCCGGGTGTCTCGCCTTTTATGTCGCACTCGGGCTGACCGCCACCTATCGCTGCCGGCACCGGCCGGGGCAATTGGTCGTGCCCCGCGCGACAGGAGGCTAAGACCACGGCTAGGAGCCAAGGCGACGGGAGCGGTGTGTCGCCACGTGCAACAGGGATACTCGCCGTAGTACTGCCGGCCGCACTCGCCGCCGGGCTCAGCTTCTATGGCCTAGGTACCCGGAGCATTTGGCTGGACGAGTCGGCCAGCATCGCGATCGCGAGCCAGCACGGCGCCGCCCTCGGGGCGGCCATGGCGCACGACGGCGGGAACATGCTCGTCTACTACGCCCTCTTGCACGTCCTGATCGGCGCCTTCGGCAACGGAATACTCGTCATCCGCACCCCCTCTGCAATCGCCACTGCATGCACCGTCGCCCTCGTCTCGCTTCTCACGAAACGCTTTTTTGGCACAGCCGTCGGCGCCGCGGCAGCCTTCCTCAGCGCCGTCAGCCTGCCTCTTGTCTTCTGGGGCCAGGACGTCAGGGCATATGCAATCATGACCGCCCTCGTGGCGGCGTCGTTCCTTGCCTTTGTCGCCCTCGTCGATCGCGACGAAGAGGCATCCTTTAGCAAGTGGGTATTCGTGGCCTACGTGGCCACCGTGACCCTTGCCATGTACATGAGCTTCATCGCCGTTCTCGTCGTGCCTGCCCAGCTCTTGGCACTCGTGTGCCACAGGCGTCGCCTGCGCCCTGTCCTTTGCGCACTGGCCATCTCGGCGGTGTGCTGCATACCTCTCGCCGTGCTCGCGACCGGCCGGGGCGCCGGTCAGCTCTTCTGGGTTCCAAAACCTAACCTTTCCGGCCTCAACGCAGTCGCCGAGGAGCTGACCTCCGCTGGCCTCCAGCCGCAATTCGTTCTTACGGCGACGAGTTATGTTCTCTTGGCGCTGAGCCTCGTGCTTTTGGCCACGGCTGTGGTTGGAGCGGCCCGGGCATTGTCACGCCGCGACGAGGAGCGCTCGGCATTCGCCTTGGTGCTTCTCGTCGGTTGGCTGGCGGTGCCTTTCCTCCTTGCTCTTTTCGGGTCGGAGATCGGCCAGTCGGTCTTCGTCCCGCGCAACCTGCTCATCTCCCTCCCCCCAGCCTCGATCCTGCTCGCCATGGTCGCCTTCAGGCTCGCGCATGGCCAAAGGGCGCGCCCCACCACCAAGACCGCATCACGTGTCGGCTGGCTCGTCGTCCTCGGGTTCATCGTTCTTCGGGCGCTTCAGCTCGCGCCGAGCTATGGGACCAGTCCCGAGGACTGGCACTCGGCCGTCTCCCACGTGCTCGCGAGCGACAAGCCTGGCGACTGCATCGCCTTTTACCCCTCCGACGGCCGTATGGCCTTCGAGTACTACATCGGCGGGCAAGCTCACGGCATCGGCTCGGCTCCCCGCCCCGTGCTGCCCGCCGAGGCTTGGGGCAAGGTGACCCCCTATGTCGAGGACTACGCGACGTTTTCGCCCTCGGCGCTTAAAAGGGTCGCGGCCAGCTGCCCCCGACTATGGCTCGTCGCGAGCCATGAAGGAGTGGCGAACGGTCCCGCGGGGTCGGCGGCTCACTATGTGCGCTACCGCCAGCTGCGCGCAGCTCTCGAAGCTGCCTACTTACGCCACGAGACGTCGAGCTTCGGTTACGCCGATCCGGTCGAGGTTGAGCTTCTCTCTCGGTGAACCGGCGGGAGCTCCTGGTCATTCCTGAAGGAGCGCTTGTTGTCAAGGCAGCGCTCCTCGAAGAGGAGCACAATTTTGGTGCTGTTGCGGTTCTCTCGACCTGATTGCGGCCGCGTGCCATTGCCAAGGCTGGGTCAAGGCCGGCGGAGCCGCCACAGGGGAGCCTTGGCGCTGCCGACGCGCGAGGACGCACGCTGGCGTCGGTCGAGGGGGATTCAGGCGATCGTCACTACCTCTTGTTCGGGGAAGGGGACACCAGGTGTCGTCTCCAAGTCCGAAGCGTGCTTCGGGAGGGCAAGGCGCGAACGCGGTTGCCTGTCATTCCTGCGCCGTTTGACGGCATGGAGTGTTGCGGCACCACCAAGACGGGGTCAATCAGGGGCGCGGCCACGCCGGTAGACCGGGGGCCATGACCAGGGGCGACCACGCGCCTTGGGGTGTCGCTTCCGCGTCACGCCGCCTCCGAGATGGCCTTGGAGCGGATGGTGCCGTCCCGAAGGCCGTAGTAGACGAGGGTGACGATCTTTCGCGCCACGGCGACGCGGGCGATCTTGCGAGCACCGGCGCTGTCGCCGTGATGAGCGGCGATGCGAACAAAGTCGGCTCGCAGCTTGGTCCCTGATGCCTGGCGCTGCGCCGCTTCGACAGCCGCCCAGCGCACGAGGCGCGATCCCTGTTTGGTGATCGGGCCCCGGCGCACCGTCAGGTCCGACTCGTGGTGCTTCGGGGTGAGCCCTGCCCAGCTCGCCAGCTGGGCCGGGGACCTGAACCTCGTGACGTCGCCTATCTCGGCCACGAACACCGAGGCGAAGAGCGGGCCAACCCCGGGGATCTGCTGGATGGCCTCGTAGCCAACCTGGCCGCAAAGCTCGTGACGCACGTCACGCTCGAGCTTTGTGATCTCGCGGTCGAAGACCTCGATCAGGTCCCGGAGCGACTCGACGCGGGTGCGATAGGCCGTGGCGAGATGGCAGGTCTCTCAGCGCGGCGTTGTCGTCGGGCACAGGCTGGCAAGGTAGCGGCTCACATCGCCCTTCAATCGCCGAGTCGTGCCGCCAGTGCCGGTAGTTCGGTTAACACGTCGTTCTTCACGCGGCGGTTCCCCCAGCTGTTGCCGAGGGGATGGGCCAGGTGGACCTTGCAACCGAGCTCTTCGAGCAGGTCGGTCGCCCAGTACCACCCATAGCAAGCTTCAAGAACTACCTCGGGATGCTCGCCGGCGGCGGTCACCGCCCGCTCGAACGCGAGCAGGTCGTCGTTGTTGACACGGCTGACTTCGAGCGTCTCGCCTTCGCTGCTGCGCCGGACGATCACGCTGCGGCGTCTGTGCAAGTCGATGCCGACGTACTCTTGGGGTTGCATCTTGGTCCTCCTTCGTCGTGGAGTGATTGGTTTCGCAACCCCGAGTTTTCCACTCGGCTCCCCGTGGCGAAGTTGGACCTTGCTGCTTTCGACGCGACGCTTCGGAGGCACCGTATGCCCTCCTACTGCTCGGCATGCTGGTCGGGATTATTCACCGATCCGGTCACGCGGGAGCGGTCAAGCGCTCCTTCATCACATCAGGGACGCAGGGCGTAGCCGACATAGGTGACGGCGCTCATAACGATCAAAAACGTCGTGCTCGCGGCCATGACCCAGGCGAAGCCCCGATCCTTGACATAACACACGATGACGAGCACAGCGGGGAAAGCGGTGATGAGCAGGCGTGGGTTGGGAGGCGTGAACTCGGAAGTGACGGCCAAAAATCCGATGCCGACCGCCCAGGCGATGGCGACCCCAGGTGGGCGGTACTGTCGCCTCAAGATCAGCACGACGGCGATTAGGAGCACGATCGCGCCAAGGCTGCCCGAGACGAGATTCAGGTTTATGGCGTGATAGTCGAAGTGCGGGAACCTGATCTCGTCGAAAAGGGTCCGCGCCTGGTTGACAAGGGCAAAGGCGTCGGTCTTCTCTCCCCATGCGTACTTCTGGGCGTCAAAGCACGCGAACGGTGTGCCGTTATGAGCCCACAAATAAATGCCGAATGCGCACAACCCGGCTGGCGAGAGCAGGGGGGCGATGAGGCTACGCAAAGCTTTCGGGTCGCGCCACCCGCGCCTTTTCAGCTCGAGGAAAGCGGCCAACGCGCAGACGGGCACGATTGCGAGGGCATCCGGCCCGATTGCCGTAGCGACACCGGCGAGAATCCCGGCCAGCAGCCAGCGGCGGCGTTCGAGGGCGATCAGGCACCCTGCTGCAAGCGGTATGAGAAGGCCCTCTGAGTAGACCATCGAGAAGACGACGGAGCCTGGGAACAAGCAAAACAACAAAACGGCGCGGCGAGCGTTGGTCTCCCCCCACCAGTGGGTGGCGAGACGCTGCACGAGCACGGTCGCCACAAGGCCCCCGACTCCTGAGATAAGGACACCCGCGATTACAAACGAGCAGAAAAGCACGTGGGCCACGAGCCAGATGACCATCGAGTAGAGGGGGAAAAAGCCCAGAGTCGAGTAGACGTGCGGGATGTTGGTCGGGTAGCCCTGGGTGGCCAGCTTTATGTACCAAAACCCGTCCCAGTTCCCGAGCTCGGATGTGAGGGAGCGGTGAAAAAGGGGAAGGTCGACAAGGGCAATGACGAGGAGGAGCACCCGGGACACCAGGTACACCGCCAGGGTCCAGCGGAGCTGTCGGAACCTCGCCGCAGCGCGAGCGAGCAAAGCTGAAGGGGTACCTTTCGTTCGGGAGGGCCCCTCGAGCACGCTCGTCACGAGACCGGCTTGGTCGATAGCGGAGGTCCCCCGAGGTCACCAGGAGACTCTCGCCAGACGGGAGCCGGATTCATGCCGCACTAGCTTACGGTGTGTTGCAATTCGCTATCGGCAACCTCGTAGACCTAGCTAAGGCTCCGCTTGTGTCTGAGGGCGTTGACAGACAGTTCCTCCTGGTCAACGGCGCGAGCTATCGATGGGTAAACGTCGCGTGGTCCCGACCGCGGCCTGTCGGCGGGGAACGCGGGCAAAGAATGGCGCCGTCTTCGATCAGCTGGTCGAGCCCACCGGCTGGCACCGGGAGTACGCGAGGTCGAAGCTTCGCCGCCAGACGAGATACGCCTGGTGCGCAGAAGGCGGTCTCCCAAGCCCGTTCGCTCCCCCCCAGGTAGTCTCCGGCCCTCGATCTTTGCTGGCGTGTCGCCCTGACGTCGTCCAAAAGGCGCCTGAAGTCGGTGCTCGTGGTCCTCGTGCGGCTTTTAAAGCGAGAAAGCGAGTTCTCCCAGGCAGCTACGGTCGCCAAGCAAATCGCCCGGTCGCCCCTCGGCAAAGACCCGCGAGCTCGGGCCGGCGACGACGCCAACCCCTGATGGGGTCCCCTCCACAGCTAGTCGGGCGAGAGGGCCCCCGCGGGCACTCCGATGCTCGCAATGGAGTCCACCGTCGAGGCCGGAACGGTCGGCCCTGAGCCGTTGCGTTTCGCGGCAAAAAATACCCAAACCGAAGCACCAAGAGCGATGGCGATGGCGCTCAAGCGAAAGGCGCGTTCTTGGTAGAAGACCTGGTACATCCACCAGCCGTAGGCGTGCGAGTGCGTCTTCGACAGGTACAAGGTTGTGAACGAGCTCGAGAAATCGGCGAGCCCGGCCGCACTGATCAGTGCCACCATGAGCGATGACCAGCCCGCAATGATGGCGAAGATGAGGACCCAGAGCATGTACTGGGGCGAGAACACCTTGTTGAAGAGCATCCACCAGGCAAAGGCGGCCCCAGCGGCGAACTCGGCCCCGCCGTTGCGCGCCACGTAGCCCGCGAGGGCGAGCATGCCCACGAGCACAATGGCGAAGATGAGTAGGTCCGCAGCCCTACCGGTCCAGTGCGAGACGATGCGGAGCTCGAAAAGCAAGCCGTCTCCGCCGCGCCGCGTGACGTTCAGCTTGAAAAACTCGGACCAGCCCTTCAGATTCATGACGGCAAAGGGCACGTTGATGACAAGGGTCGTGACGGCCGCCGCCGACAACAATTTGACGACGCCGATCGTCCCCAGCTCTTTGCGTCTTCTCCACGAGTCGATGGCGCAGTAGATGAAAAGTACCCCTGGGAACAATTTCGCCCAGACCGCCATCGCGAAGAGGATGCCTGCGGCGACGTGGCGATTGGCTCGCCAGGTAGTCCATGCCGCCACCATCAACAAGATGCCGAAGAGATCCCAGTTGAGCAGGGAGTAGAAGAGCAGCATCGGATTGAGGGCGAAAGCCCAAGCGGCCCAGGGTGAGACGCGGTGCAACAGCCAGACTGTGCCGACCCCGCAGCAGGCGAGGCCGATGGAGCTAGCGAGGAAGTAGCCCTGCACGCCGTGGAACCAGGCCGCTGTCCACATGAACAGGCCGGTCAGGACTGGGTACTCGATCGTCTGGTGCACGTACGGCGCCGCATGCTTGGCAAGGTGGTGCACCCGATAGAGCAGCAGCACGTCGGAGTATGCGAAGCGGGTGATGGACCACAACCCGTAGCGCTTTAAGAGGACGCCCCCGGATACGGCGCGACCTTGGGGATAGGTGCGAATGTAGGCCCAGACCATCCACCCGACTAGAGCGGCACACGGGACAACGAAGGAATGGCTCAGGCGGCGAAACGAGCTGATCAGACGGTGGCTCATTCGCCCGCCGTACCGGCCGCCCACGACCTGGGCGATGCGAACATGACAACGAAGTTAGCCGGAGTTCACCGCTCGCCAACGGCAAAGCGGACCAGCTTCTTGCAAGCTCGCACACCTGACCGCCTAGCATGAGAACATCCGACGACAAGGCCCGTTGACCACGCGCCAGGCACGCGCATGGCCGACCTGGGCTTTGGTTCTAGCTGTGCTCGCCTGGGTCCTCGCGGGCGTCCTTACCTTTCACTGGGGCGGCTCATCGAATTTCGACCTCCGCATCTATCGCGACGCGGAAAGGACGCTTTCCGGTGGCCGGACCTACACGATCCACTTCTCGAGGGCGCACCTGCGCTTCACGTACCCGCCGTTCGCTCTTTTGTTGCTCAGTCCCCTGGCAGTCGTGCCCCTCACACCCCTCGAGGTCACGTGGTGGGTTGTGAGCGAGGCGGCCCTCGTGACCATCAGCTACCTCGCCTTGACCGGCGTCACGCGCTTTCGCGGCCGACAGGCGCTCGTGCTGGCGGCGCTCATAGCCGGCATCGCCCAGTGCGCCCTCGAGCCTTTGCGGAGCAGCGCCAACTACGGCCAGATCAACATGCTGTTGATGCTGCTCATCGTGACCGACATCACCCGGGTACGCCGACCCTGGCGGGGTCTGCTCGTTGGCGTCGCCGCGGCAATCAAACTGACGCCGCTGGTCTATCTCGTGTACTTCCTTATCGAGCGCGATTTTCGCTCGGCTCTGCGGGCAGGCGCGACGTTCCTCGGGTCCATCGCCTTTGCTTGGGTCGTGCTTCCCTCCGACTCGGTGGACTACTGGCTGCACCAGGTGGCTCAGCCACAGCACACGGGGAACGTCGATTACGTCAGCAATCAGTCATGGTTGGGCCTGGTGCATCGGGCCCCGTTCCACGCGGACCATCTCGGACTTGCACTGTGGGCCGTCCTCGAGCTCGCCACGCTCGCAGCGGGGATCATCGCCGCCAACAGGCTCCTGCGGCTCGATCGCAAGATCGACGCCCTCCTCGCGCTCGCCCTCACCGAGCTGCTGATTAGCCCGATTTCGTGGTCGCACCACTGGTCCTGGCTCATTCTGGTGCCGATCGTCATCCTCGGCCGCCTGTACGAGCACCGGCGGCTGCCGGTGGCCATGGTCTCGGTACTGGTGATTGCGATCCTCGAGCCCTACTGGTGGGGCCTATCCGGTTGGTTCGGCGCCTTGGCCGACGACTCCCTCCTTCTCTTCGGGGCGATCCTGCTCGCCTCCATGACATTCGCGAGCAGGCTGAGCGCGCCGACCGAGTAGCCCTCAGCGCCCGACAAGACCTTGGGCGGGCAAGGCGAAGGCTCACGAGGCCACCAAATGATGGCCGTAGGGGAACTCCGCACCAGGACCGGGCCCGACGCCGCCCGGCTTGCGAACAACTTCGCTCCACCTGATATCCGCGATCCGGCACAGCTGTTGCAGTTGGCGACGCTCGCGGCTGCGGAACGGCGGCCCGTCCCGGCCCGTCACGACCACCAGCCCCGACAGCTCAAGTGGCGCCCAAGCGACGTCCCGCGGTCCGACTAGGCCTGCGTCACCGCTGGAAAGTGACAGCCCCGCCCTCGCTCCAGATACGAACGCCCTCAGCCAGGCGTCACTGGGAGGACTTCCGACCTGTGCCACCGCGCTCACTGCTGACTCGTCGGAGTCGAGGAGCGTGCACCATTCGCAGGTAAAGGCGGTACAGATACCTTGGGTGAGCACGCTCGAGAGCGCTGTCGGGCCGCTCGCCTCGGCGAGCAGGACCGCGGCATCGAGCGGATCGCGGCTTGCATACGGTGCCCTTGAGACGAGATGGCGTAGATCCTCAACCTCCACGCCGGGAAGCTGCGAGAGGATGACCACCAGATCATCCGGCTCGTAGCCGGAGGCAAGCTCCACGGTCAGCTCGTCCACGGCCCGGGCCCCATCGCGCTCGAGGATGTCGATGCCGACCAGGTCGCCGCCAACCTCGCCGATCTTGGTTGCGATTTGCCCGAGCGACCCGGGCCTATCCGCGAGCCAGAGTCGGACAACGGCATAGCGGGCCATGGCTCAAGGTACCCAACGAATGTGAACGCACGATTTCCGCAGTGCTAACGCCCGAAGAACCTGGTTTCGTCAGCTTCCCCAATGACGACAGGTTGTTCGGGACAAGCAAGATGAGGGCAGCCTGCTGTAGTCCCGAGGATCCGATCACGAGATCTTGGATCTGTCCGCCTGGCGTTGACACTTCGATGACGCGACCCTGCACGCGCGGTTTGGCGGAATGCGGCGGAACATAGGCAGGGCCCCAATATCCGACCGGCACGAGCCATGCGTGGTACGAGCCGACAGCGACCTCTTTGGCTCCGGTAGGAATGTTCGGGTCTCCTCTGCTCCCGGACGTCGTCGGCGTGAACGACCCGGTGATCATCATGAGGACGCAACCGCCGGCAGAGCTCGCCGCCGCGGCATTTTTCGGCTGGTCTGCCGATAAGGGTGGTTGACTCGGAGTGATTGTGCTTTCCGTATCGACCGCGCGGTGATCTGAGCAAGATCTATCTCGAGCTCTATCCGGCCAATGTCATGGTCGAGTCCGACGAGGTTCTCGCCGAAGCAAAGACCTGTGCTGACGGCGCGCGCTGTCAGTGAACACCAGACGTCGCCAGCAAGTAGAGGTCGAACGTCGCGACGCTGCTCGTGACGAGCATGACAGTGACCACAATCGCGCTCTGTGGCCTGAGTCGAACCGGGAAACCCTCGTCTTTGCCTAAGCTCCTGCCGTGGAGGTATCCGGTGACTATTTTCGCCGGACACGCTCTTGATCGGGAGGGACTCTCGAGCATTACGAGGCGATAGTGACGCCGGGCGACCACACCTCTGGAGGAAGACAGCTGGGAATCAGGTCGATCGACGTCGGCGGGCAAAGGAGAAATCCCTGTCCGTAATGGATGTCCAGGTCCCGTAGCGCCTCCAGCTCCGCTACGGTCTCGACACCCTCGGCAATGATTTCTGATCCAATGCGGGAGGCGAAGCTCACGAGAGCCGTAGCAAGTGCAGCGCGCACCGGGTCGTGGTCTATGCCGCTTGTGAGCTCGCTGTCGAGTTTGATGATGTCGGGAGCGAGTTTCAAAAGGTGCGCACAACTGGCAAACCCAGCGCCAGTATCGTCAATGGCCAGCCGCACTCCCAGTAGGCACAGCTTGTCGAGCGCGCTGGAAAGCTGCCCGTAATTCTCGACCTTGGTCTCCTCAGTCAGCTCCATGACGATGCGCCGCGAATCGGACACCTCTAGAAGCTGGCGCACCTCGTCAAAGACAATCGCTTGAGGACCCGCGTTAACGCAAAGCGTGACCTCGTCAGGAAGGAGGGGAAGAGCCTTCAAGGCCTTCTTCGCCGACACGATCTCTAGTTCGACACCAACTCCCATCGCATGTGCCTCCGCGAACCAGACGTCCGGGGTTCGGCGCGGCCGGCCTGAGAAGCGAGCAAGCGCCTCGCCTGCAAAGCACTCCCCGCTCCTTAAGTCGTAGATCGGTTGGAAGACATGCTTAAGCCCGTGCCCTGTGAGAAAGCGGTCGACGCGGCTTCTGCCCTCGAGCCTGCTCATTGCTCCTGGGTTCAACACGTTGGCCACGAATCGCTCCTTTGCCATCCAGTCATCTCCCTTGGCCGCCGCTGCTCCAGGTCCGTCGATATCGGTCCTGGTGAGCCAGCTGTCGATAACCTCCGCCAAGTCAAAAGCAACCGCGACCGCGGCGCTGATAAACATGGCAAGGCTCGTGAGGGTC
>Ga0302320_10024340_pt1 | contig 11823 bp, 9 predicted proteins | sample Bog_T0_3_FD_202130 | JGI IMG/M metagenome (GOLD analysis project Ga0302320, IMG submission 202130) | Peat permafrost microbial communities from Stordalen Mire near Abisko, Sweden - Bog_T0_3 | ecosystem: Environmental > Terrestrial > Soil > Wetlands > Peat | place: Sweden: Abisko, Stordalen Mire... | reverse complement strand
GGTGCGGATCGCCGACTGCACGGCGTTGACGAAGTGGCGCAAGATGCGGTCCTCGTCGAGGCTTGCGACCTTTTGCAATTCTTCTTCGATACGGGTGGCAATCGCGTTCTGTTTGCCGACGCGATCTCGCGCAGCCTCCGGCCGAGGATCGAAACGCGCGTGAAACAGTTCGACCACCTCGCCGGCGATGGCCGCATGCTTGACCAGCGTCGCCCACATATAATCTTGCGAATAGGGCACGCGGATCTGGCGCAAGAATCGCGACAGCGTGCGAATAAGCGCCACGTCGCGCCAGCCCAGTCCGCCGGCCAGCGACAGCGCATTATAGCCGTCATTCTCGGCGGCGCCGCGCATCACCATCAGGAAGGCGGCCTCGAGCCGCGCCTTGCCGGCGTCGAGATCGATCATGCCGCCGTCGCTGCGTTCCATAAGCATGTCGTGGAACCAGATTTCGGGCGCGCCTTCGCCAGCGGGCGAGATACGGTAAGTGCGCTCGTCCACGACCCGGAAACCCATGTTTTCCAGCACCGGAACGCGTTCGGACAGCGGCAGCGGATGCGCATAGCTCCACACTTTGAGGCCGACGGCTTGCTGTTCTTCTTCCAGCCGGTGGTGGAAATCGACGCCGAGCGGACGCTGCTCGGTCAAGGCCTCGATGACGCGAATGTCGCCGGCGCCGATGGCCGGCGCATAGGCCTCCTGGAAACCGGCGGAGAATGCTTGCGCATAGCGGTTGAACAAATCGCGCGCCTTGGCCGGCGGATTGACCAGCGCCAGCGCTTGCGAGAGTCCGTCTGTCCAAGTGCGCACAATGGCGCGAACTTCGCTCTCCAGCGTCGCGCGCTCGACCTTGGGCGAAACGCCGCCGGATTGGCCGATGATGAAGTGCACACGCACCAGCGGCCCTTCCGGAAAAAACGGATAGAACGCCGAGACCCGTCCGAGAAAAGCGCTGGCGAGATAGTCGCCGATCTTGCCGCGGATGTGGCTGTCGTAGCGTTCGCGCGGAACATAGACCAGCACCGACACGAAACGGTCGAAGCGGTCGTGACGCGCCAGCACGCGCACGCGCGGGCGCTCGTCAAGTTGCAGGATCGCGAGCGCGAAGCGATAGAGCGTGTCCTCGTCGATCTGGAACAATTCGTCGCGCGGGTAATGTTCCAGCACGCTGGCCAGCGCCTTTCCGGAATGGCTGCTGGCGTCGAAACCGGAGCGCGCTTCGACGCCGGCCAGTTTGCGGCGCAGATAAGGAATGCTGTGGGCGGTGCGGGTATAGGCGGTGGAGGTGAACAGCCCGACGATACGGAATTCGCCGATCAGATCGCCGGCGGCGTCGAAACGCTTGACGCCGATATAGTCGAGATAGACGCGTCGGTGCACGCGGGCGTGGATATTGGCCTTGGCGATAATGAGCGGGCGCGGCTCTTTCAGGAACGCCATGATCTCCGGCGTGAATTCAAGCAGTTCGTCGCCGCGCTTGAGTACGCGCATGTCGCGCGAACGCATGATGCCCAGGCCTGAGTCGAATTCAGGTTCCAGTGCCGAGCCGTCAAACTTGTAATCGCGCACGCCCATGAACGTGAAATTGTCGGCCAGCAGCCATTGCAGAAATTGGACGGCTTCGGCGATCTCGTCGACCGGCAGCGGCGGCGGGTTGGTCTTGAGTTCGGCCACGATGCCATTGACGCGGTCGAGCATCGGCCGCCAGTCGCGCACCGCGAGTTGCACTTCGCCGAGTACGTTTTCGAGCGCGGCGACCAGCGCGGCACAAGCGGCCGCGTCCTCGATCGGCTCGACAAGAATGTGGATGACACTCTCGCGCTTGGCGTCGGTGCCGTCGGGAGCGCCGATCGCCAGAAGTTTGCCGTTTTCGCGCCGCACGCCGAATACCGGATGCGTCACCAGCCAGACATTGAGCCGGCGGTCGGCGATCTCGCCCATCACCGAATCGACCAGGAACGGCATGTCGTCATTGACGACCTCGATCGCCGTGACCGACTTGCGCTCACCGGACGCGGTCAGCGTCACGGAATCGCAGCGCACTTTCGGCACGCCCGGCGCGCGCTCGCTCAGAAAATCATAGGCCCGCTCGGCGAGCGCGGCGATATCGTCGGCGCCGAAGCACACGACGTCCTCAAGCACCGCGTGGGCAAAAAGTTCGGGGATAAAATCGGCCGGAATTTCGCCGCGGCGGGCCGCCAGCGCGGCGCCGGCATCCGCAAGTGCCGCCTGGGCGATCGAATCGTCGTCGCGGACGCTACGCTCGAGCATGCAAGACCTCACCAGGCGGGACCGGAGTTATTATTTTCCGTCACAGAACGTCGGGATCAACACACCGTTTGGTGACGGAGCCGTGACGGGGCTGCGAAATCCGATTGGCGAACCCGCTTAAGATACTGGGACAATAAGCGAAATCGGGGCCGTGCAGTCGTATCGCGCAACGCCATAACATTGTAGTCTGGCGTTCTGGGTAAAGACAGTAAGGGGCAAAGGAAATGGCCAAGGCCAATAAATCGATCAAAACCGCCGGCAAGGCGGCCAGCGTAAAGCCAAGCAAGCTCGTGCCAAAGGCCAAACCGGTCCTGCATGCCATCAAGGGCGGCAAAGCCGCGCCCGGAAAGGCGCCGCCGGCAAAACCGCCATCGCCGCCCCCGCAGTCCAAAACCATGATGATGAAGGCGCTGGCGACCAAACCGGCGCCAGTCACGGCCGACGACATGCCGTTGATCGCACTCAATCTTGCGCCGGTGAAGCTTTCGCCCGCCATGTCGGCCTATTTCAAGAAATGCCAGGATAAGCTCGGTTTCGTGCCCAATGTGCTGCTGGCCTATGCCTTCGACATGACCAAGCTGGAAACCTTTGCCGCGCTCTACAACGACCTGATGCTGGGCGAATCGGGACTCTCCAAACTCGAGCGCGAAATGATCGCGGTCGCGGTGTCGTCGCAGAACCGCTGCTACTACTGCCTCACGGCGCACGGCGCCAGCGTGCGGCAATATTCCGGCAATCCGCTGCTTGGCGAACATCTGGTCATGAACTACCGCGTGGCGCGGCTCTCCAAACGCCAACGCGCCATGCTCGACTTCGCCGTCAAGCTCACCGCTTCGCCTTGGAGCGTCGAGGACAATGATCGCGAGCGCTTGCGCCGCGCCGGCTTTACCGACCGCGACATTTGGGACATTTCCGCCGTCGCCGGTTTCTTCAACATGTCGAACCGCGTCGCATCCGCCACCGACATGCGGCCGAACCCGGTCTATCACAGGCAGGCGCGTTAAGATCTATCAACGCCGTCATGGCCGGGCTTGTCCCGGCCATCCACGTCTTTAATTTGCTGGTTCGAAGTAAGGCGTGGATGCCCGGCACAAGGCCGGGCATGACGAGTAAATGATGAACCGACTCATCCATATTTTTGCCCTCGCACTTCTTGTTAGCGCCGCGTCGGCTCAGATTGCTTCGGCCCAAGTCGCGCCGGTTTCGCAAACGCCAGCCATTCCGCCGGTGCGTGGCGTCGTCGCCCAAAACGGCATGGTGGTGGCGCAGGAGAGGCGCGCCGCGCGTATTGGTGTTGAGATTCTGGATCGTGGCGGCAACGCCGTCGATGCCGCCGTGGCGACAGGCTTCGCGCTCGCGGTCACCTATCCGCGCGCCGGCAATATCGGCGGCGGCGGTTTCATGGTGATCCATCTCGCCAAAGGCAATCGCGACAAGGGCGGTCAAGATTTGGCCATCGATTATCGCGAGACCGCGCCGGCTTCCGCCAACGCCGCCATGTTCCTTGACGCCAAGGGCGATCCCGATCCGGCCAAGTCGCGCGATTCTGGACTTGCGGTCGGCGTGCCTGGCACCGTCGCCGGCCTTGCTATGGCGCGGGAAAAATACGGCTCCGGCAAGCTCTCGCTCACCGATTTGATCGCGCCCGCGATCGAGCTCGCGCGCGAGGGGTTTCGGGTCGAGGACGATCTCGCCGATTCGCTGCCGCACGCGCGCGAACGTTTGGCGCGCTGGCCTTCGACGTCGGCTATTCTTCTCAAGAATGGCGGCGAGCCGCTCGAGGCCGGCGACCGGCTGATCCAGTTCGATCTCGCCGATACGCTTCAGTTAATCGCGCATGACGGCCCGGGCGCATTTTACCAGGGCGGCATCGCCGACAGAATCGCCGACGCCGTGCAAAAGGCCGGCGGCAGCATGACCAAGGACGACCTCGCCCATTACCAGGCGATCGAACGGCCGGTCGTGCGCGGTACCTATCGCGGCTTCGATATCGTCTCAATGCCGCCGCCCTCCTCCGGCGGCGTGCACTTGATCGAGATGCTCAATATTCTGGAAGGCTACGATCTCGCCAAGCTGCCGCGCGAGCAAGCGCTGCATTATGAGATCGAGGCAATGAAGCGCGCTTATGCCGACCGCGCCACATTCATGGGCGATCCCGACGCGGTGAAAATGCCGGTCGCCGGATTGATCTCGAAGAAATACGCAGCCGCCTTGCGCGCCAACATCACCGCCAAGGCAGCGCCAACAGCCGAAATCAAGCCCGGTAATCCGGCCGATTTCGAGGGCCACAACACCACGCATTTCTCCGTCATCGACCGCGACGGCAATGCGGTGTCGAATACCTACACGCTGAATTTTTCTTACGGCCTCGGCCTGATCGCCGACGGCACCGGCGTGCTGCTCAACAATGAGCTCGACGATTTCACCGCCAAGCCTGGCGCCGCCAATGCCTATGGGCTGGTCGGTTTCAACGCCAACCTACCGGGGCCGAACAAACGTCCGCTGTCGTCGATGACGCCGACCATCGTGCTCAAAAACGGCAAGCCGTTTCTCGTCACCGGCTCACCCGGCGGCAGCCGCATCATCACCACAGTGCTGCAAGTGATCACGAATGTCATCGACTTCCACATGCCAATCGCTGAGGCGGTGAGCGCGCCGCGCCTGCATCATCAATGGCAGCCGGATGAAGTTCTGGTTGAGCCGGGCTTTTCGCCCGCCGTGCTCGCCGCGCTTGCCGCACGCGGCCATAAGATCACGCCGACGCGGCCGTTCACTTCGGCGAATTCAATTGAAGTAATGCCAAATACCGAATTCGCGCCGCGGAGTTATGTCGGCGCCGCCGACCCGCGCACCCGCGGCGCCCTGGCAGCGGGGTATTAATCCTCGAGCCGGCTTCGTCTTTGCACCATCAGGGACTTGCGCCCGTCAAACTTTAGGTTGGCCGAGCGACCGTCGCGATCCACGTAGAACAGAAATGCTTGTACGAGTTTGCTTCCCTCGAATGGTTCGCGCCAATGGAAGCAGTCGACGCCTCGATAAAGCAGCCCATCGCCGGGTTTGAGCACCGCACGATGAGGCCCCCGCCGTTCCCTCGACGTAGAGCGGCCATGAATCGTCCGGTGTCTGACCGATATTCACGCTGACGCTGATTTCGCACGCCAAGCGGTCGCGGTGGCGCTTTAAGAGATCGCCGTGCTTATACATTCTGAATTCGGAGAACGTCGGAAGCAATCGAAGATTGCTGTACTTCTCAATAAGCGGCCGCACATGTTCGAGAAGCCCGTCGAAAGCGGGATCGCCATAGCTTACCGGCGAATTCGGCACAGCCGGGCTGCTCGGAGTCATCAACTGGCTTGCAAATTTCGTGTTTGCGTATGACCAGAAGAAATCCACCAGCGCGGGCTCCAGCAGCGCCGGAATCGCCACGTAGCCTAATCGATCGAACGTCTCGAAGGCGGAGGGCTCCGCTATTTCGCGCTCGCGAATTTCGCTGGGCAATCGCGCCTCCCAATAAAATGGCAAGGTTAGACTTTTGTTTCCACAGCCTCAAGTTGACATACGGTCTTGAGGGCCTGCCCAACGAGTTTGAATCGCAGGAGCGAGCCCGACCTTCGACAGAGCTAAGTATCTGGAAAAATACCGGCTTGCCGGCCGAAGCTGGCACCGGACTGCCCTCGTCAAGGCTTCGGCGGGCAACCTTCGCGATCAAGTCCGGATTGCCAACCGAAGCGCCGAAAGGCGCGAAGGTTGGAGCGGGCGAAGGGATTCGAACCCTCGACCCCGACCTTGGCAAGGTCGTGCTCTACCCCTGAGCTACACCCGCATCCGTTAGTTCCTTGGCCGACAAGCGATATCGGCCGCCAAGCCGTTCCTATAGCCAATAGAATGGGTGCATGGCAACCACGGCCATTGCGGGGCGTTAATGCTAGCCGGTATGGCGTTTCTTGTGGGTCGGGCGCGCCTTGGAGGCGCGATCTCGCCCTCAGAGCGCGGGTTCTGGTTGCAAGTTCCCCGGCTGCCGGCGATTACATTGGGCCGGCAATCTTCGCCCGAAGTGCTATTAACACCCGCCAGGCCGAAATAGTTCAATCGTTCGTATGACCACCACCCCGGATCAACTGTTCGCCGCGCTCGATGCGCTTGGCATCGCGCATAAAACAGTGAAACACCCGCCCGTCTTCACCGTCGAGCAGGCCAGCCGCCTGCGCGGCCAGGTTTCCGGCGGCCACACCAAGAATCTGTTTCTGCGCGACAAGAAAAACGCGCTCTATCTCATCGTCGCGCTGGAAGACGCGGCTATCGACCTCAAAAGTCTGCACCGCAAGCTCGGCGCCAATGGGCGCTTTTCGTTCGGCTCGGCCGATTTGCTGTTTGAGGTTTGGGGCGTCATCCCCGGCGCGGTGACGCCGTTTGGCGCCATCAACGACACGCAGGCCCGCGTAACCGTCGTCCTCGACGCCCCGATGATGAAATATGAGACGCTCAATTATCATCCGCTGGTCAACACCATGACCACCTCGATAGCGCGCGACGATCTGGTGAAATTCCTCGAATCCACCGGCCATATGCCCCGGATTGAGCTTTTGTCTGGAACCACCCCAGACGCCGCCTGAACCGATTGCAATCACGCGCCGGATGACCCATTTAATTGGGGAATGGAACCCGGCGCTAAGCCGGGCCAAAGGAACACGGAACAATGTTGCAGGGTGACGGGGTAATAGCGGCGGTGCCGGATAACGCGGTCAAGGACACGACCACGCAGGGCTTCGTCAAGGACGTGATCGAGGAATCCAAGCGCCAGCTGGTGCTGGTGGATTTCTGGGCGCCTTGGTGCGGGCCCTGCAAGCAGCTTACGCCGATCCTGGAAAAGGCGGTGAAGGCGGCGAACGGCAAGGTCAGGCTGGTCAAGATGGACATCGACAAATATCCGGACATTCCCGGACAGATGGGCATCCAGTCGATCCCGGCGGTGATTGCATTCGCCAACGGCCAGCCGGTCGACGGTTTCATGGGCGCACTGCCCGAGAGCCAGGTGACGGCCTTTCTGGATCGGTTGACCAAAGGCAAGCCGGGCGTCGATGAACCGGATTTGCAAAAACTCGCCGATGAAGCGCTCGCGGCCGGCGACGCGGCCGAGGCCGCCAATCTCTACGGACAACTGGTCGCGCAGGACAGCGGCAATGTCGCGGCGCTCGCCGGTCTGGCGCGCTGTTACGTTTCGACCGGCGCGCTCGAACAGGCCACGCAGACGCTCGATCTGGTGCCGGAAGCCAAACGCAGCGAGGCGCCAGTCGCGGCCGCGCGCGCGGCGCTCGATGTCGCCCTGCAAGCCAAGAAGGTCGGCCCGCTCGACGAATTGGAGCGCAAGGTCGCCGCCGATCCGCTCGATCATCAGGCGCGCTTCGATCTCGCCACCGGCTTGAGCGCCGCCGGCAAACGCAGCGAGGCGGCCGAGCATCTGCTCGCCATCGTCAAGCGCGACCGAAAATGGAATGACGACGCCGCGCGCAAACAGCTCGTGCAGTTCTTCGAGGCCTGGGGCCCGACCGACGAAGCCACCTTGGACGGCCGCAAGCGACTGTCGTCGATTTTGTTTTCGTGAACCATTTTCCGTTCGTCGCCGCGAAAGCGGGGACCCAGTCTTAAGCAAGAATCTGGATTCCCGCTTTCGCGGGAATGAACGGAGGAGAGATCGGCAACCGACGATTACAGGAGAGCCGATAAATGCCGATGAACGCCGAATATCGCGGACCGATCGACCTGCCGGGCGTGATCCCGGTATTTCCGCTGGCGGGCGCGCTGCTTCTGCCGCGCGGGCAGATGCCGCTCAATATTTTCGAACCGCGTTATCTCGCCTTGGTCGACGACGCTTTGCGCGACGGCCACCGCATGATCGGTATGATCCAGCCCGACCCGGCACATAGTGGGCCCGCCAACAAGCCGCCGCTTTACAAAATCGGCTGCGTCGGACGCATCACGCAACTGGCCGAAAGCGGCGACGGCCGCTATCTGCTCGAACTCACCGGCGTGTCGCGTTTTGTCGTCGAGCAGGAATTGACCGCCAACACCGCCTACCGGCAATGCCGCGTCACCTATGCGCCATTCGCCGAAGATTTCATCGCCCGCAAGGGCGAGGAGGCGGTCGATCGCAAAGCGCTCTTGCACGCACTCAAGGATTTCATGAAGGCCAACGACTTGAAGGCCGACTGGGGGGACATCGACAAGGCGCCCAACGAAGCCTTGGTCAATGCGTTGTCGATGATGTCGCCCTACGGGCCGCCGGAAAAGCAGGCGCTGCTGGAGGCGCCCGATCTTAAAACCCGCGCCGAATTGCTGGTGGCGATCACCGAAATCGAACTCGCCAAGAAAAACATCGAGGGTGAGCCGCAGTTGCAGTAGTCTTTCGTGCTATAACCCGCGCGAAATCCGGGAGAGATTTTCATGCCCACCACCCCCTCCACCGAACGGCCCGCCGGCAGCGTCGATCCCAAGCTGCTGGAGATCCTGGTCTGCCCGCTGACCAAGGGTCCGCTGGAATACGACGCCGCCAAGCAGGAACTGATCTCGCGCAAGGCCAAGCTCGCTTTTCCGATCCGCGACGGCATTCCGATCATGCTGCCGGAAGAAGCGCGGCGCCTCGACTAATCGCCGGCAATTCAATCATCAAAAAACGCAACGCAGGAAACGACTCATGATCAAAATGTGGGGCCGCAACACTTCGTCCAACGTGCAAAAAGCCATGTGGGCGGTCGGCGAACTGGGGCTTGAAGTCAATCGCATCGATGTCGGCGGCGCCTTCGGCCAAACCAAGGAGCCGGCCTATCTGGCGATGAACCCGAACGCGCTGGTGCCGACGCTGGAAGAAGAAGACGGCTTCACGCTGTGGGAATCGAATTCGATCGTGCGCTATCTCGCCCGCAAGCACGACAAGACCGGCGTGCTTGAGCCAACCGACGCCAAGCAACGCGGCCTCGCCAGCCAGTGGATGGATTGGCAATTGGCGGTGGTGGGACCGGCGATCACGCCCGCCTTCTGGGGTCTGATCCGCACGCCGGCCGAAAAGCGCGACATGGCTGCGATCAAAGCGTCGCAGGAAAAAACCACCGAATGCATGGTGATCCTCGACAAGCAATTGGCCAAGACCGCCTTCCTCGCCGGCCCGGCTTTTTCTTACGGCGACATACCGGTTGGCGTGATGGCTTATCGTTACCGCCATTTGGTGCCCGGCCGCCCGGCGACGCCCAATCTCGACCGCTGGTATGACGTCCTTGCCAAGCGCAAGGCATTCCAGGATCACGTCGGCAGTATTCCGCTGACGTAAAATTTCTTAAAGCGCTTCGCCCTTTAGCAGCTTCGGCACGTCGCCGGTAAAGCCCGCCGCCTCGCGGATGAAGACCTTCTTCAACGCCGGCATGCGCTCGACCAATCCAAGTCCGACATCGCGCGCCAGCCGCAGCACGTCGGACGAATTGGAGAACAGCCGGTTCAAACCGTCGGTGGCGACGCCCATGGTCATGGTGTCGAAACGCCGCCAGCGCTGATAGCGCTGCAATACATCGGGCGCGCCGATATCGAGCCCGAGCCGCGCGGCATCGGCAATCGCCTCGGCCAGCGCCGCCACGTCGCGCAAGCCCATGTTCAAGCCCTGCCCGGCGATGGGGTGAATAATATGCGCGGCGTCGCCGACCAAAGCCAGCCGCTCGCCGATGAATTCGCGCGCGGTGTGCAGCCCAAGCGGAAAGGCACGCGGCGTGGTCGCCACTGCAAGATCGCCGAGATGCAAGCCGAAGCGCTTTTCCAGCTCGTCATGGAATTCCGTATCCGGCAGCGCGAGGATGCGCTCTGCTTCTTTTGCGGTTTCGGTCCATACGATGGAAACGCGTTTTCCCGTGAGTGGCAAGATCGCAAACGGCCCGGCCGGCATGAAGTGTTCCTCGGCGCGGCCATTGTGCTCGCGCTCATGCGCGACCGTGCAGACGATGGCCGACTGATCGTAATTCCAGCCAAGCGTCGCAATCCCGGCGGTCTCGCGTATTTGCGAGCGCGCGCCGTCCGCGCCAACCAAAAGCGGCGTTGAAATTTTTTCGCCGTCCGCCAGCGCGACCTCAATCGAATTCGCCTTGTGCTCAAACCCGCTGACCGAACCGGCGCGCAAATCGACGCCGAGTTGCTTTGCCTTTGTCACCAGCGCATCGACCAGATGCCGGTTCTCGATCATATGCGCGAAGGGCTCACCCTCCTCCACTTCACCACCAAACGTCAGAAACGTCGGCCGCACCGCGTCGTCGAGTTTGCTGTCGGTCACCACCATGTCGAGGATCGGCTGCGCTTCGGCCGCCACGCCGTTCCAGACCTCGATTGCCTCGAACAGCCGGCGCGCCGCGGCCGCGATCGCCGAAGCGCGCGGGTCCTTCGATTGCGCCGCCCCCAGCGCCGGATCGACCACGGTTACGGCAAAACTATCGCCCAGGCCTTGGCGCAGCGCGATGGCGAGCGCCAGCCCGGCAAAGCCGGCGCCGCCGACCACCAGGTCGGTTCTAGGGTGTAGCTTGGGCACTTTCGCCATCGGGCTTCCTTGTTAAATTCACTCAAGCATAGCAGATTGAACGGGTCATTTAACCGCCGCCGGTATTTGCCCCATGTCCACTGCCGTTCAAGACCTTCTCACTATCCTCGATCTCGAACCGCTCGACATAAATCTGTTTCGCGGCCGCTCGCCGCAAGTGGGCTGGCAGCGCGTATTCGGCGGCCAGGTGGTCGGCCAGGCGCTGGTCGCCGCGGTGCGCACGGTCGATCCCGGCCGCCCGCCGCATTCCATGCATGCCTATTTCCTGCTGCCGGGCGATCCCAAAGTGCCGATCATTTACGATGTCGATCGCATGCGCGATGGCAAAAGCTTTACGACCCGCCGGGTCACCGCGCGCCAGCACGGCCATCCGATCTTCTCCATGCTGGTGTCGTTCCACACCGACGAGCCAGACCAGCTTGATCATCAAGCCAAGATGCCGGACGTGCCCGATCCGGAATCGCTGCCCAGCGAATCCGAAATGCGGGCAAAGGTTCTTCCGTCGATGCCCGATCCGGTGCGGCGTTATTATGAGCGCGAGCGGCCGATCGAATTGCGTCCGGTTGAATTCGAACGCTATCTCGGCAAGAAATATCCGGACGGCAAATTCAATGTCTGGGTCAAGACCACCGGCGCGCTGCCCGACGATCCGGCGATCCATCAATGCGTGCTGGCCTACACGTCGGACATGGGCCTGCTCGACACCGCGCTGGTGCCGCATGGCCGAACGCTGTTCGAAAAGGAATTCATGGCGGCCAGTCTCGATCATGCGCTCTGGCTGCATCGCCCGTTCCGCGCCGATGAATGGCTGCTGTTTGCGGAGGATTCGCCCAATTTGCACGGCTCGCGCGGCTTTGCCCGCGGCCTGATATTCAAGCGCGATGGCACGCTGGTCGCCTCGGTGGCGCAGGAAGGCCTCGTGCGCCTGAAGCGCACAACCTGATTCCGGCATGAAACTATTCGCGGCATTGGCCTTCTGGTTATCG
>Ga0302320_10024339_pt1 | contig 11824 bp, 11 predicted proteins | sample Bog_T0_3_FD_202130 | JGI IMG/M metagenome (GOLD analysis project Ga0302320, IMG submission 202130) | Peat permafrost microbial communities from Stordalen Mire near Abisko, Sweden - Bog_T0_3 | ecosystem: Environmental > Terrestrial > Soil > Wetlands > Peat | place: Sweden: Abisko, Stordalen Mire... | reverse complement strand
CTGGTATCGAATTTCGAGGGCGAAGCACGGCGCCTCTGTGAGTTCCTGGGCATCGACTGGACCGAGGCCATGAAGGACTTCGCGACGACGGCGTCAACGCGGTTGATCGCGACGCCCAGCGGCTCACAGGTGGCCCGCGGCCTCTACACCGAAGGCGCCGGCCAATGGCGCAACTACGCCTTCGCGCTTGAGCCGGTGATGCCGATCCTCCAGCCGTGGATAGAGAAGTTCGGCTATGATCCAGCTTAAGGGTCCGGTCGGACGATGAGCGACGCGACTGATCGCGAAGGACGGGCCCAGGCTTTCGAGCAAATCCGCCAGAGTCTGCAGGCCGGCGACAACGAGCGGGCCAGGCAGCTGGCGATCGAGACGCTCGGCAAGGGCATCGAGCATCCGGTCCTGCTCAACCTGCGCGCCCTCGACCACGAGGAGAACGGCCGACTCGAGAAGGCCTTCGCCGACCTCCAGCGCGCCCACTTCCTGGCGCCCCGGGATTACTCGATCCTGAACGCCTGCGGCCTTTGCCTGGCGCGGATGAACCGTCCGGAAGAGGCGCTCGCCTGCTACAACCAGGCCATCGAGCTGCAGCCCGCGTTCGGGCCGGCGTGGTTCAATTCCGGGTGGGCCCAGGAACAGCTGGGCGAGGTTGGCAAGGCCGCCAGCGCTTACGCCAAGGCGGCCGAGCTCAATCCGGAAAACGTTCAGGCCTGGGCCAACATGGCCTGGCTCGCGTCGCGGCGCGGCGACGCGGTGTCAGCCAAGCAGTACGCCGAACGCGCGTTCGTCCTGCAGCCCGACCATCCTACCGCGGTTCTGGCTCTGGCCGCCGCTGAAGTCGACCAGCCGGAGGTCGCGGAACGCAGGCTGCGCGGCCTCATCGCCGATTCCCGTCTTGGCGCCTACGACCGCGGCGTGGCCTTGAGCCAACTCGGCGACGTGCTGGACGCCCTGGATCGGACGGCCGAGGCCTTCGAGGCGTATCGAGAAGGCAACGCCGTGTTCGGCGCCGACGCCGCGAGCCGCTTCGAGGCGCCCGGGCAGGCGACGGTCGCCGACAGCCTGGCCTGGCTGAACCGCTGGGCGCAGGCGCGTGACCGACGTCGCTGGACCGGGGAACCTCGCGCCGCCGCCGGAAGCCAGGCGGGAGAACGGGCGCACATCTTTCTGCTCGGGTTCCCACGGTCCGGGACCACCCTGATGGAAAGCGCGCTCGCCGGCCACCCGGACGTGACCTCCCTGGAGGAACGCAATACGTTGAACGCATCCGTGCGCGCGTTCATGGGCGACGCGCAGAGCCTGTCGCGGCTGGCGTCGATCAGCGACAGCGATCTGAGACCGTTCCGCGAGGACTATTGGACCTGCGTAAAAGATTGGGGCGGCGCGCCGGCAGGCAAGATCTTCATCGACAAGAATCCGTTCAACACCCACCGGCTTCCGCTGATCTACAAGCTGTTCCCGGACGCCCGGATCATCTTCGCGGTTCGAGACCCGCGGGACGTCGTGCTGAGCTGCTTCCGACGCCGATTCAATCTGAACCCCTCGACCTATGAGCTGCTCGACCTGAAGCGCGCGGCGGCGCTCTACGACCGAACGATGCGATTCGCGGCCCTGTTGCGGGACAACCAGGCATTGGCCGAGCACACCTTGGTCTATGAACGCCTGGTCGAGGACTTCCCGGGCCAGATGCAGGCCGCCTGCGCGTTCATCGGCGCGGACTGGCGGCCGGAGCTGCTGGATTTCGCCGGCCGCGCTCGGCGCGGAGAAGTGGCCAGCGCCAGCTCGGCGCAGATTTCGCGCGGGCTCTACGCCGACGGCGCCGGCCAGTGGCGGCGATACCGGGCCGAAATGGCGCCCGTGCTGCCGATCCTTGCCCCGTGGGTCGAGCGGTTCGGCTATCCGCCAGAATGAACGCATCGGGCGCGCGGTTGACAGACTGGCGGCGGCCGATGAGAGTCCGGCCGCTGCGGGCCATGAAAAAATTCATCGGAACAAGGGTTTATGTCGCCGTCTGAGACCCTATCCGCCCCGGACGACGCCGCGGCGATAGGCGCGCTGGGCGCCCGTATGCTGATCGGCCAGGACGCGCCCCTGGCCCCGGACGAAGGCGTCGCGTTGCTTTCCAGCGCCGCCGACCGGGGCGATCCCGCGGCCCTGTCGCTGATGGCGACCCTGGCGGGCGCCGGTTTCCTGATGCCCAGAAACTGGAGCGCCAGTCTCGACTATCTTCGGCGGGCGGCCGTGCTCGGCTCGGCGAGCGCCCGCTCGCAGCTGCGCATCCTGGCGGGCGCCGACGCCGCGCCGCAAGACGAGACCCCTGAGACCTGGGCGCGCCTGGCGGCCGAGGTCGACGTCGCGGCCTGGACGACGCCGCCGCCGCGCAAAAACCTGTGGGAGGCGCCGCGCGTGCGCATGGTCGAGGGCTTCGCCCCGACGGCGGTCTGCGACTGGCTGGTGGGCCGGGCTCAAGGCCGAATGCGCCCGGCGATGATGTACGACGGCGCCACCAAGACCGAGGCGGTCGACCCGCACCGGACCTGCAGCGACTATCAGTTCGACGTGCTGAACACCGACGTGGTGCTGCTGCTGGTGCGCGAGCGGATCGCGGCCCTGACCAAGCTGCCGACGGTGGCGATGGAGCCGCCGCGGATCTTCCACTACGCCCTCGGCGAGCAGATCAAGCCGCACTACGACCGCTGCAACGACGCGGTGACCGGTTACGGCAGGGAGGGGGCCTATCTGGGCGACCGGATCGTCACTTTTCTTCTCTATCTCAACGACGGCTTCGTGGGCGGCGATCTCGACTTCCCGAAAGCCGGATTCCGCTGCAAGGGCGCCAAGGGCGACGCGGTCTACTTCGCCCACGTCGATGGCGCCGGCAAACCCGATCCACTCAGCCTGCACGCCGGTCTGGTGATCACCGCCGGCGAGAAATGGGTGCTGTCGCAATGGATTCACGATCGCCCCTTCGGGGTGATAGAGCGGCCGCGGACCTGATGGGGACCGATGGGAGGCTGAGGGCGTGAGCGGCGACGAGACCATGAGCGTTGCGGCCCTCTCAGCGGCGGCGGACCGCGCCGTGGCGGGCGGCGCCGTGGCCGAAGCGCGGCTATTGCTGGAGCAGGCGGCGCGCCTGTCGCCGGGCGACCTCTCGCTGTTCATGAACTTGGCGGCCTGCTGCCGCGCCCTCGGCGATCTGCCGGCGGCGTTGGGCGCCGTCGACGCGGCCCTCGCCATCGACCCGCGAAGGTTTGTCGCGCTGCTGATGAAGGCCTCGCTGCTGGAGAAAATGGGCGCTCCGCATGATGCCGGGGCTGCCTATGGCATCGCCCTGACCCAGGTCCCGCCGGTGGATCAGTTGCCGCCGCAGCTGCGAGCGCCGACCCAGCGCGCCCGGGAGATTCTCGCCCACTACGAAGCCGCCCTCGGTCGGGCGCTGAAGGACGGTCTGGGCGACCTGAGCGTCGGCAGCGCGCCGGCCGCCCGTCGCCTCGACGCCTTCATCGACTATCTGGCCGGCAAGCGGCGCGTCTACCACCAGGAGCCGGTCCAGTTCCACTATCCCGGCTTGCCGGAGCTCGAGTTCCACGACCGAGAGGATTTCCCCTGGATCGAGGCTTTCGAAGCCAAGACGCCGGCGATCCAGGCCGAACTGGCCGCCGTGCTGCGCGAGGATGCGGCGGGGCTGGAGCCCTATGTGAACTATCCGCCGAACGTGCCGGTGGATCAGTGGGCCGAACTCAACCGCTCGCCACGCTGGAGCGGCTATCACCTGCTGCTCGGCGGCGAGCGGGTGGAGGAGCACTGCCGGCGCTGCCCCAAAACCATGGACGCCATCGCCATGCTGCCGCAGCCGCACGTGGCCAGCCGCTCGCCGGCGGCGATGTTCTCGGTGCTGCAGCCCCGGACGCGCATCCCGCCGCATCATGGCATCGCCAACACGCGGCTGGTCCTGCACCTGCCGCTGATCCTGCCGGAGGGCTGCGGCTTCAGGGTCGGCAACCAGACGCGCCAGTGGAAGGTCGGGGAAGCCTGGGTGTTCGACGACACCATCGAGCACGAGGCCTGGAACGACAGCGACCAGCCGCGGACCATTCTGATCTGCGACCTGTGGAACCCGCGCCTCGACGACGAAGAGCGAACGATGATTGCCCGGGTGATGGCCGCCATGGACGAATTCTCCGGCGCGAAGCCCGGTGGCGATGGGCTCTAGCGCGGCAGCCCCAACAGCGGACGAGCGGACCGCGCTGGCGGAAGCCCGGCGGCGCCTTGCCATGGGGCAGGCCATTCCGGCGGTCGATAGCCTGAGGCGATTGCTGGCCGCCAATCCGGACCTGGCCGAGGCGTGGCGGCTGCAGGCCATCGCCCTGCGCGGCCTGCGCCGGCTCGATGAAGCGGAGGCCGCGCTGCGCGAGGCCCTGCGGTTGGAGCCGTCGCATGTGTCGGCGACTGTGGCGCTCAGCGAGGTGTTGGTCGCGACCGACCGCGCCGCCGAAGCGCGCGAGGTTCTGGCCCCATTCGTCGCCCGGGACGATGCCGACATCCTGGTGCTGACCGCCGAGGCGGCGGCGCTGAAGGCGCTGGGTCGCCTGGAAGACGCTGCGACAACCTATGAACGCGCGCGCCAGTCCGCGCCCGACAGCGCGGTCGCCGAGCACAATCTCGCCGGCGTGCTCGGCGAGATGCAACGTTTCGCCGAAAGCGAGGCGGCGGTCACGCGAGCCTTCGCCAAGGGACTGGACGCGGCGGAAACCTGGTTGGTTCACGGCAGGGCGCTTCAGGGCCTTGGCGACCTTGATGGCGCCGCCGACGCCTATGACGAGGCGATCCGGCGCCGGCCGACGTTCCCGGACGCCCTGAGCGACCTCGCGCAGCTGATCTGGATGCGCACGCAAGACATCGCCCAGGCCACGACGCCCCTGGACCGGGCGATGGCCCAATTTCCTCACGTTCCGGATCTGCGCGCCAGGAAGGCGAAGCTGCTCGAATACGCCGGTGACATCGCCAGCGCCTACGCCGCGCTCGACGTGGATGCCGACGCCAGTCTGGGCGACCCGGTGATCCAGACGATGGCTGCGCACCTGGCCAGCACCTTCGACCCGCCGGTCGCCCTGGCCCACGCCGAGCGGGCCTTCGCACTGGCGCCCGGCCAGCGCGCCGTCGTCGCCGGCCTGGCCGAGGCGCAATTGGCCGCCGGCGACGCGCACGCGGCGGCGCGGACCGCTCAGTCGATGCGCGAGCGATGGCCCCTGGACCAGCACGGCATCGGCCTGCTGGCGGTGGCCTGGCGGCTGATCGGCGACCTTCGGTACCGCGAGCTCTACGACTATGAGCGCATGGTGCGCGCCTACCGGATCGATCCGCCTGACGGCTGGACCAGTCTGGAGACCTACCTCACCGATCTGACGGCGGCGCTCACACGTCTGCACAGCTATCGCACGCACCCGGTCGGTCAGTCCCTGAGGCACGGCTCCCAGACGCAGCAGAACCTGGCGCGCTCGGACGATCCAGCTATCCGGGCCTTCTTCCAGGCGATCGACGGCCCGATCCGCCGGCACATCGCCTGGCTGGGCGCCGGCGAGGACCCGCTGCGCCTCCGCGCCACCGGCGAGTACGCCTTCAACGGTATGTGGTCGGTCCGGCTCCGGCCGGGCGGCTTTCACATCAGCCACCTACACCAGATGGGCTGGCTGTCGTCGGCCTTCTACGTCGCTCTGCCCGCCGCCATCGAGCGCGGGCGCGAGGGCTGGATCGAGTTTGGCCGGCCCGGCGTGCCCACCGAGCCCGCGCTCGACGCCGAGCACGCCATCAAGCCGGAGCCGGGACTATTGGTGCTGTTTCCCTCCTACATGTGGCACGGAACCGTGCCGTTCTCAGGGGAAGACCCGCGGCTGACGATCGCCTTCGACCTCACGCCGGCCTGAAACCTTAGCCACCGGGGCCGCGAAGGCGTATGCTGCACGTCAGGGAGTCAAAGGACGCCGGAGACGTCAGGCCATGCCCGACGCGAACCTCGGCCGGAGGGCATTTGCCGCAGCGTTGATGGCGGCGGGCGCGGCTGCGCCCGGATTGGCCTCTGCCGCCATCCTGGACATGGTCAGGGAGATGTCGCGGATTCCGGCGACCGACCATGACTACGCCCCGCCCGGCGACCTGAAGACCATCGCCGACATCTACAAGCGGATGACCGCCTCGGTCGGCGTCAACGGTGCGGGTCCGTTCCAGTTCGTGGTCGATACCGGCGCCAACCAATCAGTGATCGCGACCGAAGTCGCCTCCCAGCTTGGCCTGCCGACCGGCGACACGCAGCCACTGAACGGGGTCGCCGGCGCGCAGATGACCGCGACCACCCGGGCGAACCTGCAGATCGGCGCACGCCGCCCGACATCCACGCTGCTGTCGATCCTGCCGACGTCGGCCATCGGCGGGCAAGGTATCCTGGGGCTGGACCAGCTGGACGGCGGTCGGCTGACCCTGGATTTCCGTCGCCAGACATTGAGCATCGACGCTGGCGACGACCTTCCAGGCTCCGGCGACGAGTTCTCGCTGCAGGCGCACCGCCGGGACGGCCAACTGACCCTGGTCGACACCGAACTCGCCGGCATCCACGTCACCGCCTTCCTGGACTCCGGCGCGCAGGACACCATCGGCAACATGGCCCTCAGGGACCTGGCGATCACCCGCTATCCGACGTCGCGCTGGAGCCAGGCGCCTATCGTGAGCGTCACCGGCCAGACGATGATCGCCGAGATGGCCGATCTACCGTCACTACGCATCGGCTCCCTGCACCTGCCCAACTGGCCGATGGCCTTCGCGGACCTGCACACCTTCCAGATGTGGAATCTGGTCGACCGGCCGGCGATCCTGATCGGGGTGGACATCCTCAGCCGCTTCGAAACCGTGTGCCTCGACTTCGCACGCAACGAGGTGCGCCTGCGACTGCCGCAGCGTTCTTAGGGCGCCTCAGTGCGACCAGTCGCGGCGCGGCGTCAGTTGCCCTTTAGCGGCGACATGGTCTGACCGCGGTTTTGCATGTCGCCTACCGCGTCGCGGCCGTCGTTGGACATCTGAGCCCAATCCCGGCGCGTGTGACACTCGCGGGGCCCCGGGATTCGCGAGCCGACGATCTCACTGTGCTTGCAGATCATCTCATCCGGATCGTTGGCGGGTTTCGTCGCCGAGGCGGTCGTGGACGCCCCGGTCGTCGTCGACGCGCCGGTCGTGCTGTCGGCGGTTGCGGCCGATGCGAAGGTCATGGCGGCGAATATCGCCGCAAACGGAAGCAATTGGCGCAAAATGGTCTCCTTTGCCTGCGACACTGGACACGAATGGCGCACACAGCAAGGGTTTGACGTCGCGCCGAACTAAAATTCTCCAGACGGTGTTGGAGTGCACTGTCTCTGAGTTCGGTCGGTGCTCACAGGACTTGCACGCCGAGCGCGCACAGCGCGGGCGCCAGCGCCGTGCTGCTCGAGAGAGATCTCGTCCATGCTCGCGTCAGACGCTCTTCCAGTGTAGTGGATCGCGTGGGAAGCCTCGCGATCTGATCTTCCGCTTGGGACGTTCGTCGCCGGCCTCGCGCCGACGGATCCGAGCGGCTTTGGCGATAGCTTTCCGATCCGCCCGCGTCTTCTGCTTAGCACAAGGCACGCACAGCAGCAGGCGGTTGCTCAGATCGTTTGATCCGCCAAGCTCAAGCGGGATAACGTGCTCGTCGATCATCGGTTCGTAGATCACCTTGCCCTCGACGATCGCCCAGATCGGGCTCTGCCCGCAGGGACCGGCGCAGCGGTGCTGCTGGCGTTGAAGGAGGAAGGCCCTCTGGGCGGCCGTCAGCCGTCTACGCTCGGTCGCCTCTACCGGTTGCCTCTCTTGCGGTGCGATCATGCTCATGCGGCGCTCCGCTGACCGGCAACCTCATCCAGGCAAGCGACGTCCTGCAGCTTGGCGAGCGTGGCGTCGATCTCAACGAGGAAGCCTATGACCTCGCCCTCGAGCGCTTCGATCAGCGCGTCGTCGCGATGAACACGTCTGACATAGAGACGTAAGTGAAGCGGCAGCCGGGGGTCATAGGAGACGAAGTCGCACCACTGGCGGCCCGTCACCGCCATCTGCCATTGCATCTGTGCCAGGTACTTGCCTGGAACCGAGCGCCCCAGCACGGTCTCGATGTGGGTCGCGGTGATCGGGCATTTGATCTCGACGAGGCCGGCATCGCCGACGAAGCCGTCAGGGCTCGCTCCGGACATGACGATCCTGGGATGGTCGATGAAGCCTACCTTCACCACCTCAGCGTCGTGCTCGAACTCATATAGTCGTTGCGCCTCGGGCTCCTTCTCCGAGCCCCACTGCATGGCCGCGTTTACGAACGACTCGGCCGCCACACCGGTCAGGCGCTCGCAGAGGAGCTGGGCGGCATAGTTGGCCCGGGAGGTGGAGTAGCCGGACTTGGTCCTGGCGATGATGTCGGCGATGCGCGAAGCCGTCGCCTTGCCTAAGCGCGCCGCATGCCATTCTGCTGTGCCCTGTTCCATCAGGCGGTCCCTTCGGCGGCTGAGTGTTCCTCGAGCCGGTTCAGGCGCCCGCAGTAAACGCCGATGACCCGCTGGAAGGCGGGACCCGGTAGCTCGGCCAGCCGCTGCCGGTTCTGTCGCTTCCACGCCAGGAAGGTGGGCCGACCCTCGAGCGAGTTGATCTCAGAGATCAGGCTCAGCTCAGCGCCGCTCAGGCCGGCGACGGCGCCGTCGTCATCCTCCCCCCGGCTGGTGAGATTGAGCAGCATCCTGGTGACGTACCGCTGGCCGTAGCTCATCGTCGAGCCGACCGCCTGGACCGGGTTCTTGTCGCCGGAGGCATCCGCCGGAAGCTCGATCTCGGCCTCTTCCTTGTGGCCGGCCCGGTGGCGCAGGACGCCGGTCACCACCGGAACCCCGCCAGCCGAGCGGCCTGGCCTGAAGGTCAGCGAGAAGCCATGCCGCGCCAGCAACGGCCGGATGGCGTCGACGGTGTCTTCCCAGGTGGCGTACGTCGCCCGCAGCTTGCCATTGAGGTCGGTGATCTCACCGCGCTCTTCCAGCACCGGCAACTGCGGCTGCAGCTTGACCAGGGCCGCGTTGAACCGCGTCTCCGCCTCGCGCGCGACCATCCGCTCGTACACCCTCGAAAGCCGGTCCAGCCGATCCAGGTCAACACTCGGGTCGGCCGCGGCGCGTTCGATGACGCGCCAGAGTACAGAGGCGTCGGTTGGGACGGGCGGGGCCGGCGGCGGGTAAGCGAACTTCGGACGGGCGCCGCTCATCTGCTCCGCTCCGCGTATTCGTGGAGTTTATCTCCGTTTTCCATTGTCTCTGCCCTTCCATTCGCGTCGATAAAACTGAGGACGTCGCATTAATACTCGATTGTTCCGAGTAGTCGAGCGCCTTCACTCGACCATGAAGCTGATTTACGGCCCCACGCGGTCCTCCTTGCTGATTGTCGCGCGGAAGGCTGACACGTGGCCTTCGTTTGGGGGGCGGTCAGGCTGCCGTCCTCGACGCGGGGCTGGGGGTCGGGACGGTCACCGGCAGCATGCGGCCGCGGCCCTTGATCATGTTGGTGGTGATAGGTTGTTCCAGAGCGGAAGGGCTAAGCCCGTGGGCCTGCGGCAGCTTTATCTGCGCTAGATGGCGGCAGTGCGTGCCCGCAGGGCGACGACCCCGGTGACCGGTAAGGCGGAAGCAGGATCAGATCGCCGCCGGTCTCTCATCCGCCGCGGTGTTGCCGGTCCGGCGACGTTCAGCGGCGCTGGCGGGGCAGGGTTCCGCCGGGACGCTGCGCGTCACCGTCCTCCGACACGGCGGGCCGCAAGAGGCCGTCGCGCCCGTTGTCCGGTATGACCACCACGACCCCAACCTGACCGGGCATCCGATCGGGATCGCCTACGGCCCTGGAGCCAGTGGGCGGCGGGTAGGCGATCTTCAGAAAATCCAACATCGCCCGCCGGTCGCCGCGCAGTCCGGCCAGCAGCAGCCGGCGAATCAAGGCTTCCACCACCGTCATCTCAACCACAGTGTCGCCCTCGCGGACCTTGAGGCGCTTTAGTGCCTCTGTCAGGGCCAGCTCCTGGAGTTCAACGAGCGGGTCCAACGCCGACTTGCGCCGTCCTTGCGGCCGCCCGTTCGGATTGCCGGACTGGCCCTTGCGGAAACGGTGCTCGATCGGCGGGTGGCCGTAACCGACTTCATACGGGGGGTTGTCTCCGCCGCCGCCGCCGGCGCGGCGGGCGCGCTTGGGTTTGCTCATGCGCTGGATCCTTGCTCGGTCCGGGTGGCTTCAACCGTCTCGAACGGGCGGCCATCCTGGGCGAGCGTGGCGGCTTTGCCGGTTAGGCGTTCGTAGCGGCGGACGATCACGTCGCAGTAGTGCGGGTCGAATTCGATAAGGCGTGCCGCTCTCCCGCAGGTCTCCGCAGCGATCAGGGTGGTGCCGGAGCCCGCGAAGGGGTCGAGAACGATGTCGCCGCGGCGTGAGCAGTCGCGGATCGCGTCGGCGACGAGGGCCGTGGGCTTGACGGTGGGGTGCATGTTCAGCGCCTCCCCCCGGCCGGCGCCCAGGCTGGAGACGCCCGGATAGTCCCAGACGTTGGTCCGGTAGCGACCGCCCTCGCCCAAGCCGAAGCTGTTCACGTGGGGGGCGGTCCCTACCTTGAACACGAAAATGAGCTCGTGCTTGGAGCGATAGAAGCTGCCCATGCCGCCGTTGGTCTTGTTCCAGACGCAGATGTTCTTCAGCTCCGAGAAGGCCGTCCGACCGGCCGCGAGCAGCTCGCCGAGGTGGCGCCAGTCCATGCAGACGAAGCCGATCGCGCCGTCGCGGCAGCACCCCGCCGCCAGCGCCAGAGTCTGGCCCAGAAACTCGGTAAAGGAGGCCTGGCTCATCTCGCCGGCGCCCATGGCGAATTCGCGGTGGCGGATCCGGCCCGAACCGCAAACGTGCCCGTCGATGGGCACGTTGTAGGGCGGGTCGGTGAAGAGGAGGTCCGCTCGGCCGCCCTCCAGCACGGCGGCGTAGTCCGCCCCAGCGCGGGCATCGCCGCACAGGAGCCGGTGGCGGCCCAGGATCCAGAGGTCGCCGGTCTGAGTGACCGCCACCGGGGCCATCCGCGGGATCTGGTCCTCCGGACCCTCAGCGGCGCGGGGGTCGGCGCTAAGGGCGGCGTCCAGGACCAGATCGATCTCAGCCAGCGAGAAACCGGTCAGCTCGATCTCGAAGTCGAGGTCGATCAGGCCCTGCAGCTCTATGGCCAGCATCTCCTGGTCCCAGCCGGCGTTGAGGGCGAGCTTGTTGTCGGCGATCACATAGGCCCGCCGCTCGGTCTCATCGAGGTGGGAGAGCCGGATGGTGGGCACGCTCTTCATACCCAGGAGCTTGGCCGCCTCGACCCGGCCGTGGCCGGCGATGATCTCGCCGCCGTCGCTGATCAGCACCGGGTTGGTGAAGCCGAACCGCTCGATGCTGGCGGCGATCTGCTTGATCTGCGCGGCGGAATGTCGCCGTGCGTTGCGGGCATAGGGGCGGAGGGCGGCCAGCGGCCGATCTTCGACGACGTTGGTCCAAGCGCACGCACGATTCGAGCTCATGCGCCGGAGGTACGACCCGAATCGGTGCCGTGAAAAGTACACCTAGGCCAAATCACCGAAATGTTACTTCTGAATGCCCCGCGTCTTTCTTTCATTATACTTGCGTTAGCTGGCGATACGCGGCCATAACTTCGACTCATTGGCGATTAAAGTTGAGTTTATTCTAGCTTCGGTCCGCTCGGGGCCTGTGCTGGTAGGAGCATTTCCTG
>Ga0302320_10024338_pt1 | contig 11824 bp, 7 predicted proteins | sample Bog_T0_3_FD_202130 | JGI IMG/M metagenome (GOLD analysis project Ga0302320, IMG submission 202130) | Peat permafrost microbial communities from Stordalen Mire near Abisko, Sweden - Bog_T0_3 | ecosystem: Environmental > Terrestrial > Soil > Wetlands > Peat | place: Sweden: Abisko, Stordalen Mire... | reverse complement strand
TGAAGGCTCCGACCGGGAGCCGACTCGAACTGACAGAGCAGTACATCAAGCGGGTGGAGTCCGATATCCGGGAGGTGGTTCCGGCGAAGGAGATGGGCATGATCGTCTCCAACATTGGGATTACGCCTGACTTCTCTGCCATTTACACCAGCAACTCAGGACAGCACACCGCCTTCGTGCAGGTCAGCCTGAAGGAGGGGCACAAGGTGGGCAGCTATGAATACATGCGACGCGTGCGTGCAAAGCTCGCTGAAGATATCCCGGAGCTGAGCACGTACTTTCAGGCTGGAGGACTGGTTGATTCCGTCGTGAATCTTGGACTGCCCGCGCCGATTGATATCCAGGTGAGCGATAACAACATGAACACGGCGTATGCGACGGCCTCGGCGTTGGCGCAGAAGATTCGCGGACTACACGGGGTCAGCGATGTGTTGATCCCTCAAGACCTGGACTATCCAGGCATCCAGCTAAATGTGAACCGCGAGATGGCAGGACGGCTGGGGCTGAGCTCGCGCGAGGTGGTGGACAACGTGATCACGGCGCTTTCGTCGAATGGAATGATTGCGCCGAGTTACTGGGTTGATCCGGCTAACGGCAACAACTACATGCTGACGGTGCAGTATCCGCTGGCGCAGGTTCACTCGATGAGCGATCTGCAGCAGATTCCGCTGCGCTCTAGCAAAGGGCTGAACACGGCAGAGCTGCAGGCGGTCTCCAGCGTGAAGACAATCAACACGCCAACCGAGGTGGACCACTACCAGTTGCGGAGGGTCATCGATGTATATGTCTCACCTTCCGGCGAAGATCTTGGCAGCCTGGCGAATTCGGTAGACAAACTCATCCAGCAGGTCCATCACGGCGAGAACACACGCATCACGATGCGCGGCTCGGTAGAGGGCATGAGGCAGTCGTTCAAGAGCTTCGGCATCGGACTGATCCTCTCGATTGTGCTCGTCTACCTCATACTGATGGCGCAGTTTGCGTCGTTCAAGGACCCGTTCATCATCCTGCTCGCGATTCCGCCGGGCATCACCGGAGTCATCGTATTCCTGTTGCTAACGCACACGACGTTGAACGTGATGTCGCTGATGGGAGTGATCATGATGGCCGGTATCGTGGTCTCGAACAGCATCCTGATAGTGGACGTGGCACGCACGCTCCGCGCTGAGGGGATGCCGGTGGAGCAAGCGGTCTCGACTGCCTGCCGGATGCGCCTTCGCCCGGTCCTGATGACCTCCCTCGCAACCATCCTCGGAATGATCCCCATGGCGCTCGCGCTCGAAGCGGGAAGTGAACAGTACGCGCCCCTCGCCCGCGCAATCATTGGAGGACTCACCGTGTCAGTCGTCGTAACCGTCTTTCTAGTGCCAGCCGCTTACCTGCTGGTGCATCGGAGTGACAGAAGCAAAGAGGTGAAAGCGTAATGTATAGATCGACAATGCTCATTGCCGCAGGGTTCGCAGTGCTCGCCGCCGGGGCGGTCGCGCAACCCGCGCCGCCGCAGGGCGCGTCTATCCGGATAACCGTCAGCCAGGCCGAGCAGATTGCCATCCAGCGCAACCCGGATATCAGCGTTGCGAAGCTTGCCGCTATGGGCAGCCGCGAGGTCTGGCGTGAGAGTCGGGCGGCGCTGCTTCCATCCGCCTACTCCAACCTCACAGCAGTGGATACCAATGCGGGCAATCGCATCTCAGCTGGAGCGCTCAACAATCCCGTCATCTACGAGCGCGCCGCCTATGGCGCCACGGTAGCGCAGTTGATCACCGACTTCGGCAGGACGAAGAATGTAGTCGCCGGGGCACGCATTCGCGCGCAGGCGCAGAGTGAACAGTCGATCGCCACTACCAACCAGATCAAGCTCGCAGTTGACCGCGAGTTCTATAGCGCGCTCGGTGCCGCTTCTGTTCTCAACGTCGCCCGCCAAACCGTGCAATCGCGCCAACTCCTGGCCGACCAGGTCACCACCCTTGCGCAGAACAAACTGAAATCCTCACTGGACGTAGCCTTCGCCACCACCAATCTCGAACAGGCCCAGTTGCTGCTTCTCGACGCTGAAAACCAATACAACTCCACCCTCGACAGCCTCGCTGCCATCCTAGGCTACGCCGAGCCGCAGAACTTCGAACTGATTGACGAGGTTCAGACTATCACTCCGCCCTCACCTGATGTTGCCCAGCTCGTCTCCACCGCATTTTCGGAGCGTCCCGAGGTCAAGGTTCAGAACCTGCAAATCGCGGCCGCCCGAAAGATTCAAACCGCGGCTTGGCAGCAGTCGCTCCCCAGCATCCGCGCCCTGGGAGCCGTCGGACAAGCTCCAGTCCGCGACGTCCACATCACTTCGTGGTATGGCGCAGTAGGAGTCAACGTTGAAATTCCAATCTTCACCGGATTCCGCATCTCCGCCCAGACCCATGAAGCACAACTCCAGACCGAGGTTGAAGACGAGCGCCTCACCGGGCTCAGAAACGCAATCAGCCGCGACGTGCGCACAAGCTGGTTGGCAGCCAATACGGCCTTCCGCCGGTTAGACGTCACCGCTGCACTGTTACAGCAGACAAAGCTCGGACTCGACCTCGCTCAGACGCGCTACAAGTTGGGACTGGGATCAATTGTAGAGGTGAGCCAGGCACAACTGGCGGAGACCGAAGCGGAGATTGCCAGCGCCCGGGCGCGCTATGACTATCTGCTCGCACAAGCTGTCATCCGCTTTGAAACAGGCAACTTCTGATTGGATAAATGGAGGTCGGGCTCTTCGGCGTTTTCGAATCGACACAAGAACCCAGTGGCGGCTCCAAGTCTGTTCAACACTTACACGCGGTACAGATCTCCCGCGCCCGACGCATTTAACGGAAATGATTGCGCCATTGCTTCGGCGATGCGCCGCTTAGCTTCTCTATCTCAGGCACGGTAATTAAGTGCCAGGAGATTCTGAATAGCAACCGGGACCGGTTCATCTATTACTGCCAGCCTTCCTAATTTGTCTTCTTGTGGGCACCGTGCGCGCCGCTGAGCCCTCCACGCTATCGGCGCAGGTCATGGGAACAATCACGAGCATCGCAGTCCGCGAGGGCAATCATGTGCGGGCGGGGCAGACGTTGATCTCCATCTACGCTGCACAGCTATGGTCGCAGACTGAACGGGCGAACATCGCGAATTTCAATCTTCTCTGCATTTCTTCCCTCCCGGTATTCGTATGGAATCAACACCACCAGTCGCGTATAGAATACATTCCAGCATCCATTGGGAGAAACTGTCGAATGGGCATACATAACAATCTTGCACAGTTGAGAGCCAAGAGAGGCTTGGGCGCCGCGCAACTGGCTACTGCGGTCGATATCAGCCGCCAGACAATCTACGCCATCGAGGCCGGCACCTATGTTCCCAATACAGTTGTGAGTCTGAAGCTAGCTCGCGTTCTGGACACCACGGTAGAGGAGCTCTTCCAACTGGAGACAGAGCAACAGGCACCGGCTGAGACGGCTGAGGTTACCGTGCTGGGCGCTCTGGAAACGATGGAGGCCGGCCAACCGCTGCGGCTCTGCAAGGTGCGCGAGCATCTCATCGCTGTTGCCCCTGAAGGCGGAGCCCTGGGGCTGCCTCCAACGGATGCGATTCTGCTTGCACCCGTCCGCGGGGGCAAGCGCCAGGTCAACGCAAGAGTGCGGATTGTGAGCAGCGGCTGGAACACACCGACGCGCATCCTGCTGGCAGGTTGCGATCCGAGCGCCTCCATTCTGGCGGGCACGCTGCCGCGGCAGGAGTGCAACTTGGTAATTGCCTATGAGAACAGCTCTCGAGCGCTGGAGTTGCTGCAAGAAGGATTGGTTCATGTGGCCGGCACACACCTGGCGGAGAAGAGCGAGGAAAAGAGCCTGCCGCAGATCACAAAGATGTTTCCCCGGAGCTCCGTCGCCGTGTTCTCTTATGCACTATGGGAGGAAGGACTTGTGGTGGCCATGGGAAATCCCAAGAAGATCATTGGCATCGCCGATTTGGCTCGCAAGGACGTGCGCATCATAAACCGTGAGCCGGGCGCAGCCTGCCGCATTCTGCTCGATGAGCTGATGGCTGAGCACAGCATCCCCGTCGGCAAGGTGAATGGGTACGACCGTGTGGCAAGAGGGCAGCTTCCAGCGGCGCGGCTGGTTCAAAGCGGCGAGGTGGATTGCTGTATCAGTACGCAGGCAAGTGCTCGCGTATCTGGTCTGGACTTCGTTTCCCTCACGCAGAAGCCTTACCGGCTTGTTCTACGGCGCAAGGACCTCGAACTGGCACCGATCCAATCGCTTATTGAGACCCTGGGACGCGCCTCATTCCGCCGCGAGGTCACAGCCTGCGTTGGCTACGATATGCGCACAGCTGGCGAGCGCCTGACCTGAGGCAGCGCGCCGCGCTTAGGAGATGACCGTAGCGGAGAACTTCAGTACCTCCAAGACCTGCAGGATTGCAGCAGCTGTGGTTGCCGTAGCATCAAACTCCACCGTGGCGGAGCCCATTTCAATCTCTCTCACGCTGACGCCCGGAAGCTCCTCCAGCGCGCTCTTGATCTTAGGAGGACATTTCGTGCAATGCATCCCTGAGATCGAGAGCCTAAGCTCGGACATCGGCACGGCGACAGGTTGTGCCTGGTACCGCCCGTCGGCGACTTTTCGCTGCACAGTGGTCAGATCAAACCATCCAGCCTTGCTGTTGGAGTAGCTGTCAAACTCCGGTACATAGGGCTTGATGTCAAGCAGCGGCGTGCCGTCCACGATATCCACGTCGGCGACCTCGATGTGGTCGGCGTAAACGCCGAGCAGCCGGACGGCCGAGATTCCAATCGGGTTGATGCGAGCCGGCGAGCGAGTGGCGAACAGGCCCCGCTCCTGCGTGTCCAGAAACGGCGTGACCGCCAGCCTCGCGGCGGGTGCCCGGTCCAGCCAGTAGATGAGCCAGACGCGATCAAAACCTTCCAGGTCGCGCAGAGCAGCGCGGTACGGCTCATCGATCCAGACCGTGCCCTTGGCGGCGTCGGCGCGCGAGGGACCCAGCGGCGTGCCGGCTGGCTGCGGGAAAGGTGTCTCAACAGTTCCGATGGCCTGCAATTGCAATTCGCGCTTCTGTGTACCCATGATTGCTTCCCCTTCGTCTTTGCTATGCTCCCGCTGCCGTGGATGAAACCAGCACTGGCACCAGCGTGGTGACCAGTACTCCGCGATAATCAAACGCGACCTGTCTCATCTCCACTCCGTACAGCGCTTGCAGGTTTGCCTCGCTCATCACCTGTGCTGGCGGACCGCTGGCATACTTGCTCTCTTCCAGCATCAGCATGGTCTCGTCAGCAATGGCCAGCGCGTGCTGCGGATGGTGCGTGGTGAAGAATACAGTCAGTCCATCCTGCCGTGAGAGGCGCTGTATCCAGTTGAGGATCAGTACCTGGTTTTTCAAGTCCAGCGCTGAGGTCGGCTCATCGAGGATGAGCACCTGCGCCTCAGACACCAGTGCGCGGGCAAAGATTACCAACTGCCGCTGGCCTCCGGAGAGCTCGTGAAATGGCCTGGACGCCAGGTGCGTAATGCCAAAACGCTCCATCGCCGCCAGTGCGGCCTCGCGGTCGCGGCGCGTCGGCGAGGAGAAGAGTCCGATCTGCCTCGCCCTTCCCATCAGCACCATCTCCAGCGCGGTATAGTCAAAGCTCACTTGGAATATCTGCGGAACAAAGCCGACTCTACCATCCACCTTGCATTTGCCAGTCGACGGAGTCAACGCACCGAGCAGAATCTTGAGCAAGGTGGTCTTGCCGCAGCCGTTGGGACCGAGCAGCGCGAAGACTTTGCCAGCTGGCACCTGTGCAGCATACTGCTGAAAGATCCACTCTCCGGATCGGTAGGCGTGCCCGAGATTCTCGAATTGAATTGCGATGCTATTCATCGATCCATCCCTTGGTCTGCGTCTTCCAGAAAAGCAGGGCAAACACGGGAGCCCCGACGACGCCGGTTAGCAGTCCGATGGGTATCTCCTGGTTGCCCACGCTGCGCGCAACGTCATCCATGCCCAGCAGGTAGAGTCCTCCCAGAAAGGCCGATGCGGGCAGCAGCTTCTTGTGTTCCGGCCCGAGCAGCATGCGGGCGGCATGTGGAATGATGAGGCCCACCCAGCCAACACCTCCACTAACTGAGACCTGCGCCGCCACAATCAGCACTACGCAGGTGATGATCACCCATCGCAGGCGGTCGAGATTGGTTCCGAGGGCGGAGGCATCCACCTCTCTAAGCGAGAACAGATTAATGCGCCAGCGCAGGAGCAGCAGAACGCTACCGGCAACCAGCGTGACCGTTGCGACGATGGCCACTTTGGCATAGGTGGCTCCAGCAAAGCTCCCAAGCAGCCAGTAGATGATGGAGGGAAGCTGCGTCTGCGGATCGGCGACGTACTGCGCGAGCCCGACCAGCGAGCCGAAGAAGCTGCCGATAATGACGCCGGAGAGCACCAGCGCCAGCGTGCTCGCCTTCCCGGCAAGCTTTGCCAGCAGGAAAGCCATCAGCAGTCCGGCCATGCCCAGCGCGAAGGCCATGCCGACGATCCCCATTGGCGACAAGGCGAGAATGATGGCCAGCACGCCTCCGAAAGCCGCGCCCTGCGAGACGCCCACAACGTCCGGCCCCACCAGCGGATTGCGAAAGATGCCCTGCATCGCCGCTCCGGCCAACGCCAGCCCCATGCCGCACAGTGTCACCATAAGGATGCGCGGCAGGCGCACGATCTCGATCACCACCCAGGGCACATTCGTGTAGTTGCCGACTGCGTGCAACGGAGAGGTGGTGGCCAGAATGTGCGCGATCTCGCGCAGCGTCACCGGGTAGCGGCCAAGCATAAGGGAAAAGATCATCAGCGCCACGAGGGCAACAAACAGAAAGAGAATGGTCGCGTTAGGATGCCTGCGTACGGGATTCAGTGACATGGTTATGGCGTGGCTCCCTGTCTTGCAAACCGTTCGTAGCCTTCCGAGCGGCTGTTCTCGCTCAGGAAGAGCGCCCGGTCAATCTCATCATCGGTGAGCGCATATCCGTAGATGGTCTGGTAAGTCTCGCGGTAAACGTCGCGCAGTCGATGCGGCGTCTGCTCGGGATGGAATATCTCTGCCATCCATGAAAGCAACAGCGGATCTTCGATGGATTCATTGGTATAAGAGTGCATAGGCAGCTGATAGACGCGGAGCGTTTTCACCGCGCGCAGCATCTGGCACTCAGGCATGTTGTACACATCCAGTGGCGTAGTGTCATGGCTACTGGCGTAGGGCGACATCATCACGTTGGGATCTAGCACGATGATTTCCGGATCGAGCGCCAGCAACTGCTCCAGGTTCACGCGTCCTGAGAGTCTGAAGCTGGCGGCAACGTTAATGGCGCCGGCCTCCTCTAGGCTTGCACCCAGCGCATAGCCGCCGCCCGGAACCGACCATGCTCTGTTGCCGACGTGCGCCAGCAGAACGCGCGGGCGTTGCGAGCCCGCGGCGGCCACCACCGCTGCGATCTTCTGGCGCTGCGCCGCATCCCATCGCATCAGTTCGCTCACGCGGGCGCCGTTGCCGGTCACCTGACCAAGTTGCTTCCAGATCATCAGCCGCGTCTGCAGTGGCTTGCGCGGCATCATGTTGATCTCCACCAGCCCTTGCATGCCGATCTTGCGCAGCACATCACTCTGCTGCTTGTGTGTGATCAACACATCGGGCCGGACGCGCAGAAGCTGCTCAGGCTCAGGAATAATCATGCGGCCAATGATGGGAAGCTTCGCGACAGACGGATAGATGTGGCCCGCCAGGCCATACCCGCCCCATTCGCGGGAGATATTGGAGACGGCGAGGATATGGCTGGTGCCGCGGTTGATCGTCATGTAAGCAGAGAGAATGACTGGAAGGATTACGGCGTTCTGTGCCGGCTTCACAACCGCCCCCTCAGTCTGCGCAGGTTGCACCGTGGGAGGAAAGAGCGCTACAACCAACGCACTCGAACACAACACGATGAACAAAGGTATCGCCAGCCTGGTCAAGCGCTCCCGCCCATGCTCCACCCGCGAGTTCATCGCCTCCAAGTCGCGTTCCATCGAAATCGTCTTCCCCTGTCCCATTCCAATTGCATACCCTCGCTGGGCGAGGAATCGTCTTATCCCACAATGGTCGGATAAGGGACTCCTCGCCAACCGGGTATACTTCCTGCTCCGCGGCACTCTACTTAGAAGGCGCCCTGCACGCGGAGCGTGACGTTAGCCGGTTCGCCCGGGAAGAGGTAGCTATAACTGCCGTTATTGGATGACTCCCAGTAACGGTGATTGAAGATGTTGCCGACGTTCAACGATACCTTGTACCGATGGGCGAAATGGTAGGAGGCCATAACATCCACCACGCCGTAGGCAGGCATTTTCTCGAGCAGTGCCGGAGAAGCCTGCGTGACAAGGTTCGTGGTACGTTGCGACACTCCATGTATGCCGCCACCCACTTCGAGTCCAGACACCGGACCTTCTGTGAATTCATGTGTACACCAGAGGCGCAGTGATTCCTTGGGCACGTCGGGCCGCGTCGAGCCGACCAGGTAGACCGAATCATCGGTAATACGAACGTTCGTGAAGGCATACGCCGTCAGGAGGTTCCAATGATTCGGCAGGCGGTAAGTTCCGTCCAGTTCTACGCCGCGGCTGCCCTGGCCGTTTACCGAGGCTTCATATCCAAGGGAGTTCAAGGTGGGATCGGGGTTTTTCATCACCTCGTTCTTCATCTTGATCTGGTAATAGACAGCCGTCACACTCGCACGATTGCCGAGCTTCGACTTGATGCCGACCTCGAACTGGTCCCCCGTGGTCGGAGCAAAATTCTGAGTGATGCTCGGGAGTGTAGAACTGGCGGTCGTTATGTTAGGTGCATTTGGCTGGAAGGTTGTGGAATAGTCAGCAAAAACGGTGGTGTCGTGCAGCACATCATAAAGCACGCCGACGCGCCAGGCCTCGCTGCTGCCATGAAAGCCGCTAGTGTTCTTTGCAACCATCGCCGGGTTCATGGCCATACCGGATAACTGTTGGTAGGACGGCACGTAGTTCACGCCAGCCGTCACACGGAGCTTTCCGGTTATGGCGGCAATATCGTTTACGTAGATGTCGTGCTGATGTTGGGAGGCAAGGCCCCAGACATAACGCGCGGATCCGGTTGCGGTCTCCCATGTTGGCGCCTCGGGATTGCTAAAGCTGTTGGTCCCCGAGATTCCAGTGCCGCGGTACATGTTCATGTCGTAGCCGTTCTTAGCGTAGCGATAGCCCCCGATAAGAACGTGCTGAACTCCAGAAGTCGAGAATCGTCCTTCCAACATCGTGTCGGCATCCCAGGTAAGCACCGGCCCCATGTGGATTTCGCTGTATCCCTCGGTGTACTTAGCTACGGTTCCTGACCAAGTGGGAGTGGCGTAAATATCCTTCGTCAATCGGCCCACGCGAATCACCTGTCCGGATGAGTGCAGCTTCCAGTTCCTTCCGAAGCGGTGCTCGTAAGCGGCCCTCCCGTCATGAGCGTTGTAGGTGTACTGCGAGATCGGACTGAATACATTCAGCGCCAGACCGTAGCTTCCCAGGGGCTGCAACCCGTTGCTTCCCTGTAGCGCATAACCAGGAAGTCCGCTGTAGGGGTGAGCGAGTTGCCAGCGGCGGTCGTAGCTCATGGTAACCGCATCGTTGGAGGTAAGCAGTCCCTGCACAATAACGCTGCCGTCCCGCTTATAGGAATCGGCGCGGTTGGCGAACAGTTGCGTGTCTCCGATGTTGAGATTGGCGCGCGCCAGCCAATTCTTGGCGGAACCGAAGGGCTGCGAGAAGTCGCCTGAAACACCCCAGCTTCCGTAGGAGTCTGTGTTGGTCTTGAGTGCGTACCTGGCCTCTGTGAGCGGTTTCTTGGTAACCACATTGACGACTCCGCCGATTCCGCCATAGTAGGATCCAAACTCTAACCCGGCCGGCCCCTTGAGCACTTCAACGTGGTCGACGTCGCCCATCCAGCCAATGTTCCCGTTGGACTCCGCATCCCAAAGCCCATCCCGAAGGGTCGTACTCACAGGGAAACCCCGGATGATGATGTCGGACTCCAGATCCAGCGTAAAGTAGGCCGGGTACGAACTGCTGACACCGGACACATCCTTCATCGTGTCCACGATGCTGCGCAGGTTCTGATCATCGATCAGTTTCGGAGAAACCACCACGATGTCCTGTGGCACCCAACTGTCAGGCAAGTCGGCCTTGGTACCCGTGGTGCTGTGGTCGATCACATAATCCTTGGTTCCCTGCGCATTTACATCCTGGCCAATCAGCGGGCGCGGGGAGTTGACGTCCACGGTCTCCACCCGGGTCTCCACTTCGAGAGTGAAGTCTTGCGTAGCGATACCATCAGAAATTTGCAGGCCGCTTTTCAATATTGAGCGGAAGCCCTTGGCCTGCACCCGCAACTCATAGGTTCCCGCAGATAGAGCGGAGAAGTTGTAGGTGCCTTGATCGCTGGTAAGAACGGTGACCGTCTTCTTGGTCAAGCGATTGGTAAGCGCAACCTTGGCACCGGAGATTACTGCATGATGGGGATCTGCCACTTTTCCGCTGACCTGGCCGCTCTCGGCTACGGCTGCAATGGACAACAGCAGCAGCCCGAGTAGCACGAAAACCTGGATGACGCGCTTTGCTCCACGAATGACGCCATGGAGCCCGGCAGGGGAAATCAATGAGAAGTTATGCAATGTATCCTCCCGTCCCTTTCAGTAGTGCAATGGAATCTCAAACGGCCTGTGCTCTCCCCGCTCCGAGGAGCGACGCGGGGATTCTGCCGTGCTGCTCTGATCTCAGGCCTGGAGCATCGAGAGTACTTCTTTATTAGTCATTACTACAAGACATAGTTTTTTATACATGTCATCAATAAAAGACAGGAAGAACCCAGACGGCCTTCGGTGCAAGAGAATTGACGGATAGGGATGGCGGAGGTATTGCAATGGGGCGGATTGACTTACCTATTTGAAACTGAGGTGGACGTCACGCTGTCGGTAGCTTTCCGGCGTAGTGAAGGAATGCCGCCCCCAGTGCCACCTGTCAGCAATACCGGAGACAGGTCGTAAAGACTGGCAAGGTTTTCCGGCGTAACAGTTTGCAGAGGTGCGCCATCGTGGAGGATCGCGCCGCGTTGCAGCATCACGACCCGGTCGGCAATCGCCATGGCATGCTCCGGATGGTGCGAGGTGAAGAGAAACGTGTAGCCCTCGTCGGCCAGCCATCCCACGCGTTCCAGCAGGCGCAACTGGTTGCCATAGTCGAGGCTGTTGGTAGGCTCGTCCATCACAAGCACGTCGGCACCCTGCGCCAGCGCCCGCGCGATCAGCGTCAGCTGCCGCTCGCCACCACTGATCTCCGTGTAGGGGCGTCGCGCCAGGTGGCCGATCCCCATCTTCTCCAGCGCGCCGGTGGTGATCTCCCGATCGTGCGCGCTGTAGCCTGCAAAGAACGAGCTGTGCGGGGTCCGACCCATCAGCACAACGTCAAAGACCTGGTAACCGAATGCCTCGCGATGCGTCTGTGGCACGTAGGCCAGCTGGCGGGCCAGTTCACTGCGCGGGATGCGGTGCAACTCCTCGCCGCGCAGCCGGACGCTCCCCTCTGTGGGCGTGAGCAGGCCGAGCAGCAGCTTGAGCAGAGTCGTCTTTCCACTGCCATTCGGGCCCAGCAGCGCCACGACCTGCCCTTCGTCAATGCGCAGGTTCAAGCCGCTTAGCACCGCGCTGCCGCCGTAGCGGAAGCTGAGGGAGTCCAGCTCAAACAGGGGCATCAGCTCCAC
>Ga0302320_10024336_pt1 | contig 11826 bp, 10 predicted proteins | sample Bog_T0_3_FD_202130 | JGI IMG/M metagenome (GOLD analysis project Ga0302320, IMG submission 202130) | Peat permafrost microbial communities from Stordalen Mire near Abisko, Sweden - Bog_T0_3 | ecosystem: Environmental > Terrestrial > Soil > Wetlands > Peat | place: Sweden: Abisko, Stordalen Mire... | reverse complement strand
CCGAGCGGCAACATCAAGCTCGCGATGAGCCACGTCGTCCCGGACATCGTCCAGAAGATCGCGCGCGGCCAGGACCCGCTGCACATCCTCGGCGCCGGCAACCAGGTGCGTTGCTACACGTACGGCGGCGACCTCGCCAAGGGGATCGTCGAGACGCTCGAGCACCCGGCGGCGCTCAACGAAGCGTTCAACCTCTCGACGCCCGAGGCGACCACGGTCCTCGAGCTCGCCGAGATGATCTGGACCAAGATCCACCGCGGCGCGAAGCCCTTCCGCTTCGTCTCGGACAAGGCCTACGCGTACGACGTGCAGAAGCGCGTGCCGGACGTGTCCAAGGCGAAGAAGGTGCTCGGCTTCGAGTCGAAGACGACGCTGTCCGAGATGCTCGACGAAGTGATCCCGTGGGTGCGCCAGGAGATCGAGCATGGTCGCATCTGAGATGACCGCGCCGCAGACTTCGACCCCCGCGCTCCGCTTCTCCCTCGTCGTTCCCGTCTACAACGAGGGGGCGAACATCGCTGCGTTCTGCCGCGCCGCGAAAGAGCAGCTGCACGGCGACTACGAGCTGGTCATCGCCTACGACTTCGACGGCGACGACACGCTCCCCGCGCTCGCCGCCCTCCCGGAGAGCGCCAAGCCTCGCATCGTGCGCACGGTGAGGAACGACCTCGGCAAGGGGGTGCGGTACGCGATCGAGGCGGGCATGCGCGCGGCTCGCGCGCCCGTCATCGTCGTGAGCATGGCGGACCTCTCGGACGACTTCTCCAAACTACCCGAGATGGTCGACCGGGTTTCTCGCGGCGCTGCCGTCGTGTGCGCGAGCCGTTACTCGCGCGGCGGCAAGCAGGTCGGGGGCCCCGTCGTGAAGGGGCTGATGAGCCGCACTGCGGGAGTGAGCCTTCACGTCCTCGCAGGCCTGCCAACGACCGATCCCACGAACAGCTTCAAGGCTTACAGCCGCGATTTCATCGAACGCACGACGATCGAGAGCACGGCGGGCTTCTGCCTCGGCCTCGAGCTCACCGTGAAGGCTCACTTCGGCGGCGATCGCGTCGAGGAGGTCCCGGCGACGTGGACCGATCGCGTCGCGGGCGAGTCGCGCTTCAAGCTGATGAAGTGGCTGCCGCATTACCTCGAATGGTATTTCTGGGCGCTGAAGCAGCGCGCACGGACCCCGTTCGGACGCCGCCCGCACGGCACTCGATGAACCGGGTCGGACGCGATCACCACCGACTCCCCTCGCGCTAGGCTTCACCCATGTTCGAACCGCACATTCAGCGCGTCCTCGACCAGCTGAAGCCCACGGACGTCGTCCTCGACGTCGGTGGATGGGCGAGCCCGTTCAACCGGGCGAACTACGTCCTCGATTTCAATCCTTACGAGACGCGCGGGGCCTACCGGAACTTCGGCGGGAAGGCATCGCAGGGGGACGGCCCCGAGCAGTTCACCAAGGACACGTGGGTGCAGCACGACATCTGCTCGCGCGAACCGTGGCCCTTCAAGGACAAGCAGTTCGACTACGTCATCTGCTCGCACGTCCTCGAGGACCTTCGCGATCCCCTCTGGGTCTGCTCCGAGCTCCGGCGCATCGCCAAGCGGGGCTACATCGAGACGCCGTCACGCCTCGCCGAATCGTCGCGCGGCTGGGAAAGCCCACACATCGCGGGGCTCTCGCACCACCGCTGGCTCGTCGAGTGCGAGGGGAACAAGCTCGTCTTCATGATGAAGTACCACGTGATCCACTCGCACTGGCGCTTCTCCCTCCCCGACTCCTTCCTGCAGTCTCTCGACGAGAGCGCAAAGATGACGTTCCTCTTCTGGGAAGGGACGTTTTCGTTCGAAGAGCGCCTCCTCTTCTCGCAGGAGGAGGAGCAGAGTGAGCTCGAACGGTTCGTGCGTTCGGTGAGCCCCTATCCCGAATGGCGCCTGGCCCTTTCGGCGCGCGCGCGGCGCGCCGAGGGGCTCGCGCGGCGCGTGGTGAACAAGGTTCGGCGCTCGATTTGACTGGAGGAAATCCGTTGCGCGACCTGATCGACGTGCGTAGTTTCTCCGCCATACAGGCCCACTCACCGTCGCGTGTTTGGAGCACCTCTTGGTAACCGCAGCGACGATGGCGAAACGCGCGACGAACGCACCCCTGGAACGAGAGATGCTCGTCAGCGTAGTGATGCCCTGCTTCAATGAGCGGGCGACGATCCACGCGATCGTCGACCGGGTCCGTGCAGCCCCCTTCCGCAAGGAGCTCATCATCGTCGACGACGGCTCGACCGATGGCACGCGCGAGGCGCTGAAGGAGCTGGAGGCGCTCTCCGACGTGCGCGTCTTCCTTCAGCCCAAGAACCGCGGAAAGGGGGCCGCGCTCCACCGCGGCTTCGCCGAAGCGCGGGGCGAGATCATCGTCGTGCAGGACGCGGACCTCGAATACGACCCGATGGACATCGTCGCGCTCATCGATCCGATCCTGCGCGACCAGGCCGACGTCGTCTACGGCTCTCGGTTCCTCGGTGGGCCGCATCGAGTGCTCTACTACTGGCACTCCGTCGGAAACCTCCTCCTCACTACGCTCTCGAACATGGTGACCGACCTGAACCTCACGGACATGGAGACCTGTTACAAGGCCTTCCGCCGCGACGTCCTGCAGGGGATCCGGCTGCACGAAGAGCGCTTCGGCTTCGAGCCGGAGATCACCGTGAAGATGTCGCGGCATCCGAACCTGCGTATCTTCGAGGTCCCGGTCTCGTACAACGGCCGGCGCTACGAGGAAGGAAAGAAGATCGGATTGAAGGACGCCTTCCGCGCGCTCTACTGCCTCGGCAAGTACGGCCTGATCAGGCGCTGATGCTCGCTCGCTTCTTCTCGCGACGCGAGGCGCTCGCATTTGCGGCGCTCCTCAGCTTCCATCTCTTGCTCCCGGTTGCCCTAGCCCGGTGGAGCGTCCAGATTCCCGACGAGGATGTGTATACGGGTCTCGCGAAGAACATCGCGACCCTCGGCCGCTTCGTGCTCGACTTCGGCGCGTTTCACCACGCTGCGTTCACCCCGTACACTTATGTCGCGCCAGGCTGGCCCGCGTGGCTCGCGCTCGGATACCTCGTGGGGGGCGTGGCGGGCATGTGGATCATGCTCGGTCTGGCGTGGTGCCTCGCCCTCATCCTTGCCGAGCTTCTCGCGCGGGTTCTGAAGCTGACTCGGGCCGCGCGCTGGGGACTGCTTGGCTGGCTGACCACGAATCCGCTGCTGCTCTACTACCACTCGCACGAGATGACCGAGGCGATGGCGTTGGCGCTCGGTCTCGGACTCGTAGCCCTCGGAATCGCGTGGCTCGAGCGGCCCACGTGGCGCACGCTGCTCTTGCTTGCGATCGTGTCGGGCCTCGGACGCCTGACGCGTTCCGCGCTCGTCATCCCGGTGGCCGCGATCGCCATTGTCGCGATCGCGACGGTGCGTCCGTGGTCGCGGCTTCTGCGAATGGGTCTCGTCTTCGTCGTGGTGCAGACCGCGGTGGTCGCCCCCTGGCTCGTTCGAATGCACGAGGTGGGCGCGGGAATGACGTCGACCGAGCTAAAGCTCGGCGTCAACCTCTTCATCTACAACAACGTCCATGTCGACAATCCGTACAATGTGAGGCCGGACGAGTCGTTCCAGGAGCCCGCCGGTCTCGACGACATGACCCCCGCCGCTCGCGACAAGCTGCTTACGCGGTTGGGGATCGAAGGGATCGCCCAACAGCCGTCGAAGTACATTCGCAACTGTGCGCGGCGCGTGGGATACCTCCTCTCGCCGCTTCCCAACTTTTCAGAATCGGGAAAGCTGAAGGCAATCGCCTTGGCGCTAACGACGCTCATTTACCTCTATGGATTCTGGGCTGCTTTTGGCATCGCCGAAGGGCTTGGTGCGGGGTTGTCGCGCGCCGAGTGGGTTCTCCTGCTGTCGGTCGTGTTCTGGTACGCGTTCCACATCGCGTTTCACGCAAGCGTGCGACAACGCATTCCTTCCGATCCCTGGATCGCTGCGCTCGCCTTGGCGGTGTGGTCGCGGCGTTACGGCGTCGGTCCGGCGAAGCCCATTCAGGAGTAGCGAATGAGTGCTCTTCCCGACAACCTTCCGCGACTCCTGGTCGTCTCCGACGTCAACGTAGAGCGTACGGCGGCCGGAGCGCTCGTCCTCTACCGGCTCCTTTGTACCTATCCGTCGGACCGACTGATGGTGGTGTCGAGGCCGACACCGAACTGGACTCAACCCAAAGACCGGGTCCCTGGCGTCGCGTACCACGACATGGAGTACCGGATCCCGCGCCTGATCTTCAACCGCTTCAACCCGTGCTGGGCCGCAGTTATGGCGCCGTACATGAGGCTCCGCACGCCCGAGGTGCTGAAGGTGGCGCGCTCCTTTCGCCCCGAGGCCGTGGTGAGCGTAGCCGACGGCTATCTGTGGTTCGTGGGCGACGTCGTGGCGCGGTGGCTGAACATCCCGTTCCATCTGATCATCTACGATGACTGGCCATACCAGCAGACCGGCTCCGCCCCCCCTTGGGCGCGCCCCTATGCCATTCGGGCGTGTGTGGCTACGGAGCAGCGGGTCTTCCGGCGAGCCGACGGGCTCTACGCGATCAGCCCGGGCATGGCGGACCAGTACAGGGACGAATGCGGCGTGCATTGCGACGTGATCTATCCGTCTCGGGGCGAGGACAGCCCGGTCCCGAAAATCCGCCTGCAGCGAGGGCCCGGCGATCGGCTGGTCGTGGCGTACGCGGGAATGATCCACACGCACTGGGCGCGGCTCGCGCTCGCGGGCGTCGCCGCGCAGCTCGCACGGATGGGTGGTCAGCTCGATCTCTACGTCCCCTACACGCCCAAGCAGCTCGCGGACTGGGGGCTCTCGCGCGCAAACGTTCGCCTGGCGGGGTTCTTCCCCGCACACGAAATGGCCGACCGGGTCGCTAGCGCAGCCCACGCGCTCCTGCTCCCGGCGTCCTTCGACGCGGCGGACCGCCGCGACGCCTCCACTCTGTTTCCGAGCAAGCTCGCCGACTACACGGGCATTGGCTTGCCGGTCGTGGTCTGGGGCCCCGAGTACAGCTCGGCGGCGCGCTGGGCGCGCGAGAACCCGGAGGCGGCGGTGCTGGTCGCCGATCCTGACCCAGCGGCCCTCGGCGCCCCGCTTACTCGACTGAAGGACGATCCAATCTACGCGCGTCGACTCGCGGAGGGGGCAATAAGTGCCGGGCTCCGCGACTTCGATCCGGCTGTCGTCCGGTCGAAGTTCCTGTCGGCCCTTCGGGGTCATTCGTCGAGCGTGCCCCCACGTGCTGGGAGCAAGCAGGAGCGCACCACAGATCCCTTCTCAGAAACGGGACACTGAAGGTGCTCACGAGCTTGTCGATCATGGCGGTGACAGGTGTGCATTGCCGCGGCACAGGCTGAGCAGTAAACGTGCGTCCACCCCAGAAGAGGCCCCCCGTGTTGCAAGTGCCAGCTTTCGTGCGACGTCGTGTACGCAAGAGTTTGACGAACGGCTTGCTCGCCCCGTTTGGAGCACTCGTCGACCTAACGCGACGCGAATCGCGCACGTTCCTAGCCAAACCCCTCAACGGCCAGAGTGGCCGGCGCGCGATCGTAGATGACGTGCTCGCTCGCACGGCCGCGGAAGTGATCGTCGAGACGGGTACGTTCCGCGGGGCTACGACCGAGTACTTCGCGCGCGTCCACAACGGCCCGGTCGTCTCGATCGAAGCGACGGCGCGATTCCTGTTCGCTGCACGCCTCCGTCTCCGGGGGCGACGGAACGTGCGACTCCTCCACAGCGACTCGCGCTCCGGCCTGCGCGAGCTTGCGCGCGACCCTGCGCTCCGCCGCCCAGCCTTCTTCTACCTTGATGCCCATTGGCATGAAGACCTCCCCTTGGCAGAAGAAATTCCGATCATCAGCGCCGCCTGGCCCAACTGGGTCGCGTTGGTCGACGACTTCGCGGTCCCCGACGATGCCGGCTATCGCTTCGACGACTACGGGCCGGGAAAGGTGCTAGACGTCACCTACCTGCAGCGGATCGGCATTCCAATCTGGTGCTTCTGGCCGCGCCTCGCTTCGAAAGACGAGGACGGCATGGTGCGCGGGTGCGTCGTCATCACGAGCGTCCCCGAGGTTGCTGCGAAGCTGCGCGCGAGCCCGCTGCTCCGCTCGATCGAAGGCGTGCCACCCCGCCGCGACGTGACAGCGTAGCCGGCCCCTGCGAAGCGGCGCCCCCTGGTACCGGCCTCTCCGTCTCGGCTCACAAGGCGCCGGGTCACGAACCGTTTCGGCGCACCACGCGCTCGAGAAGTGGGAACTTCGCGAGCCAGGGCGCCGCGTACACGTCGAGTGGCGGCCGGCGCAGGAGCGGAAGCATCGCGGCGACGTACACGAAACCGATAACCACACCGACACATGCGACCAGTATCAAGGGCTTCCCTCCCAACCAGACACCCGCGGCGGCCGCCACGACGGCGATCGGGACGAAGCGGACGAGCCAAGGCCAGACCGGGCCAAGCGGGGCCCATGGAGACGATCCAGAATCGCGCGCCATGAGCATCACGCTGGCCGGCCATTCGGTGATTAGCGCGCCGAGGAGCGATCCGAGCGGCGCCCCCACGATGCCTAGCCGGCCGACGAGGACGATTGATAGGCCCAGCGAGACGACACCGTCAGCGAGCACCATCAGGGTCGTCGCACGCACGCGACCGGAGTAGTAGAAGAGCGCAACCGAGTAGGGGAAAGCCCAGTGGCGCGCCATCATGTTGGCAAGGATCACGACGGTAAGCGTCATTCCCCCGAAGTACTGGTCGCCGAGCCAAACTCTCACAAAGGCGCGATTCGTCTCGAGCACTGCGAGGACGATCGCGCCGCTGAGCATGAGCGTGGCAGTCGCGATGACGCCCATGAGGCGCGCTAGCTCGCTCTGACGCCCGGCCCCCTTGAGCTCGCCGAGTGCGGGACCGGAAAGATTGCCGATTGAATACGGCTGCACGCTCAACATGTTCTCGGTCTTGTCGGTAAACGAGAAGCGCAGGACGGCGTCGGGCCCCAGCATGCGACCGATGACGATCACGTCCGTCGCGTTCGCAAAGACGTGGGAGATCTGGCCGAGGCTTGCCCAGAAACCAGGAGAGAGATGCCGACGAATGACCTCAAGCGAAGCCCACCGGAATCGCCGCGGAACTACGCGACGATGGCGCAAGAACAGACGAGCAGTCGCCGCGAAGGCCGCGATGATCTGGCCCGATATGGCGCCGATCGCCAGCGCGTAGAGGCCAAATCCAAAAAGGACGAGCGTCACAGTCGTCGCGCAACTCACGGCAAAGGAGAGCGTCTGCATCCAACCAAGAAACGTGAGCTCCTGAAGTCCCGTGAGCACGGCGCTTACCAGGCGAAACGGGTAGACCGCCACATACAGAGCAAGGTGAACGGCGAGCGGTCCGCGGAGCGGGGCCCACTGGGCGGGCAGCAACCCGACGACCAGGAGCGAGCCCGCTACGAGCAAAGGCACGATGAGCAGGACGAGCGAAACGCTTCGCTCAAAGAGGTCGCGTAGCTCGGCGTCGCGCTCCTCCGGATCCCCAAGCTTGCCGGCAGCAACCGCGATTTCTCGCGGCAACAGCGCGAGGACCCCGAGGTCCAACAGCACCATGTACGCGAGCACCTGCCCCGCGATCACCCATAATCCGTAGTCGTGCGGGCCGATGCGGTGCAGCGAGAATCGTGTGACCCAGAGGCCCAGCACTGCCGCCAGCGCCTGATTGACTATGCCGATCCCGAAGGCGGCGAAGACGCGACGCGCCCGGCTCATGGAGTGTCGCCCTCATTCCCCACAGCGTGGGCGATCTCCGGCGGCGCTCGCCGCCAGCTCGATGGCAGCCGTCGGTCGTGCCTACCCCAGCGGGCCAAGCTGTCGAGTGCAGCTGCGCCCGCGGCAAAGGACGCGCCGCGCACCCTCGTTCTCATCTGGTCGGCATCGTGAAGAAGAGCTAAGGCTCGAACGGCCGAGCCGGTCGCACTCTACACCAGATGCGTATTCTCCTCTGCACTCCGCAGCTCATTCTCGAGTCTGGCGGCATCTCTCGCATTCTGATCCGCCTGGCGGACGAGCTGCGCACGTTGGGCCACGAGGCGCAGATCCTAGGCCCCGTGGAGATGGGGTGTGAGCCGGAGTACATCGGCGGCAGCCCGGGCGCCGCCTATGCCCGCGCGCTGCGTGCGCACCTCGTCGCGCACGCGAGCGACTTCGACGTCGTCGAATACGACCACGAGCATCTCCCGTTCCCCCGCGGGGACTTCCCCGCGCCCCCCCTCTTCGTCGCGCGGTCGGTCCTCCTCGTGCAGCACTTCGAGTCGATCCGCATCCCGGCGAGCCGGACCCTCCGCGCGCTCGCAGGAACGATCGTGCACGGGAGAGAGAGAGCCCGCGTGCTCCGCGATCGGATCGCGATCGCCGACACGACCCTTCGAAACGCCGACCTCGTGAACCTCGCCAACCCCATCGATCGCGACGTGGTCGTGCGTCGGGGCATCGATCCCTCACGCGTCGCCGTGATTCCGTACGCGCTCGCCTCGGAGGTCCGAGCGGCGCTCGGCGCGGCAACGAGCGCCGCTCCTCCGCCCGACCCTGTCGTGGCCTTCATCGGTACCTTCGACTACCGCAAGGGGGCCACGAGCTTCGGTCCGATGCTCGAGCACCTCGCGCACACCGTCCCGAACGCGCGGCTCCGGCTCCTCGGCTGCAAAGGCCTCTTCGTCGACGAGCAAGCGATCCGCTCCTTCTTCCCCCGTTCGTTGCAGTCTCGCGTCGAGATCGTCATGACCTTCCCGCGCGAGAAGCTCCCCGAGCTGCTCGCCGACTGCAGCGTCGGCGTCTTCCCCTCGTACCTCGAGTCGTTCGGGCTCGGCGTCCTCGAGATGATGAGCGCCCACCTTCCGGTCGTCGCGTTCGACGCGCCTGGTCCGCCGGTGATGGTGCCGCAGGAGCTACTCGTGGCGCCCGGCGACGCGAAGAAGATGGCCTCCGTCGTCTCGGGACTGCTCGTCGACCGCGAGCGACTCGAGCGCGAGCGGGCGCGCGCGAGGGCGATCGCCGAAACGTTCACGTGGGAGGGGGTCGCGCGGCTGACGCTCAGTGCGTACGAAGCCGGGCGCTCCGCGCGCCTGCGGCCGTCGCCGTCCTCACCTCGAAAGGCCTAGCGAGCGGTACGCTTCGAAGATCGTCCGCGCGTGCTTGGCCCACGTGTACTGCGCCGCTTGTGCGATCCGCTCTTCACGCGAAGGCACCGCAAGCGCCCCCTCGAGAAATGCGCGCAGCGTCGCGGCCCAGTGCTCGGGATCTCCGACCCGACAGTGGACGACCGCCCCGCCGCCCACCTCGCGAAGCACGGGAATGTCGCTCGCGAAGACCACGCTCCCACACGCGAGCGCTTCGATGACCGGGATCCCGAACCCCTCGGAGTCGCTCGTCACGAGGACCGCCGCAGCGCGGCGATAGAGCGCTCCGAGCACCTCGATGCTCACGCGCTCCGGCGGTTGAAACAACGCCTCCTCGATCCCGCACCGCGCGACCTGCGCGCGCTGTTCCGCGTCGAGGGTCGCGCCGTTCTGGACGAGACGCAGCTCGGGAAACTCCGCGCGAAGGCGACCGAACGTCTCGAAGAGCACGTCGAGCCGCTTGCGCGGGATCGCGCTGCCGACGTGCAGGAGGTAGCGCCGACAGCCGAGCGGCCCGAGGAGCGCCCGCGCCTCGACGTCGTCCCGTGCCGCCGCGTCGAGACCGGGGGAGACTCCGAGGGGCGCCTTCACGAGCTTGCTCGAAGGGACGAGCCCTGCGCGCTCGATCTCTTCGCGCACGACGTTCGTGCTGTGGAAGACGACCGCCGCCGACTCCATTCCGCGGAGCGTGATGGACGCCATCGCGCGAAACCAGGCCGGGCGAGGTTCCGCCGCAGGGTCGATGAGGCATCGGAAGGTATCGATGTCGTGGCAGTAGACTCCCGTGCGCGCGCGCGGCAGCACGTGAACGAGCTGGGCATACGAGTGATCGACCACGTGGAAGAAGTCGAACGATCCGCGCTCCCGCACGGCACGCGCGGGGTAGGTCAGAAAGCGCCCGATGAGCCTGTCGGCGTTCCACATCGCCTTCGGCGAGAATGGGAAGCGACGAGCCGCGTGTGGCAGATGAATCGTGAACGGCGTCGCCTCGACCTCGCCCGGCATCGCACGCCACTCGCGAAGGAGCATGTCGCCGCAGAGGTCCATCGCGCGCCACTCCTCGTCCGGCGAGTCGAGGAAGACGCCAATCCTCGGTACCGTCACGGCGCGCTGCCTTCGCGCAGGATCCGGACGGTGCACTCGAGCGAGAACCGCCGCTGGTAGAGCGAGCGGCCGCTGGCGCCGAGATCCCGCAGGCCCGCTCGGTCGGCCAGGCGCGATTCTGCCTCGCCTGCGATCGCCTCGGGCGAAGGCGCCAGCGCGACGCCGGGTTCATCGCGCCAGATCGACTCCGTGAGCGGCCCATCGTTCGTGATCACGGGCACCCCGAGCGCGAGCCCCGCCATGACGGTGGTCCGTCGCGTCGTCACGCCGTCGACGTACGGCTGAAGGACCGCGTCGCATGAAGCGAGGTGAGCGGCGAGGTCCGAGAGCGGGAGCTCGCCCGCGGCGATCACGCGGGCGCGACTCCCCTTTCCGCCGTTCACCGAGGCCAATCGAGGCCGCAACATGCGCTTGACGAACGCGACGCTACCGCGCCCCATGAGCAACGCCACCCGCGCGTCATCGCCGGAGAGAAGCGATGCGAGCGAATCGGCGAGCGGCTCCGCGAGGTGCGGCGCGTACGTCCCGAACGACCCGAGGACGACATCGCGTGGCCCGACGCCGAGCCGCGTGCGCACCCGCGCAGCCTCCCCCTCCCCGACGCTCTCGGGAATGTTCGACGGAATCGGCAGCCAGGTCGCTTCGCGCGCGAAGGGGGCGACGGCGTGCAAGCGGGCGCGCCATGCCGGCGTCGAGACGAACGATCGATCGGCGCGCACGGCGAGGACTGCGCTCATCGCGTGAGTCGTCACCGCGAGGACGTTGTGCTTCAACGGAGCGCCGCGACGCAAAGGGAAGTTCACCTCGTGAAACATCACCCACGTCTGCCCGCGACGGGCAGCGAGCCATGCGCAGAACGGGACGTTCATCGCCCCCATGCCGAACGCGTGCGGAACCCACTGCACGAGCACGCGCAGCTCTCCGCGGTTCGCCAGCCCGCGCTGGAGCGCCACCAGGCTTCGGGGGCCGAACTGGTCGGGCAACCCGTGGATCGTGACGGCATCCTCCTGTTCGAGAACGTGGGCGCGGGACGGGGCCCACACTTCGACGGTGTCCCCCGCGCGCGCGAGCGCGTGCGCGACCCGGCGCGTGTAGTCCGCGACACCGCCCGGCTCCGGCGGGTACTCACCCGTCAGAATCGCCCATACAGTCTCGCTCGTGCCGCCCACGACCGAATCGCTTACACGCGAACAGCGACTCTCTCGCGGAAATCGTCGAACGTAGCCTTCAGCCCGGCCTCCAGCGCCACCTTCGGCTCGAACCCGAACAGGCTGCGCGCCTTCGAGATGTTCGGGCAGCGCCGCTTGGGGTCATCGGCGGGGAGCGGCTTTCGCACGAGCTCCACCGTCTTGCCCGCGACGCGCATCGCCATCTCGGCGAGCTCGAGAACGGTGTTCTCGCGTGGGTTGCCGAGGTTCACGGGGCCGTCAACGCGGTCCACGTTCGCCGCAGCAACGATGCCGTCCACGAGATCCGAGACGAAGCAGAACGATCG
>Ga0302320_10024335_pt1 | contig 11826 bp, 7 predicted proteins | sample Bog_T0_3_FD_202130 | JGI IMG/M metagenome (GOLD analysis project Ga0302320, IMG submission 202130) | Peat permafrost microbial communities from Stordalen Mire near Abisko, Sweden - Bog_T0_3 | ecosystem: Environmental > Terrestrial > Soil > Wetlands > Peat | place: Sweden: Abisko, Stordalen Mire... | reverse complement strand
CCCAATCCCAGGGATGGGTGATCGTAAGAACCGTTAGAAATCTGCCCGCGTTGTTTGCGGAACCCTCGCGATCCAATTCGTGTTCCGTCAGATAGACGATCGCCAGCGCCTTGAGCGATTGATATTCTGGCGAGTCCTTTTGCTTCATGAACGCCTGATCCCCGATCTTTTCGGCGAGGTCGGCCGAGCCCGATTGGGGCGCGTCCATGGCGTCGGAAAACCAATTCGGTTTCTTGAGGCGCTCCAGTTTGCCCTTAAGCCGATCCAACCGCGCGACCGTCTGTTCCCGAGGCTTGTGCGCTCCCGGCATCCATGAGCCCTTGAGCTCCCCATATACCTGCCAAGCCTCGCTAAGATCGGGCGAATCTTGAATGCGTTCGGCCATTGTTATCGCACGAATCTTCTTCAAGTCCGTGCCGGGAAAAGGATAGAGCACTGTTGTTGGAACGGCGGCATCGCAGATACTGGCGACAAGATTGAGAATGGCGAGAAAGGCTAAGTTCCTTGGTGACATCGTAAGAATGTTTCTCTGTGCGTGATGGCTCGCCCCTGGGCACTCACATCGCATCCAACGCAGAGAAGAAATCGCCGTACAAGCCGAAAAGGCAACGGTCGTAACCCTCGGCAATCTGCGCGAGGCCAAATTTGCCAGCCGCTTCGTCGTAGACAACTGCGTATCCGTTGAATTCACCCGGGTGCTCAAGAAGCACAATCCATCCTTCCACGGACTTCTCGTCGGGCAGGCCCGTGAATTTCATGAGCCTTGGCTCAACCAGACATTTTCGCAGATTTACGCCGTGCAGATTGGTCCGATCCCACTGGTTTCCGATCTCGGAATGTACTAGCGAACGGACCCCTGATGGGTTCATCGCTTCACGCAGGTCGATACCGTTGAGCCGCAATCTCGCCCATCACACGTATCAATGGAGGCATTGAGGACCACAGGTGTACTCAGGTGCTCTTGCTGAGACTAGCTGCTGAGGCTAACCTAGAAAATATTCGTAAGTTATTGTTGGATAAGCTGGTGGACGCTACTGGACTCGAACCAGTGACCCCGTGCGTGTGAAGCACGTGCTCTAACCAACTGAGCTAAGCGTCCGGATTGAATTGAAACGTCTACCCTCTGGAGCCGGGGGTAATCAACGAGATTCTCACCGGTCCGGCGGTGGGACCGACTTGGCGAGGCGCTCCGCCTCGGCGAACTCCCTCCGGGCCTCGTCCTCCCTGCCGGCCATGCGCAGGAGAAATCCCAAGTCGCGGTGGACGTCGGCGTTGTCGGGGTTGAGGCGGAGCGTCTCGCGGAGCTCCCCCAGCGCCTCGGCGGTGTGCCCGGATTTCGCAAGGACGATGGACAGGTTGAAATGGGCGTCGCCCATGTCCGGGCGGATCCTGACGGCCTCCTCGTAATGGGGAATCGCCTCCCCCACCCTGCCTTCGTTGGCGAGTTCGTTGGCGAGCATGTAATGCGCCTCGGCGTAGAGAGGGTCGATGCGCAGGGTTTCCATGAACTGGTCGCGGGCCTCGGCGTGCCGCCCAGCTTCGTCCAAGGCAAAGCCAAGGTTGTAGTGCGCCCTTGAGTTGTCGGGCACGGAGCGCACGGTATCGGTCCAAAGCCTGACCTGGGTCGCAAACACCGTATTGCGGCGCGAGGTGAGGCAGCCAAGCCCCACAGCCAGCGCGGAGACCAGAATCAGTCCGACGGCCGGACCCGACCCTGCCGCCCGCCCGCCATCCTCCTGGACTCCCTTCTCCCCGCGCTCAGCGACCGCGACCACCTTGAAGATAACGAACACGGCAAGGACCAGCACGGCCGCAAGCGGGAGGTACATCCTGTGTTCGGCCATGGTCTGGCTTGCGAGCGGAACAAAGCTGGAGCTCGGGGCGAGGATGACAATGAACCATGTCCCCAGAAATCCCAGTGCGGGGCGGCGGCGCAGGGCGATCAGGGTGCCGGCGAGCAGAAGGGCCAGAAAAAGCGCCTGAGGCGCGACGTCGGCAACGTCCCCCACCAGTCCCTGCCCATAGTCGAAAACCAGGGGGTGCGGCCAGAAGCACAGGCGAAGGTAGTGCACCACCGCACGGCACTGGGTGAGCGAATACCTCCACCATGGCGCGGCGCTTCCAAAGCCCGCCGCCCTGCCGCGGTTTCCCCCCATGCCGGCAACCAGGCAACCCAGGAGGATCCAGGTGGCAGCCAAGGCCACATAGTAGCCCCGGCGGCTCCTCCAGGCCTCAAGGAAGCTCCCCGCGACGAACGTCCGGTCGTACAGCAGAACGATGAGGGGAGCCGTCACCATCACCTCCTTGGTCGCCATTCCAAGGAGGCAGGCCACAACGGACAGGACGAGCCAAAGGATGCCGGGAGTGGCTTCCGCAGTTTGGATCCCAGGCCCGGGAGGGGGCGCCGGGAGGTTGCCCCCCCGCCCCGCCCCGCGGACAAAACAATAGAGCGTCAGCAGGTAAAGGAGTCCCATCATCGATTCCGCCCGGTCCGAGACAAAGGTCACCGACTCGGTCTGCAGGGGATGCACGGTCCAGAGAAGCGCGACGGAAAAGGCGAACGGCAGCGGGAAAAGGCCTCCCGAGAATCCTCGCCCAGGGGATCGGGCGAGTGGAGTTCCCGGCCGCTCAAGCGTCCGGCGCACAAGCCCAAACAGCGCGAGACCGGCGAGCAGATGAACCGCGAGGTTAAAGACGTGGTACCCCCTTACGTCCAGGCCTCCCAGGGCATAGTTGAGCGCCAGGGACAGATTGACGATCGGCCTTCCCTCCACAGTCGCGCCATCGTTGGGGGGACGCAGGGCATCCCAGACGGGCCACAGACGGTGGATCGTGGGGTTCTGGAGTATCGAATGGACGTCGTCGAATGCGAACGGACCCGAAAAGCTGTTCCAGTAGGCCGCCAGTCCGGCGAGGACGATCACCGCAGCTGCAACAAGGCCGGAAATGGCGGAACGCTGCATGTTTTATTGATGCCCGGGACAGGACTCGAACCTGCACGCCTTGCGGCAACGGCTTCTAAGACCGTCGTGTATGCCATTCCACCACCCGGGCCCGTGGGGATCAAGGAAGCCGGAGGCAGGCCGGTCAGCAATCCGAATTCGCCTCGACGTAGTCGATGATCTCGTCGACCTTGCCGAAGCAGAGGGCGCAGAAGGTATCCGCGGCCCCATAGTAGATCGCCAGGCGTCCGGTGGCCGCATCGCAGAGCAGGCCGACCGGGAAGCAGACGCCGGGAACGAATCCGGTCAGTTCGTAGTTGGCCTCGGGAGTGAGCAGCGCCTGGTTGAGGCGCGCCTTGACCTTCCAGGGCTCGTCGCGGTCCAGGATGACCGCGCCGATCGAATAGACGAACCCGTTGCAGGTCGTGGTGACGCCATGGTAGAACAGGAGCCATCCCCGATTAGTCTCGAGGGGCGACGGGCCGGCGCCGATCTTGGTGCCCTGCCACCACTGGCCGCCCTTGCTCATGATGTGGCGGTGTTTTCCCCAGTAGACCATGTCGGGGCTCTCGCTGACGAAGATGTCGCCAAAGGGCGTGTGGCCCGTATCGCTGGGGCGGCTCAGCATCAGGAACTTGTCGCCGAACTTGCGGGGAAAGAGCACACCGTTGCGGTTGTACGGCAGGAAGGCGTTCTCCAGCTGCTCGAACTTCACAAAATCCTTGGTACGGGCGATGCCGATGGTCGGGCCGTGGTAGCCGTTGCACCAGGTGACGTAATAGGTGCCGTCAACCAGGGTGACGCGGGGGTCGTAGGCATACTCGTGGCGCCTGACCTCGGGGTCGTCGCACTTGAAGTCGATGGGCTTGGGTTCGAAGGTCCACTTGATGCCGTCGCGGCTGCGGCCCACATGCAGGTGGGGCATGCGGTCCATTCCCTCCGTCCGGAACACGCCGATGAACTTCCCCTTGAAGGGAACGACGGCGCTATTGTAGATCCCCGTCACATGGGGAAGCGGACGCCGGCCGATCACCGGGTTCTTTGTGTAGCGCCAGAGCAGGTCGGCGTTCCCGGCAGCGCGATTCTGCCACGGGATGTTGGAGAGCGATGGGGCGAAGATCTTGGTTTTCATTTCGTTTTGAGGAGCTAGGCCCCTCATTTTTGCGCGGGAAGTCCCCGCGCGTCAAGAAAGGCCGAATCGGGGGTTGCCATCCCGTTCCCGGCAGGGTCGGATCCGGGACGATGAAGCCACCCGGATGTCCGCGCGGTGCTGCGCTGGTGCTGGCGACGGCCGTTTTCCTGGCGGGACACTGCCCCGGCGCTGAAATGGAGCCGGCCGGTTCCGCGGTGCCGGAATCGACCAGGGGGCTCTATTTTGCGAAGAAGGCCTACGTCCCCCAGCCTCTCCCGACCTTCGCCGAATCCAAGGGCAGGCTGCCCAGCCCCATTCTGGAAAAAGGGCCCGATCTGGTGACGCTTTACTGGAAGTGCTGGGAACTCGCATTTCGCAGCATGATGCGACCGCCCCCCGGGTCCCCCCTTGTATCAAACTGGCTGGATGCGTCATTCAACGACAACATCTTCCAGTGGGACAGCATCTTCATCACTATGTTTGCCCGGTACGGGAACAAGGCGTTTCCGGCGATCCAGACTCTGGACAACTTCTACTGCAGGCAGCGCAAGGACGGATTCATAGGCCGCGAACTCCGCAGGAAGGACGGCACCGAAGTCTACACCGACGGGCCATCCAACATCGTGAACCCCCCTCTCTTCAGCTGGGCGGAGGTCGAGTCCTTCCGCCTGACGGGCGACAGGTCCCGTTTCGCCGAAGTCCTGCCTGTGCTCGAGAGGTATGTCGCGTGGCTCAACCGCGACGGGAATCCAGACACGGCCGGTGGGCCCGATTGGGAACGCTACGGAAGACGGGCCGCCGGCTCAGTGCATCATCTCTACTGGAACACCCCCCTCGGTTCGGGGATGGACGACACGCCCCGACACGGGAACGGCTGGGTCGACATGTCCTGCCAGATGGTGATCCAGTACGAAAACCTGGCGACAATGTGCGACGAGCTTTCGCTGCCGGAAAAGGCGAAGGGGTTCCGGACGGAGGCCGCCGCGATCGGGCGCAGGATCAACTGCTGGTGCTGGAACGAGGAGGACGGGTTCTATTATGACGTCGACAACGACGGCCGGCAGTTTCGCGTGAAGACCGCCGGCGGGTTCTGGCCGCTTCTCGCCGGGATCGCCACTCGCGCCCAGGCGGAAAGGCTGGTGGCTCACCTGCGGAACAGGAACGAGTTTTGGAGGCCGTTCCTTTTTCCAACCCTGTCCGCGAACGACGCCCGCTACCAGAGCGACGGCGGCTATTGGCTCGGCGGCGTCTGGGCGCCCACGGACTTCATGATCATCAAGGGGCTTGACCGTTACGGGTACGAAGACCTGGCCTCGATGGCCACCGAGAGATACCTCAACGCCATGCTGGCGGTCTACCGGCCTACCCAGACGGTCTGGGAGGACTATGCCCCTGAGACTCCGTTCCGGCCCGGGAACCCGTCCAAGAGGGACTTCGTCGGATGGACTGGCGACGGACCGATCGCCCTCCTGATCGAGGACGTCCTCGGCTTCCGCTGCGACGGTGCCCGGCACCGGCTGTCGTGGCGGCTGACCCGCACTGACCGCCACGGGATTGAACGGCTGCAGGTCGGCGACTCGATTGTCTCTGTCGTTTGCGCCGCAAGGATGTCGGCGGACGCGCCCGCCTTCATCACGGCCTCCTGCGACGCCCCCGTGGACCTGGACGTGCGCCTCGGCAACGACGAGCGGGTGTTCAAGCTGCAGGCCGGCAGGCACGACCTCGCCGTGCTGTTAGGCTCGGCGCCGTCAGAATTTCAGGGCGAGCTCGGAGCCAAAGGTGCGGGGCGCTCCCGGGCTAGCGCTGTTTACGCCCGGAATGATCTGGGTGTAATAGCCCCGGCCGGCGATGTTGTCCATATACACCGAAATCCGCCAGCGGCGGGCCTCAAAGCCGACGCGGGAATTCAGGAGAACATAAGCCCCCTGGGAAAAGACAGGGTCTTCGGCCTCGGTGTAAAACGTCCTGCCTCTGGCAACGAGGTCGACGCGGCCAAAGTACCCGCCCTTCGCGCCGTAGGAGGCACTCAAGTCAGCCGTGCCTGCTGGCGCGTAGGGCGCGCGCTTCTCCGCGTAACTTCTCCCCGTGAGGGGATCGTTGAACTCGAGCAGCTTCACGTCGGCGACACCGGCGACGATCCCCAGGGTCCATGCCGGCGACGGGCGGAACTGGGCCTCCACATCGGCGCCCAGCGATCTCGCGCGCGGAGCCGTCGCCACAAGATAGTCCGTGGAACTGAATGAACGCTCTATCTGATAATTCCGGATCTCGTAATCAAAGACTCCAGCAGAAATCACCATCATATTGTTATACAATGATTTATCCACCCCGGCCTCGAGAGCTGCGGTGCGCTCCGCCGCGAACGGAATCAGCTGCGCCTTGTCCGTATAGGGTGAGAATCCTCCCGACTTCGAGCCTAGGGAAAGGGACGCATGCGCGGTCGTTTCCGACGCAAGGTTTCCGGCGATCCCGACCTTTGGCAGGAGAAAGCCCTCAACCCTCCTGAAGTGATAGTCGAGCCCCGCGGTGGGGACCTCCTCGTCCTGGAAATAGTCCTTGGACGCCCGCTCGGCCCTGAGGCCCAGCTCGATCCTCCAGTCGGCGGAGGCCGGGACCACGACTTCGCCAAAGGCCGCCGAGTCCAGGGCATTGTCTCTGTAGTTGGAGACCTCTATTGGAATCTGCCCAAGGATGCTTCGGTCGGCGGACCCGTTCGTCCTCGAATCGGAAAACCAGGCGCCCGTGCTCCACGAGACCGCGGAGCCGGAGTCGGATGCCAGGTGGATTTCCTCGCTCCAGTTCTCCTGGGACTGGGTCAGATGGGACTCAAGGGGGGGAGGCAGCACCAGCCAGTTGTCGTACGGGTCGAGCTTCCAGTCGGTGTAGCTTGTGACGGACGTCAGCCTGCCGGCGGGGGTGTCAATGACGGCCTTGAGCGCCGCGCCGAACAGGCCGGTGTCGGTCTCGCCCTCCCGCGCCCTCTGGACGGTGTAGAGGGGGCCTCCAAGGGGCACCAGGGGTTGCGCCCCGTCGCGGTGCCTCGATCCAAGGATCTCGAGGCTGATCTCGCTGTTGGGGGCGGGCCTGAGACGCCCTCTTGCGACCACCGTCATGGCGCGCTCGCCTCCGACCCGCTGGGAGATCTGTGTGTTGTCGATGTATCCTTCCCGGTCGGTATAGGCTGCGGCGACGGTTGCGTCCGCGTTCGGGCCCGCGGGGCCGCCGGCTTGGAACGCCACGGAGCTGGAGTCGTAGTTGCCGGCGCCGACTCGCACCTCCCCTCCCGCCGGCCCAGCTTGGGGCAGCCGCAGTACGACAACCCCGCCCTCCCCCGGCCGCCCGAAGACCGTGCCTTGTGGGCCGGTGAAAATGGAGACCGATGCGAAACCGAAGAGGTCGGCGGGATAAGTGAAGGTGCTGCCCAGGGGGATGTCGTCGAAATAAAGCCCCACGGCCGAATCGCTGAAATACGGCGTATTGGAGAGGCCCCGGAGGGAAAAAATGCCGCCAAAGGAGCTGGTGCCCGAGGATTCCACCTGAAAATTTGCGACCCCGGCGGTGACCCCCTCCCAACCCTGTCCCGCGACCTGTTCAGTCTGGTTGAAGGGTCCTTGGGGAGTGGCTGGGGCCTCCCCGGACGGTCTTCCCGCCTCGACCACCAACTTGTCCTCCCTCAGGACCCCCGGATCGGCGGAGTCCTGGGCGTTTGCGGCAACACAGGCCGCCAGCGGCAGAATGAGGAGCAAAGGGCGGATCGGATTCAAATCTTGGGGGGCATGCCCATGAAGGTGGCCGCACTACGATTAGCCGAAACCCCTCGGAGTGGACAACAAGGATTTTTGCGGCCACCATGCCGAAGTGGAAGCCCGACAAATTCTGCGCAGCCGATTCACGGTTCTCTGGCCCCTCGTTTCGGCCCTGCTAGTCCTGGGTTCGGGGTGCGGGCGTTCCGATGACGAGCCGGCCTCCGCGACGGGCGCCGCATCCAAGCCCAGCGTCTTTGACCTCAATTATCTCCGGCGGGAGGACGTGGGCGCCCCCGTCAGGGATCATCCCCTGATCTGCAATGTCACCGCCGTGGACCTCGATCACGATGGGCTCATGGACATCATCGCCTGCGAGGGGCAGACCAACAAGGTGCTCTGGATCAGGCAGGTGTCGCGCGGCAAGTTCCAGGAAATCGTGCTCTGCGATGACATTGCCGCCCCCGTTCACGCCACCCCTGTCGACATGAGGGGCACCGGGCATTACGATCTGCTTATCGCAAGCATGGGGCAGGTGTTCCCGGACAACGACAAGATAGGATCCGTCGTCATCCTCGAGAACGACGGGCACGAGCACTTCACGAAGCACGTGCTGATCGACCATGTCGCGCGGGTGACCGATGTCGAACCGGGGCACTTCACCCACAGTGGGAGGACGGACCTGGCCGTCGGGCAGTTCGGTTACGACCAGGGAGAGATCCGCTGGATGGAAAACATGGGCAATGGGGTGTTCAAGAGCCATATTCTCCTGAGCCTGAGCGGGACGATCAATGTCTGCGTCGCCGACATGACCGGGGATGGCAACCAGGACATCGTCGCCGTGGTCTCCCAGGACTGGGAGGAGATCTATTTCTTCAAGGGCGACGGCAACGGGAATTTCACGAGCAAGGTCCTTTGGGGTTCAACCAACCAGGACTACGGAAGCAGCGGAATCAGCCTGTGCGATCTCAACCACGACGGGCGCCCGGACATCCTGTACACCAACGGCGACGGCTTTGACTATGCCGAGCCGGGCTCGCGTCCCTGGCACGGCGTGCAGTGGCTCGAGAATCTCGGAGGCGGCAGGTTCAAATACCACCGGGTGGGCGACCTTCATGGGGCCTACAGCCCCATCGGCGTGGACCTGGACGGGAGCGGCAACACGGATATCGTCGCCGTGAGCGGCTTCAACGAGTGGAAGGATCCAAAGTCGGAATCCCTGGTTGTCTTCCAGAACGACGGGCACATGAACTTCACGAAGCACGTGCTCGCCTACACTCCAACCCATCTGATCACCGTGTTTGCCGCGGACCTGGACGGCAACGGCCATCCGGTGCTGATCACCGGGGGATTTCACGCCTACGGCCCGTGGCTGAACATGAGCCGCGTGAGCCTCTGGCGCAGGGCCTCGGACCTCCCCAACCCGTCAAACCATCAGTAGGGATTGTGGCCGAAGCGGTTTCGGAACTGGTCCTCCAGGGATCTTAGCTGATCCCGGGCGACCTTGCGATCGTCCCTCGCGCGCCCGACCCATTCGCGAGCCTCGGCCTCGTCGCCATACTGGATGGAATAGAGGGTCAGTCCGGTGAGCAGGCCAGGATTCACCGGGTCGACCATAAGGCCCGCCTTGAGCTCCTCCACCCCCTCGGCAATCCGCCCCAGGTGGAAGTAGACGGAAGCCGCCTCCATGTAGTTGTTGGCTTCCGAGGGCTGGACCCGGAGGGCGAGCCGGAAGTCGGCGAGGGCTTCCTCGAAGTGCCCGGCCGCCTTCAGCTGCTTGCCGCGCTCGTAGTGGAGGTTGGGTGAATCCGGGCAACGGGCGATTCCGTCAATCAGGGCCCGCTCGGCCGCAGGAGCGTCCCCCATGTCCCTGAGCAGGTTGATCAGGTCGATCCAATTGTCCGAGGTATCGGGATCCAGGGCGACACACTGCTCAAGATGGGCCCGGGCATCCCCATACCGCTTCAATTGCCGAAGGAGATTCCCATATTGCCGGTGTGTTGGCGCATCGTCCGGCGAAAGAGCGAGGGCCCGGTCGAGAAGCGGCAGGGCATCCCGGGAGTCACCCGCAGTGCTGTCCGTGGCCGCAACGGTTCGAAGCTGATAGGCGTTGTAACACCCAGCCATGAGCTCGTCGGTCCACGGGTCGGGACAGTCCCGGTAATTCACGCCACCTTTCACGCGGGCCTCGTCGTCGGCCTCCGCATCGCCATTCCCAAAATGGCTGTCGATCGCGGCCATCAGGGTCCAGGCCAGGCTGAATTCGGGGTGGGATGCCACGACCGAGTCCAGTTGCCCGCGGGCACCCGTCCAATTGCCGTCCTGAAGATCGCACCTCGCCAGCCCTAGCAGGGCATAGGGGTTCTCGGGGTCACGGGTGAGCGCCTCCGAATAGGCCTGCTTTGCGGCGGTCCACTGGTTGCTCTTCAACAGGGCGTCGGCAAGGCGAATGCGCGCAGGGACATAGTCGGGTGCCAATGCCACCACCCTGAGCAGGAGCGGAAGGGCCTCATCCATCTCTCCGTAGCCGGTCAGGATTCCCGCCATAAAATGTGGCCATTTGGGGTTTTCCCGATCGATCGTCATCAGCGCGCGATAGCACTGCCCGGCCTGCGGGTAGAATCCATTGGCCTGATAAAGACCGCCAAGCTCGCCCAGCGCGGAAGCAGGACCCAAACAAAAACGAATCCGGAACTCGCATCTGGTCACCCGGTGCTCCATCTCGGGGGGCAGGTCGCCGAGGTCCGGACGGAGGGGAATTCCAGCCAGCGCCGTGTGCCCCTGTGCACCCAGGCGCCAGGCCACGAGCACGCCGACGATCAGGATCACGCCGGACAAAACAACGAAGACGATCCATCGGACCGACCGGCGGGGCCGCCGCGAGGGGGGATCGGTCATCATCGTGTAATCTCAAGTAAACTAATCCACTGGAACTTGAAGAAAAAAAAGGCCCGACGGTATGAACCGTCGGGCCTCGAGATGAGCTTTTAACTCACCGAATTAAGCAACCTTAGAAGGTCAGGCTGTTCGTGATCTCCCAGGTGCGGGGCTCCGGTATCCTGGATTCCGCCACTGAGCCGTCGGGCTCCGTGTTGATCGGGATCAGGGTGGTGCTGTAGAACAGGTTCCTCACGTTGAGCTGCACACGCCACTTGATCTTGTTCGTGAGCTTCCGCGAGTAACCGACCCAGGCGTCGAACGTGTCGTCCACGGGGGACTTGTAGGGCGCCGCGGTGTTGAACGTGCCGTTGACGAAGGGATAGCCGATGACCTGCTTGTCCTGCCAGCGGTACGATCCGCCGAAGTTCACGTTCTTCAGGGGTCCCTGTGAGATCGTGTAGTCGGAGATGATGTTGAAGCGCCACGGACGCTCTTCGGAAACACCCGTTCCCGTGAGGGACTTCTGGTAGAGGTAATTTCCCCAGAACTGCGTGTCGAACGTGTTCTGGACGGTCTGGCCGCCCAGGTACCCGTTCCATTCCTTGACGTCGCCGGCGATGTTGCCCTCGTCGGAACCGGGAACGGCGGAGTGGAAGAAGTTCTCCTCACCCTGCACGAACTCAGTGAACGACCCGGCGACATTCTGCACCGTTGCATAGGTCTTGGACGCGTTGAACGTCAGATCCCAGTTCTTCACCGGCTGGGCCGTCAGCTCGTACTCGACACCCTTGGAGAGTGTATTGTCGCTGATGATGAAGTTGCCGGGCTGGCTGCCGGACGTGAGCGGATTGTCGTGGTTGAAGATGCTGGCAATCGATGGGATCGCCCAGTAGTTCAGGAACGACGCGCTGGGCTGGTTGGCCGGCAGCAGGAAGTTTGTCAGAACCGCTTCGGCATCGTTGTAGGCCGACTTGACCGTCTGTCCCGCATTCGGCTGGTAGGCCAGCCAGTTCGGCGTTCCCGCCGTGCTGGAGGGGATGCTCGGGTCGATGACCTGACCGACGCTGCCCGCCGTGGTGCTCAGATTGAAGTTATTCGTGAACATCCAGTTCTGGGGATTGCCCGGGCC
>Ga0302320_10024331_pt1 | contig 11828 bp, 10 predicted proteins | sample Bog_T0_3_FD_202130 | JGI IMG/M metagenome (GOLD analysis project Ga0302320, IMG submission 202130) | Peat permafrost microbial communities from Stordalen Mire near Abisko, Sweden - Bog_T0_3 | ecosystem: Environmental > Terrestrial > Soil > Wetlands > Peat | place: Sweden: Abisko, Stordalen Mire... | reverse complement strand
CCGCGCCGGAGGAATCCGCCGGTCGCCAGCACGCTGCAGAAGAGGATGGATTGGAGCACGACGGCGGTGGCTTCGGGGAGTTGCGCGTAGAGCTGGAGCGCGTCGCCGGAGGAGAGGAGCGCCCCCATCACGAAGGCCAGCGGGATGATGCGGATCATGTGCTGCCCGGCCATCCACGCCACCAGGAAGCCGGTGAGCCCGAAGTTCAGGGCGATCCCCGACTCCAGGCGGCCGTGGATGCAGGAGGTTTCCAGGATGCCGGACAGCCCCGCGATGGCCCCCCCTATGCCCATGACCAGGGCGACATTTCCCGTCCAGGAGAAGCCCACGCCCTCGCCCAGCTTGCGGTTGCTCTTGAGGATGCGAAGCGAGAGGCCCCATCGGGACCGGGAGAGGACGATGTGCAGGGCGACGGCTGCGAGCAGCGCCAGGATCAGGCCCGAGTGCAGGTGCGAGCCGTGGATCAGCAAGGGGAGCTTCACCCACTCGGGGAAGGAGATCGTGGCGGGCCAGCCCAGGTTGGTGGTGTCGCGCCAGGACCCGTAGACCACCCAGTCCACCAGGAGCGATGCCACGTAGTTGAGGAGAAGCGTCACCAGCGTTTCGTTGACCTCGAGCTTGGCCCGCAGGAACCCCGGGATCAGACCCCAGAACGCTCCCCCCGCGAAGGCTCCCAGGAACATGAGCGGCATGGCGGCCCAGTGGCTGTGCCCGAACAGCAGGACGGCTGCCGTCCCGCACCACGCCCCCATGTAGAACTGGCCGGACGCCCCCACCGTGAGCAGGCCCAGGCGCGCGGGCAAGGCCGTGGCCAAGGCGCACAGCAGGATGGGGATCGTCTTGACCAGCGTCTCCGTGATCCCGTAGGTGCTCCCCAAGGACCCCGAAAGGAGTTCGCCGAAAAGGAGGAAGGGCGATCGGCCCAGGAGAGCGAAGAAGATCAGGCTGGAGAGGAAGAACACCAGGGCGGCGGAAAGCGCGGAGAGGCTCCCTTCGAACCACGGAAAACGGGCGGCGAGCGCCTTGCGCCTCAGGGCGATGGTCGGGGTCATGCCGTCGCCCCCATCATCCACCGGCCCAGCAGGTTCCGATCGGCGCCTTCCGCGGCCACGGTGCCCAGGATCTTCCCGTGGGAAAGGACGGAGATCCGGTGCGCGAACCGCAGCAGGTCGTCCAGCTCCTCGGAGATCCACAGCACCGCGGCCCCGGCCTCGGCGTGGGCGAAGAGCCGAGCGTACACGGCCTGCGTGGCGGAAAGGTCCAGACCCATGGTCGGGTAGCAGGCCACCACCAGTTTCCGCGCTCCGGACAGTTCGCGGGCGGCCACCAGCTTCTGCAGGTTGCCTCCGGAAAGGTCTCGGGCCCGTCGCGACGGGTCGCGAGGCCGCACGTCGTACGCTTCCAGAAGGGGAAGGGATTCGGCGGCGGACGGTTTCCGTCCAGCCATCCAGAAGGGGAGGCGGGGGATTCCCTTGAGGGCGAGGTTCACCGAAAGGTCCAGGTCCGGCGCCACTCCGTTCACCGAAGGACGTTCGGGGATGAAGCCGACCACGGTCGGATCGGGCACGCCCCCGTTGCCGCGCTGGACGGCCACGCCTTCCAGGATCACTTCCCCGGAAGCCACCTCCCGCATCCCCGCCACGCAGGCTCCCAGGACGTCCTGGCCGTTCCCCGATACGCCCGCGATCCCCAGGATTTCTCCCGGTGCCACCATGAAGCTGATCCCCGAGATCGAGGAGAACACGTCGCCCGCGGTCAGTCCGCGGACCTCGAGCAGCTGGACGTCCTTGGCGGGAGGCGGAACCCGGACGGCGGGGACCACCTTGGCGCCGCCCACCATGAGGGACGACAATTCCTGGGCGCCGAGCCCGACGGCGGTCCGGTTCTCCACCATCTTCCCGTGGCGCATCACCGCCACGCGGTCCGCGCAGGAAGACACGTCCTCGAACTTGTGGGTGATGAGGATCACCGAGCGCCCTTCCTTGGCCAGTTGACGCACCCGTTCGTGCAGCCCTTTGGTCTCGATGGGCGTGAGGACGGACGTCGGTTCGTCCAGGATCACCAGCAGAGCTTCCAGGTTCAGCACCTTGGCCAGTTCCACCAGTTGCATCTGGCCCACCGGGATGTCGGCGACCAGGGCGGACGGGTCCAGGTCGGGAGCCAGGCGCTTGAGGTGGGCCAGCAGCCGCTCGTCCTGCCCACCGCCGCGCGCCGGGACCATCGGGAGGTCCGGGTAGGCGAGCTGGAGATTCTCCCGCACGGTGAGGGCCGGGATCAGGCTGAACTGCTGGAAGACCATCCCGATGCTCGCGGCCATGGCGTCTCGCGGAGAGGAGAACCGGACGGGCTTCCCCTCGATCTCGATGGTCCCGGAATCCGGCGACTGGAACCCGTAGAGGATCTTCATGAGCGTGGATTTGCCCGCCCCGTTCTCGCCCAGGAGAGCCACGACCTCGCCTTCGCCGACCTCCAGGTCCACGTCGTCGTTGGCGGCGAGCTCCCCGAACCTCTTGGTGATCCCCTTCATCGATATCCGCACCGGACATTCCCTTCCGATCTCAGACGGACGACGTCAGATGTTCCACTTGATCACGTACTGGGGATGGTTGTAGATCCAGTTGTTCACGCCCGTGAAGTTGTGGAAATACTCGTACTCGATCCCCGTCTCCAGTCGACCGGGATCGCCCCAGAAGTTCCCCACGTCCACGTATAGGGTGGGCTGGGTCTGCCACCACATCGTCTGCTTCCCCGTTCCGCTCATGAAGTCGAACCATCCGCCGAAGGACATCTTCACCGGGCCCAGGTTGAAGGGAAGGAGCCAGTACGGGCTCACCTGGAGGCCGACGGACGGCATTCCCCACTCCTTCCGGGCGAAGACGTTCAGTCCGAAGAAGGCGAACCCAGGGATCTTCCAGTCCGTCCCGAGCCCGAACAGGTAGGCGGGCTCGAACCCCGAAGGCATGTCGATCTCCCCGGCCAGAAGGAAGTCCGAGATCGGTCCCAAGGACAGGTCCTTGCCGGTGATCTTTCCCGCGCTCAGTCGCGGATGCCATTCGCTGTAGGAGTACACCGCCCGGTTCCGGTCGAAGCCGGGGGCGTTGTTGATGTCCGAGAAGAAGAAGTTGTCGCCGTAGGCCCAACCGTTGGCCACCTCGAAGGTGAAGAGGTCGATCGGGTTGTTCGGCGGGCCGTATGGATGGTCTTTCGACAGGTCCGGTCCGATGAGGTACTGGATGTCCGCCGCCGTGTAGCCGTCCGCGAAGGCCGCGGACGACCCCAAAGCCGCCAGGGCGAGCGCCACGCGTGTCCGAGTTGCCATTTTCCGTCCTCCCGCCGGGTCCCCTCCCGGACCTCGGGAGGAACGTCCCGTCCTCCTTCCAACGATGGCCGCGCGGAATCTCCCGCGCATCCCCCGAAAGGGGGATTTTCACGCCACCCGCGCCGGGAGGACGCCCAATCCCTCGGCGCGGACGGCGGCCTGGGTGCGGTTCGCCACCCCGAGCTTGGCGAAGATGTTCTTGACGTGGCTCTTGACGGTGCTTTCGGCCACGAACAGGATCTGTCCGATCTCCCGGTTGGAGAGGCCTCCGCAAAGGGCGCGAAGGACCTCGGTCTCGCGGCCGCTCAGGGGGCCTTCGACCGGGCCGCATTCGGGTTCCGGGGCCGCCGGTTCCGATCCGCGAAGACGCTCCAGGAGCCACGTCTCCCCGGAAGCCGCGTCGCGCATCCGGCGATCCAGGAGGGAATCCAGGTGCCTGCGCGAAGGGCCCGCGAGCAGGAAGGGCAGCACGAATCCCCTGGGAACCACCAACTCCAGGCATCGGGAAAGGGATTCCTCCGCGGAATCCGGACGGCTCGCGGCCTCGTGGGCCACCGCGTTCCATAGCCAGGTCTCGGCGAGCAGTCCCTGCATGCCGGATTCCTGGAAGAACCGGGTCCAGCGGTGGGAAAGGGCGGAGGCAAGTTCCGCCCGCCCCACCTGCACCAATACGCCCAACGAAGTGCGCAGGCAATCCCAGTTCGAGAGCGACGGGGCGCCGAGCCGGGGAAGGACGGATTCCAGCCAATCGCAGGGGGGCGCGTTGCCGGCCGAGCGGATCCTGGCCTCCAAGGCGCCCACGTCGTCCAGATCCACCGCCCAGTGCATGCGGGTCCGCTGCGCGGTCAGTCGGGCGAGACCGGCCGACCTCGAGGCCTCCGCGGGATCCCCTTCGAGCAGTTCCAGCAACGCCCTCAGGTGGAAACCGTAGTGGAGGATGCGGACGTTGTCGCAACGTCGACCCTGGTCGAGCCCCTTCTCCAGGAACTCCCGGCAGGCCCGGAAATCCCCCCTGTCCATGTGCCAGCGCGCCCGGGCGACGGAGGCGTAGCCGGACACCGGTCCGGATCGCTCGGGTGCCTTGCGGGCGTAGCATTCGGCGCGTACCAGGATCTGGTCGCACGCGTCCATCCGACCGTGCATGCGGTGGATCTCCGCCAGGGTGTAGGCCGCCCCGAAGAACGCCAGGTGGTGGCCATGGGCCTCCGCGTGGTCGCAGGCGTCGGTCAGGACGCGTCCGGCCTTTTCCGTCCGTCCCGACCGGAACAGGCCGATGCCTTCCTGGACAAGGAGCGAAGCGCGAAGGAATCCGTCGGGGGTGAGCACGCCGGCGCCGTGGACCGCCCGGACCGATTCCTCCACCCGGTCTTCCAGGCGCAACAGGACCGAGCGCAGGAAGGCGGCGTGGGACAGCACGGAGCGCGCGTCGGCCAGTTCCGGTCGGGTGATGGCCAGATGCCGGGCTCGGTCCAGGTGCATGGCTCCCTCCTTTTCCCGACCCATGTGGAACAGGGCCCAGGCCAGGAACAGGGAGAGGAAGGGACGGTCGGCGGCCCACTCGCGGGGGATGCGCAGGGCGTAGCGTTGCAGGGTGGGAAAGTCGGAGTCCCGGAAGATGTTCTCGATCGCCCGTTCCGCCAGCGCGTCCAGGGCGGACACGTCCCCGCCCGCCAACGCGTGCTCCGCCGCCGCCGCGACCTCGCCGCGTTCCCGGTGCCAACGGGTGGCCCGGCGATGGGCGCGTATCGGATCCATGCCCCTTCCCTCGCGGAGTTCGCGCAAGGCGGGAACGAAGAGGGCGCGGTGTCGGCAAACGCCTTCCGCCTCCTCCAGGAGCGGCGTCCTGTCGCGCAGTCCGGACAGGATCCGTCCGCTGTCGTCCCTGTCGCGGACGCTGTCGCAGAGGCCGGTGTCCAGGATCGGGAGGACCGAGGTCTCCAGGAGGAACGACGATTCCTCTTCGGACAATTCGGCGAGCAGTCCCCCGGCCAGGTCGCGCACGCTGCGCGGAGACCGTTGCCGCAGGGATTGGAGATCCTCCCAGGGGTGCCTCGACTGTTCGAGGTGCGTCCTCACGAGGTGTAGACCGGCGATCCATCCCCCGGTCAGGAACTGTACGGACTCGAGCTCCTCCTCGCCCGGCGGCTCTCCGGGGAGTCCCGCCAGGAAGTCGGCGCACTGGTCCCGGGCCAGCGCGAGGTCCAGCGGGCCCAGCTCCCGGAGCCTTCCTTCCATGGTCCAGCGTGTCAGGGGCAGGTCGGGACGCTGACGGCAGGCGATGATCGCCCTCCGGTCCATGTCGGCTCCGTCCAACAAGTGCTTCCAGGGAAAGCGGGCCCAGTCCGGTGCCTTCATGGAAGACGCTTCGAGCACCATCAAACCCCTGGGAAATCCCCATTGTCCGGGAATGTCGCTTGCCAATTCCTTGGCCCTGTCGATTTGCTGGACCATGGCGTCCGCCGAAACCGCGCCTTCGCGGCTCACATCCCAGACCACATGGGGAAGGCCGGCCTGGCGCACCGCATCCGCCACCAGCGCGCTCTTCCCCGAGCTTGCGGGTCCCACGATCAGGGTGATCGGGAGGGAACACGGCCCCGTGATCCGATCGAGGAGATCGGCACGGTCGACCCAGGGGGCCCGTCGGTGCCGGATTGACAGTGTCATCAATTTGAGAAAGAGGCGCAATCCTTGTGCCGAGTCGGTTTTGGGGAACGGTGGATTCTAGTACCTATTGGCCAAATGCCATCGGAATACGCCCAGCTCATGGAACAAGCTTTTCTGCTCGCCCGGTCCGTCCGGGGCACGACCCTCCCGAACCCGGCCGTGGGTTGCCTGGTGCTGGATCGGTCGGGCAAGGTGGTCGCGAAGGCGGCGACATCGCCGGATGGTCGGCCGCATGCCGAACGCAAGGCCCTGGAGTCGGCGGGCAGGAAGGCGGAAGGGGGGACCTTGGTGGTGACCCTGGAGCCGTGTGTGGCCTTCCCGGGGAAGAAAAGCCCGCCCTGTGCGGCCGCGGCCATATTGTCGGGGATCGAGACGGTGGTCGTGGGAGCTCAAGACCCCCATCCCCAGGTGGCCGGACGCGGACTGCACGCCCTGCGCAAGGCCGGGATGAAGGTCGTGGAAGTGGACCTGGACGGCCGGATCACCGATTTCTACGCTGGCTTCGGACATTTCCTGTCCACGGGACGGCCCCGCACCACGCTCAAGGTGGCCCTGTCCGCCGACGGATTCGTCGCGGCCGCGCCGGGCGCGCGCACGGACATCACCGGGAAGGACGCACGGGTCTTCGTGCACGGGCTGCGCGCGGCCTCGGACGCGGTGCTGCTGGGCGGGTCCACGGCCTGCGCCGACGACCCCGAACTCACGGTCCGCGATGCGCCCGGACGATCGCCGCGACGCATGGTCCTGTGGCCGCGCGCGGGTCTCTCCCCATCCCTGAAGCTCTGGGACGGAACGGTTCCCTCCACGGCCATCGGCAGCGGAGTCCGTCCAGACAATCTTCCCAGGACGGTCGAATGGCTCCGGATCGCCGCGGATGGGCAGGGCACCGACCTCGCGTCCCTCCTGGACGAATGCGGAAGGCGGGGGATCCACGACCTGCTGGTGGAGCCGGGCCCCAAGCTCCTGGCTTCCTTCCTCCGAGCCGGACTGTGGGACAGGATCTGGGTGGTCCGCTCCCCCAAGCTCTTGGGATCCGGCGTACCCGGAGATCCGGGCGGCCTGCTTCCCGTCGGACCCGTCGTGCGGGAGCTGGAGATCGAAGCCGACCACGCGACGCTGATCTCGCGGAGCGCCTGAAGAGTTCCCACCCTCGTCGGAGCCGGGCCTTCAGCGAACGGTCTTCCACCCTCCGGCCACGCCGCCTTTCGAAAGCAGCAGTTGCCAAAGCTGGTTTTCCCGGGCTCGGAAGCTGCCCGCGCATTGCAGCAGGTAATAGCGCCACATCCGCCCGAAGCGCTCGCCGAAGCGCTCGCTGAATTTCGGCCACGACCGTTCGAAGTTCTCGTGCCAGGCCATCAGGGTGAGTTCGTAGTCCGGTCCGAAGCTGTGCCAGTCCTCGAGCACGAAGAGCCCGTCCATGGCCTTGGCCACGCCGGCGGGGGACGGAAGCACGGCGCCGGGGAAGATGTACTTGTCGATCCACGGGTCCATGCCGACGACCTCGGCGTTGCCTCCGATGGTGTGCAGGAGGAACAGTCCTCCCGGGCGCAGCAAGCCGTGGGCGATGCGGAAGAATTCCCGGTAGTTCTTGGGACCCACGTGTTCGAACATCCCCACCGAAACGACATGGTCGAAGGTTCCATCCAGGTCGCGGTAGTCCTCCATGCGGATTTCGACCGGAAGGCCCTCGCAGGCCTTTCGGGCCCACTGCGCCTGTTCGCCGGAAATCGTGCATCCCACGACCTTGGCCCCATGGCGCGACGCGGCGAAGCGGGCGAAGCCTCCCCAGCCGCACCCGATCTCGAGCACGGAGTCCCCCGCGCGCAGTCCCAATTTCCGGCAGATCAGCTCCAGCTTGGCCTCCTGCGCCGCCGCGAGATCCTGCGCTCCCGCGCTCCAGTACCCGCAACTGTACTGCATGAAGGGATCGAGCATCGCCTCGTAGAAATCGTTCCCCAGGTCGTAGTGCACCTTCGCGACGCGACGCGACCTCCTGCGGGTCTGGATGTTGAGGAACTTCGCCTTGGCCACCTGCAGGGCCAGGGCCAGATTCGGTCGGACCTTTTCGTGGAGCTTCGCCCGGACCAGGCGGTCGAACATGGAGTCCAGGGACGGACAGTCCCAGAGTCCTTCCATGTAGGTCTCGCCCAGCCCGACGGATCCGTGCGCGGCCACCCGCCCGTAGACGGACCGGTCGTGGACGGCCAGATCCCACTCGTGTTCCCCGCGCACGCCGATCCCCGCCGTCAGCAAGGTCTCTTCCATCCAGTTCTCCAACATGCCCGACCTCCCCTCCAAGCGGTGCCGACGGTCCGTCCCAGTGGGAAAACCAAAGCCCTCGCCTCCCGCGATGGGACGTCGAAAAGCGCCCCCCGGTCGCTCCTGGAACATACGGAAACGCGGGTGCCGCGACCAGCGCGGACCTGACAATTACTGTCTATACCGGATTCGGCGGGGAGTCCAAGCCGACGCCCGCTCCCGGCTCAGTCCCCGAAGCCGATCCCCAGCGACTTGGCCGCCAGGACCAGCTCGCCGTCGGGATCCACCCGGCGGATCCGCCCCACGGCCCTGGAGATGGGAACCTCCACGATCCTGGTGCCGCGGAGGCTGACCATGCATCCGTAGGTGCCGGCGCGGATCAGCCGCACGGCGGCCTCTCCGTAGCGCGTGCAGAGAAGACGATCGAAACTGGTGGGGGCCCCGCCGCGCTGGAGGTGGCCCAGCACGACGGTGCGGGTCTCCTTGCCGGTGCGGCGCGCGACCTCCTCGGCCACGATGACCCCCATGCCTCCCAACCGGACCTCGCGCCCTTCCTCCGACTCCTGCACCGATTGTCCCCTGCCCACGGGCGCAGCCCCCTCGGCGACCACGATCAGCGTGAACTTCTTGCCCGCCCGTTCGCGCACGTTGATCTTCTCCACCACCGCGTCCCAACTGAAGCCGATCTCGGGGATGAGGATCACGTCCCCGCCGCCGGCGATGCCCGCGTGGAGCGCGATCCAGCCCGAATGGCGTCCCATGACCTCCAGCACGATCACCCGACCGTGCGATTCCGCGGTGGTGTGGAGCCTGTCCAGGGCGTCGGTGGCGCAGTCCATCGCGGTGTCGAATCCGAAGGTCTGGTCCGTGCAGTCCAGGTCGTTGTCGATGGTCTTGGGGACGCCCACGATGTTCACCCCGTGGGCGGACAGTTGCTGCGCGATGGTCAGGGAGCCGTCGCCTCCGACCGCCACCAGCGCGCGAAGTCCAAGAGCCTTGGCGTTCGCGGCGGCTTCCTCCAGGATCTCCGGGTCGATCCCGTGGACCTCTCCCATCCCCGTCTTGGCGGCGAACCGCCCCTTGTTGGCGGACCCGAGGATGGTGCCCCCGCGCACCAGCATGCCGTCCATGCGGTTGTAGTCCAGTTCCACCGGTTCGCAGGGCGAGAGCAGGCCTTCGTATCCGCCGCGGAAGCCCAGGGTCTTGAAGCCGGCGAACTGCCCGGCCTTCACCACGGCCCGGATCACGGCGTTGAGTCCGGGACAATCGCCACCCGCGGTGAGGATCCCGATCGTCTCGCTCATGGTTTCTCCAAAGGTTGCAAGGGAACGAAGTGTGTATGATGCTTCCAATCGCATGCACAAAATACTCCTGGTCCCGCTTCTCTCCACGCTGGCCGGCTGTTCGCTGGTCCGCGACATGGCGCGCCCCTTCCTGCCCAAGTCGGATTCCGTCCCCGTCGTGGCGCCTTCCTTCTCCCTGCACGGCAGGGCGGTGCGCATGCAGGACAGCCTGCGGCCGCGGCTGGAATGGATCGCGACGCAAACGACGCCGGACGGCACGAAGCTGGTCCGCCTGGCCTTCCACGACCTGCCGGATTCCAACATGGAACTCCTGGCCACCATCGAGGACTCCCGCCGGTTGAATTCGCACGGACTCGACGGGCAGGGGATCCGGGCCGTGGAAGCCGCGCGCATCGGGAAGGAGCGTCCGCTCCTGGGGGCGGTGCGTTCCGCGGGAATCGCGCTGCCCTTCGTGGTTCGCGCGGTGTTCGTCCACCGGGACTACCTCTTCCAGAATTCGCACGCCGTGCGGGACTCCGTGGAGGTCGGTCCGCCCGACGGACCGGTGCCCACCGATCCCGATTGACATTCCTGGCGTTGTTCCTACATTCTCCACCGCTCTCGGGCAGTTAGCTCAGCTGGTTAGAGTACTACCTTGACATGGTAGGGGTCACAGGTTCGAGTCCTGTACTGCCCATCGAATCGAGAAGAAGGCCGGTATCCCGCCACGGGAAGTCCGGCTTTTTTCGTTGGTGAAAGGCGTTGCCTTCCCATCGAGGGGGGTGACACGAATTGTCCTCAGCCTGCGCCAGCCGCCGTGCCCTCGGCCCGATTGCGCCGATTTGCGAGGCGGCACAAAGTAGAAGTATTCATGTCGTTTTACAAATAAAAAGCGTCTATTTCACCTATAAAAACTAAAAACAACCCCCTTGTGTCCGTTTTCTTATTAAAAATCGGCTTTTCGACAAAATTTAATGGAGGTTCAATAAAGGACGCAACAGTTTTTTCAACTCGGAAGTTATTTATGAATTTGCCTTTCAATGTGGAAGAAATCAAACGCAGGTTGATCCCCACCCGAGAAGAGACCGTTCTGGTGGTTCTCACCTTCGACTTGACCAACGATGTCTGGGAAGATTTCGTGGGGGTCAGCGAATTCATCGTCAACGAAATCGGGTTTTCCGCGGAAGATCTGCCCAGCAACACGTTTGTCAAGATCGTGATGGCAAATCGTGCGAGTTCTGAAAAGCTGGTGGAATACTACCGCAGCAAGCTCCGCAACTACTTGGATCAGAATGAATTGAGTGGTGGCGTTTTCATCGTCTGTGGGGAAAGATGGGCTTCGAACATTCCCATCGAAGCATGATCTCCAAGGCGGGTTGCACTTGGAGAGATGGTATGAACAAAAGAGGATGACATGATCACCAGCAGTGAAGACAAGGACAGGGGTCGCTTGATCGACCTGGCCAGGAAAGCGACTTCGGATGAAGTTCAAAATCATCTGGACGCCTTCGACGGCAACAAGATCATCGTGGATTTCGACGGAGAGAGAGAAGAAGATTCGGATGTCGATGAATCTCCTGCGCGGGGATTCCTAGGAGGCTCGGGAGATCAAAACAAGGCATTCGAGGACGGTCTGCGCAATTGATCTGAAACAGTAAATCCGCCCCGAGGTGTCTACAATTCGTTCGGTGCGGGTCGGCCGTGGACCCGCTCCTTTGGTGGCGCATCATTAATTGTTAGACAATCGAGAATGTGTTCCAGTTCTTCGATGGTCAATTTCGACAAATGATGAATATGTCCAATGATGGAATCAATAATCACATCTCTATCGGTGGGGTCTGAGGTTTTGGTCTTGTCGTTCATTTCGCCGGTTCTCCATTGATTCAAGGGGCATCCCGACTTCAGATCCAGCAGCTGACGGGATGCCCTTCTTTTAGATACACGGACCCCCTACACCAAAACCATTAATTTATCGGAAAATCTCCGTCATTTATTCGTATCGCAACGCGTCGATGGGGGAGAGTCTGCCCGCGTGGATGGCCGGGTACAGTCCGGCCACGACACCAACCGCGACGGAAAGTCCCAGGGCGCTCAGGATGGGGAGCAGGGTGAATTCCGGGCGGATGGACATGGAACGGGCCAACTGGGCTCCGAAGATGGCGGGCAGCGACCCGAATCCCAGGCCAACGATCCCTCCCAACGAGCAGAGCACGATGGACTCCGAAAGGAATTGGGAGGCGATCTGCGCCTGTCGGGCTCCCAGAGCCTTGCGCACCCCGATTTCCCGGATCCGGTCGTTCAGG
>Ga0302320_10024329_pt1 | contig 11828 bp, 10 predicted proteins | sample Bog_T0_3_FD_202130 | JGI IMG/M metagenome (GOLD analysis project Ga0302320, IMG submission 202130) | Peat permafrost microbial communities from Stordalen Mire near Abisko, Sweden - Bog_T0_3 | ecosystem: Environmental > Terrestrial > Soil > Wetlands > Peat | place: Sweden: Abisko, Stordalen Mire... | reverse complement strand
AACCTACCGGCCCGGCCCTCCCGGAAATCGTAGGATTGCGTTCGCCGGTTCGTTGACCTTGTAGTGGGGGCCTCTGCACCCATGACTGACGCACCCAAGCCCCTCTCGACCTGGGCACTGAACATTTCCCCGTCGCCGACCCTCGGCATCGACGCCCAGGTGAAGGCCCTGCAGGCGGCGGGCGGCGACGTATGCGGCTTTGCCGCCGGCGAGCCGGATTTCGACACGCCGGAGCACATCAAGCAGGGGGCGATCGCCGCGCTCCTGAGGGGCGAGACCAAGTACTCCGCGACAGCCGGGATCGAGCCCCTGCGCAAGGCGATCGCCGGGACCTACCTGCGGACCCACGGCCTCACGATCGCGCCGGGCCAGGTGATCGTGAGCCCCGGCGGCAAGTTTTCGTGCTACCTGGCCATCCTTGCCGTGTGTTCTCCCGGGGACGAGGTCGTCATCCCGGCCCCGTACTGGGTGAGCTACCCCGAGATGGTGAAGCTCGCCGGTGCGGCGCCCAGGTTCGTCCTGGCAGGCGACGAGACCGGGTTCAGGATCACGCCGGAGCAGCTCGAGTCGGCGATCACCAAGCGGACGAAGATGCTCGTCCTCAACTCGCCCTCGAACCCGACTGGCGCGGTCTATACCCGGGCGGAAATCGAGGCGATCGTCGCCGTCGCGCTCCGGCACAACCTCTACATCCTCTCGGATGAGATCTACGAGCATCTCGTCTATGACGGCGTGCAGGCGACGAGCCCGGCGAGGATGGGCCCGGAGGCCGCGGCCCGGACGATCATCGTCGCGGGATTTTCCAAGACGTACGCGATGACCGGGTGGCGGCTCGGCACCATGGTCGCCCCGCCGCCGGTCGCAAAGGCCGTCGGCGAGCTCCAGAGCCAGATGACGTCCAACGCGAGCACGTTTGCCCAGTACGGCGCCCTCGCGGCGCTCACCGAGGCGGAGAAGACCGCGGCCGCGTTCGCAAGGATGCACGAGGCCTTCGACCGCCGCAGGAAGTTCCTGCACGCCCGGCTCAACGCGATCCCGGGCGTTTCCTGCGTCCTGGCCCAGGGCGCCTTCTATCTCTTTCCGAGGATTTCCTCCTTCGGCCTGAGCTCCCACGATTTCTGCGTGAAGCTTCTCGAAACGGAGAAGGTCGGCGCCGTGCCGGGCAGCGCGTTCGGCGCGGAGGGGTTCCTCCGGCTGAGCTATGCCACGAGCGACGAGATCATCGCCAGGGGCGTCGACCGGATCGCGAACTTCTGCCGGTCGCTCCCACGCGGCTAAGCGCTTTACCATGCCCTACCAAAACGTGACTCCGCCCCAGGGTGGAAAAATTACAATCAAGGGCGGCCGCCTGACCGTGCCCGGCAACCCGGTCATTCCCTTCATCCGCGGCGACGGCACGGGCCCCGACATCTGGGCGGCGTCCGAGCGCGTGCTGGACGCCGCCGTGGCCAAGGCCTACGGCGGGGCGAAGAAGATCAGCTGGTTCGAGGTGTTTGCGGGAGAGGCGAGCTTCACCCGTTTCAACAACTGGCTTCCCGACGACACGGTTGAGGCCTTCCGCGACTACCTCGTGGGCATCAAGGGGCCGCTCACGACTCCGGTCGGCGGAGGCATCCGCTCCCTCAATGTCGCGCTCCGCCAGATGCTCGACCTGTACGTCTGCCTCCGGCCGGTGCAGTGGTTCACCGGCGTCCCGAGCCCCGTGAAGCATCCCGAGAAGGTCAATATCGTGATTTTCCGGGAAAACACGGAGGACATCTACGCCGGGATCGAATACGCCGCGGGCACCCCCGAGGCCCAGAAGATCCTGGACTTCATCGCGAGGGAGTTCCCCAACGCCTTCGAGAAAATCCGATTCGGAACCAAGGCCAAGGCCGAGGAGTTCTGGAAGCGGGTGGGCGCGACGGACGTCAAGACCGACGTCCAGGTGGGCCTGGGAATCAAGCCCGTGAGCTACTCCGGGAGCGTGCGGCTCATCCACAGCGCGATTTCCTACGCCATCCAGGCCGGGAGAAAGAGTGTCACCCTTGTGCACAAGGGGAACATCATGAAGTACACGGAAGGCGCCTTCCGCGACTGGGGCTACGACACGGCCAAGAAGCACTTTGGCGCGGTCGAGATCGACGGCGGCCCGTGGTGCAGGATTCCCGAGGGAAAACCGGGCGCAGGGCTCGTGATCAAGGACAGCATCGCGGACATCACGCTCCAGCAGGTGCTCACGCGCCCGACCGACTTTGACGTCATCGCCACCCTGAACCTGAATGGCGACTACCTGTCGGACGCGCTGGCGGCCCAGGTGGGCGGCATCGGCATCGCCCCCGGCGGCAACATCAACTACATTTCGGGCCATGCGATCTTCGAGGCCACTCATGGCACGGCGCCGAAATACGCGGGCAAGGATGTCGTGAACCCCGGTTCCGTGGTCCTCTCCGGCGAGATGATGTTCCGCTACCTCGGATGGAACGAGGCGGCCGACGCGATCCTCAAGGGCCTCAACGGGGCCATCGGCTCGAAGCGGGTCACCTACGACTTCGCACGCCAGATGGAGGGCGCGACCGAGATCAAGTGCAGCGCCTTTGCGGATAATATCATCGCGCATATGTAGGGACGGCCGGCGCCTTCTCCAGCGCGGCGATCAGGCCGGCGCCCAAGCGGATCAACGGCTTCTCCACCAGCCTGGCGGCGAGCCAACCGGCTCCCGCGGAAGCCAGGGCCGTCCCGGCCCACAGCACCCCGAAAAAACAGCCGTGCAAGGCGGCCAGCCCCGGGAAGTCCTGGCGCAACCAGACCGCAAGGGGAGCCAGGATCGCAAAGTGGAACAGGTAGATTCCGAAGCTGGTCCGCCCCAGGAAGCTGGTGACGGGATTCACAAGGAGCCCCACCGGATGGGCCCGGAGCCCAACCAGGACGAAAAGGAACGCAAACGCGAAGGCCGTGCGATCCGTGATCAGCAGCCTCCAGCCAACGCTCACAAAGGCGGCCGCCAGGAGCACGCCTGTCAGGACCAGAAGCATGCCCGTCCTGCGGCCAAAAGTTCCAGTGGGCGCCCGCTTCATGCCTTGGTAGGCAAGGATGCCCATCGCAAAGGCGGGAAGCTGCCCGAAAAACCACCGCTCGACGAAGAACCCGAACAGCGGATCCGGCACGCCAACGAAGAGGTGTCCCCGGGCCCGGAGGATGCGGACAACCATGGCTGCGGCATACGACAAGACCAGGGCCGCCGGCACGAGCCCGAGGGCGCGCCTCCAACTCTTGATTCCCAGGAAAAAGAGCGGGGCCACGATATAGAAGTTGGCCTCGGCGCCCAATGCCCAGATGCCGGGCACGATGCCATTGATCGTGCGCGGATCCCATCCCTGCTGGAGAAGTGCCGCCAGGACCGTCGCAAGTGGCCCGGTGGGCGCGGGCGGGTTCTGGTATTCCCGGCCGGGGACAAGGAAGTAGAGGGCGATCGCAACCCACAGCATGGGAAGGACCCTGAAGACCCGGCGGATGAAAAAATTGACGAACGGCCGTTTCTCCCGGCCGACCGCGCGATCCAGGGACATGAAGATCGTGAGCGCGCTCACGAGGAAGAAAACCTGCACGCCCATCCCGCCCTCGTGTGCGAACCCGTCCAGCGCAAAGCTCCCGGAAAGCATCGAACAGTGCACCATCAGGACGCCGAGGATCGCGATGCCCCGGAGGGAATCCAGATAAGCGAGCCTGGCCGATGCCTGGGGTCCCGGTCCAGGATTTATGGCTCCCGGCACGCTCAGGCCTCCAAGCCCAGTTTGACAAGGAGCCGCTGGAGATCCTCGTTGCCGCGGTATTCGATGACAATGCGCCCCTTCTTGGGAGAGTGCAGCACGGCCACCCGCGCCCCGAGGTGGGACGTGAGCTTCTGCTGGATGGCAGCCACAGCGGCGGCATCCGCAGGCGTCACGCCGCGCGGCCGGGCACGCACCGCCCGGCCCCCCGGCGCCGTCTGGGCGGCCAGGACGAGCTTCTCCGTCGCCCGAACGCTGAGCCCGTCCTCGATCACCTGGCGCGCGAGAACTGTCCGCCGGGCCGGGTCCTCGACGCCCAGCAGTACCTTGGCGTGGCCCGTGGACAGGAGCCCCTTTGCCAGGAAACCCTGGATTTCCGCGTCCAACGCAAGCAGCCGGAGGGCATTGGCGACGGCCGCCCGGCTCTTTCCCACCCGCCCGGCCGCAGTCTCCTGGGTGAGGTCAAAGTCCCGGATCAGGCTCGCGTAGCCGTGCGCCTCGTCCACCGGGTTGAGCCCCTCGCGCTGGAGGTTCTCGATCAGCCCGAGGACGGCCGCCGAGGCGTCACTGGCCTCCACCACACGGGCCGGGATGGCCTTGATCCCAAGCTGCAGGAAGGCCCGCCAGCGGCGTTCACCGGCTATCAACGTGAACTTTTCACCGTGCCGTCGCACCACGATCGGCTGGAGCAGACCTTCGCTTCGGATGCTCTCCGCAAGCTCCGCGAGCTGCTCCGGTGGGATTTCGCGACGCGCCTGGTGGGGGCTCGGCTCGATGAGTTCCACGGAAATTTCCCGGTATCCAGGCGCATCGTGCGTGTGCGCCGCTGGGGACAACGCGTGCTCCGTGAGGGGCGGCATCGGCTTGGCCGCGGCGATCAACCCGCCGAGTCCTCTTCCGAGCCTGGATTTTGATTTGGGTGCAGCAGCCATGTTATTTTTCTACGGGAGCGGGGATCACGAGAGTCTGCCCGGCCAGGATCCGGGAGGGATCGGCGATCTTGTTGGCCTCGATGATGTCGGAAATCCTGGCGCCGGTCTTCTTTGAAATCGAGGCGAGGGTGTCGCCTCCCTGCACGAGGTAGGTCTTGCCGGGTCCGGGCCCCGACGCAAGAACGGCCGGTTGATCCGCGGGGCCCGCGGCACCACCCCTTGCGAGCGAATCGAGGGCCGCATTGGTCTGGCGGGCAAGCTTTTCCATCTGGTCCCCGATGCGCTGGAGCGTCTCGGCCTTCGAATCCGCGACGGCGGAATGGATCGCCCGGTTCAGGTCCGCCACGGCCTGGTTCAGCTGGGCCACGGTCACGGCGTCGCGCTCCGCAGATGCAGCCTGCGCGGGCGGCTGGGTTCGGTCGTGGTCGATCTGCTCGACCTCCAGGGACAGGTCGTTCACGCGCTGGGTCAGGCCCCGGACGTCCTCCTGGAGATTGGCCAGCTGCACCTGGAGGGAGGGGGCTGGGGCGGAGGCGACCTGCGCGGACGCGGCGGCGGCAACCATCAGGCCGGGCAGGAACAGGCACCGCTTCAACATGGAAGCAGTCTGCGAAAGGACCCCCGAAAAACAAGCGGCTTATCGCAGCAGCGTGGGCATCGGGTGCGAAGCCAGCAGGGTTCCCGCGCCCACCGGAAACCCCCGCAGAAACTCGGCCGCGGGGAGCATCCTCCCCCCGGGCCGCTGGAGCCGGCGAAGCCGGAGCATGCCGGCGCCGGTTGCGACCCGCAGGCCCTCCGCATCGGCGCCGAGGACGGTGCCGGGCGCCGGCCCAGGCCCCGACTGGACGGCATCCGCCAGCCCCAGCCTGACCTGCTGGCCGGCCATGGTGACCGTGCAGCCCGGCCATGGGAAGAGCCCATTGATCCTTGCCGCAAGCACGGACGCCGAAGAGTTGAAATCGAGCACGCCGTCCTCTTTGGCGAGGCGGCGGCAGAAGGTCGCCCGGGCCGGATCCTGGTCGGCACAGGCGAGCTCGCCCCGGGCAAGCTTCGGCAGGATCCGCGCCACCAGGGGCACGGAGGCATGGGAGAGCCCCTCCTCGACCTCCGACGCCGTGTCCAGCGGGCCGATGGGAACCCGTTCGACGCCTGCGACCGGCCCGGCGTCGAGCTCCCGGACGATGCGCATGAACGTCATCCCGGTCTCCGTCTCCCCGCATGCGATCGCCGTCTGGATCGGGGACGCCCCCCGGTATCCAGGTAGCACGGATGCGTGCAGGTTCCAGGTGCCGAACCGAGGCGCTGCGATGAAATCATCCCGAAGGATGTGCCCGTAGGCGACCACGAGCGCGACTTCCGCACCAAGCTCGGAAAGCCGGGCGACGGAATCGGCGCCGACCTTCTCCGGCTGAAACACGGGCAGCCCCTTCTCCAGCGCCCATGCCTTGATCGGGTTCGGGCGCAGGTGCTGCCCGCGGCCGGAGGGGCGGTCGGGCTGGGTGAACACCCCCGCAAGAACCGCATGGGCAGCCCCCTCTCCCGCCAGCCACCGCAGCAGCGGAAGCGCAATTCCGTCCGAGCCGAGGAAAACGAGGCGGAGGGGGGCCGGGTTCACGGGTTCCTCCCTCAATCCTTTTCCCGGGCGGGCTTTCCGACGAGGTCGAATTGCACCGGGCAGCCCTGGAGCTTGAACTCCTTGACGAGCCCGGCCTCGAGGTAGCGCCGGTAGGACTCGGTGAGCTTTTCCTCCCGGTTGCAGAACAGCTTGATGCGAAACGGCCGGTTGCCCGTCTGGGTGGCATAGTAGATCCGGAACCGGCGCGCGCCGATGGCCGGCGGGGGCGTTCTCTCGGTGAGGTGGATCAGCGCCTCGTTGAGCTTTGCGGTGGGCAGTTTCTTGTCGAGGATCCGGTGGAGCTGGACCGCCGAGTTCAGCATCCGGTCCACGGCCCCGCCGGTCTTCGCCGAGACAAAGATCAGGGGGGCGCCCGGCGTGAAGAAGAGTCGCTGGAAGAGGGCCTTTTCGTACTTTTCGCGGTACTCGCGCTCGGTCTTGAAGCCCTGGATCCCCTCCGGCTTCGAGAGGGCGGTGTGCACAAGGTCCCACTTGTTCACGACGACGACGATGGGCTTGTTTCCCCGGATCGCCTCGCCGGCGATGGACTTGTCCTGCTGGGTGACGCCATCCATCGCATCGAGGACGAGAAAGACCACGTCTGCGCGCTGGATCGCATCCAGGGACCGCGTCCGGGCGAAGTACTCGACTGAAGACGCCACCTTGGTCGCGGCCTTCAGGCCCGCCGTGTCGATCAGCCTGAACGGATATAGGCTGCCGTCGCGCCCCCGGAATTCGAAGGGAAGCTCCACGGCATCCCGGGTCGTGCCGGGGATGTCGCTGACGATCAGCCGGTCGCTCTTCAGGAGCCTGTTGGCGAGCGAGGACTTCCCGACGTTGGGGCGCCCGACAAAGCACACGCAGAGGGGATCGGAGGCGGTCTTGGCTCCTGCCGCGGCGGGCGCGGGGCCGAGCTTGCCCAGGATGGCGGCCCGCAGCTCCTCGATCCCGCGGCCGTGCTCGGCGGAAACCGCGAGCGGCTCCCCAAGTCCCAGCCGGTAGGCTGCGCCAAGGTCGATCTTTTCGTCGCCAAAATCCGCCTTGTTGACCACCAACAGGAGGGCCTTCTGGCTGCGGCGGAGGTGGGCGGCGATGCGCTCGTCGATCGCCGTGATCCCGGACAGCCCGTCGATCAGGAGCAGGACAAGGTCGGCCGCCTCGATGGCAAACCCGACCTGCCTTTCCGAGGCCGCGATGAGCTCAGGCAGGGCCTCCCCGCCCTTGAGGCCGATCCCCCCGGTGTCGATCAGCATGCACTCGCCGTCCAGGGCCTCCGCAAGGATCGCATCGCGCGTGACACCCGGCTGGTCGTGGACAATCGAGATGCGCCGGCCCGCAAGCCGGTTGAACAGCCTGCTCTTGCCCACATTGGGCCTGCCCACGATGGCGACGGTGCGGGACATGGATGAAAAGTGCGGGCCCTTCAGGGCCCCAGCTTCTGGACGAACCGATCGATCCGGTCGCACGCCTCGACGATTTGCTCGTAGCCGGTGGCAAAGCTCGCCCGGATGAATCCGTGGCCGTCCGGACCGAAGGCACGGCCGGGGACCACGGCCACGCGCTCCTGCTCGAGCAGGCCGTAGGAGAAGTCGCGGTCGTCCAGGCCCGTCGCGGCCACGCTGGGGAAGGCATAGAACGCGCCGCCCGGTGCGCGGCACTTCAGGCCCGCCTCGTTCAGGCGGCGGACGATCAGGTCGCGCCTGCGCAGGTACTGCTCGCGCATCGCCTTCACGTCGTCCTCGCCGCGGCGAAGCGCCTCGATGGCCGCCTCCTGGGAGAGGATCGGCGCGCAGAGGATCGAGTACTGGTGGATCTTCATCATCGCATCGACCAGTTCCGCCGGCCCGCACGCGTACGCGACGCGAAATCCGGTCATCGCAAAGGCCTTCGAGAACCCGTGCAGGAAGAGCGTCCGCTCGCGCATCCCGGGAAACACCGCGATCGAGGTATGCCCGCCCTCGTACACCAGCTCGGAGTAGATCTCGTCGCTGATCACGATCAGGTCCTTCTCCGCGGCAAACCAGGCGATCTTCTCCAGCCGGGCACGGTCGCAGGTTCCTCCCGTCGGGTTGCAGGGAAGGTTCATCAGAAGGACCTTGCAGCCCGGCTCCCAGGCCCTCTCGAGATCCTCCGCGTTCAGCGCGAAGCCGTCGTCCGCCCGGGTGGTCACGGGGAGCCCCACGCCGTGCGCGAGCACGATGCTCGGGTGGTAGGAGACATAGCAGGGCTGGTGGTACAGCACCTTGTCCCCGGGATTGATCAGGGCGCGAAGCGCCAGGTCGATCGACTCGGACACACCGACGGTCACGATGACCTCGTTCTCCGGGTCGTACCCGAGACCGTAGTGGGTCTCCACATACGCGCAGATGGCTTTCCGGAGCTCGATCAAGCCGAGGTTCGAGGTGTAGTGGGTCCGGCCCCTCTCGAGGGCGTAGATGGCCGCCTCCCGGATGTGCCAGGGCGTGTCGAAGTCGGGTTCGCCGATCCCAAGCGAGATCACGTCCTTCATCTTGGCGACGATCTCAAAAAAGTCCCGGATCCCCGATTTCGGGAGATCGACGACCTGGCGTGCGATGAAGCGCTTGGTATCCATGGTGGATGCGGGTCTGCCGGGGAGGAAGCCTGGGGCTTGCTCCCCGAAGGGCGACCGCGGGGAACCTACGGGCTCACCTTGAGGCGGGTCGAGGCGTCCGCCGAGGTCTCGATCAGGAAGCCGCCTTCCTTGTACGACCGGAGCATGAAGTGGGTGCTGGTCGAGAGGACTCCCTCGAGGGTGGAGAGCTTTTCCGACACGAAGGCTGCGACCTTCTGAAGGCTCGGACCGGCGATGAAGATCAGCAGATCGTACCCCCCGGACATGAGGTAGCACGACTCGACCTCGTCAAAGCGGCTGATCCGGTCCGCGAGGCGGTTGAACCCGCCCCCCCGTTCCGGCGTGATCTTGACCTCGATCACGGCCCGGACGGCGGCTGCAGACTCCCTGGACAGGTCGAGCACCGGGCGCCAGCCCAGGAAGATCCGGTCCTTCTTGAGCTGTTCCAGGTTCCTGGCGATTTCCGCCTCCGGCAGTCCGGCGACCTGCGCCATTTGCGCCATCGTGAGATGACCGCCTTCAATCAGCAGCTTGAGAACGGGGTTCATAAAGCGCGCGAGTCTTGGGGAAAAGACGAATCATGGGAAGGACGAAACCATGGGTAGTGCATCAGTGGCACCTGAAACCATGCAGGTCGGCAGTACTGGAAACCGGGTAGGGGCGCGCGGCCCGCGCGTCCGGGTTCTGCGAATGGCTCCGTGGTCTGCACGGACGGGCGGGCCGCCCGTCCCTACCTCGCAAGCGCGAGAACGGCCCCACCCCGCCCTGCCTCGAGAGCGCAGACACACGGCGATCCGCGCAGACACACGGCGATCCGTTCGGTTCTCCGATCGCTCCTGCCTGATACATTGCCAGACCATGCCCGCGCTTGCCTACGAGGTGCATCTGGCCAATACATGTCGCCCGATCATGTTCGATTCCCTTACAGAGAAACTCGGTCAGGCTCTGCGCAACCTGCGCGGAGTCGGCCGGCTTACCGAGGAAAACACCGCGGAGGCCCTGCGCGAGGTGCGAACGGCGCTGCTGGCAGCGGACGTGAACTTCAAGGTCGCCCGCGACTTCGTGGACCGGGTGCAGTCCGAGTGCTCGGGGCAGGAAGTCCTCAAGGGCGTCGCTCCGGGCCAGCAGATCGTCAAGATCATCCACCAGGAACTTGTCCGCCTGCTGGGGGAAGGGTCCTCCGGACTCGCGACCGCGCGCCCCCTGAAGATTCTCCTGGTGGGGCTCCATGGCTCCGGCAAGACCACCTCCACGGCCAAGCTCGGCAGGCTCCTCAAGAAGCGCGGCAGCAGGGTCTTTCTCGTCGCCTGCGACGTGTACCGCCCCGCAGCCATCGACCAGCTTGAAATCCTGGCGAAGCAGGAGGAGCTCGGTTTTTACTGCGACCGGACCTCCACCGACGTGCCCGCGATCGGGGCCGCCGGCCTGGCGGCCGCTGCTGCGGCCGGGGCGGATGCGATCCTCTTCGACACGGCGGGCCGGCTGCAGATCGACGCAGACCTGATCCAGGAGGCGACGAACCTCCAGGCGAGGATCGGGCCCGGCGAGGTGCTCCTCGTTGCGGACGGTGCGCTCGGCCAGGAGGCCGTGAATGTGGCCAAGGCCTTTCACGAGGCCCTTGCGCTGACCGGGATCGTCCTCACAAAGCTCGACGGCGACGCCCGCGGGGGAGCCGCCCTTTCGATGAAGGCTGTCACCGGCGTGCCCATCAAGTTCGCCGGCACGGGGGAAAGGATCGCGGACTTCGACGAGTTTTACCCGGAGCGGCTCGCCTCGCGCATCCTCGGCATGGGCGACGTCGTCTCGCTGGTCGAGAAGGCGCAGGAAACGTTCGACCAGAAGGAGGCCGACAAGCTCGCCGCGAGCCTGCGGAAGGGCGACTTCAACCTGGAGGACTTCCTGGCCCAACTGAAGCAGGTCAAGAAGCTTGGTTCCATGCAGGGAGTCCTGGGAATGATCCCGGGCATGAGCGGAGTGAAGCTGGGGGACGACGCCGAGGCCCGCATGGCCCGGACGGAAGCCGTGATCCAGTCGATGACCCCGCAGGAACGCCGCAAACCGGAACTTCTCAACGGCCAGCGCCGGCTGCGGATCGCGGGCGGAGCCGGGGTTAAGATTGTGGAAGTCAACCAGATCCTCAACCAATTCCAGGAGATGCGGAAGGTGATGCGCATGATGAAGGGCGGGGACTCGAAGAAGATGATGCGCCAGATGGAGGCCCTGAAACGCAAGGGCGGTTTTCCAGGAATGTAGTCCGTTTCGGCGCGAAACCTGCGGTGGTGGAAGCGTGTTTCGCCTCCTTCCCCGGTTGCGAGCCACCTCATGGCCCTTCACATCGCCCTCCACCATCGGACCTCGTACCTGTATGATCGGCCGATCACCCTTGGCCCGCAGACGGTACGGCTCCGTCCGGCGCCCCATTGCCGCACACCGATCCTGAGCTATTCACTCCGGGTCGAGCCGGCCGAGCATTTCATCAACTGGCAGCAGGACCCCCAGGGCAATTACAGCGCGCGCCTCGTCTTCCCGAAGCCGACAAGGCACTTTTCCGTGGACGTGGACCTGGTCGCCGAGATGACGGTCTTCAACCCGTTCGATTTCTTCCTGGACCCGGCAGCCGAGAAGATCCCCTTTGCCTACGAGCCGAAGCTCGCCGCCGAATTGGCGCCTTTCCTGCGCAGGGACGCCATGACGCCCGCCTTCGATGCTTTCCTGAGGACCATCGATCTCACCCCCCGGCCCGCGATCGAGGCGCTGGTCGCCCTCAACCTGCGGGTGAACCGAGCGGTGCGCTACATCATCCGGCTCGAGCAGGGCGTTCAGTCCCCGGAGGAGACCCTGGCCCTCGGGTGCGGCTCCTGCCGCGACTCGGCGTGGCTCCTGGTCCAGGTGCTCCGGCACATCGGGCTCGCAGCGCGGTTTGCATCGGGATACCTCGT
>Ga0302320_10024327_pt1 | contig 11829 bp, 13 predicted proteins | sample Bog_T0_3_FD_202130 | JGI IMG/M metagenome (GOLD analysis project Ga0302320, IMG submission 202130) | Peat permafrost microbial communities from Stordalen Mire near Abisko, Sweden - Bog_T0_3 | ecosystem: Environmental > Terrestrial > Soil > Wetlands > Peat | place: Sweden: Abisko, Stordalen Mire... | reverse complement strand
TGCTGGCCCGCTTCTGGCATTGGCTCGCTCAGTCTGGCGGCTTGCGAGGAGACTCCGGACCTTTCGGCCAGCACGTGCCCCCCAGCACCGGTTGATCTGGAGGGATCGAAGGGAGAATCAACCCCGCGCCCGAATCTCCGAAACCAGCAGACCTCCCAGCACCGCGCGTCTCCGCACAACCTGAAAGCCATGCTTCTCTAGCGCACTCGCATAATCGGGCAATCGCTTCACGCTAAGCCCGGTTGTAAGCCAAAAACCGAAATACAGAAAGCGCACCAGCGCCCAAGCCAAGGTCCTCTCAATGCCACTCTCCCGCAATCCGAACTCTGAAATCACCCAGCGCGCCCCAGCGTCACAGCGCTCCGCCACGCGCTCCACCAATCCATCCAACTCATCGTTCCTAAAACAATCCAGGAAAAAATGCGTCACAACCAAGTCGTACGTCCCTTCGAATGCAATGCTGCGCGCATCTCCCACTCGAAAGCGCACATTCGTTGAACATCCGCCCAGCCGCTTCGACGCCATCGCCAACATCCTTGCGCTCAAATCCACCGATTCCACCGTCGCCTCGCCGTTTCTCCTCACAAATTCCGCCGTAAATCGTCCGTCCCCATCTCCCAGAATCAAAACGTGGCGCGCGTCCGCCATATCATTCAAATACTCAAACCGTCTCCGCTCCAGCGCTCGCCCAAACACCAGATACTCCAGCGCCCGATACCACCTCGCAATTCCATCGCAATTCATCTATTAGCAATTCTCCATGTGTTGAACTGAAAGCATATGGCAAATTTTCTGGACGCCGCGATTGAGATCGCGCGCGAAGCCGGCGAAGTCCTCATGGCCCATCGCGGCGTCGCCTTCGAACTAAAGGGCGAACACGACTTAGTCACCGCGGCCGACCGGGCTAGTGAGAAGCTCGTCATCAAGCGCCTGCAGGAGCGCTTCCCCGATCACGGCATCTTCGCGGAAGAAGGCGGACGCGCCGCTCTGCAAGCTCCTCTTCGCTGGTATATCGATCCGCTTGACGGCACCACGAACTACGCCCACGGGTACCCGCAATGGAACGTTACCTTGGCGTTAGCCAAAAACCAGGAGGTGATTGCCGGCGTTGTCTATGATCCCCTCAATCGTGAGTTATTCGCCGCCGAACGCGGCGCCGGTGCGCGTCTCAATGGCGCTCCTATCCACGTCAGCAAGGCGCCTACGTTAAATGAGTCTCTGGTCTCCACTGGTTTTCCGAGCCGCCGCCGTCACCAAAATGTTAATATCCATTTCTACTATCAGCTCGCCATGTTGACTCACGGCGTGCGCCGCAGCGGTTCCGCGGCCATCGATTTGGCTTATACCGCTTGCGGACGCATCGAAGCCTTCTGGGAGTTTGGTTTGAGTCCGTGGGATATGGCCGCGGGTACGCTTTTGGTAGAAGAAGCGGGCGGCAAAGCATCTGGCATGCGTAACGAAAAACTGGACATCCATGGCCAATATCTTTTAGCTGACAACGGTTTGATCCACAAAGAAATCATCGGGCTGTTCGCGGAAATATTCAAAGGTGAATACCGCTATCAGATGCCCGGTTTACCCGCGCCTGAGTGGGAGGAAGTCCAGCATGGCTGATACGCCGGAAGTTCCCTTAACAACGGAGGGTTCCTACGTCCTCCATCAAATGTTTCGCTTCGCCCGGCCCGAGTGGCGCCAGCAGGAAGTGTTTCATTGCGATCGCATCGTACAGCGCGCTGCCGAAACGCTAGCCGCTATGGAGACCGGCGCTAAAGACGGGCAGCCGAAACCCACCGCCATTTATTCGCTGCTGGGCCACAAAGGCGACATCTTGTTCGTGCATTTCCGCGATTCGCTTGAGGATTTGCATCGCGCCGAACTCGCCATTGAACAAATGGAATTGACCGATTTTCTCGAACCCACTCACTCCTATCTGTCGGTCGTCGAACTCGGCCTCTATGAATCCACGGCCAAGACTTATGCCGCGCTTACGGAAAAGGGCATCGTGCCTCATACGCCCGAGTGGAATGCCGGCGTCGCTGAGGTCATCGCGCGCCAATCCGCCGCCATGGCATCGCGCCTCCACCCCGAAATTCCGCCCGCAAAATACATCTGCTTCTATCCAATGGACCGCAAACGCGGCGAAGAGAAAAACTGGTATCAGGTCCCCTTGGCTGAACGCCAGCGCATGATGCACTTGCATGGCATGATTGGCCGTCGCTATGCCGATTCGGTCAAACAGATCATCTCTGGCTCCATCGGCTTTGACGATTGGGAATGGGGAGTGGACCTTTTTGCCGACGATCCGCTGGCATTCAAACGCCTCATTTATGAAATGCGTTTCGATGAAGTGAGTGCCGTATATGCAATGTTTGGCTCTTTTTACGTCGGAATTCGCGTTCATGCCAAAGATTTGCGCCAGCTTTTGTCCGGCGAACTACCTTAAATCCCGCCGTTTGCCGCTGCTGAAAAGGACCGGAATATACCCGGTCTAAGACTTTCAAATTATTGAGAATGGTACGCTTATTATTCGTAAATGCGTACTGTTGACTTAATTCACCGCAAGCGGGATGGCGAAGAACTGGCCGCCAATGAGATCCATTTCGTCGTGGACGGATATACCCGCGGCGACATCCCTGACTACCAGATGTCGGCTTTTTTGATGGCTGTTTTCTATTCCGGAATGTCAGACCGGGAAGTCAGCTCCATGACCGATTCCATGGTCAGTTCCGGCTCCACAGTCGATCTTTCCGGCATTCCCGGCGTAAAAGTTGACAAACACTCCACCGGCGGGGTAGGCGACAAGACCAGCCTCATTTCCGCGCCCCTGGCCGCTGCCGCCGGCGTTGTGGTCCCCATGATCTCTGGACGCGCGCTCGGCCATACCGGCGGAACGCTAGACAAGCTGGAATCCATTCCCGGTTTTCGTACCGATCTGACGATTGAGGAATTCAAGAAGCAGCTCGCACAACACAAACTGGCCTTTATCGGCCAAACTGCCGAAATAGCCCCCGCCGATGGCAAGATCTATTCTCTACGCGATGCCACGGCCACCGTCGAATCCATTCCGCTCATCGCCACATCCATCATGTCCAAGAAATTGGCCGTGGGCTTGGATGCTCTCGTCCTCGATGTCAAAGTCGGCTCCGGCGCCTTCATGAAGAAGCAAGTGGAAGCCCGCCGTCTCGCGCAGATGATGGTTGGCATCGGCCGCCGCCTCGACAAACGCGTGCAAGCTCTCATTACCGACATGAGCCAGCCGCTCGGTTATGCCGTCGGCAACGCGCTCGAAATAATGGAAGTCTCGCAGACCTTGCAAAACGCGGGTCCGGCCGACCTAACGCGCATCTCGCTCGAACTCGCCGCGCGCATGATCTACTTGGGCAAAATCACCAAGACCCTCGACGAAGCCCGCGAAATGGCGCAATCCCGTCTGCTCGATGGCTCCGGCTATCGCAAATTCAAAGAAGTGATTGCGGCCCAGGGTGGCAACCCCAAGGTTCTCGACCAATTCGAACTGCTGCCCAACGCCACCGGCGCCCAGGAAATCACCACTCAGCGCGCCGGCTACGTCAGCGCTATCGACGCCGAACTCATCGGTCAAGCTTCCTCCATGATTGGCGCGGGCCGCGCGACGAAAGACGATTCCATCGACCCTGCCGTCGGCGTGATCCTCGAAGTGAAGGTAGGTCAGAAGATCGATGCCGGCGGCATTCTTTGCCGCATCTATCACACCAGCGACGAGCATTTAGCCGACGCTTCGGAAATTCTCGAAGACGCTTTCAAAATATCCAACCAAGCCGTTGAGGAACGCGATTTAATTCTCGAAGTGGTTAGCTAACCGGCATCACGATGGCGAGATTCACTGGTCTCATCGGCCTGATCGCAATCGTTTTATCGGCTTTTCTGTTCTCCACCAAGAGGTCTGCTATTCAGCGCCGCGTCGTACTCTGGGGCGTAACCCTCCAGTTCGCTTTCGCCTTCATAGTTCTCAAAACACCGTTCGGGATCCTGTTTCAATACTTCAGCCAGTTTGTCAACGCTCTGTTGAATTGCTCCGCCGCCGGAGCCAGCTTCGTTTTCGGCGATAAGCTCGGTTTGCCCAATGGCGGTTTTGGCGTCGTCATCGCCTTCCAGGTCCTGCCCATCGTCATATTCATTTGCTCTCTCTTCGCCATTCTTTATTATTTCGGCGTCATGCAGGTTCTCGTGAAGGCCATGGCTATCGTCATGCAAAAGTTCATGGGAACCAGCGGCGCGGAATCCACCTGCGTGGCCGCCAGCATCGTCATGGGCCAAACCGAAGCACCCGTCACCGTGCGGCCGTTTCTTGCAGCCATGACCGAGTCGGAACTCTTCACCATCATGACCAGCGGCATGGCGCACGTCTCTGGCGCTGTGATGGGCGCTTATGTCGCCATTGCTCACGTCTCCATTACGCACTTGCTCACCGCCGTCATCATGACCGCGCCCGCCACCATCATGCTCGCCAAAATGTTTGTTCCGGAAACCGGCGAACCACTCACCTTAGGTGACGTCAAGGTGCAAGTCGAAAAGCCTGGCGTGAACTTGATTGACGCGGCGGCCCGTGGCGCGGGTGACGGCCTTCATCTAGCCCTCAACATTGCCGGCATGCTCATTGCTTTCTTGGCCCTCATTGCCATGGTGAACGCTGGCCTTGGTTGGGTCCACGGCCATATCGCCTTCATTCCGGAAAGCCTGCAAAAAATCCTCGCGCTCCTCTTCGCGCCCATCGCCTGGTGTCTAGGCGTCAGTTGGAACGATTGCGCCACGGTTGGCAACTTGCTGGGCACCCGCATGGTCCTCAACGAATTTGTCGCCTTCGTCGATTTGGGCGGCGTTAGATCCACCCTGCAAGAGCGCTCCTTCACCATCGCCACCTTCGCCCTTTGTGGCTTCGCCAATTTCAGCTCGATCGCCATTCAAATCGGCGGCATCGGAGCCCTCGCGCCTAGCCGTAAATCCGATCTGGCTCGCCTGGGCCTGAAGGCCATGATCGTCGGCACGCTCGCCAATTTCATGTCTGCCTGCATAGCTGGCATGTTGCTCTAAAGAGGTTTTTCATGTTACGCAAGACCGCCGTCGCGCCGCTCGCGATCACCGTCTTCTTTGTGTTCTCTGGCGCCGCCCAACAGTCGAACACCATTTCCGCGGACGACGTCGTTGGACATCTCGACCGCGCCGTCACTTGGTACCAACACGTCTCGGCTATCGATGAAGGCTCGTCTTTATCGCAAAACGCTTTGCTCCGCGACAGTTCTCGCGAATATGCCAAACGCGCCCTCCAGTCTTCCTTTGCTTTCGCTCGCGCCCAGGCCGCCTTACTCAGCAACGTCCCTGGTTCGGGATCGAGCCCGGATGCCGCCACCGGCGCCAGCGCCATGCAGCAAACACTCAACAAAGCATCCGACCGCGTAACCCGGCTCCAACAACGTATACAGAGCCTGGATTCCCGCATCGAACACGCGACCGGTAAACAGCGTGACTCGCTCGACAATGAGCGCGCCGCCATTGCCGCCGACCTCGCGCTTGCCAAACAAATGGAAACGGCACTCAAGACCATGACCACGTTCAGCACGCCCAAAGCCAGCGCCCGCCATGGTCTTCTTGATGAGATCAATAGTCTGGAAGCGAGTAACTCTGTCGCCCCCGAGAAAGACAAGCCGCAGGCCGCCACGGCGCCAGCCAAGCCGCCCGATGACTCCCTATTTCACCCCGAAAGCGCCGGCATCGTTGCTCTCGCATCGAAGGTGATTGGTTACTACAACACCCGCCATCAAATCGATATAGTCAACGACGAGACCGTTCGGCTCGCCCAGGAAGTCGACACTCTCCGCGACCCGCTAAGAAAATCGGTTCGCGCCATCGCTGCCGAAAGCGACACCATTTCCAACAGCGAAGATACTGCCGTCCAACCCTCCGAATGGCTCGCGACAACTAAGCAGATCTCTGAGCTGGGAACCCGTTTCAAGCAGTTGTCCACAGTCGTAATTCCCCTCGGCGAAATGGCCATGGCCCTGCAATCCGTCCGCGGCTCGCTGAACGAGTGGCGCAAGCAGGTCCAATCCGACTATTCATCCACGCTCCGCTACTTGCTCATCCGTTTGGGCGTTCTGCTAGGCGGTGCGCTCCTCATCCTTCTCGGTTCTGCCATCTGGCAGCGCGCCATTGACCATTACGTCGCCGAGCCGCGCCGCCGTCGTCAATTGTCACTTGTCAAACGAGTTTTCGTAGCTTTGGCGCTAGCGTTGCTCCTCACGTTCGGCTTCTTTTCTAGCCTTTCATCTATTGCCACGCTCCTGGGATTTGCCACCGCCGGACTCGCATTCGCTTTGCAAAACGTGATCCTGTCGGCTGTCGCTTATTTCTTTCTGATCGGACGCTACGGTTTGCGCGTGGGCGATCGCATCACTGTCCAAGGCGTCACCGGCGAAGTGGTTGAAGTCGGCTTCATTCGCCTGTTTCTCATGGAGATGGTAGGGTCTGGAACGGAAATCCATCCTACCGGGCGCCTGGCCGTGTTTGCCAATTCCGTCATTTTCCAACCCGCCGCCTTGCTGAAACAAGCCCCGGGCCTCGAGTACGCCTGGCATTCGGTGAACCTAACCTTGGAAAATCCGGCCGATTCTCAGCAAGCGCGCAACCGGTTGACACAAGCCGTTACCGCGGTCTTTGAAGACTACCGCCCGGCCATTGAGCAACAAAATAAAATGTTTGAGCAGACAACGCATGTAGCGGCTAACTCCGCCGTCCCCACAAGCCAAGCGCAATTCACCGAAAACGGACTCGCAGTGACGATTCGCTATCCCGTCTCCCTCCGCGAAAAGCCTGGCCGCATTGACGAACGCATGATCGACCGCCTCCTCGCCGAAGCCGAAACCGAACCGAAGCTCAAGTTCACCCCTGGCGGTTCACCGAAGACTTCGCAGGTCGTGTAACGTAACCGAGCCGGTAGAGTAGGAGGGGACCGAAGTGCCCCTCCCCTCGTCGAACCGGACGTGCAGATTTCCCGCATCCGGCTCTCCAGAAGAAATCTCGCCTTCAAGCATGCACAGGCCGCCGTTGAGAGAATCGATTAAGTAAAACCAAGCCGAACTTCTGGATATGGTCGTACCACGGCACTCCTTTCGGCGGACGATACGGCCTTTGACTGCGCCGTCGCAAATGTTGGATCAAGCGGCCTCGCACGAACCAGTCGATCTCCCACCAAGCGCCGCGCGGGTAGCCGTAACAGAAGTAGTTCGCCCAACCGTTCAGGTGTCGATTCAAGCGGCTCACCAGTTTCGGGATCGGCGTATGGCATTGACGAGCATCCGTCATCACCCGTAACTTCTCCCGTTCCCGTGCCACAGCCTTCGCCGACGGCAACACGTTCAGATACTTGTGAGAGCGGCCTCGCAGGTCCCGATCCCACCGAAACGTGTATCCCAGAAAGTCTAAGCTCTCTCTGCCCGGCCTCACTCCACCACACGCGTTTTCTCGCGGTTGATCTCCAATCCGAACTTCCCTTCCAGCTTCGATTCCACCCAGTCGGTCAACTTGTCTGTCCATTTTCGCGCCAGCACCACCATATCGTCGGCATACCTCACCAACTTGGCATCCGCCCAACACGCCGGACCTTGCGGCCCATGAAACAGCGCATCAAACCAGTGCAGAAACAGGTTAGCCAGCAAAGGGGAAATGCTTGCGAAGCAAGCTCCAACCGGTAGACCGGAAACCATCACTCCTCCTTGTGGCGTCCCTTTCCTATTCCTGGTTGGTTTCCCGTCGGTTCCGTCCTCACCCGCTTCCACCACCACCGCCTCCAGCCACATCCGGATCAGACCCAACACACTTCGGTCCGTTACCCGATGCCGCAGACACGCTAGCAGTTTCTCGTGCGAGATCGCATCGAAGTAGGATTTTAGGTCGGCGTCATACACCGCTTGATAACCCGCTTGCAAATGCCCGCGGATCTCCTCCAGCGCCTGGTGCGCATTGCGCTCTGGTCGGAAGCCGTACGAACAATCCAGGAAATCCGCCTCAAAGATCGGCTCCAGGATCAGCAGCGTAGCCGTCTGCACCACCCTGTCTCTAATCGTCGGTATCCCCAGCGGCCTCAACTTGCCATTCGCCTTCGGGATGTACGTTCGCCGCACCGCTTGCGGTCGATAGCTCTTCGTACGCAACTCCTCTCGCAGTCGCTCCAGCCATTTCGGAATGCCACCATCTTGCGCTTCTATCTGCTCAAAGGTGACTCCATCCAAGCCGGGCGCTCCGTCGTTGCTGCGCACGTGCCTCATCGCCGCTTCCAATACATCTGCCCGATAGACCCGGTCGTACAAAGCGTAAAACCGGAACCTCGGCTCCTGCTTGGCTTTAAGGCCAAGTCTCTGTCTCAGATCAGAAAGTTTATCTGGCTTCCCGTTTCCGTTCTGCCGTTTTCCCGTAGTGTGCGTTTCCGCCAAGCGGCTCTCCTTTCCTCTGACTCCACACTTCTTCTGCAAGGCCCCTTCGCTCCACGGGCGTTACCCCGCTTCTTCACTACTACGAGCCTCTCCGCCATCCTGCTGGGCCACTCACGGTTATTGATTCCCGCTTCGTGGTAGCTCTTCGCCTCCCAGTAGGACTTCCCAGGTTCCTCTGCTGATCTATTCCCGCGCGCTGCCCCCAACCACCCCGGAAGGTCCACTGAGTGCTTACCTGTTGCTTCCCCAATGGTTTCAGGCTTCATCCTAGTCGGCGGACTGGCCACCTTCCATTCCTAACGAGGCCGTATCGGGTTCACTTGCGTTGCGGCTCACGGGTTCGCCCATACCAAGGCTCCGCTCGTTGAGTCTCCTCTCCGTGCGCTTGCTGGGCTACATGTCCGAACAGGCAATTTACATGGTGAACTCCTTTCAGTTCACTAGATCAGCCAGGCTTATCCTGGCGCACCGACTGTAAAGGAGTCGGCAACGTCGGGTCCCTGACCCAAGCTAAACTTCTATATCGGGCAATAGATGAAAATAAGACAATGCAGGAAGCCGTCCAACTCATCCAAACCCGCTCAACACTCCGCCCCAAAATCGGCCTCGTCCTCGGTAGCGGCCTCGGCGCCTTTGCCAATTCTCTCGAGCGCTCCACCCGCATCCCCTACCGCGAAATCCCCGGCCTGCCCACCTCCACCGCCATCGGCCACGCCGGCGAACTCGTTCTCGGCTCTCTCGGCACAAACGGTAAATCCGTCGACCTCGCTGTCATGTCCGGCCGCTTCCATCTCTACGAAGGCTACACGCCGCAGCAAGTCGTCGCCGGTATCCGCCTTTTCAAAGCCATGGGGATTCAGCAGCTCGTACTGACCAACGCCGCCGGTGGCATCGACGTCTCCTACGGCAAAGGCGCTCTCGTTCTCATTAGTGACCACATCAATCTGCTGGGCGTCAATCCCCTCTGCGGCCCCAACGATAACTCACTCGGCCCGCGCTTCCCCGATATGACCGAAGCCTATTCACCCCGCCTCCGTGCGCTCGCCGCGTCCACCGGTTTCGAACTCGGCCTCACCCTCCGCGAAGGTGTCTACGCCGGCCTTCTCGGCCCGTCCTACGAGACACCCGCCGAAATCCGCTTCCTCAAAACCATCGGCGCCGATCTCGTCGGCATGTCCACCGTCGCCGAATGCATCGCCGCGAATCACATGAAGATGGAGGTCCTCGGCATCTCGTGTGTCACCAACCTCGCCGCCGGCCTCAGCGGCGAAAAGCTCGATCAAGAGGAAGTTCTCGAAATCGGCCGCCAGGTTTCCGGCACTTTTCTGAAGTTGCTCAACGCACTCCTCCCAAGGCTCAATAGTCTGTGAGTCGTCCCACTCTTGTGCTCTTCGATATCGACGGCACCCTCCTGCGCGGCGCAGGCACCCACCACAAAGAGGCTTTGCTCGAAGGTGTCAAACGCGTCACCGGCCACCAAACGAGCTTTGACGCTATCGATACCGCCGGCAAACTGGATTTGGACCTCATCGCCGCCTTGCTGGGTACCACACCTGCTGAACCCGGCCTTCTACAAGAGATCGCACACCAAAGTCAAATGTGCTATCTCACCAACTGCACCCACGACTTGCGCCCCTTCGTCTGCCGTGGCGCCCGCGAGTTGATCGAACAACTGGCGCAACGCGGCGCGGCATTAGGCTTAGTCACCGGCAACCTCAGCGCCATTGGCTGGCGCAAAATGCAACTTGCCGGACTCAAAGATTTCTTTCACACAGGCGCTTTCTCCGAAGACGGCCCCACCCGCGCCGAGATCGCCAAGCACGCCATCTACCGCGCCCGCCGCCGAAATCACGCGACTCAAGATTGCCGCTGCTTTCTCATTGGCGATCACCGCAACGATATCGACGCCGCCCGCGCCAACGGCATCCGCTCCATCGCCGTCGCCACCGGCCCCATGCCCGCCGCTGAACTGCGCAGCCATGCACCCGATATCTTCGTCGAGTCTCTCGCTGACCTGGATGTAAACCTGCTTTTCGAATAAAACGCTATCATTGCCTATGTGCAAGAACTCAAGCGCATCACAGTCAACCCCGAAGTGATGGGCGGCAAACCTTGCATTCGCGGAATGCGCGTAACGTTCGGCATGATTGTCGAATCAATCGCCGCAGGCCGTACCGTACCGGAGTTGCTGGCAGACTTTCCATACCTTGAAGAGCAGGACATTCGCGAGGCGCTTCTACATGGCGCGTGAATGCACTACAATGTAGTACATGAAGACCGAAGTCTATAGCTGGCGTGTCTCTACCGAGATCAAGGCTGGTTTGCAGCGCGAAGCCCGTCGCCGCAAAATGTCGCTAGCCGCTGTCCTCGATCTCGCAGCGCGCGAGTGGTTGAAAGAAAATAGTGACCGAGAGAGTGATTCCCAAGAACAAGCGCGCCTTCTCAAAGTCGCTATGAAGTATGTTGGAACCATTCAGGGTAACGATCCGCATCGAGCTGAGAACGCCCGGGACGAAATCCGACGCCGGCTACGGAAGCGCCATGGCCGTTAGTACTCTAATCGATACTGGCGCCATAGTCTCCGTCCTGGACGAGAGGGATCGCTGGCACAAAATTTGCTCCGAAACCTTGGCAGAACTCCGTTATCCTTTATTAACTTCCGAGGCCGTCGTTACCGAAGTTTTTCATCTAGCTGGCGACAGCCCGTACGAGATGAAGCGAGTCTGGAGTTTTCTGCGATCCGGCGTAATTAAGACGCTTCCAATCGACGATATCGAAATGCCGCACTTAGAAGCCCTGATGCTTCGCTATTCTGACCGCCCGATGGATTTCGCTGATGCCACCTTGGTCTACTTAGCAAAACGTGAAGAAGTGACAACAATCTTCACCATTGATCACGCTGATTTTGAAACCTATCGAATCAGCGGCCATCGCCGATTTCGAATCTTTCCCAAATCTCGTCCTTAAGTCCGAACCCGCACAGCAAGCCGCTTTGAGCCTCTGATAGTCGTCGCATGCCATCATAATCCAATACCCCCATGCGCGTCCAAGTAGTTGATTCTCACACTGGCGGTGAACCCACCCGTCTCGTCATTTCCGGCGCCCCCGATCTCGGCAGCGGCCCCATGCGCGACCGCCTCGCTATCTTCCGCCAATCCCACGACCGCTTCCGCTCCGCCATCGTCAACGAACCGCGCGGCAACGACGCCATCGTCGGCGCCCTTCTCTGCAAACCAACCGACCCCGCCAACCAACTCGGCGTCATCTTCTTCAACAACGTCGGCTTCATCGGCATGTGTGGCCACGGCACCATCGGCCTCGTCGCCACTCTCGCCCACCTTGGCCAACTTCAACCGGGCCGAGT
>Ga0302320_10024324_pt1 | contig 11830 bp, 11 predicted proteins | sample Bog_T0_3_FD_202130 | JGI IMG/M metagenome (GOLD analysis project Ga0302320, IMG submission 202130) | Peat permafrost microbial communities from Stordalen Mire near Abisko, Sweden - Bog_T0_3 | ecosystem: Environmental > Terrestrial > Soil > Wetlands > Peat | place: Sweden: Abisko, Stordalen Mire... | reverse complement strand
AAAAAAACGCGAGAAATCGGAGAAGCTCCGAAACTTTCCCTGCGCATGCGGGTTTGCAAAGCTATTCCTCCTGAAAACAACAGGGTGAGTAGGGAGAACAGCACCCACCGGTTGCTAACCCGAGCACGCCCCAAGCAAGCAACTGGTGGGTGACTTTAGCGCTCTTCGTCGTTCGCTGCTCGTCGTTCGCTTTTCGCTGTTCGCAAGTCAAACCCGTTGATTCGCTGTTCGCCAAACAAAACGGTTTTCGCGAAAAGCGAACGACGAATCGCGAACGACGAGCATTTCAGCTTCTCTCCGAAATATATTCCGCGACCACCGGCTTCCATTTGCCCTGCGCTTTCAGGATGTATTCGACGGCATCGCGGGCGGCGCCATCGCCTCCGGCGTGCGCTGTCGTCCAGTGCGCTTCGGCTTTGACCTCGGGGCGTGCATTCTTTACCGCAATCGCCAGGCCGCATTTGCGCATGGCCGGCAGATCGATCACGTCATCGCCCACGAAAGCGGCCTCGGCGGCGGTGATTCCATCTTTTCCCAGAATCTGCGCAAACACCGAAGCCTTGTCTTGAATCCCCTGGTAGACGTGGTCCATTTTCAGATCGCGCGCCCGCAAGGCCACGGTCTCAGAAATGCGCTTGGTGATGATGCCGGTTTTGATGCCGGCCATGCGCGCCAGCATGATGGCGGTGCCGTCGTGGGCGTGGAAGCCCTTAGCCTCGATCAGGCTCACGCTCTGCAAGCCACCCGATCCCGCAGGCTGGGAGCCTGCCGGCGCGGGAAAAATCCAGATTTTTCCGTCAGTGAGAACGCCGTCAACGTCGAAAAGAATAAGCCTAATTTTGCGGGCGCGAGCGGTAGCGGAAGGTTTAGCCATCGCCCGGATTCTAGCATTCAGACGGGCGGCACCGTCTGCTGCCTCAACTCTGGGTGGTGGTTCACTTTGACGATGCGCCCCCCCAAACCCTGAACCACGAGATACACAAAGGGCCACGAAGGATCTTAAATTCTACGGCTTTTCTTTGTGTACCTTCGCGCCCTTTGTGGTGGACGTTCTGGCAAAATGAGCCACTACTCAACTCTGTGGATCACCGGGTTGGTTCGTCAGAGCCTGATGCGTCGCCAGCAGATTCAAAGATCGCTTCGATCGGTTGCTGGAAGATCCGTGCGATCTTGAAGGCAAGCGGCAGACTGGGATCGTATTTTTCCGTTTCAATCGCGTTCACCGTCTGACGCGATACGTGCAGACGCGCCGCCAGTTCCGCCTGCGACCAGTCGCGCTCTGCTCGAAGAACTCGAAGCCGGTTCTGCATGGAAGACTAGGCCACCTTCACTGTCGCAGAGGATCTTTCGGACGACGGCCCAGACAAGCGAATAACTCCGAGTCCAATGAGCTCCGCTAGCTGCTCCGAAGTGGCGTTGCCGACCAGTCGATCATTCCCGACCTCTACCACCGGCACCGCGGAAATTCCTTTGCTCACCAGAATTTGCGGCTTGAGGGTGACGTCAATTTTTTCGAGAGTGAAATCCATTTCCCTCTGCAAGGCTTCCAAGCGTTGCAACACGATAGGACAAAACGGACAACTGAAAAAACTATAGAAAGTGACTGCGACGGGAGCCCGGCTTACCTTGACAGGCAGCTGGTCATCGACTCGCCCATAGCCGAGGAAACGCGAGATGCTGTGGAAGTATCGGAACAATGCCCACCGCACCGAAGGCACGAGAACCAGCCAACACGCTCCACCTACCCAGTGGCGCTCGTATCCCATGTAGGCGAGTCCGGCCAGGTAGCCTACCCAGGAAAGAATCAGGCCCGTCACGTTGCACTGCTGTTTCTTGGCGGCGATTCGTTGCGTAGTCATCGATACCTCTCGGAGCAGAAGATATAGGCGCAACCCCAGAACAACAGCATGGAACTTCCGATGTCATCCCACGGCGCGCGGTGAATTCCCGCGCGCTCCAGGCCGGCGAAGGCGAACGTGAGGGCCAGGGTTGCCATGAAGGCAATGAATACTGACTCATACCAGATGCGTTTCTGTAACTCGTCCACCTTTTGGAGCATGCGCACCAGAGCCACCCAAAAGAAAGTTGCAGGGATGAGCGGCAAGAGAGTCAGCAGGCGCGGCGCTTGCTGGCGTAAGACATGTTTAGGGAACCATTCGACGGCGAGTTCCGTGACCAGAGCGGCCATCGCCCAGAGGAAAACCGGTCGAGTGAAGCGGGAGCGGCAAGCAGGAACATTCGTCATATAGGCAGCTTTACTGTAATGCATACTTGTCATTATGTAAAGCATTATTTACTGTTTATCAAACATAGTTGACCTTATCGCTCGCCCGGACGGTTTTCGTCGTGATGAGGTTTTCGGGCAACTTCTCTTCACCAATCACGCCGCCCTTTCTTACCTCGGTAACTGGAGTCTCCTGCGCCCCTGATGCCAAGATCAGTCAACACTGGGCAGGAGGCATTTTTGTGCGCCAACGTGCAGTCGTCGTCATTCTCTCTCTGATCTTGTCGAGCGCCGGTCTGTGGGCCAAAAACGCGACTCAGGAAACCCCACAAACTGCCCGGCAGGCTTTGTTGGAGATGTTTTTTAGCAAACAGCCGGGAACTTTACTCAAGCATCTGCCCTCTGCCACTCGCGCTACGCTCGAAAAATCCGGCGCGATGGCCGGCCTGCAGCAGTATTCCGTGCTCGCAGGACAGCTTCGCACGCAAGAACGGAGTCTGCAGACATTTGAGGCCGGGTCGGTGCTGCTCGCCACCGACGATTTCAAAACCGGACAGAAGTTTGAGGTCGTCGTGGACAACGACTCCCTGCGCGGCGATCAGGATGACATCGAACTGTCTTTCCGCACCTACAAAGACAAGCAAGTGCAAAGAACGCCGTTCATGCCTCGCATCGTCTTCTCCATGAAAATGGAAGCGGGGCTCTGGACATTGAATGATATTGCCATCACCATAAATCTGCCGCTTGCCGATCCCGATTTTTTGCGGAGCATCACCGACAAAATGAAAACGAGTGCCGCAGTCGCCAATCCGCAGATCCACGTGCAGAGTATTGGCCAGGGCATGGGGCAAAGTATGGGACAGGGTATGGGGCAGGTTCCCGGGCAGATTGCCGCCAGAACCCTCGGCAGCGATACAAGCGCTTTAACCGACTTGCGTAAGATTCTCACGGCCGAGACGATCTATTTCGCAGCCTATCCCACCGTGGGTTACACCTGCTCACTTTCCGATCTTGACGGCTTCGGCGGTGCCGAGGCCAACGAACACCAGGCAATGCTTATCAGTAGCGGATTGGCCAGCGGCAAGCATCAGGGGTACGCCTTCTCGCTATCGGGGTGCGCCGGCACACCCGCCGTGAGCTTCCGTCTTACAGCCACGCCCATCGGAGATGCTTCCGGTCGGCGCGCATTTTGTACCGACCAATCCGCAAGCATCCGCGCTTCGACCGATGGGAACGCAGCGACCTGCTTGAGCAGTGGGACGCCTGTCCGGTAGGCAGTTGATTACGACCGGCATTTTTCCCAGGGCCGGCGGTTGCAGGCGTCCAACCGTCAAAATCGGCGCATTTCCATCAACGAGTCCGGCTGGCTGTTCTGCAAATTGCTAACTCTTAGCGCCTGGCAGGCGAACATTTTACGAAACTCTAAATTCTCGCTACAATCTTTCCCATGCCGTCAGCAGTTTCCCCGTCGCTTGCCTGGGCTCATCCGCTGGTCCAGGAGTGGTTTACGGCCCGCTTCTCGACGCCGACCGAACCGCAGGAGCAGGGTTGGCCCCACATCCTCGCCGGACACACTACGCTGATCTCGGCTCCGACCGGGTCCGGTAAGACGCTCGCCGCCTTCCTCGCCTGCATTGACCGGTTGGTGTGCAAGGCGCTTTCCGGCGAACTGCGCGATCGCACGGAAGTTCTCTACGTGTCTCCGCTCAAAGCCCTCGGCAACGACATTCAGAAGAATCTCGAAATCCCGCTCGGAGAAATTCTGCAGATGGCGGGCGATCGCGGCCTGCTGATGCCGGAGATCCGCACCGCCGTGCGCACGGGCGACACCTTGATGAAAGACCGGCGTCTTATGTTGAAGCGCCCGCCGCATATTCTGGTTACAACTCCTGAGTCGCTTTACATTCTGCTGACGGCGGAGAAAAGTCGCGCCATTCTGCGCGATGTCGAGACCGTGATTGTCGACGAAATTCACGCCGTGGCCGACGACAAGCGCGGCGTGCATCTTGCGCTTTCGCTGGAGCGGCTGGAAGCGCTGACTTATCGTCCGCCGGTGCGCATCGGGCTTTCGGCGACGCAGAAGCCGATCGAAGAAGTTGCGCATTTTCTTGCCGGCAGCTCTGATCCGCAAAATCCGCGGCCCGATCCTGTAATTGTCAACATTGGCCACAAGCGCACGCTCGATCTCGGAGTCGAAGTTCCATCGTCCGAGCTTGGCCCGGTCGCGTCGAACGAAATGTGGGACGAGATTTATGAGCGCATCGTGCAACTGGTGAACGCGCACCGCTCGACGCTGGTCTTCGTTAACACGCGGCGGCTGGCCGAGCGCATCGCGCATCAACTGGGCGAGCGCTTGGGCGAGCAAAACGTGGCCGCGCATCACGGCAGCTTGTCGCGCAAGCTGCGTCTGGAGGCCGAGCGAAAATTGAAAGAAGGCCAGGTGAAGGTGCTGGTCGCGACCGCTTCGCTCGAACTTGGCATCGACGTGGGCACGGTGGATCTGGTGTGCCACATCAGTTCGCCGCGCTCGATTGCGGTTGCCTTGCAGAGGGTCGGACGCTCGGGCCACTGGCGCGGCGCCGTCCCCAAGGGACGATTCTTTGTCACCACGCGCGACGATCTCGCGGTATGTGCCGTGCTGGTGCGGGCCATTCGCCGGGGCGAGCTCGACCGCCTGATTTTTCCTGAAGCTTCGCTCGATGTGCTGGCGCAGCAAATCGTAGCGTGTTGTGCGGCTGCGGGTAGCGCTGCGACGGCGAACAAATCGGGTGACCAGTCGGCTGTTAATACGAGCGACGGATGGGATGAGGATGAGTTATTCGCGCTCGTCAAGCGCGCCTATCCCTATCGCAATCTCGCGCGCCAGACCTTCGACGAAGTGCTGCTGATGCTTTCGGAAGGAATCGCCTCGCAACGAGGCCGCTACGGCGCGTACCTGCATCACGACCGCATCAACCACAAACTGCGAGCGCGGCGCGGCGCACGCCTGGCCGCGATTACGAGTGGCGGTGCGATTCCTGACAACGCGCTGTTCACCGTGGTCGCCGAACCGGATGGCGGCGTGGTTGGAACCGTAGATGAAGATTTCGCGGTCGAGAGCATGGCGGGAGACGTCATGCTGCTCGGCAACACCTCATGGCGCATTCGTCGAGTGGAAGCGAAGACGTCGCGCATGCTGGTCGAGGACGCGCACGGCACGCCGCCCAGCGTTCCCTTCTGGCGTGGGGAAGCTCCGGCACGCACCGAAGAGCTTTCGTTGCAGTTGGGTGAGCTGCGCAAAGAGATCAGCGATCGGCTGCCCGGCGTGGTTCCAATCGAAGGATGGCGCAACCTGCCCGTGGTCGCTGGAGCCGTGAGTTGGCTGCGGGAAGAATGCGGACTCGACTTGCCAGGCGCCGAGGAACTGATTCAGTACATCCTCGAAGGGCGCGCTGTACTGGGCGATGTGCCGACGCAGACGACGATCATCGCGGAAAGATTTTTTGACGAAGGCGGTGGGATGCAGTTGATCATCCACGCACCCTTTGGCGGCCGCATCAACAAGGCCTGGGGACTGGCGTTGCGCAAACGCTTCTGCCGCGGCTTCAATTTCGAGTTGCAGGCGGCTGCGACCGACAACGGGTTGAACATCGCGCTGGCCGAGCAGCACAGCTTTCCGCTGGCCGATGTTTTTCAATTCCTGGCTTCCGAGACGATGCCGTCGATCCTGGAACAAGCGGCGCTGGCTTCGCCAATCTTTCAAACGCGCTGGCGGTGGGATGCGACGCGTGCCCTGGCTCTGCTGCGTTTTCAGGGCGGCAAAAAAGTGCCGCCGCAAATCCAACGCATGCGTTCCGACGATCTGCTGGCTTCAGTTTTTCCCGATGTCGCCGCGTGCTTCGAGAACATCGAAGGGGACATCAGGATTCCAGACCATCCGCTGGTGCACGAGGTCATGAAGGACGTGCTCACCGAGGCGCTCGATATCGAAGGCCTCGGCGAGGTGCTGTGCGGAATCGAGCAAGGCCGGATTCGCTGCCTTGCGGTCGACACGCCGGTGCCGTCGCAATTCTCGCACGAAATTCTCAATGCGAATCCCTATGCCTACCTGGACGATGCGCCGCTCGAAGAGCGCCGGGCACGGGCGGTCGAAATGCGTCGCGTGTTGCCGGCTTCGGTGCTCGAAGAAGTCGGAGCGCTCGATGCCGCAGCGATTGCGCAGGTACAGCAGGAGGCATGGCCAGACGTCCGCGACGCCGACGAATTGCACGATGCGCTGCATACGCTGGTGTCGGTGCCTGTGCCGGCGGAGACCAGCTCTCAGCTCTCAGCTTTCGGCTCTCAGGAAGCCTCGCAGTCCACTGCCAATTGGAGAGGATTCTTCGATCGCTTGCAGCAAGAGAATCGCGCCGTCCTAGTGGAAGCTGACGACAAGCAATATTGGGTCGCGGCCGAACGGGTGGGATGGTTCCAGGCAATACATCGTGTGGTGACGGGGCTTGGCCCCGTCCCGGCGGGGCAAAGCTCCGCCACCACACAAGCGGCTAGCTATGATGACGCCCTGCTGGCTGCCGTGCAGGGATGGATCGGGCATCTCGGCCCAACCACCGCGTCGGAAATCGGCGAGTTGCTCGGATTACCGGCATCTGAAATCGAAAAGGCCTTGCTGCGCGTCGAGGCCGGCGGAGCGATTCTGCGCGGCAAGTTTCGTCCCGATCATAGCCGACCTTCGCCCGGGCCCGACGGGCGGGGACTCCCGTCTCTCCACAAACCCGAAACCGAGTGGTGCGAGCGTCGTCTGCTGGCCCGCATTCATCGCCTGACGGTCGCGACCTTGCGCAAGCAAATCGCTCCCGTCACCGCCGCGCAGTTCATGAACTGGCTTTTGCGCTGGCAGCATGTCGCTCCGGGTACGCAGGTACGCGGCGAGCATGGGATGCTCGAAGTCCTACGGCAGCTGCAGGGATTCGAGATACCGGCGAGTTCGTGGGAACGGTTTGTGCTGGCGCGCAGAATCTCGGATTACGATCCGGCGCATCTCGATCAACTGTGCCTGGCAGGCGCGGTCGGATGGGGCCGGTTGTCGCCGCATCCCGCGACTCTCGAAGCTACGGGGAACGATTTGCCTGGCCATGAAAACCGGCGCCGGGTAATCCCGACGCGAGTCGCGCCGATTGCATTTTTCGTGCGAGAAGATGCCGAGTGGATGCGACCTCATCATCCTGGAGCGGATGATTCTTCCACTTCGTTCTTGAGTCCGGTCGCGCAGGCGGTGCTTGAACTTTTGAAGCATCGAGGCGCGCTGTTTTTCCCCGACATGGTGCGCGCCACGGGCCGGCTCAAAGCGGAAATCGAAACTGGACTGTGGGAACTGGTCGCAGCCGGACTCGTGACTGCCGACGGATTCGAAAACCTGCGCGCGCTAGTCACGCCGAAAAGTGCTACAGGAAGCGGGCTTGGGAGAGTGATGGGGAAAGTCCGTCGCCCGCGGCACGCACCGGGACGATGGTCGCTCTTGCACACCGAAGGCGCCGATCGCGACCGCGGCGTCGAATCCTGTTGCTGGATGCTGTTGCGGCGATATGGCGTCGTCTTCCGCGATCTGCTGGTTCGTGAAACCAATCTGCCGCGATGGCGTGAATTGCAGATCGGCTATCGCCGTCTCGAAGATCGCGGCGAAATACGTGGCGGGCGATTCGTGGATGGATTCCTGGGAGAGCAGTTCGCGCTTCCGGTCGCGGTCGAATCGTTGCGCGCCCACCGCAAGCTGCCGATGCACTCCGGCGAACGCGTTGTGATCGCCGCTGCCGATCCGCTGAATCTGGTGGGGATCATTGTTCCCGGCGAACGCATTCCGGCGATCTCGGGAAGAAGCGTTACGTTTCGCGACGGCGTGTTGGACGTGGAAGACGCGCTGCTGGCTGCGGGGTATTAGGGTCTTAGCTCTTAGCTTCCAGCTTAATCCACACTTTGTCATCCCGAGCGAAGCGAGGGATCTGCATTTTGCGGCGAACTGCAGATCCCTCGCTTCGCTCGGGATGACAACAATCCGGGAGCGGGACGGCAAAGTTCGGTGACCGTCCGCGTTCAAGGTAAGTTTAATTTCAGCAGCGTCTGCGGATTCAAATACTCGCCTTGCCAGCGCACGGCCAGATGCAAATGCGGTCCGGTAGCGCGTCCCGTGCCGCCGCTCAGTCCAATCTCCTGGCCTTTTTTCACTTCGTCGCCTTCTTTGACAGAAAATTTCGACAGATGCAGATAGAGCGTTAACAACCCCTGGCCGTGGTCGATCACCACGCAATTCCCTTCAAAGAACAGAGGCCGTGCCAGGATGACGCGACCGCGGTTCACGGCTGCGACCGAGGTTCCACTGGGCACGCGAAAATCGAGCCCCTGATGCGTGCTCTGCACGGAACCATTGAAGACGCGCGCGACTCCGAACACGTCGGAGATCGCGGCATTCACCGGGGCTGCGAACGACCCTTTCCATTCGCGCTCGGGGCTCAGGGTTTTGAACGCCTCGTCTTTTGTTTCCTTGTCGTGCTCGATCTGGCGCTGGTCTTCGGGGCTGGGAGCGGTGTAACGCGGCGGAACCTTCAATAGCGCCCGCGGATAGTGCTGGCGTTCCACGCGAATTTCCTTTTCGAACGAGATTGGCTGACCGACAGAGGGTCCAGAAGAATTTTCGGCACGAAGTTCGATGGCATAGGTTCCAGGCTTCGTCTCCAGTGCGACACCGGCGAGCGCGAACCACAACTTGGAGTTCGCGTCGAAGCTAAACTCGATCTTGTGCCCAAGCCAGTTTCCCGAAAGCGTGCGCACTGGCTTCGGAGTGGTAACGCGGAAAAGCACCGGGCTCCCGTTGACGAGGCGCATGGGTTGGTTGACGACCGTCCAGTGACTGACCGTCGAGGGCGCGGCAGTCGCCACCGACGAGTTTGTCGCTAGCGCAAGCAGCGCGAACACAAGCAATGCAACGGAATGGAAGAGACAATGGCGCATGGCGGTGACAGCCAGCCCAGCCTAGCATTCTTCCGCCTTTTCAGACATGAGAATTTGAAGATGACCAACATAGTCATGTCGGCTATAATGGCAGCATGAGAACTGTGAATATCAGTGATCTGAAGGCACGGCTCAGCGCCCACATCCAGATCGTGCGAGATGGCGAAGAGGTCCTGGTCTGCGATCGCGACCAGCCGGTGGCGCGAATCGTCCCCTGTCATCTGGAGGATCGCTCGCAGCAGGAGCGGCGATTGGTTGCTCGCGGCGTGCTTACGCCGCCCTTGAAGAAAAGGTCCGCGTCCGCATCCTGGCCGGAGCCGCCGGGGAATATTTCCGATCGAGCCATGGAGGAAGTATTGCGCAAGGAACGGGAAAGCCGCTGAATGCGAACTCTGGCCTTCTGGGATTCCAGTGCTCTGGTGCCTCTCTGCGTGCGGCAGGGCACCACACCCCGATCTATCGCCCTTTATAAAATTCACGACGCTGCGGTTTGGTGGGCTACGCCGGTCGAGATTGCGAGCGCTCTCGCCCGGCTTTTGCGTATGCAACAACTTGATTCCAGCGACTGGACGAAGGCTCGCAAACTTACCGGGCGCCTGGCCAGTTCGTGGTTCGTGATTCAGCCCTCGGACGCGTTGCGCGCGAGGTCAATACAGCTTGTGGATCGCTACGACTTGCGGGCCGCTGACTCGTTTCAGTTGGCGGCGGCTTTGGAGTGGTGCGAAGACGCACCTCAAGGACGTGTTTTTCTAACCACCGATCAAAAGCTCAGAGAAGCGGCGCTACTCAGCGGCTTCGACGCCCAGCGGATCTGATGGCGAGCGCCAATCGTCGCAGTCATCGGTAGTGTCTCAGTTTCGGTAGTGTCGCAGTTTCAAAATAGCGGTCGAACTGTGGCATACTCGCTTCGTGGCCAAGCTCTAGATGCCTATATTCTCCCCACGCCTTGTTCACACCGTTCTTCTCGTGTGGTTCTTTGGGTGGGGATTTCTACTGCTGAAATTTCCTACCCAGTGCTATCGGGCTTTGTCTTGGGGCGAGACTCCGAATTCGAAACAACTAAAACGAGCCGTGTTCGTCGGATATATGGGGCTATTCTTCGGCTGTTTGTTTTTAGTGGAACTTGCGTTCGGATGGGTTCACTGGGCAAACTGAGACACTACCCAGTCATCATCCACTGATCGCACCTCGCCCTGCGCCGGTTTTTCCGCCACCCATACCCGCACTGTCATATAATGTGGCGATTTCGCAGGCTTGATTTTGGTTGCATCGGAGACCCCTTGTCCCTGTCGCTTGCCACTCGCGAGGTTGGACGCGTCACCATCGTGCACTGCAGTGGACGGATTGTTGCCGGCAGTGCAAGCGACTCCTTGCGCGAGCACGTGACCTGGCTGTTGCGCGACCGCCGTTCGATCGTTCTGCACCTTGGCGAGGTTGGATTCATTGACAGCAGCGGCCTCGGCACCATGGTTCGCGCTCTGACCACCACCCGCCAGGTGCATGGAGACTTGAAGCTCTGCAACGTGCCGGAATTCGCCCGCAAAGTTCTCGAGATGTCGCGCCTGACCACGGTGTTCGATTCGCACGAATCGGAGGAGAAGGCGATCGCCGCCTTTTACCGTCCCGGAGCGCGCGCGGAAACTCCCATTGCCACCGGCCCCAGTGTTCTGTGTCTCGACGCGAATGCCGACGTGCTCGCCTACTTGCGCGAACTGCTGCGCCGCGCTGGATACGACGTCCAGAGCAGCAGTCGCGTGGCCGACGCTCTGCTACTGATGCGCGTCAGCCATTTTGATCTGTTATTGATCGGCCCCGACATGAGTTCGCCAGCATCGCCGCCCGCCTTCCGCGACGCTTGCGCCAAACTTCCGCTGATCGAACTGGGCAGCGAATTTTCCACCAGCCATGCCGGGGAAGCGGGCGCTCAATTGCTGGAAGCGATTGCCGCCCGGCTCCATCCAAAGACCTAGTGACGTCACGCGGCACGAGTGAACGGTGCAGCAACACAGGCAGGTCGAGGCGCGATTACGCATCATGAATAAACTTCGGCTCATCAAATGGATTGCTTTATTTGCGTTTTCCGCAGTTTGCGCGTGCGCTCAGTCCGAGCCTTCGTCGACGACCTCACCGCCCGCCGTCGCACCAATCCGTGGGCAAGCGGACGTCCCTCCGCCCCTCGGCACGTTCCACGACGACGCCTATTCAAACGATTATTTCGGTATTTACTATCCTCTCTCGCGCGATTGGGTGCGCGAAACAGACCTGGTGCGAAGCAAAATAGCCGCCGAACGGAACCGGCAGGGAACGTACGTCCTACTCGCGGCGCTTCATATTCCGCAAACACATGAAACCCTGCGCGCTGACTCCTCGTTCAATGTTCTTGCTATGCACCGCCCGGGCACCGCGTCTCTTCAGGAATGCAAACAGTCCCTGGAAGCCATGGCCAGCGAACTCCAGTCGCGAAAAGAAGGGGAACAGAAAGGCGATCTGACGCAATTCACCATCGCCGGTCATGACTTTTACCGGGGAGACTTTGAATATCGTCTGGGCACCAAACACGAAACTACGCTCTGCACGGCTGTCAAATACTAACTCTTTCGCTGGAAAAAATCCGGTTGGTCGAAG
>Ga0302320_10024321_pt1 | contig 11831 bp, 13 predicted proteins | sample Bog_T0_3_FD_202130 | JGI IMG/M metagenome (GOLD analysis project Ga0302320, IMG submission 202130) | Peat permafrost microbial communities from Stordalen Mire near Abisko, Sweden - Bog_T0_3 | ecosystem: Environmental > Terrestrial > Soil > Wetlands > Peat | place: Sweden: Abisko, Stordalen Mire... | reverse complement strand
CGCCCAATCCCCCTTCGCGTCCCACCACAACGCCGCCACCGGCGCCGCCAACCCCTCCGGCGGCCCATCGAATGAAACACTTGCACGGAACTCTTCAAGTGTCATATCGCCCTCCTAACACTCCATCGTAACCAAAAGAAACCGCCATCTTACCCTTTCTTATGTGATATGCATCACCTACAGCCCGATCTCCCACTGATACAAACGTCTCATCACACCGATGAATTGCTTGAGGCGGGGGGGCCGTCAGGGGGGCTTGGAAAGAGCCGGCACGGATGCTGCCGGAGTTCCCGCCACCAGAGGTCAAACCATGCAACCATGCGGAGCGAATAAGAACCAATCAACAGTTTGCAGCCATGCCCTCGCTGGTCGTATACTCAATTACGACCATTCCGGTCCTAGTTCTAGGGTCCTGCCCTTCCGGCAACCCATCGGAGTTCGGGCTTTGAGCGTTTTGAGTGAACTGAATGTCGGCGATACCGCAATCCTGGTCGCCCTCGATCTCCCTGAATCCGTCCAGAACCATCTCATGCACATGGGCTTTGTCCCAGACGCCCTCGTCTCCGCCCTCCGCCGCGCACCAGCCGGCGACCCAACCGTCTACGGCGTTGATGGCATGGAGATTGCCCTCCGCCATGAGACCGCCGATTCCATCCGCATCCGCCCCACCGAATCCGAAATCTCCGAATCCGAAATTGCCCAAATCGCCCCAGACCAGGACCTCCCCGAACTCCTCGAGGCCTCCCGATGAGCGGTTGCTGCGCCCCTACCCCTTTTGAACCACCAGTCACAGCGCCCCCACCCGGAGCCCTCCGCACCGTTGTCCTCATCGGCCCGCCCAACTCCGGCAAGTCCACCCTCTTCAATCGACTCACCGGACTCCGTCAAAAAGTCGCCAACTTCCCCGGTGTCACCGTCGAGCAGCGCCTCGGTCTCATGGCCGGCGTCGGCCGCGACGACCTCACCCTCATCGACCTTCCCGGCATCTACTCCCTTTCGCCCTACTCTGAAGACGCCCGCGTATCCATCGATGTCCTCCGCGGCAAAATGCCCGGCACCCCCAAGCCAGACGCCGTCATCCTCGTCCTCGACTCCCTCCACCTCACCCGCCAGCTCATGCTCGCCGCTCCCGTCCTCGCCGTCGGCCTGCCCACCCTCATCCTGCTCAACATGAGCGACCTCATGGAAGCCCGCGGCGGCCACATTGACCCCCTCCAACTCGCCCGCGAACTCGGCGCGCCCGTCGCCCTCATAAGCGCCACTCATGGTACCGGCCTTGACGCCGTACCCCTCTTCCTCAATCAGCAGACTGAGCGCCAGGCCCCCAAACCCCTCGCCCTCCCCGTCCTCGGCAACGCCGCCAGCACCCACACCTGGGCCGCGCAGGTCAGCCGCCGCACCGGCTACCGCGCCCCGCTCTCCCAGGAAAACACCCGCAAAATCGACGACGTCCTCCTCCATCGCTTCTGGGGTCCGCTCCTCTTTCTCATCGTCGTCATCGGCGTCTTTGAAGTCGTCTTCTCCATCGGCCAACCCATGTCGGACGGCTTCGGCGACATCCTCGCCCGCATGGGCGGCCTCGTCCGTCCCCTCCTGCCCGCCGGCTGGCTTCAGTCCCTCCTCCTCGACGGCGCATGGAAGGGCATCTCCTCCGTCCTCGTCTTCCTCCCCCAGATCCTCTTGCTCTTCCTCTTCATCGGAATCCTCGAAGACTCCGGCTACCTCGCCCGCGCCGCCCTCATCGCCGACCGCGTCATGCGGACAATCGGTCTCAACGGCAAAGCCTTCATCCCCCTGCTCTCCGCCTACGCCTGCGCCGTCCCCGCCATCATGGCCACCCGCACCATTGAGAACAAACGCGACCGCTTCGCCACCATCCTCGTCACGCCCTTCATGACCTGCTCCGCCCGCCTGCCTGTTTACATGTTGCTGATCGCCGCCTTCATCCCCAATATCGTCTGGCTCCACGGCTTCCTCGGCCTGCGCACCATCGTCATGCTCTCGCTCTATCTCGCCGGATTCGTCGGCGCCATGACCACCGCCTGGCTCCTCAAAAGCTCCATCCTCAAATCCAGCGAAACCCCCTTCATCCTCGAGCTGCCGCAGTACCGCATGCCCACCCTGCGCTCCCTCTTCATGCGCCTCGTTGACCGCGCCCACGTCTTCCTCCGCCAGGCCGGCACCGTCATCCTCTGCGTCACCCTCGCCCTCTGGGTCCTCGCCCATCTCCCCGTCATTCAATCCCCCACCGGCCAAATCTCCGCGCCCGACCTCGCCAACTCCCTCATCGGAAAGCTCGGCCACTTCATCGAGCCCGCCATCGCCCCCCTCGGTTTCAACTGGAAGATCGGCATCGGCCTCCTCTCCTCTGTCCTCGCCCGAGAAGTCATGGTCTCCACCATGGGAACCTTATACGGCGCTGACCCCGCAACCCAGTCCATGCACCTTCAAACCGCCCTCCACCACGACATGACCCTCGGCGGCGCCTTAGCCCTCATGATCTTCTTCGCCTTCGCCATGCAGTGCACCTCCACCATGGCCGTCGTCCGCCGAGAAATGAACAGTTGGAAGTGGCCCGCCCTCCAATTCATCTACATGCTCGTCCTCGCCTACGCCGCCGCCTTCGTCGTCAACCATGTAGCCATGCTCTTTGGCGGCTAAACGCAAGCAATCCAAAACTCAATCCAACGCAAATCACCCCTTGAAACAAGCAGAGAGGTGAGGTAAGATCGTCTTACCATGCAAACCCGCGTCTCCACGAAGGGCCAGGTAGTCCTCCCCGCATCGCTCCGCAACAGGTTGGGCATTCGCGCTGGCGACCCACTCGACATCTCCATCGAGCAGGATCGCATTGTGCTCACCCAACCCACCAAGCCGAAGTATGAAGCGCGAATCATCCAGGACCCAATCACCGGTTTCACATGCATCGACATGGGACCCGACGCGCCCATCCTCACCAGCGAGATGGTCCGCGAAATTCTCGCTGACTTCCCATGAGATATCTTCTAGACGTAAATGCCCTCATCGCCTTTGGTGTCGCGCAACATCAGTTCCATCAGCGCGTCGTCAAGTGGGTGCGCGCAGGGCAAGGCTCCATGTTTCTCACCTCCTCCGTAACGGAAATTGGGTTCATTCGTGTGGTTGCCAGCGTTGCAACCTACGGCCTCAATGTCCCGCAGGCAAGACTGCTCCTGCATGGCATGAAGATCAATTCCAGGCAGCCACTTACCTTCCTTCCGGACGGAGTCGACATCACAGCCCTCCCTGATTGGGTAAAAACACCCGGACAAGTCACCGACGGCCACCTCCTGCAATTGGCAAGGAGCAAAGACGCGGTCTTTGCCACTTTGGACAAGGGAATCCCAGGCGCTCTCCTCATTCCCTAGCAACCCAATCGACCCCAGCGCCCCCTCCCCATCTATGAGAAACTAGAAAAGCCGATGTTCTTTTCCGGCGCTGCCCGCGTGCGCGCGCCCTAACCTCGACTCAATCCAAGCCAAACCCGGCCCCAGCAGCCGTTACCCGGTTGCGGCCCACATACAGGACTCATCAAACCATGCTCTCTGTCTCCAACGTCTCCATGCGCTACGGCGCCAAGATTCTATTCGAAGAAGTCTCCGTCGCCTTCGTCCAGGGCCGCCGCTACGGCCTCACTGGCCCCAACGGCTCCGGCAAGTCCACCTTTATGAAGGTCCTCACCGGCGAGCTCGACGCCCAAAAAGGCAACGTCGTCCGCCCTCGCAAATACGGCGTCCTCCGGCAAGACCAGTTCGCCTTTGACGCCTATCGCGTCATTGACACCGTCATCATGGGCAACCGCCCCCTCTGGGCCGCCCTTGAAGAGCGCGACCGCATCTACGAGAAGCCCGAGCTCTCCGACGCCGACGGCATGCGCCTCGGCGAGCTTGAAGGCACCATCGGCGACGAAGACGGCTACACCGCAGAAGCCGACGCCGCCATCCTCCTCGACGGCCTCGACATCAACGAGTCCCTCCACGAGCGCAAAATGTCTGAGCTACAGGGCGGCCAGAAAGTCCGCGTCCTCCTCGCCCAGGCCCTCTTCGGCAAGCCCGAAGCCCTCCTGCTCGACGAGCCCACCAACTACCTCGATCTCGATTCCATCCATTGGCTCCAGGACTTCCTGCAAAACTACAACGGCACCCTCATCGCCATCTCCCACGACCGCCACTTCCTCAACTCCGTCACCACCCACACCGCCGACATCGATTACCAAACCATCATTGTCTATACCGGCGGCTACGACGACATGGTCATGGCCAAAACCCAGATCCGTTCCACCCTCGAATCCCAAAACGCCCAGCGCGAAAAAAAGATCGCCCAGCTCAACGACTTCATCGCCCGCTTCGCCGCCGGAACCCGTTCCTCTCAGGTCACCAGCCGCCGCAAAGAAGTCGAGCGCCTCCAAACCAACGACCTCGCCCGCTCCAACATCGCCCGCCCCTACATCAAATTCGACATGATCCGCCCCAGCGGCAAGCACATCCTCGAATTCAAGCACCTCACCAAGTTCTACGAAGACCACAAAGTCCTCGACGCCTTCACCGGCAACGTCCTCCGCGGCGAAAAAATCTGCCTCATGGGCCGCAACGGCGCAGGCAAAACCACGCTCCTCAAGAGTCTCCTCAACAACTACCCCGGCCTCGCCGACAAGGACTTCACCCTCGACTCCGGCACCGTCTTCTGGGGCCACGAAGCCCAGATCGGCTACTTCCCCCAGGACGTCGGCGCAACCATCGAACCCGGCCTCACCGTAGCCGAGTGGCTCCATCGCTGGAACCCCGCCGCCCACGTCGAAGAAATCCGCGGCATCCTCGGACAGATGTTATTTTCAGGCGAAGAAGGCGACAAGCAAACCAAAGCCCTAAGCGGCGGCGAACAAGCCCGCCTCGCCTTCTGCAAGCTCATCCTCACCAAGCCCAACATCTTAATCTTCGACGAGCCCACCAACCACTTAGACCTCGAAGCTATCAACGCCTTAAACATCGCCCTCCAGCGCTACGAAGGCACAGTCCTGCTAGTAACCCACGACCACGACCTAATCGACGAAGTAGCCACCAGACTCTGGAACTTCAAAGAAGACGGCATAGAAGACTTCCAAGGGCCGTATGCGGAGTGGAAAGGAAAACACAACTAACCCCTCCAGTCAGATAAATCGTGTCCAAAAGAGTGCGATTGCTAAGGTGACGTGTGCCTATGCACATTCGGTATGCAAGGATCGGCAGTCTGCCATTATCATTGGAAGTGTTGGCATTTGCAATTGGGAAGAGGCTTTAGCGGCCCGGATACAGGGTACGGGTGGCTCTGTACAAAAGCATCGGTTATTGCTTTCGTAGGCGTGTAGCAGGCTGACAAAGTATTCACATCCCCTACGTCGTAGATAAGTTTTCCTGGCAAGGTAGCAGCCAAGATGACACCTTGTATGACGAGGTCAGTCACCTCCTGCTGCTGGCTGGCAGCGATAGTGTTGCAGCTGACAAACATGGCGAGGGCGGGGAGATATATTTCCCTCGCGCATTCTTTGCTGCCCCTAAGCGCCGTCGTTTTGAATGCCGTTACAAGCGAGACGTCAAGGTTATTCTGTAGTGCTCTCAACGGGCCATCTGCACCGAAGCAACTGCTAGCTCCCCGCGCATCGGGGTCGTGCGAAATCGGGGCTTTGGTTAGTTTATCTAGCGAAGAGGGAATAGGATTCCATTCGCAATTAGCAGGAAGGGAAAGGTATGACTTGAAAGCTTCCCGAACTTTTACATCACTATATATGGTCAGTCGTGGCGTTAAATAGCTTGGCAATAAGTTCAACAATCTAAATGCGTCGCAATTGTTGCCCGAAGAAAGAATGTGATCCATGATCGAATCGACAAACGACGTATAGTTAGCATCAGTGATGCCATTAGTTGCAGAATTGAGTTGGATAAACATCAGCGTATAAGCAGCAGCTGTATTATCACCGCCTTTATCGAAAAGACTAAGGTAGATTGGAAGAGTAGAGGCGTTGAAGCCGAAGGCGTTTCGTAGTGATGCTGCACATCCGTAATATCCGCTTTGGGGATTGTTCCGGAACGTGTCAACGACTTTGAGACAGGTGGCGTGAGAGTTTAGTGTAGATTTCTCTCTGTCGCGACGGTTGAAATGGGCGGGTTGATCCAGACCGCGGTTGGCTGGGGCGGATGCTTGGGCCGGGCGTGGGTGAAGCGTTCCGGGTTGCAGGCATAGGCCGCATCAAGCACCTGTTGCCGTTGCTCGATCACCATGCCAGCCATGCCATAGTGCAGCATTTCCGGGGTCAGCAGGGCGATCCCGCTGTGATGATGTTCGTGGTTGTACCAGGCAAAGAACGTCTGGCCAAAAGCACGTGAGTCCTCGATGGAGCCGAAGCGCTCCGGGAACTCGGGCCTGTACTTGAGGGTTTTGAATTGGCTTTCCGAGTACGGATTGTCGTCCGAGACGTGTGGCCGGCTATGGGTTTTTGTCACCCCCAGGTCGGCCATCAACAGCGCCACCGGCTTTGAAGTCATCGAAGTTCCCCTGTCGGCGTGGATGGTGAGAGTGCCGGCAACGATGCCCTGTTTCTGGCATGTGTCGGCGATCAGACGCTTGGCCAGCTCGGCGGTTTCGCGGGGAGCCACCATCCAGCCCACCACGTACCGGCTGAAGATGTCCAGGATGACGTAGAGGTGGAAGTAGGTCCACTTGGCTGGCCCCAGCAGCTTCGTGATGTCCCAGGTCCAAACTTGATTGGGGCCCGTGGCCAGCAGCTCCGGCTTCTTGTACTGCGGATGCCGAAGTTGGTTGCGGCGCTCCTTCAGCTCCCCGTTTTCCGCCAGGATGCGATGCATGGTGCGGATCGAACAGAGATAAATGCCTTCGTCGATCAAGGTGGCAAAGACCTCGGCTGGGGCCTTGTCGCAGAAGCGCTCCGAGTGCAGATGATCGAGCACGGTCCGCCGTTCAGCCGCATCCAGTGCTCGCGCCGGCGTGCGCCGGACCCGACGTGGAACGGCTGGCTGCATGCGCCGATACAGCGATGCCCGGGGCACTCCGAGAGCGCGGCAAGCAACCGCTTTGCCGACACTGTCACCCAGTTCCAAGGCGGCGCTCATGAGTTCTCCTCGTCGATCTGGATGTTCGGAATCGGGTTGCCCAACAGCACAGCCACTTTTTTTTGGACCTCGATGATCAACTCGGCGTTCTTCAGCTTCTTGGTCAAGCGGGCAATGACGGCTTCTTGCTCGCGGTTCTGCTTGACCAGCGGGCTGACAACCACCTTGGGGCCGCGCTTCTTGGGCGTGAGAGCGTCGAACTCGCCCTGCGCTCGCTGCCGCTTCCAGGTGCCCAGGTGCGAGGAGTAGAGGCCCTCGCGGCGCAACAAGGCGCCCACCGCGCGGGAATCGTAAGCGACCTCGGCCTGGTCGAGGATCGAGCGCTTATACTCGGCAGTGAAACGGCGACGACGTGGCCGGGCAATCACTTCGGAATCGGGTACCGGCGTGCGGGGACCCGGTGAGGCGGCGCCCGCTGCGTTGGCAGCTTCTCCGCTACGCTCCGAAGCTGCCAACGCAGCGGAAGAACTGTTTGTCTTGCTTTTGATTATCAAAGTGAGATTTCTTTCCCCGCCCTACAGTAATTGTTGAGGGGCTACTTGTCTCACTCATGTTGGCACAGAGGGCCGCGCCCGTCAGCAGCAGTTTCAACCCGGCCCCGCGCCCCACCAGCCGCGGCAGCCGCTGCGATCCCCCATAACCGGCAATAATCCCCAGCTTCACCTCCGGCTGCCCCAGCCGCGCATCGTCGCCAGCCAGCCGCAGCGTGCAGGCCAGCGCCAGCTCGCATCCGCCGCCCAGCGCAAACCCCTGGAGGCACGCAATCACCGGCTTGCCCAGCGTCTCAATGCTGCGCAGAATCGCCTGCCCGCGCAGGGCAAACGCGTGCCCCTCTTCCCGCGTCAGCCCCGAGAATTCATTGATGTCGGCGCCGGCCGCAAACGCCCGCCCGCCCGCGCCCGTCAGCAAAATCACGCGCACCTCGTCGTCCTGCGCCAAATCGCCAAAGGCCAGGTCCAGCTCATCCAGAGTTTGCCGGTTCAGGGCGTTCAATACCTTGGGGCGATCCAGCGTAATCGTCGCCAGCGGACAGCGTTTCTCAACGTGAATATTTGCGTATTCCATGCGATCAAGAGCCTAGCAGAAAAGGCTCGCCCGTGCCTCCTCTGCCCCAATCTCCGCCTGCCCAGGCAACCCCAACGCCGCCGCCTCATCCCCCGCGCATGTTTGCGAACCCTGCGGCCCGGATAGTACCTTAAACCGCATGATGCAGTCTTCCTGCCCTGTTCCTTTCCAGCCCTTGCGTCTCCTCTCCCTCGCCGCTTTTGCCGCCCTCGCCCTCACCGTCTCCGCCGCCGCCAAATCCGGCAAGGCCACCACAACGGCAACCCTCGTTGAAGCGGCTGACTACATGCCCTGCGGAACCGACTGCACCGCCTTCGCCTCCCCCCTCAGCGCCGTCTGCCTCCATGTGGGCGATGAAGCCATCATCGCCGAAGGCGAAAACTACCTCCATGACCGCCGCACCTCCTGGATCGAAGACCTGGTCGGCAAACAGATTCGCGTCCGTTACACCAAACGCTCCCTCTGGATCGTCCCCCCCGACCGCGAGGCCGCAAAACTCCATCGCGGCTCCGGTTTCGAGGGCTTCAAAGACCCCGGCTGCACCCGCGAAGTTCACAAGCCCATCCTCGCCGAGGCCTACGCCGCCAAACGCCCCTCCAGCGTCCCCCGCGACGCCTTTGCCCTGGCCGGCTCCGGCCGCGGCGAGTTCCCCGCCCGCTTCCTCTGGTTCCAGTGCAACCTCGATGCCGACGGCCGCACCATCACCTGCCGCCGCTGGTATCGCGATGGCGTCACCGACTCAACTGACTGGTTTTGCGCCAACACCGCCGAAGGAATCAAAGTCGGAACCAAATTCCCCATCGATCCCCTCCTCAGCCAGGCCAGCCGCCTCGTCTCCACCTCCGGCGCGCTGCTTCAGCATGACAACCGCTCCCGGACCAACGGCAACCTCGACTTCCCCAATGAGGCCTGCCGCTAGAGCATCTCTCAACTGGTATCGAGTGAATCCTGTTGTCGATAGCAACCGCCAATATCTGCAAGAACCTGGATCGCCGGCCTCCCGGCCGGCTGTAGCGTGGGCCTCCTGTCCCACGCTCACTCTACACCGATAGGAGAGGTGCTCTAGGAAAATCCCCCCGCCCGCCGCGTCGCCTTCAAGCTGGCGTAACCTGTAGTCAGGGCCTCCCGTCCGAGGCCCGAATGCCTGGCAGCGTTTCTCGAATCAATGAGGGGTCAATTGATGATCGCAGCAAGACTGTGCGCAACTTCAAGTGTGCGTGCCGGCATCCTCGCCGCATCGCTCGCCCTCTTGCCTGCCGCTTATGCAAACGCACAGGCCATTGTGGCCCGGGTTCCCATCCCACCCTATGCCGCCGGCAACGTAGCCGTGAATCCCCGCCTCAACAAGATTTACCTCAGCGGCGACGCCTCTGCCCGCCAGGAGGTCTTTGTCGTTGACGGCAGAACCTTCAAAGCCAAAAGAGTCGGCTCCGGCAGCGGAGTCGGCGTTGACACCGAGACCGGCAACTATTGGGCCGCCCTCGCCTCTGGCGCAAGAGCCATCGTGCGCAAAGGCTTTGACAACTCTGAGATCTACCGCGTCTCCACAACCGAAGGATGCCCCGTCTCCACCACCTTCGACAACCGCACCCGCAGAGTCTGGGTGGCCAACCAGTGCGGCAAAAGCAGTGACCCCGTCTTCGTCTTTGACGGCGACAACTTCGCCCGCATTGCCGGACCCATCTTCACCGGCGGCGTCCTCCAGTCAGCCGTCGTCAGCCCCGCCACCGGAAGGCTCTACATCGCCGCCTCCGGCATCTCAAAACGCGTTGACCCCGAGACCTTTCAGGTCACTCGCAACGCCTTCGGCACGGTCCGAGCGGTCGATCCCGTCACCGGCAAGCTCTTCGCCGTATCCGGCCAAACCCTCCAGATCGTCAACGGAATTCACGACCCCGAAACCGTCAGCGTCGCCATCAACCTGGGCTACGTGCCGGCCGGCGTCTGCGCGGACTTCACCCTCGGCCACATCTACCTCAGCAACCCCGCTCAATCCAGCATCGAAATCCGCATGATCTCCACCGGCGCCCTGCTCAACACCTTTGCCCTCCCCGGAAAGCTCGTCCCCGGCAGCATCGCCGTCGACACGACCCGCGGCCGCCTCTACGTCTCCGCCTCCCACGGTTCAGACACCCTCCTCCTCGCCATCGACAACAGCGACATGCCGTAGGCAAATAAAAAAAGCACCCCGTCTCCAAGGTGCCCTTCTCTTCCCTATTCCCTGATCCCTGAACTCTGTTCTCTGTTGCCTGATCTCTGATCCCTGATCTCTGATCTCTGATCTCTGATCTCTGATCTCTGATCTCTGATCTCTGAAAAGCTACTTCCCAATCAGCCCCCGCGCAATCGCGTCCAGCATCCCATTCAAAAAATTAATCGACTCCGGCGCCGAGTAGCGCCGCCCAATCTCCAGCGCTTCATTAATCACGATCGGGAACGGCGTGCCCTTGAAGCCCAGCATCTCGCCCACCGCCATGCGCAGCAGGTTGCGGTCCACCGCCGGCATCCGCTCCAGCCGCCAGTGCTTTGAGTTGGCCACTATCAGCTCGTCGATCTGTTCCTGGTGCAGCACCGCCACGCGAAACAGGTCCTCGGCAAAGCCGCGCACATCCGGCTCCACCTCATCGGCGGCATTCCAGAAGGTCGCCTTCACCTGCTCCGGCGTCTGCTTGCCGATGTCTGCCTGAAACAGCATTTGCATGGCCAGCTCGCGCGATTTGCGCCGCGTGCCCGCGGTCAACGAGCACCGCCTGGCTTCAGCTTGCGGCTCAGGCTCGCCATCTCAATCGCCGCCGCCGCCGCCTCAAAGCCCTTGTTCCCGGCCTTGATCCCCGCCCGGTTCAGCGCCTGCTCCAGCGTCTCGCAGGTCAGCACGCCAAAGCTGTGCGGAATCCCCGTCTCCTGCTGCGATTGCCCAATGCCCCGCGCCACTTCGTTATAAATCGCCTCGTAGTGGGCCGTCTCTCCCCGCAGCAGGCAGCCCAGCGTCACAATCGCGTCCACCTTGCCCAGGTTGGCAATCGTCCGCGCCGCCGCTGGAACCTCCCACGCGCCCGGAACCCGCGCCACCTCAATGTCGCAGCGGCTCGCTCCGCTGCGCAGCAGCGCATCCAGCGCTCCCTCCAGCAACCGCTCCGTAATCACCGCATTCCACCGCGCCACCACAATCGCAAACTTCATCCCCGCGGCGCTCAAATCGCCCTCAACCGCAACCGCTTTGCCCTTCAGCGGATCGGTCCACGCCCAGAACGAAAACGCAAACCCCGGCTCCGGCTCAACCGTAAAAATCCGCGACTTCCAGTGCGTCTCCGTAATCGGCGTCAACCGCGCCTTCGCGCCTTCGCCGCCTTCGGCCCCAAGCCAGCTCTCCGCCGCCTGGTACACCGCATCCAGCCCCGTCACTTCCACCAGCACATCGGCAACCGACGGAAACTTCCCGTCCACAATCTCCAGGTTGCCCAGCGGCGCCAGGAACGCAGCCCCGCGTGAATCCGCCTCCAACCACCCTTTGCCCGATGCAAAACCAAGCGCTGAAAAGAACCCTGCCAGCCGGTCAAAGACCTGCGCGCTGCCCGCCGGGCGAAGAAAGCTGATCCCCTTGATCATTCTTCGATTCTATCGCGCGAGGGCGGCCAACCCCTCCCG
>Ga0302320_10024320_pt1 | contig 11831 bp, 9 predicted proteins | sample Bog_T0_3_FD_202130 | JGI IMG/M metagenome (GOLD analysis project Ga0302320, IMG submission 202130) | Peat permafrost microbial communities from Stordalen Mire near Abisko, Sweden - Bog_T0_3 | ecosystem: Environmental > Terrestrial > Soil > Wetlands > Peat | place: Sweden: Abisko, Stordalen Mire... | reverse complement strand
CCAAGTTTCCTCGCCGCCCTCGGGATGACAACGGCGTTCATGGCGTAGCGCATCGTGGGCTCGCACTGAGGCATCTATCCCTTATGGAATTTCGCACGTTGGGACGCTATGGGTTGAAGGTGCCTGTGTTGAGTTTTGGCACGGGGACGTTTGGCGGGTCGAACGAGTTTTTTCGCGCGTGGGGCGCGAGCGACGTGGCGGAGGCGACCCGGCTGGTGGATGTTTGCCTGGAAGCAGGCGTCAATCTTTTCGACACCGCCGATGTTTATTCGGACGGGCAATCCGAAACCATTCTGGGGAAGGCGATTGCGGGACGGCGCGACCAGGTTTTGGTGTCGACGAAAGCGACGTTCCGCATGGGGCCGGGGGCGAACGATCTGGGATCTTCCCGCTATCATTTGATTCGCGCGTGCGAGGCCAGCTTGCGGCGGCTGGGGACGGAGTATATCGACATCTATCATCTGCACGGTTTTGACGCGCTGACTCCGGTGGAAGAGGCTTTGAGCACGCTGAATCAGCTGGTGGTGAGCGGCAAGGTGCGGTACATTGCGTGCTCGAATTTTTCCGGCTGGCATTTGATGAAGTCACTGAGCGTCTCGGACAGGTATGGCTGGGCGCGCTATGTAGGGCATCAGGTGTATTACTCGCTGATCGGGCGGGAATACGAATGGGAATTGATGCCGCTGGCGCTGGACCAGGGAGTGGGGGCGCTGGTGTGGAGTCCGCTGGGCTGGGGAAGACTGACGGGGAAGGTAAGGCGCGGGCAGCCGTTGCCGAAGGAGAGCCGGCTGCACAAGACCGGCGACCTGGGGCCGCAGATGGCGAATGAATATTTGTACAAAGTGGTGGATGCGCTGGATGAAGTGGCGAAGCAGACGGGAAAAAGTGTGCCGCAAGTGGCGCTGAACTGGCTGGTGCAGCGGCCGTCGATTGCGACGGTGATCTTTGGGGCGCGGAATGAAGAGCAGTTGCGGCAGAATCTGGGCGCGGTGGGATGGAATTTGTCGGCGGAGCAGATTGCCCAGCTGGATGCGGCCAGCGACGTGACGCCAGTTTATCCGTATTGGCATCAGCGGCAATTTTTGGAGAGGAACCCAGCGGCAATTCCACTGTCCGAGAAAACTGGGAGCTAGCGAACATGGCGCGAGTATTTATCACGGGTTCTTCCGATGGGCTGGGCCGGATGGCGGCTCAGCTTCTCATCGAGCAAGGGCATGGCGTGGTTTTGCACGCCCGCAGCGAGGCGCGAGGGCGGGAAGCGATGTCGGCTGTGCCGGGAGCGGAGGCCGTCGTGATCGGCGATCTGACGAGCATCGCGCAAACCCGCAAAGTGGCAGAACAGGTGAACGCGCTTGGCTCCTTCGACGCGGTGATCCACAATGCCGGGATCGGCTATCGCGAGCCTCAAAGGATTGAGACGGAAGATGGTTTGCCGCAGGTGTTCGCGGTGAATACGCTGGCGGCTTACATTCTGACGGCGCTGATTAAGCGTCCCAAGCGTTTGGTGTTTCTGAGTTCCGGGTTGCATCGCAGTGGCGACGAAAGCCTGCAGGATCTGGCGTGGAAGGAGCGGGCGTGGCAGGGACAGCAAGCTTACTCGGACACGAAGCTGCACGACGTTTTGCTGGCGTTTGCGGTGGCGCGACGCTGGCCCGATGTTTTTTCGAACGCGCTGGAGCCGGGATGGGTGGCAACGAAGATGGGCGGACCGGGTGCGCGGGACGATTTGAATGAAGGGCATCGAACTCAAGCGTGGCTGGCGGTGAGCGAGGATCCGGCGGCAAAGGTGACGAGCGAGTATTTCTTCCACATGCGCCTTCGTGCGCCAAAGCCGGCTAGCCGCGACGTGAGTAAGCAGGAAGAGTTGATTCAGGCGTGCGAGCGATTCTCGGGCACCACTCTTCCCTGAACGGCTGAATACCTACAAGCTACACGGCGGCTCCCTCAGAGGCTGAAGCCCGCGTCTTTATTGGGGTAGACGGCACGACTGAAGTCGTGATTGGGGCTGGACGGCACGACTCAAGTCGTGCCCTTCCCAAAACCTACTGGGTACTGGGCACCAGGTGCTTGTTGTTCCGCTAGACTTTCTCCGCAATCGACTTTGCCTGCGTAAACAAATACAGATAATCCGGGCCCCCGGATTTGGAATCTGTCCCCGACATGTTGAAGCCGCCGAAGGGATGGGCGCCTACCATCGCTCCGGTGCACTTGCGGTTGATGTAGAGATTGCCGACGTGGAAGTCGCGGCGGGCGCGGTCGATCTTGTCGCGAGATTTCGTGTAGATCGCGCCTGTGAGTCCGAACTCAGTGTCATTGGCGATTTCGAGCGCGTGCTCGAAGCCGTGGGCTTTGATCACGGCGAGAACCGGGCCGAAGATTTCTTCCTGCTCGAGCTTTGACTTGGCGGGAATGTCGGCAATGACTGTCGGCTTGATGTAGTAACCTTCTCCAGCTTCGGTGGCGCGCTCGCCGCCGGTGAGGATGCGTCCATCTTTCTTGCCTTGCTCGATGTATCCGAGAATCGTCTTCATCGAGCCTTCGTTGATGACGGCACCCATGCCGGTGTTCTCGGCGGGATCGCCGATGGTGATTTTTTCCACGCGGGCTTTCAACTGTTCGAGAAATTTGTCGTAGATGCGTTCGTCGACGATGGCTCGGGAGCAGGCCGAACACTTCTGACCTTGGAAGCCGAAGGCGGCCTGGGCGACGCCTTCGACGGCGGAGTCGATATCGGCATCGGCGTCGACGATGATGGCGTCTTTGCCGCCCATTTCTAGAATTGTGCGTTTGATCCAGAGCTGGCCGGGAGCCTGCGTGGCGGCGGTTTTATTAATGTGGAGTCCGACTTCGCGCGAGCCGGTGAAGGCGATGTAGCGGGTCTTGGGATGCGCGACTATGGCATCGCCGAAACTTGCGCCTGCGCCGGGGCAAAAATTGACTACCCCTTCAGGCAGGCCGACTTCTTCGAGCAGTTCGACGAATTTCGCGGCGATGGTGGGGGAATCACTGGAGGGCTTCAGAATTACGCTGTTGCCGCTGACAATGGAAGCGACGACGAGGCCGGCCATGATGGCGCAGGGAAAATTCCAGGGCGGAATTACCGTGCCCACGCCCAGCGGGATGTAGCTGAGCGAATCGTGCTCGCCGGGAAGTTGCACCGGAGTTTTCGCTTGCGCGAAACGCAGCGCTTCGCGGGCGTAGAACTCGCAGAAGTCGATGGTCTCGGAGATGTCGGCGTCGGCTTCGCCCCAGTTCTTACTGACCTCGAAAACCAGCCAGGCCATGTAATCCATTTTGTGTTCGCGCATGCGGTCGGCAGCGCGGAACAGCAGAGCGGCTCGCTCTTCGACGGGGGTGTGTTTCCAGGAGTCGAAAGCTTTCAGGGCGGCGGCCATCGCCGGCTCGACATGGTCTTTGCCTGCTTTTTGATGAATGCCGACGATTTGCGAGGGCCTTGAAGGATTCAGGGATTTGATCTTGTCGGTGGTCTTCATACGCTGCCCGCCGATGATGAGGTCGTACTCGCGGCCCAGCTGACCGCGGACGCGCTCGATGGCGGCGCGCATCTTGCGTGCGTTGTCTTCGTGATTGAAGTCGTAGAAGGGCTCGTTGACGAACGGGCCTTGATGGGAGCGCGACGATTGCGTCAGCGACCGGATGGGGAGTTCGGCGATGGCCATGGGGGAATCCTTTCGAACGAACTATTCAAACCCTATAGAGCGAATGTTCAGGACGACTTGAATATTTTACACCTCCAGAAGCGGCCGCATGCGCGCATTTGCAGCTCACTTCGTTAGGGTAAGTGTACTGAGTTCACCATTACGGCGGAACCCTCTTGCTCCTCCCCGCTTACGTTAACCCACTGACCGCTGCGGCGCTCAAGTTGTGGGCGGCGGATGCCGATTACAACCTTGATCTGCCTTTATGTCTGCATTTCTGGAAACTATGTTCATGCGCCGCGGCCTCAGCGGCGTGTTCTTGCTTCTGTTTCCAGTCGCACCCATGTGCGTCTCCAACCTCTCATGGAGCCAGTCCAGTGCCGGCTCCGAAGAATCTACAGATTTTGCGTATCACAGCACAGTTTCGGAAGTGCGTCTGGTATTTTTCGCTGGGGACGAACACAATCGCCCGGTCAATCAACTTCGCGAGGACGACTTTGCTGTGGTCGACGAGGAGAGGGTGATTCGAGAGTTTCGCAGCTTCACGCAATCAGGCCTCACGAAACTCGATGTCGTCGTGCTGATCGATTGCAGTGCATCGGTGCTGCCGCAGTTCGGCCGGGAGATTGGCGAGGTTGTGCAACTGATCTCGCAGTCGCCGTGGGGTGCGGAAGACAAATTATCCGTGCTATCGTTCCGCGGGACGGAAGTGCGTTCCATCTGCTCCGGAGATTGCCGCAGTTCATTTACCAGCGACCAGGTTGCGGCGCTGCCCAGCGGCGGAGCGACACCGCTATACGATGCGGTTGAAGTAGCGACGAATGCCCTCGCCGAGCGCAAGCAGGCGGAGGTTTGGCCCGTCATTATTCTCATCTCCGATGGCGACGATACCATCAGCAAGGCCTCATTCCGCGAGGCGGCGGAGAAAGTCATGGACAACGGGGTGCAGGTTTATGCCATTGACCTGGGCAGCGGAACCCCATCCCACGGAACAGCAGTGTTACAAAGAATTGCCGAGGACTCAGGCGGACGCCGCTTCCGCATCGGCGAAGGCGCCGCCGGAATCTTCGACGAGATCGTGAGCGATTTGCATTCGGCCCACGTGCTCACGTACCTGGCGCCGGAATGGGGCGGAGATTTCCATTCGATTCGTATTCTTCCCACCCACAATCTCAACTTACAATTTCGCTGCCGCCGGGGCTACTACCGGCGCTCCAGCAGCGCTCCTTAGGAGGAGGGCATGAAATACGCAGTCTGGCTAATCTTCTTGCTTTGCGCTTTACCGACTGAGCTGGCGGCGCAGATTGGAATTTATCAACACGGCTCCGTCGTGCGCATGCACATGGGCGACTGCGCTCTCGCTCCGCATGGATTCATGACGACATTCGGCGCGCCCTCCGGCCCGGAAAGTCAGGATGTCTGTCCGCAATACACCCTGGTGAGCGATAAGGTCGTCTATGTAATTGTAGGAAAGTCGTCCAACGAGCTGATACCCCTTGCGGAAACCGTCGATTTCCGTTTGCACAAGAACGAACTGGCGGTGCGGGTGGACGATGCGAAACACGAATCCAAGTTCGCCATTAAGGAAATGATGTTTCGCGCCGACTGGGAGCGAATGCAGCGGCACATTGACGAGCAAATCAAGGACCAGCAAATCAGGGACCAGCAGATCAGGGAGGGACAAGTCAGGGCGTCGGAGGATCACGACGCGCGGAGCAACACTGGGGATTAGGGGCTATCCCTTTTGTCCGTCGTCGACCGTTTTTGCAGCCGGCTTTGCGGACTTCGCCTGTTTGGCCTGCTCGATCATGTGCTGGACCACAGCTTTTTGTGGGAAGTCGGGATGGTATTGCAGGAGCTTCTCCCAGGCCGCCACGGCGCCATCGACATCGTTCTTGCCCCGCCAGCGGATGATGCCGATGTTCATCAGGGTGCCCGCATGTTGCGGATCGAAAGCCAGCGACTTGTCGAGTTGCGCGAGCGCTCCATCCACATCGCCGGTGTAATACAGACACGAGGCGTAGTCGGCGCGCACGCCGATGTTTTTGGGATCATATTGCAGCGATCTTTCGAAGTAGGCGGCAGCTTCCTTGAATTGATGGGTGTTCTCGTAGATTAAGCCGACTTCGTTTTGCAGGTGTGGGTTTTTCGGGTCGGACTTCAATTTTGCCAGCAACGGCGCGGCCTTCTTGTCCGCCATCCGCTTCATGTCGTCCAAGGTTGGCATTTTGTTGGGCATCGGCTGGGCTGGCATTGGGCTCGCCGATTCAACCGATGCCTGGGTTGGATTTGGAGCTGGCTCTGGAGTTGGAGCGGTCGCGGCCCCGGCCTGGGCAGCAGGCGTACGGAGCGGAACCGGGGCCGAACCTCGCATTAAGTAGCCCGCCACGATCCCCGTCGACAGGCATACGGCGCACATCGCGGCCAACTGTACCGGTTGCCAACCCAACCTGGAGGCGGTGCGCGCGTTCGTTTCTTCAACCATTTCTGAACCCCCGTTTGAGTGTGCTGCCGTCAAAGCAGACGCAACAAAAAGCCCTAATCTCCAGAGTGCACCGCAAGTGCCAACACTACGTTCCGCGATGGGTTGCCTGATTACAGCTTTGATTTCAGTGACTTAGGGGCGGGTCGCGAAAGGCCTTAGCATGCAAGAGCAGCCCGAATCCGCGTCTTTCGGCTCACTGCGGGCGCGTTTTGCCCCGGCGGTGACTTGCTTCGCGTCCTGGTTCAAACGAGCCCAGTCCCCTCAACGTTTGCCCGGCGCGTTCGCTTTGGCGCTGCCGGCAGGCGTCACGGTGCCGTCGGCGTTGTGGCTCATGTTGTGGCAGGTGAGAGTGCAAGTATTGTTGCCGCGATTGTAGGAAATGGGAGAGCGTAAATAACTCGAAGTGCCGTTCGCGGCCACAACCTTTAAGTCGAAATTCACCATACGTTCGCCCAAAACGTTCGAGGCATTGGCGTCCATGCCATGCGCCGTGTGGCACACTGAGCAGGAAAATCCGGCGTTGATGTGGAGTGCGTGCCTGCTGAAGCTGGCGTTGGAAATAACGTTGTTGAGGTCGTGACACTTGGCGCACAGGGAGTAAGGCCCGCCGGCACCGGAATCGAGGATGGCGGGAAGAAGATTCAGGATGGCGCTTCCCGGCCCGGCAGTCGGGGGAAGTCCGGGCGCGACCTGGCTAAACTCGTAACGCCGTTCCAGAATGTGGGCGAATTGCGAGCCATGCGGACCGTTGGGGCCGGCGCCGCCGAATTCGCGATTGTCGTCGCTGTTGTGGCAGTCGGTGCAAAGCATGCGCGCGCCGATCAGCCGCCCCTGAGTGCGGCCGTCGAGATTCCACATATATTTGAGCAGGCTGGGCTGAGGCAGGCCGCTCTTACTCTCGTGCATGACGGGATGGCTCGACCGGGCCGCAAGTCCGAACTGCGGCAGCAGATTCAGGGCGTCGCCGGCGGTGGTTGCTCGGAGCGGGGCGTAGCCGTAAACGGGCAGCACCTGCTTGCCGGTGCTGGTGCCGTGACAGCGCAGGCAGATCTGGTATTGATCGGCCGCGGGATTCACCTGCGTGGCGCCATCGGTGGCGCTTACGCCCATGGTTCCGTTTTGTGACGGACGAATCGCAGTGGAAGAAAACGAACCGGTCTGCTGCGAGGCGTGGGGATTGTGGCAATCGACGCAGGTGGCGTGCCGGTCGTTGTTGAGCACCAGGCTTTCCTGCTCGCTGTGGCGGTTATTGCCGGCGGGAAAGGGATGGCCAGCTTTGGCAAACTCGCCGTACACATTGGGAAGTGCCGGGGAAAGGTTAGGGCCGCCGTTGTGGCAGGTGATGCAGTTCTGGGTGGCCGGGTCCATGTTCGGAATTGGCGGAACCGGTCCGCCCAGCAACTGCGCGCCGCCCGGAGCATTGTGCGAGGTGTGGCAGGAGAGGCAGGCATTCTGATTCACGGTGAGGTAGGGCCCCACCTTGGAATTCTTCGACAGCTTGTGAATGGCGGTGGCATGAATGCTCTCTCGCCACACGGTGAAGGCATTGTACTGGCTGCTCGCGGAGCGACTGATTCCTGTGGCCGTGCCGGCAGCTGCAGCGGCACTCGCGGTTCGCCCGCGGCTCGCGCTTATGTCGGAGGGTTGGCTCACGTGGCAAGCCAGGCACAAAGCCGAGTTCGCGTTGTTGATCACCAGAAAATTCTGCGCCACCGGATCGATGGCCTGAACGTGGGGATTATGGCAGCTGTTGCACTGCACGTTGCCTTGAATCAATGGCACGGCCGGGTTGCCCGTGCTGCCGCTGCACAGACTCGAGAGCAAATTGTCATTGGTGCAATTGAGGGGCAGCTTGAAATTAAAAGGATGGATGCCCTGCAGCGTGCCGATGAATAAATCCTGGCTATTCATGGCGCCATTCATCTGAAGGCCGGTGTAGGGCACGTTTGTTCCCGGCGCCACCGTGCCGTCGTGACAACTGAGGCAGAGATTGCTGGCAGAACCGAGGGTAGGCTCCTGTTCCGGGTTCACTTCGGTCGGGCTGCTATAAAGTATGTAATTCGATTCGGTCGAAAGCTTCTGACTCCACAGCGGCAAGTTGGGCAGGCTGGTGCTGTTGAGACCCGAGTGGGGAGCGTGGCAGAACTGGCAAGCCGGCAAGGGCCCGCTGACCGGTCCAGGACTTCCTGGGCCTAAATTGTGAATGCCCAGCACATCTTCCTGCGGCGTCTGCCCGGGAAGGGCCGCTGCGGCGGCGAAAAGCAAAAGGCAAGCCAGGAGAAAATTCTTCATTGGCCCGGCCCCCGCGCCTGCTTGGGCAGTGCGTAATAGTGGAACTCCTGCACGCGGCGATTGAAGGAGTCCACTACAAACACGTGGTCGTCCCGGTCGATGAACACGCCCGTGGGCAATTGGAATTCGCCGAGGCCTGTTCCTCTTTTTCCAAAGAAGTACAGCAGACGGCCTTCGCGGTCGAAAACCTGCACCATGCCCGAAAGCCCATCCACAATGTACAGGTGATCTTCGGAGTCGACGGCAACTCCCTTGGGACGGAATATCTGGCCGGGAGAGTCGCCGATCTGGCCCAATCGGCCCTCGACATTGCCATTGCGGCCAAACCACTGCACGCGGAAGTTCATCGCATCCACGACCAGCAGATTGTTGTGGTCGAGGTGGAGTTCGGTTGGGTAGTAGAATTCGCCGCTACCGCTGCCGGGCTTGCCGATGGTTTGCAGCACCTGGCCTTGCATATTGAGCACGTAGATCTTGTCGCGCAGGGTATCGGTGACATAAATCCGCTGGGCGGCGGAATCCACGGCGATGCCCGTGGGCCGTTTGAAGTAGCCCTCGCCGCCTTTCAAACTGCCGATGGCGCGCCGGTACTTGCCGCTGGGGTCGAAGACAAAGATCTTGCCCGCCTCCGAGTCGGTAACATAAATATTGTCTTGCGCGTCGAGCGCCACGCATTGGGGCGCGCGCATCGGGTCTTTCTCTTTGTCTTTGCGCTCGAGGAACCTGTATTTGTGGCGCGCGAAATCGAAGATGTGCACTCCGGCCGCGCCAGGATCGGTTACGATAGCTCGCCCCTGGGAATCGACGGCGATGCTATAGGGACGAACGACGATGCGGTATTCCGGTTCGCCAGCTACCGCGTTGAAAACCCGGGTCCAGAATTTTTCCTTTCCCAGCACTTCTTTTTCGGAACCGAAGCTGCGCTCAAAGGTGAGCTTGCGGCCGCCTTCCAACAGCAGGTCAGGCGGGCCGGGGATGCCGGGAGGATCGTTTTTCCTGGCGGCCCACGCAGGAGTGAATAGAAGCAGGATGAAGCATGCGATTCCGCACCGGCCCGGAGTGGTTCGCGACATCCGGGCTAGAATCCCTTGAACCATCTGGAAATCCCGAATGTGAACGAGGTTAACATAGTGGGAGGAGTGCCGGAAGTGCTGATGCTCTGGTTGAACCTGGTCGCTCCGGCCTGGAACAGCAGCTTTCTATACTCGTAGGTGGCCAGACCGTAGTAGTTGGTATTTCCGCTGTTGGAGAGGAGGGTTGGACTGGTGGTATCGCTCAGCGACCTCGACCAGGCCGTGCTGATGGCCATGTGCTTTACCGGAAACACGCTGAGGTTGACCCCGTAACTTTTGCCGTTATAGAGGAGAGAGTTGCCCGCGCCCAGCACCGAGCCCGGCACGGGCGACGTGACCAGCCCAGTCGCGGTAAGAATCGAAGTGCCGTTGGCCTGGGTATAAATGCCGGAGACCGAGGCGCGGCTCCAGATGAGCATGGTGGTGAAGCTCTCGCCATGGCTGGCACTGCCGGCCTGTTGCTCAAAAACGCTGCGGACCAGGTTGGCGACCGCCACCCACCGCACATCGTGGGGAAGTTCGCGCTTGATGGTCCCTCCATAGTTCAAGGTCGAGGTGGTGTACATCACCAGCAGGGTTTCCACATCCTGGTCGTAGCGGCAGAAGGCGCTCACTTGCCATTTGCCCAGGTACTTGTTGTAACTGACGTTGCCGATGAGGCCCACGCGGGTGTTGCCGGCCTGGGTCGCGCTCTCCACCAAGCCGCCATAAAACATCAATCCCTTAAGCGTGTGCAGGAAGTTGTAGCTCACGTTCACGCCAGCCTGGGTCAAGCCAAAGTTCTGCCCGTCGAAGTACTGCTGGGTGCGCGTCACATAGGCTCCCACTAGGGTACGGGGCAGAACGTTGACAAAGGTGCTGGCCTGGACAGAAAAGGAGCGCGATTCGGGGCTGTTCAGGCCTGCCAGTGGCACTTCTCCGCTGCTGACCAGTTGCTGTTCGATGCTGCCCAGCAGGTTGTCGCTATAGTTGGTGGTAACCTGCACCGGCGCCCTGGGGAAGGCCAGGTTCAAATTCGAGGTGACGGTATCGGTGGTGCCGTAATTCGTGCCCCCAAGGGTGTCGTCGTCGCTGTAGGTGCTGCGCGTAAGGCCCAACGACATGCTGCTGGCTCGGTAGGGGATGGCGCGTTGAGCGGTAAAGCGGTATTGGTTCGAGGATCCGCGCGCCGTCTCGGACTCCCCGTCTTCCAGTCCGCTGATATTTACATCTGTGTTTAAGTGGATAAAGCCGGCATTCAAGGAAAATCCGGCGACGTTATAGCTGCTTCCCACGTTAAAATTCTTAGTCGAAGATACCGTCGATTCGTCGCTACCCAACAACGAGCTGGTGCCGCCGGTGTCGCCGTAACCCACCGTAAGCGTGGGCAGGCCGGGCAGCAGCGCGCTCCACACCACGTTCAAGCCGCGGGTATTATTCTTCGTGGTCAGTCCGCCCACGTCGGGGACCCCGAAGGTTCCGGACTGGTTCCAGGTCTGGTTAAAACTTACGACTCCGGGAAAATGGCTGCCCTTGAAAATATTGAGGGTCCCGTTGAAGCCGCTGGCGTCGGTGATGGATTGCGAATCGGAATTGTCCTGAGAGCGGCCGTAAAAAGGAAGCAGGGTAAACGAGAGGAAATTGGGGTTATAGTAATTGCCGTTGATCGTGCCCGTTCCCGCGAAGCCCAGGGAATGCTCATCGGTGGTTCCAAGATTGCCGAAACTATCGCTGTATAACGAGGTCAGTTGCCCGCTCGCGGTCGCGTGCAGGTCGCCGAAAGCAACCTGCGCGGCCGCCGGAGAGATGGCCAGCGTCCCCAGCAGCGCCAACCCGGCCCACCATCGATCTCTCATTCTCCACGGCACACCGTCCACCCCTTAGAGTTCTTGCACCTTCGCGTTCTGGCGCAGCTTCTGGTCCAGACCCGCGCGCAGGCGCTCGTACTTTTCCTTCTCCAGGCTTTGCCGCAGGCCGTCCTTCACTTCGGCAAAGGTGCGCTTGCCCTCGGGCGTATGCGCGTTCAGCCGGAAGCAGGTGTAGAAGTTGCCCAGCTGCATCAAGTCGCTGACTTGTCCGGGCTGCATGGCCAGCGCGGCCTTCACGATCTCCGGCGGCAATTTGTCGCGGTCCACGGCTTTGTGGTCGCCCATGTTGACGTGGAAGTCATCTTCCGAAACTTTTTCCGCCAGCAGGCCAAACTCCTCATAGCTCTTGGTCGTCTTGGCCTTCTGGCAGGCATCTTCGGCCGCCTTGTGGGCTTGCTTCTTCACTTCTTCGCTGGCTTTCTCCGAGGGCAGAATCGAAATGGTCTGAATGCTGAAGTTATCGCTGTAGCGAAAG
>Ga0302320_10024318_pt1 | contig 11831 bp, 9 predicted proteins | sample Bog_T0_3_FD_202130 | JGI IMG/M metagenome (GOLD analysis project Ga0302320, IMG submission 202130) | Peat permafrost microbial communities from Stordalen Mire near Abisko, Sweden - Bog_T0_3 | ecosystem: Environmental > Terrestrial > Soil > Wetlands > Peat | place: Sweden: Abisko, Stordalen Mire... | reverse complement strand
GATCCCAAGGATCCGTCGACCATCCCCGCGAAGTTGAACCTGCGGGCGAAGGGACCCAAGCCCAGGATCGGCCTCGTGAAAGAGACCTTCGCCGAAAACAAGGCAGACGCGTGCCAAAAGGGATACGAGGCAGCAGTGAACCTATGGAAGAGCCAGGGCTACGACATAGTGGACGTTGCTTGGCCGGACCTCCCCTATGATCTGGCAGTAAACATCATCGTGGATGCGGAAGGAGCCAGTGCCCACGAGAACTTCATTCGCGGTCCCCGGTTTCAGGAGATGGCCGATGTCAACCAGGTCGCGGGCTTTGCCGCCGCCCTTCAAACCAAGGCGGTGGACTACCTGTGGGCGATGCGCCTTCGGATTGAGGCGCTCAAAGCGAACGAGATTTGGGAGAAGTGCGATGCCATTTTCACGCCCATCTTCTACCATGGCGCCCCCAGCGTCGTCGGGTCCTTGAACGATGGCTTCGCCAACATGGGTGGCGAGTGGGGACCTTGCCACCTGCTTGGCTGGCCCGCGCTCGGCTTCCCCATCTGCTTTGAGGGCAACTTGCCGATTGGGGGCCAGATCATGGCGCCGTGCTACCGGGAAGACACCTGCATGCGAATCGTCCGCGACTTCCAGCGCGCGACCGATTGGCATAAGCGGCGACCATCCCAGGGCTGATTCTTCCTTGTGCGATCAGCCGCCCGCTTCAGAGCGGTCCGGTTCGCGCTTAGGCCTGGCGACGGCATGCTCGTGGATGACGACGATAAGTTCGAAGGCGATGCTCACGAGTACGCCGGACGCGATGCCGATACCGGTCTCCGCAAGCCGATAGAGCGAATAGTGAAGCGGAGCGGTGCTGAAGGACAGCAGAATGAGGGCCGGCGTGTAAGCCGCAACTTTGGCGCCGCCTTCGAAGTTGAAGGCGCTGCACAGGGCGGTCATTATCACGATGAGCACTCCCATGACGACTAGGTTTCCCGGGAAGAAGTGAGCGCCCAGGAATCCGAACCCAGCCCCGACGGCGGTGGCGACGATTCGCAGCCAGCCCATCTGCATCGTCTTCTCCACTGAGGGGTCAATCACCACAATCGCGGCGATGACGGCGTAAACCGGATAGTTCAGGTGGAGGCGGTCGGCCACGAGGACCGCTAGCACCGACGCGATCGCTGCGCGCAGCCCTTGCAGGGTGGAAACCTTCAAACGGGATATCGAAGCCGCGTCCAGACCGAAAGATCTTTGGCCGGAATCCGTGCTCTTGCCCATCGCTTTCAGTTGCTACGAAGGATAACTGCGATACGGCGCAGGGCTAACCGATTCCCGCTAGCGGGGACTGTTGGCTGGACATTTGAGGATCAAGTTGGGGAACAAGGTGCGGCTCAGCCGGCACCTTCCTTCCCTTTCCACGACGCCGATACCCGCCCCGGAAGCTATCGTCCACATTAACAAACCGTGTGTTCTCGGGAACGCTGCAGTACACCTTTAACATGCAGTCCAAGTCTTGAGCAATGTGGGGCGGGATGGTCACCGACATTTCCTTCGAGGTGACCACAAAAAACCGCCGGATCTCTTTCTGCTCGCAGAACACGGCGGTGACCTCGGCCCAGGGAATATGACGCGACCTGCCTGGCCACCTTACGCTGATTCCCTCGGTCGTGATATCGAGGGTCACGAAGACGCCCTCCATCAGCGGGAGGCTGATGCCAAGCGGCACTGCGGCGAGTGCCCAGAGGGAGGCCAGCCGGTCCTTCCAGTCGATCACGGACAGGCCCAAGGCGACGAACGCAATGGTCCTGAGCAACGTGATGAGGACGGACAAGGCATCGAGCGCGTAGAGCCCCTTGAAGTCTTCCTTCGGGGGTAGCTGACCAATCTTGATGTGAACCGCTCCGAGGGACCTTGGAGCCTCATTGACCACAATGGGATGCAGGTCCGGGTATGAGATTTCACCGAGTGGGTAAGCCTTGCCGCTCACCTGGACAGTCCACTCTTGCCGGCGAGGTCGATAAGCCTCGATCTCCGCGAACTTAGCATGGAGAATGCATCGGTTGAACGCGTTGTAGCGCCTCAGCCCAGTGTCATCGACGACGACTCTCGAAAGGAGCAGTTCAAGGGCAGTGAATAATCCGAACGTGCAGCATATGGTGGCGATTACGGGTGCGAAGACCCTTCCCACGGCATTTTCATGCGGAAGCCAGGGCAACGTGAGCGCTACGAACACGAGCAATAACCTCTTCAGCCGCCCTTGGCCGCTTATCCTTAGCGCTCGCCGCATCGATCACATTATTGCTTGGGGGAGGGCGTCCCGCTTCAATCTGCCGCTATCACTTCCTAAGGAGCGAGCCGTCCAACTCTGTGTTGATGACGTCGCGGTCAACCGGGCCCTCGATTCCGGCAATGCCGGTACCTGCATAGTATTGCCAGAGCACCCAACGAGACAAAGCAAAGTCGTGGGGCCAGGAAACGAAGTCGCTGATCCAGATGCGGTCGGGTGGAAAGCCTTTCAAATAAGCGGCATAGAAATCGTAGGTGGTATAGAGGACCGGCGCCACACCGTAGCGCCGCTTGATTAGTTCGCAAAACCGCCCGAGTTCTTTCTGAAAGGCGGCTCTTGATGGCCGCAGGTCGCTGTTGCCGCTGAACTCAAGGTCGATGGCGGGGGGAAGCGTACCTGCGTCGGGCGATGCAACCCGAAGGAAATTCGCCGCCTGTGCGGCGCCATCGCCCCTAAGGCTAAAGAAGTGGTAGGCCCCACGAACGATGCCCGCCGCCTTCGATTGACGCCAGTTGTCAGCAAACCGGGAATCGGATCGATTTGCGCCCTCGCTCGCCTTGATATAGGCGAACGAGATCCCGTCGCCTGCGACCTTACCCCAGTCAATCTCCCCCTGGTAGCTGCTGACGTCGATCCCATGGGCTGCATAGCGTCCCTCAACGGCAGATCGCCGGCCGCGGGGATAGAAAAGCAGGACCGCACACCCAAGGAGCGCGGTCAACACCAGAAGCCAGCGTCTGACTCCCTTCTTTCGTCGCAATCGGCCGATGGCCGCAGTTTACGGCTTTCGCTAGCGCGTTGGCGTGCCCAAGTTGGATCCGAGGGCTCGCTCGGCGGTATTGAAGAACGTGTTCTTATCCTTGATGATCGCCTGCGGAATCAGCTGGGGCGTGACGGTGCCGACTCCCTGGGTCTTCCTCACGGCGGTGCCGATGGCCAGAAACTCTATGAGCCCACTGCCCAGGTCATACACGTAGGTTTGAATCCCCAAAACGTCGTCGGCGCCAATGCGCGTCGCCTCGTCGCTGATTTTGCCGAGGGCATTTTCGCGGGCTTCGTAGATGAGGGTCGTCAATTCAGGGATTTCGCCTCGCCCAAGGGACTTGAACATGCTGGTTACCCCGCCCACGATGCCCAGGGAATACACCGAAACCCCCATCACTAATCGCAAGGGTAAGTAGCCCATGCTCACCACGTTCCACATCTCCTCATTGGTCAGATCGCTCGTTACCGGCATTTGCGCCGCATCGGCGGGCAGGCCGTCATGCTTGGAGGCTGTACCGATCATCACCATTTCCTGCATGCCCTGGAACGGGACGATGGACGTCTGGATGCCGACTACCGCGTTGGCCCCGTTTCGCTTGGCGTCCATCGCAATTCGATCCAGCGCCAGATGGCGCGTGAAATTGAACACTTGCGAGTACTCGACAACCTCGCCACGGGCCAGGCTTCTTAGGGCCCCGCCAATGCCTCCGCCTACACCTATGGAGTAGGCCACATTGCCGAAAGCAAAGTGAATGGGGTGAAAGCCACAGTCCATCTGGCAGTAGAGCTCTTGCCCGTCCGCCGACGTCGAAAACTGGAGCTGCTCGGGCCCTGTCGCGTTGGCCGAATGTAGGCAGGACCCGATGGACAGGAATTCCACATTGCCGCCCTGTTGGATGATCTCGCTGGAGACCCCAGTGATGCCGATACCCCCGTGTCTGGCCGCATCTTGCTGCATTCGCTGAAAGGAATTGAAGCGTCCTTCGTGGATGACCTCGGTCACCTGCTCCACTTCCCCACCAACGAGCGTTTTGAGGCCGGCGCCAAACCCAGAAATGAAACCCAAGGAAAAAACGCTGTTCCCCACCGCCAAGTTTCCGGGCGAGAAGCCCTTACGACTCAAACAATACATTTCATTGCCAGAAAGCCCTGTGATCACACCCATCTCTGTCCTCCGCGCGTGCCTCGTTGGCGCGCAATCGAAGGTAGAGACGACGACAGGACTCGACGTGACGCCCACGATTGACCACGGTTTGTGGTTTAGAATATGCTTAACCTATCAGGCGATTCGGCTGGCTGCTTGCCCGATTTGCAACTATGCCGTCACCCTGACCCAGCAGCAAATGGATGCGGCCAAGCTCGGTAACGCTGCGTGGCAGAATCAATTCACCCAACCAGGATTTCCCCATTCGGATCCTTCGGTGCCGCCCGTTATGTCGCCCCAGGCACCGCCAGCTCAGGCGCCGCCGCCTCAGCTTCCCTAACACAAGTGAAAAGCCGCCGTGCCAAAAGGCACGGCGGCTTTTTTGTTTATGCGCTTTGGACCTTAATAGTCCATGTCGCCCATACCGCCGCCCATTCCAGGAGCGCCGGCAGGAGCCTTCTTGGGCTCGGGCTTCTCAACAACCAGGGCTTCGGTCGTCAGTACGAGACCGGCGATGGATGCTGCATTCTGGATGGTGGAGCGGGTGACTTTGGCGGGATCGACGATCCCAGCCTTCACCATGTCGACAAGTTCGCCGGTGAGGGCGTTCAGGCCGAAGCCTTCCTTGGTTCCGCGAATGCGCTCGATGATGACGCTGCCTTCGAGGCCGGCGTTGACCGCAATCTGTCGCAGGGGCTCTTCGAGGGCGCGGCGCACAATCGCCACACCGGTCTTCTCGTCGCCTTCCAGAACGAGATCCTTCAGGGCCTCGGCCGCCTTGAGTAGAGTGACGCCGCCTCCCGCGACGATGCCCTCTTCAACCGCGGCGCGAGTGGCGGAAAGCGCATCCTCGTAGCGGTGCTTCTTTTCCTTGAGCTCAGTCTCGGTGGACGCGCCAACCTTAATCACGGCAACGCCGCCGCTCAGCTTGGCCAGGCGCTCCTGGAGCTTCTCGCGGTCATAGTTGCTGTCGGTCTTCTCGATTTGAGACTTGATCTGATTGATGCGACCGAGAACCGCCTCGTTGGTGCCAGCGCCTTCGATGATCGTGGTCTCTTCTTTGGTGATCACGACCTTCTTGGCGGTGCCGAGCATGTCAAGGGAGACGTTCTCAAGCTTGGTGCCGAGGTCTTCGCTGATGAACTTGCCGGCCGTAAGGGTGGCAATGTCTTCCAGCATGGCCTTGCGGCGATCTCCAAATCCAGGGGCCTTGACCGCGGCGATCTGAAGCACGCCTCGCACCTTGTTGAGCACGATGGTCGCGAGAGCGTCGCCCTCGATGTCCTCAGCGATGATGAGGATCGGTTGGCGCTTGCCCGCCGCCTTCTCAAGGAAGGGCAGGAAGTCCTGAGCGCTGCTGATCTTCTTCTCGTGGATGAGGATCAGGGGATTTTCAAGGATCGCTTCCATGCGCTCTGTGTCGGTGACGAAATAGGGCGAAACGTAGCCGCGGTCGAACTGCATGCCTTCGACCACCTCGAGGGTGGTCTCACGTCCCTTCGACTCTTCGACGGTGATGACGCCGTCCTTGCCGACCTTCTCCATGGCTTCGGCAACGTGCTTGCCGACCTCGACGTCGTTACCGGCGATCGTGGCCACGAAAGCAACTTGCTCTTTGTCCTTGATCGGCTGGGAAGATTTCTTGATCGAGGCGACAACCGCGTCTACCGCCTTATCGATCCCGCGCTTGACCGCGATCGGGTTACCGCCGGCCGCAACGTACCGCAGGCCCTCGTTCACGATTGACTGTGCTAGGACCGTTGCGGTTGTGGTGCCGTCTCCGGCCACGTCGTTGGTCTTGGAAGCGACTTCCTTGCAGAGCTGGGCGCCCATGTTCTCATAAGGATCTTCCAGTTCGATCTCCTTGGCGACAGTGACGCCGTCCTTGGTGATCGTGGGGCTTCCCCACTTCTTGTCGAGGACCACGTTGCGACCCTTGGGGCCGAGGGTGACCTTCACCGCATCGGCAACCTTGTTGACGCCACGCTCCAACGCGCGACGAGCTTGTTCATCGTAAAGTAAATTCTTTGCTGCCATGTTCTTAACCTGTTAGTTCAAAACTGCGTAAATCTGATCTTCGTCCAGGATGGTGTACTCCTGGCCGTCGATGGTGACGTCGTTGCCGCCGTACTTGCTGAACAGCACCCGGTCTCCCGGATTGACGGTGAGCTTGTTTCGCTCGCCATTGTCAAGCACTCGGCCGGTGCCGGTGGCGATGACCTTGCCCTCTTGGGGCTTCTTCTTGGCGGTATCGGGCAGGTAGATGCCACTTGCGGTCTTCTCTTCCTGCTCTACAACTTGCACGACGACCTTGTCGCCGAGCGGCTTCAACTGAGCCATATATCTCGTCCTCCTGAGTCTAATTCTTAGCAGTCTTGCGACTGGACTGCTAAAGTCTACTCATGGCCGGGTTCAAAGTCAATGATTTTTTGGCAAATAAGGGCTTCGAGTGCTAATCACTGACAGTGCGACCCCAGTCTCGATGAGGCCTACGGGCCACCCCCCATCTCCCGATGGGGACCGATGGTGGAAGGCCGAGGGACCCTCAGGGCTCGTCGTCGAGACGCCGCTGGGATTGCTGCACCTGATTGGCGCGGCGCTTTACCTGGCCATAGCTGCGCTGCCCAGGGGCTGCCGGCGAAGTTGGCCCGGCGGGCGTCGCCGTTGGAGCGCTGGGAACAGGGGATGTGGCCAGGTGCGGCGCGACAATCCGATTCTTGGCATGCTCGGCAAGCGCCATTCCCACCAAGCCGAACTGGGCTCCCTTTCTCGCGACGATTGCCTTATCCCAAAGGTAGAGAATCGGCGACGCGTTGTAGATGGAGGAGTACGTTCCGGATACGATTCCCACGAGCATCGCCACGCAGAAGAACTTGAGGTCCACCGTGGCGGTGCCGAAGGCGACTAGGATGATCAGGGTGACAATAACCGTCATCGACGTATTGATCGACCTCGCGAAGGACTGGGTGATCGACCGGTCCATAAGGTGGCCGAAGTCCTCCACGTTGGCTGCGCGGCGCAAATTCTCCCGCATTCGGTCGAAGATAACGATGGTGTCGTGCACCGAGAAGCCAATGATCGTCAGCATGGCCGTGATGAAGAGTTGGCTGATTTCCCAATGCATAAAGAAGCCGACAATGGCGGCGGTAAAGAAAACGACCAAGATGTCGTGGATCAAGGCGCCAATGGCGGCGATTGCGAAACGCATGCCTTGAGCGAAGCCGCCTACCGAGATTCCAAAGCGGAACGCGAGGTAGAGCACGATCAAGACCGAGCTTAGACACACGGATTCTACAGCGATCTGGATGCTCTCCTGCTGTACCTCACTTCCTATCTCGCTCATGCCAACGGGAGTGCCTACGAAGCCACCTTTTTGGGCAATTTCAGCTTCAACCTCGGCATCTTTCAGCCCCTTGAGCAGAGGTGTGTCCTCAAGCGTGATGTAGAGCAGGCGCCCACCTGTGGAGTCGGTTCCGAACTTGAGGTTGGCGTCTCGAAAACCGGCGGTTGCAAGGTTGCTGGCGATAGTCTTTTGGTCGATAGCGGTGGACGCTGGCAGCGTGTACTGGATTTCCGTGCCGCCCCGGAATTCAACGTTCAGTTTGAAGCCACCCATAAAGGCAAATGGCACGCCCACGAGGATCGTCAACCCGGAGATCCAGAACCATTTGTTCGCTTTTTCTACGACGCGCAGCGGCTCGGCCCCAGCCTCGAAGCTTTTCTTGAACCACTGGCGGTCGATTGCAAACCACTTGACGTTGGTGACCATGCCAGAGCCCACGAAGAAGAAGAGGAGTGACCGGGTCACGGAGACCGCGGTGAAGAGGGAGATGGCCACCCCCATGATCAGGGTGATGGCAAACCCCTTGACTGCTCCGGTATTGAGCATGGCCAACACGAGCGAGGTGATGATCGTACAAGCGTTGGAGTCAACAATGGCAGGCAGGGCGCGGCGGAAGCCCAAGTCCAAAGCGGTCATGAGCGTTCGTCCGTTCTTCATCTCCTCGCGGAAACGCTCAAAGACCAGGATATTGGCATCGACCGCCATGCCGACCGACAACACAAAACCGGCAATCGCCGCCAGGGAGAAGGTGGCCCCGCTGAACTTGAGTGCAGCTAGAGTGAACAGCATGTAGAGCATCAGGGCCAGAAAGGCCACGAAGCCGGGGAATCCGTAATAGATGATCAGAAACAGGCTGATCACGCCAAAGGCGATCAAGCCGGCGGTGACAAGTTGTTGGAACGCGAACTTCCCGATGGTGGGGTCAAGTTTCTCGCTGCGGATGTTGATGAGGTCCACCGGAAGGGCACCCGAGCTGATCAGGCTGCAAAGCTGCTTCACGTAGTCGACCTTGAAGGTGCCGTTGATCTCCGCTTCATCGGAGATGATGGCGCCCGCCTCAAGCGGGGCGATGGAAATGACCTCGCCGTCGAGCACGGTGGCGAGCTTCTCGCCCTCGAATTGGTACTTGCGACTCCAGGCCTCCATCTTCGCGGGGCCATCGCCGCCAAAACTCATGGTTGGGACGTAGTTCGCGCCCGCTCCTTCCTGCCGAGGTTGGGCGCTGGTGACTTCGGCGCCTTGAACAATCGGGTCGCCCCAGCTCTTGATCATGTCGTCGTACTCGGGCTGGTGCGGCATGATCTCTTTGCCGAGATACATGAATGGAACCACTGATTCGCCGCCTATATCGGTTGACGGAAGGTCCGAATAGTTTAGATACGGCTTGTTCTTGGTGACCACGGTGCTCGCATCGTAGAACTTGACGCTTGCGCTGGTTCCCAGGGTCTTCTTGGCCAGATCGGCATCGGTGGCGCCTGGCAGCTCAATCACGACCTGGTCGGTGCCCTTCTGGAAGACATTGGCTTCGGCAACACCCAAGGACTTGCTGGCCCGATTCTTCATGATGGAGATGATGTTCTCCATGTAATCGGGGATCTGCGGCTTCTGCTCAGGCTTGAGCTTCGTCTCGTCGATTTGATAGATCAGGCGAACTCCACCGCTGACGTCCAGGCCCATGACAGCCTTGTTCTGCTGGTAGACAAAACCTGCGATCGCTCCTAGAACGACGACGACGAGAAGAAAGAGATAACTACGAGACTGCAATGTCCAATCCACGCCGTTTGAATCGGCGCCTCCTGCAAAGCGAACGGATTATACCGGCAGCGTTGACCCGATGAACCTAACGTCGATGATGTCACCTAAGTTGCATGGACGTTGTCGAAGGCAGGACGGTTTCGGGGGCGGGCGCCGGTGGCTCCGTGTGATAGATCAAGAACCCGGCCAATGCCGACCATCCGATCAACGTGATGACGACAAACGCGCCCATGGAGAACTTCTGCACCCTCGCTTGCGCGGCATCGCTGATCGTGATGCCCCAACGGATGCAGAAGTTCCAGATTCCATACGCCAGGTGGTAGGCGCAGGCAAGGATGCCCAGCAAGTACAAGGCAAACCGCGCCGCCCCGAGGCCTCCAGAGAAATTGGCTTGCCACGCCGCGTACTGAATGGTCTCCACTCCCTGCGCCTTGGCCAAGATCGTCGTTGTGAACACGTGGAAGCAAAGGAAGAAGAAAATGAAAATGCCCGTCCACCTCTGAAGAACGAACATGTTGTTCTGGGAGGAGGCGTACTTGGGGTTCGAGTTGTTGGGGACCGCTCGGTTGACGATAAAAAGCCCGTAAACCGCGTGAAACAGGAGCGGCGTCCAAATAAGGCAGATCTCCAGCGTCAGCAGGAAGTGCTTCGGCATCCCGTCAAAAAAGTTGACCACCCCATTGAACTTGTCCGGTCCCCCTAGGCTGAAGGTGTTCAGCGTGAGATGCTGAAGCATGTAGAAACCGACCGGAATGATGCCGCTGAGCGAGTGCAGCTTATGCAGAACGTAATTCTCGCGGGAGAGCGCTACCGCCATGCCTTTATGCTACCTACTGGGGCGCCCGCCCGGTGACGCGACGCCGCACTTGCAGGGGCCCGGTTTCCCCCAAAAACCCAAAGCTAGGTTCAAATCGGTCACCGTTGGCATGCTGCGGAAGGCTGTCATGAATTCAAAGGACACCCTCCAGGCCGCTACCCTACCCAATCATTATCGACTGTCCGGCCCGCAGGGCCAACCCTCCAAACCCCGAATGGGGTTCCGCAGCAGAGCCCAGGTTTATGCCCGGAGGGCATACCCAGGCTAGTCCCGTCCCCAAGCCTTGTCTTTTGGGGGTCAAACCTTGCACACTAGAAAGCCCCAAAATGGCCCGGTCGTCTAGTGGTTAGGATGCCGCCCTTTCACGGCGGAGATCACGGGTTCGAGTCCCGTCCGGGCTACCACTCACCTTACACCAGCGCCTTGGCATCGGCGATGGCGTCGTGGCTGGCCAACTGCGCTTGGAGAATGAGCGCTTTGCGCTTGGTGATGCCGGTGAGCAAGGTCACCGGGGTCTCGTCCAACATCTGCTTGACCTGATTGCGGTTGAGGGCCAGCATCTGCTGAAGGCAGGCAATGACCTCCTAGGTTTTCGGCCCTGGGCTGGAGAGCACCAGTTCGTAGGCCGACTCATCGTCGTCGCGAAACATGTAGGTCGGGGCGACCTTGGTTGGCTCGTCGGTATGGATGGGAATCTCCCGATCGCACTCCTCGCAGATGAGGAATTCCGACTTGGCGGAATAGTAGTTGAGCGCGTTGCAGTAGCCGCAGCGGACTTCCGCGATGTCGATGATCTCGCCGTCAATGATGGGCACCAAACGATGGCACTCCACGCATGTGAAATCGGCCACCGCTACTTCGGTGAGTTCGTTGATCACCCCGCAATAGGGGCACGTGTAGGCCACGCTCGTCACCTTCCGCACCTCAATCGCCCGGTAAAACGCGTACCCGAAGCATGCGATGCCGATCGTGCCGAGAACCGCAATGAGCGGATACATCATGTCCGTTTTGCCGCGGTAAACGTAAAAGAGTGTTGCAAGACCGAGGAAGACAATAGCCCCCAATCCGTAGACGAGGGCGTTCTCCCAGTGGACTTCGATGACATCGGTGGTGCGCGTCACGCGGGGCATATTGGCTGAATCCTGAATCCTTGAGGAAGCAGTATAACTCTTGCCGCGCCGGGCTAGGGTCCGGATATGAGAGGCGGCTCGGCCGACCCTTGGGTCGGCGTTTGTTCGGTCGCGACGTTGGTCGGTCCTCTACCATCAACTGCCGGTACGACCAGCACTTGGTGGTTGCCCTCATCGAAGGCGGTAAACCCAAATCGCTGCCCCATGTCCTCAATGATCGACGTAGCCGTCACCCCATCGTAGTCCACCCGAACTTCTGGATTGGGCGTACCTGGCGCCTCTTGAAGCTGCCAGCTGGCTTGCTCTGCCAGGGCAGAGAGCACATCAGAGAGGTTGGCCCGCTCCACGTGAAGGCTGATCGGCTTTTGATCCGGGGTGGGAAGTCGAGTCGCGACGACCGCCGGTTCGGGAGTTTGGAGGGGGTCCGTCTGCGGTACCGACGGTGTAACTGGCGCAGGAGTTTGGATCGGCGCCGTCGTCTGAACGCCTTGCGACTTGGGTTGGATGATTTCGGCATCGCCCACGGGCGGTCCCGTTCGGAGCAGACTCGGCGCGGCAATGTAAGCGCCAATCGCCACGGCGGTAAGGGCGAGGCCCCCTAAGGTGAACGTTCC
>Ga0302320_10024316_pt1 | contig 11832 bp, 8 predicted proteins | sample Bog_T0_3_FD_202130 | JGI IMG/M metagenome (GOLD analysis project Ga0302320, IMG submission 202130) | Peat permafrost microbial communities from Stordalen Mire near Abisko, Sweden - Bog_T0_3 | ecosystem: Environmental > Terrestrial > Soil > Wetlands > Peat | place: Sweden: Abisko, Stordalen Mire... | reverse complement strand
ACAAAGTTGCCTGATCACAGCTTCCTGAACTCGCGAAAAGCCGGTAAATTCCCCGGGAATAAAATCCACCAACTTCGGTCATTGCATGCGGAGGCTCTATAAATGGGCGAATTTCGTAAAGCAGAAACCGATGCCGATGGCGTCGACAGGCGCGGATTCCTGCGCTGCATGGCCTGGGCTGGTACGGGTGTGGTTTGGACGGTAGCGGGAGGTGTACCGTCTTCTCAACTTCTCGGCCAGACGCACGGCGGCAAGGGATTTCACTTCGTACAAATCAGCGACAGCCATATCGGCTTCAACAAACCGGCCAACGCGGATGTAAACAGCACGCTGCAGGTTGCAATCGACAAAATCAACGCGCTTCCGGGGGCGCCCGAGTTTATGATCCACACCGGTGACCTGACACATATGGCGAAACCGGCCGAGTTCGATACCCTGAACCAGTTGTTACAGGGCGGGAAAACGAAGCAGGTGTTCTATGTTCCGGGAGAACACGATAATGCGACCGACGACGGAAAAGAGTATCTGTCTCGGTTCGGCAAGGGAACGCAGGGAACCGGCTGGCACAGCTTCGATCACAAGGGCGTTCATTTCGTAGGTCTGGTCAACTCGGCGGCGCTCGAAGGCATGGGCAAGCTGGGTCCCGAACAATTGGCGTGGCTCAAGAAAGATCTGAGCGGCCATTCGGCCAGCACCCCGGTCGTTGTGTTTGCGCACCTTCCTCTGTGGACGATTTATCCGGAGTGGGGCTGGGGCACGGCCGACAGCGAAGAAGCGCTCGGATATATCAGACGCTTTGGGTCGGTTACCGTCCTGAACGGGCACATTCACCAGACTATGCAGAAGGTGGAAGGAAACGTCCGGTTCCACACCGCGATGTCTACCGCGTTCCCGCAGCCAGCGCCTGGCGCAGCGCCTTCGCCGGGTCCTATGAAGGTGCCCGCCGAAAAGCTCCGTGGAGCGCTCGGAATCACTCAGGTAGAATTCGTCTCTGGCCCGCAACCTCTGGCGGTCGTCGACTCAACGCTGGAGTAACTGGATGCTGGCAAGAACTTTTTTATCCGGGCTGGCCGCCGGAGCGATTCTTCTGGCCCTCGGCAGCCCCGCGGAAATCGCGGAGGCGGCGCATGGCAAAGAACTGTTCGAGCGGCGCTGCAGCGGCTGTCACTCTGCCGACCTCAATAAAGAGGGCCCGCGTTTGCGCGGAGTCTTTGGTCGCAAGGCGGCCGGAGTACAAGGTTTCAGTTATTCCGATTCTCTGAAGAAGCTGAATATCCGCTGGGACGATGCCAGTCTGGACAAGTGGTTGATCGACCCCGACGCCATGGCGCCCGACACCGACATGGCTTTTCGTCTGGCCGACGGCGCGGAGAGAAAAGCGGTGATCGCCTATCTCAAGAGTCTTGGCGGTCAGTAACTCTCCAGGCAGGGTGAACAGCGACCTTCGCTCCCCGTAGAGCACAAGAGCCCACGTCGGCTCATATCGTAACGTTTTCCGCCACTAAGACTGGGGCTCGCCACGTTGCCGGGCCCCCATGAGAGTCGAAATGGATAAGATACTGATCCTGAGCGAGGATGGAGCAGGCGCCAGTCTGCTGAGAACGATACTTCAGGACGAGGGCTATCTGCTCTTTCTTGCGAGCGCCGGAAGGGACGGTTCTTTGTCCCATCTGCGCACGCTGGAGGCCGACGCGGTCATCATCGACGCAGCCGAAGGTGGCTGCGGACCGGCGGAGCTGTGCGCGCTCCTCCACGCCTACATCGGTATCAAGCCTACGATCATTCTGGGAAACAGCACCGAGGAAACGGACAAGGCAATTGCGCTCGAAGCAGGCGCCGACGACTATGTGATTAAACCGTTCGCGGCGCGCGAGGTAATTGCCCGACTTCATGCCCTGTTGCGACGGCGAGGCAATGATCGGGCTTCGGTAGTCCGCTTCGACAACGTAGAGGTTGATCGCGTCAACCGGACGGTAAAGAGCAACGGTCAGAGGATCGAGATGACGCGATACGAGTACAGGCTCCGGGCGTGTTTTCTTAGCAATTTGGACATGGCGCTGACGCACGAGATGTTGCTCGCCGCAGTGTGGGGTTATAACGACGGCTGCCGCTTGCGGACGCTGGACGCCTATGTAGGCAGACTTCGCCGGAAGTGCGAACGCGATCCCGCCAATCCCGGCCGCATTATCACGATCCATGGCGTTGGCTATCGTTTCCGCGGGCCCCTGGTCGCGCGCGAAAGCAGTTCGGCGGATACGGCAGACTACGAGTCCGTCTTTTCGGCTCGTGCTGCCTTCGAGTGACGAACGGAACAAAATAGAGGATGAAACTCCAGAGCTCAATTCAGAAATTGCATCGATCCGGGATCGAATACTCAGGCCCAACATGCTCAACCGTTCCGCACACCAGGGATGGCGGTGCAGACGCTCCCTCCAGCACAATGACCCGACTGACCACCGTGCGTCGACTCGGATGAAAGTGCGTTTGTGCCGTGTTGCTTTGTTTGTTAGTCTTGCGGTAGGAACGGGCCTGGAGTTATTGGCCCAGCAGGCCAGTTTGTCGGGCCGCATATCCGACGGCAGCCAGCTTGCCGTATCGGGCGCGATTGTTAACGTCAGAGCTCAGGACACGCACCTGACTAGATCCACGCAGTCTAATGACTCCGGTTTATATAGTCTCTCTGGCCTGCCTCCGGGAAAATATGACATTGCCATTGAAGGCGCCGGGTTCCAATCGCAGGAACGAAAGAGTGTTCTCCTTGATGTTGCACAACAAGCCCAGATCGATTTCACGCTTGAGATAGGCGAAGCGTCTCAGGTGGTCACTGTCAGCGGCGGAACCGATATAATCCAGACGACCGATGCGGCCGTGAGCACGGTGGTAGATCGCGAGCTTACGGATAACATGCCGCTCAACGGCCGGAGCTTCCAGGGCCTTGTCACGCTGGCTCCCGGCGTGAATCTCTCGAACGCACAAAGCAGTAATGGCCAATTCGTGGTCAACGGCATGCGCGCGTCTGCCAACAGCTTCAGTGTGGATGGAGCAAACGCGGTCAGTACCGTTACGGGTTATCAGTCCGCCGGTGGGAACAATGCGAGCTATAACGCTGCCGGCGGCACGAATAGCATGGTATCAGTTGACGCGCTCCAGGAATTTCGCATCCTGACCAGTTCGTACGCCCCCGAATATGGCCGTACACCGGGAGCCCAGGTCCTTCTCGTGACTCGTTCCGGTACGAACGCCTTTCACGGGACGACTTTCGATTACGTTCGCAACGACAAGTTGGATGCTGCGGACTGGTTTGTGGATCAGGCGGCCCAGAACAAGCCGCCATTGCGATCGAACGATCTCGGGGGCGTATTGGGCGGTCCGGTTGCGCGCAACAAGAGCTTCTTTTTTGTCTCATACGAAGGTCAACGTCTTCTGCAGCCGCAATTCGCGGTAACGGCGGTCCCGTCTCTGGAAGTTCGCCACGCGGCGCCGGCGGTCGCACAGCCGTTCCTCGAAGCCTTCCCCATCCCGAACGGCCCCTCTCTGGGAAACGACCAGGCACAATTTTCATCGGGGTATTCGAATCCGCTGAGTACGGATTCGACCCTTATCAAGCTCGATGAGAATGCCTCCTCCAAACTCAAAGCATTTGGCACATTCACCTATGCTCCGTCGCACAAGACGAGCCGATCCAACAGCGCCTCGGCTAGCCTGGCCGATAGTAATGTCGCGCAGTTGCGTAACAGATCGCTGACTGCGGGCGTAAATTACGTTTTCAGTCCAGCCCTCACTACCGATTTACGGCTTAACGTCAGTGACAACAATAATGCCTCGCATTTCACGATGGATACTTTTGGTGGCTCAGTTGTTCCCGCGAACGATCTTTTGCTGCCGGGGACGTCGCCGGTCGCCAACTACTCTTTCGTTAGCCTCGGCGATTCGGGTGGGGATCTGTTTGGCGGTAGCAGCGGAACACTGGAACAGCGGCAAATTAATGTGGTCGACGGCACCAGCCGCGTGTTTGGCGTTCATCTGCTGAAATTCGGCGTCGACTACCGTGATCTGCTTCCCCTCGTTACAGCGGCCGGCGACCAATACTTTCAATTCGATGGCGTAGCAGGGTTGGTGAATAACCAGCTACAGGCATTTCACAGTACCGCCCCTTCACGGGCGCGGACAGAAATCACCAGCCTGTCGCTATACGCACAGGACACTTGGAGGGCATCCTCACAGCTTACCCTGACTTATGGGCTGCGCTGGGATTTTAATTCCGTGCCGCGTGATCGGGATGCCAACAATGGCAATTTGGTTCCGCTCGTCGGAGATTACAGCGCCGATATGGTGACGGTGGGAGTTCCCGGGGCTGCGCTGTGGAAGCCACATCACGCAAACTTCGCTCCTCGCCTGGGCATAGCATGGCAAGTTCGGCAGCAGCCCGGATGGGAAACGGTCTTTCGCGTGGGAGGTGGACTATATTACGACACGGGTATAGCGGACGCATCGTCTCAACCCTGGGTCAGTGGTTACCCCGCCGGGCAGGCAACTGTTTTGCTGAACAGTGGTCTGCCGGTGAACCCCGCGCAGGTTCGGCTACCCGCAGCGAACCTCGCTCAACCAGCGCCCGGAAGTGAGTTCTTTATGTTTCGACCCGACCTTCAGGCGCCGCGGGTATGGGAATGGAACCTGGCCGCCCAGCAAGCGCTGGGCGAGGATCAGGAACTGACCGTTGCTTACGTCGGCTCCGCCGGGCGAAAGCTGTTGTATGTCACAAGCTATCCCGTCGTTACGGCAAACATTTATTCTGTTACCTGGACCGATAACTCAGGCAGTTCGGACTTTAACGCACTTCAGCTTCAGTATCAACGCCGTCTTAGCCATCGTCTGGCGTCCAACATGAGTTATACCTGGAGCCATTCGATCGATACTAATTCCAGCGATACGTCGATAAATGTGCCAGGGGTGTTTGAGCCGGCGGCTTCGAACCGCGGCGATTCCGATTTCGATATCCGGCAATCGTTCCACGGGGGCTTCTCGTATAGTCTCGGGGCGGCGCCGGGCGCGGCCCGGTTTAAAGCGCTTACCGGCGGCTGGGGTTTGGACGGTATTGTGACGGCGCAGACGAGCCTGCCAATCAACATCACGTCCAGCCGCGACATCGGCTTCGGCAGCTACGACTTCAGGCCTGAGCTGGTTGCGGGAGTCCCGGAATGGATCGACAATCCTGACGTTGCCGGAGGGAGGCAACTGAATCCGGCGGCCTTTGTTGTGCCCGCCGCCGCCGTGCAGGGAAATCTGGGACGGAATACGCTTCGCGGTTTCGACCTCGTGCAGGCGGATCTTTCCGCGCGTCGTTCGTTCCGCGTAACACAGAGAGTCAGCCTCGTCTTTCGTACGGATATGTTCAATGCGTTTAACCATCCTAACTTCGCGAACCCAATCGCTTCGCTCGGAACGGGACTATTCGGTATATCCGCTGGGACCAAATCGAATAGCCAGTTTGGGGGCGGCGCCTTCGGGCTGAACTCAATCTTCAATGCAGGTGGCCCTCGGGCTGCACAGCTGTCGCTGAAGTTACAGTTTTAAGGTATCGGGAGGAGCGACTTGAGGGGTCTTTGCTGCTGAAGGCGATCTGTCGCTGAAGTTACAGTTTTAAGGTATCGGGAGGAGCGACTTGAGGGGTCTTTGCTGCTGAAGGCGATGCAGAAAAGCTGGTGGAGCCGCCCACCAGCCCACTGTCTCGCCACCGCGAAAGCGCGTTCGCGGGTCTACTTCCCGCTGGCCAACGAGTCCAGCTGTTCGACCACTGCGCGAGAAGATCCAGACTCTCGCGCAGACGGTTTCGCTCTACAGCGATTGAAGGAATACGATCAACTGTTGCTGCTGCGCGGCGGTCAGGTTGTTGAAGCCGGCTACGACACCCGCTGCTTCTCCCGCATGACGCTGAATGGCATCGCCTAAAGTCATCGAGGCGTTATCGTGCATGAAACGAGACTTTATATGCAGACCCCACAGGGGAGCTGTACGTAGCTTGTTTGCGGTGTCTGCGGGACCGGCCTGCACAATACCATCGCCGGTGCCCACGTTGTGCAGCAGGAAATCTCCGTAAGGATGAATAATCTTGTTTCCTAAAGCTGCTGGAACTGCGTAGGTGCCGCCGTTTATTGACGTTCCGGGGGGAGCGGTAGTCAAATTCGCAACGTGGCAGGTGACGCAACCGACTGAGCTGAACAAGGATTGGCCGGCGATAGCATTCGGCGTCGCGGCTAACACTGTGTCGCGCGGCGGTGCCAGGGTCCCGCGGATGAATTGGGCGAAATGATCGATATCCGCCAGGCCGAGAGCATCCGGCGTATCCTCAGGGTCGCTGGTCACCTTGCAGACAGAAGTAACGTCTTTTGGCTTGAGGCGATTTGTAACACCCATTTCATTCAGGTAGGCATCGGCCGAAAACGAGAGGATGGTTGGATCCTGATCCTTCCAGCCGAACTTGCCTACAGCGTTCTGTCCCGACGACTCGAAAATAGGAACTTCAATCGCCTCTCCCTGAATCATTCCACCGCTCAGGCCAGGCTGACTGGCGGCAATCGAAAGAAACGTCTGGTCGGGCACTGCCTCTACAAAGCCATCACCCAAAGTGTTGAGTACCGCTCTGAATGTTCGGATAGTTTCTGTGGCGGGTACATGCTCCTGGGCCTGCGCGCATATCGAGCGGTCGTTGACGATTGCGCGGCCCGTTATAGTATTCGCGCCGCCGTTGATCGTGATAGTGGGATTGGCAAAATTACCATTTGCGTCGAGGTGGCCGACTCGCTGCTCGGTAAACTGGCTGGCCGCGCCGGCCACGCCATTGTTATGACATTCCACGCATGAGGTCCCGTTGAACACTGGCCCCAGACCGGTTCCAGGATCGTGTCTCCGTTCGAACTGTGCCTGATCGAGTGCGAAGGTATCGCCGGGCGGTTCTGCGATCCCGTTGCTAATACTCTGCGTGCCGGGACTTACGGTTAGCTGGCCCGTTGGGCCGATCGCCTGTCCAAGTATGGGAGTAGTAAAGCCGGCCGGCGCTTCAGTCACGGATTGCTGCGCGGTGAGGACAATTGCGGCGGCGGCTCCGGCAATAGAAAAGAAGACGATCTTTCTGTGTTCCAATTCAGTTAATCTCCTTGAGACCCTTGGTGCGTACCAAAGGTATATATGTATCTGGTTGCCGAGGTCGCGTGTGTATTTCCTAAGACTTCTGGCGAGGACTGGTCGGCGAACCTCTGTTTCTGATAGCTGGACTCAGTGCCCCTAAGAAATATTCCCAACTCGCAGAGCGTTTTTTCACTTAATGCTGATCAACGAAATTCTTAACGGAATCGCAGGGAATATTCTCGCGGCGAATCCGGTCTTCCGAATGAAGACGCACTACAGGCCTACCAGGCACTAAGGCCTCCACAGGAAGAAACTCATGAACGAGAAAACACATCAGATAAAACACGCCCAACTTAGTCGGCTTTGCGCGGGTATGCTGCTGGGAGCAGCCGCGGGCTCTCTGGCTGCTCAGACGACGAGCAATCCGCCGAATAACTATCTGGTTCACAACCTGGTTTCAGATCTTGCCGGAACCGCCGACCATCAGGATGCGAATCTTGTGAATCCACGCGGCATGGGCTTCGGCGCCACTCCGGTCTGGGTTGGAAATAACCGCACTGGCACGGCCACGCTGTATGACGGCACCGGCGCCGCGAGCCCTCTGGTAGTCACCATACCCCAGGCAGGAAACGCGGGCAGCGTCGGCCCGGTGACCGGGGTCATTTTCAACCCATTCACGGCGAATTCGAACGCCTTTGACGTACAGGCGGGCAAGCCCGCTCTTTTCATTTTCTGCTCGGAAGACGGTGTTATCTCCGGATGGAATCAGTCCGTAAGCGGAACCAAAGCGTCCATCCTCTTCGATAACTCCGTGTCCGGCGCAGTGTATACCGGATGCGCGATCGGCGGAACGGCCACGGCACCGTATCTTTTCGCCGCAAACTTCAACGCGGGAACAGTGGACGTGTACGACCTCAACCTCAATCTCAATCCGGCGCCTTATAACCAGAGCGCCCTCCCGCTTCCTTATGCGGCATCCTCATCATTCTCGAATCCATCCGTTCCCGCGGGTTTTGCTCCTTATAATGTGCAGAATATCGGCGGTACGCTGTTTGTGAGCTATGCGTTGCAGAACGGCGCGAAGCGCGACAGCGTCGCGGGCGTGGGCAACGGCTATGTCGCCACGTTCAACGTCGACGGCAGCCTCATAGCCAATCTCGTCAGTCAGGGGCCTCTCAATTCGCCGTGGGGAATGGCGATCGCGCCGCCCGGCTACGGAGCTTTCGCCGGCGCCCTTCTGGTCGGAAATTTTGCCGATGGCAAAATCAACGCGTTCAACGCGATCACAGGAGTGTTCCTCGGCACACTCGCCGACATTAACGGCAACCCGATCGCAATTCCCGGATTATGGTCGCTCGATTTCGGCGGTGGCGCCGACAGCGAAGATCCCGGCACTCTCTACATCACGGCGGGAATCGGGGGCGGCCCCAACAACGGTCCGTTGGAGTCGCACGGGCTGTTCGCGAGCGTTCAGGCCGCGCCCTCATTCGCGATATCGGGAATTGAAAACGGGGCGAGCTTAATCGCCGGACCGATTGCCCCCGATATGTGGGCAACGATCAAGGGCAATGGACTGTCCCCGACCACCGGCTCCTGGCAGATCAATGGCAGCACGATGCCTACCTCGGTCGACGGTGTTGGCGTCACGGTCAACGGCACGCCGGTTCCCGTGAGTTTCGTGAGCAACACGCAGTTGAACTTCCTGGTTCCTTCCACTTTGTCTCCGGGTAGCGCGCAGATCCGAACTACCAGCAATGGTCTGACCGGTGCGCCAGTGTCTGTAGACGTGGACCTTCTGGCCCCGGCGTTCTTCACTCTGGGAACCAATGCGACTAACGGCAATATCTACGTCGCCGCCGAACACGCTACCGGGACGCTGATCGGGTCCGCGGCTACGATCAAGGCGGCTACGCCTGCCGAACCTGGCGAGACCATCGTGCTGTACGCTACTGGTTTCGGACCGGCGCTCGCTTCAGGCGAAGTGCTTGAGGTGACGCCGACAATCGCGATCGACGGGATCGCGGCCGACGTCACGTTTGCGGGCCTCGTGGGGCCGGGACTGTATCAATTCAACCTGGTGGTGCCCGCCGGCGTCACAAGAGGTCAGGATGTGCTGGTAGTCGGGCTTTCGGGCAACTTTGGGACGCAGCCCAATGCATACCTCACCATCGCCGCTCAGTAACGCGACTGAATACAACAGCCATGAAACCAGTTGCGAGCAACCGGGAAAGACGTTCCTTGGCGAAGTGGCTGCCGAGTTGACATGCGAGGCCGCTCCACTCGCGGGAGCGGCCGTGTGTATTCGGGAAACGCTATGAAGAAATGTAGAGTTCTGCTCTTTGTTGTTCTTGCCGCGGGCGCATCCGCCCAGACTGCGTCGCAAATTGAAAGCGACGAGGTGAAACGCGTCGGTGCGCACCTGAAGTGCAGCTGTGGCTGTAACGACAACCTGAACTGCAACATGTCGAGCGGGCAATGCCCCATCTGCAAGCCGGCGCGGACACGCATTTTCAGGATGCAGCAGGGCGGGATGAAAGACGACGCTATCATCGCGTCGTTTGTGAAGAGTACCGAGTTTATGCTGTTGAGCGATCCGAGCTCTTATTTCTGGACCGTACCCTGCTTCTCTCTGGCGCTGGGGGGCGGTGCGCTGTGGATAGCTTTGCGTCGACTGCGAAGCGGTAAGCTTACGCCCGTCGCAGCAGGGCCCACAGCGGACAACGATCCCGAATTCACACGTTATTTCGAAGCTATTGAGAAAGATGCTGACACGTTAGACGAATAATTCGGGGACCAGGACCTCTGGCACAGTGGCGGGCCCGAGCAGCCATCTTGAGGTCGACCTGCAACGAGGGTAGTGGGTCTTAACGGACCCACTACCCGCAGGATCGAAGGGCGCATGCATTCGTCCACCCTTGTATGCGTCGTCGCTACAGCGTTCGGAGGAAAGCGACCAGGTCCACTTTCTCTTGTGCCGACAGCTTCGTCTCGAGAATCATATTGAAATACTCCACAGTATCCTCAAGCGTCAGCAGCCTTCCATCGTGAAGGTACGGGGGGCTGTCCTTGACTCCGCGAAGCGGGAAGGTCTTGATGGGGCCGTCGGCTGAAGCCATCATACCGCTCACCATGCGGGGAGTGTAGAACCGCTCAGCCTGCAGATTGTGCATGCTGTTATCCGTAAAATAAGGCGCCTGGTGGCAGCCGGAGCAACGGCCTTTGCCATCGAAGATCTCCTCGCCACGCAACTCGCTGGCGGTCGCTTTCGTCGGGTCGAGCTTGCCTTCTACGTTCAGCTTTGGGGCGGGAGGGAAATCCAGCAACTCTTCAAATTCGGCCATCGCGTGAACCTGGCTCCCGCGATCGAGAATGTTCACGCCTTTTTTCATCGCGATCGCCGGGTCGCCGTCGAAGTAGGCGGCACGTTGCTCAAACTCGGTAAAGTCTTCCACGGTTTTCAGCGCGCGCTGGGAACCGAACAGGCGTTCTATGTTCACGCCGCGAAGAGAGGGCGTATTGATACGGTGCCGGAATTCCTGGGGACGGATGTCGCCGACCAGGTGAGTGGCACGGTTCGTGTGACCGTTGGCATGGCAGTCCAGGCAGGCTACCCCACGGCTGGCATGTTCAGTGCGGCGATCCTCGGTCTGGTTGTACTGCTGTTGCGGAAAGACCGTAAGGAGCAGGCGGAGGCCCTCGATCTGCTTCGGGTTGAGGATGCCATTGAATAGCTCATAGTAGTTGTCAAGAGTCACAAGCTTGCCTTTGGAGACGTCGCCGAGGTCCGGACGAGTAGTGAGATACATCGGCGGCGGGAATTCCGGCAGGAAATGGTCGGGTATGTCGAAATCGAGATCGAACCGCGTGAGGTCGCGGCTTTCCTGCTTTTTCATTTCCTCGATTTCGGACTTTGGAAAGAGCATTCCGCCCTCGTGGTGGTTGGGGTGGGGAAGCGGGAGGAAGCCAGCCGGGAAAATATTCCGTGCCTTAATCTGATCGGGAGTAAGCTTCGCAAGCTCATCCCAGGTAACCCCCGCGGGAAGTTTGACCCGCACGCCCTGTTGAATAGGTTTGTTGCGCGACATAGTGACGCCTGGAGCCGAGCGGTCACTCATGTCATAACGTTCCTCAAGAAGTGCCTTTTGACGTCGCTCGACTTCCGGTTTGGCGGCCGACATTCGGGACATCACGGCAGTAAATGCTTCGTGGAGATCGACTGGGGCGTAGCTTGAGGGGTGGCCCGCCTCTTGAGCGAGCAGAGCTCCCGCCCAGATGATGAGGCCCCCGGTCAGAATTGAGCGCCTGATCCAGCGCGTTTCGTTTATCATAATTTCCTTTCTCACCGGGCGACGACCCGCCAATGAACTGGCTCGTTGCGGCGCCGATCCGCCGGGTGATCCATCGATGTCTACACGCAGGCCAGTGGTTTATTCCGACTCGAGCAAAAAAAAGGGTGCGGAAATCTGTCGTCGCTGGCAATTAACAATCATGGAATTTGTCTGTTCCTGCTGGCGTTCCACCTGCGTCAAACGAGTCGAAGTGACGCCCTATCCGGAGAACCGTTGCCTGGCGATTGCACCGACTCTGTGGGGCAAGCCGGCGTCGTGGACGCTTCTTGCCTCGAGCCGGTGGCTCTCCGTTTTCTTTTTCTGCTCCCTGCTTCTGCCACCGCTGCCGTTTCCGATTGGAAATTCAGGTGTCCACATT
>Ga0302320_10024315_pt1 | contig 11832 bp, 6 predicted proteins | sample Bog_T0_3_FD_202130 | JGI IMG/M metagenome (GOLD analysis project Ga0302320, IMG submission 202130) | Peat permafrost microbial communities from Stordalen Mire near Abisko, Sweden - Bog_T0_3 | ecosystem: Environmental > Terrestrial > Soil > Wetlands > Peat | place: Sweden: Abisko, Stordalen Mire... | reverse complement strand
CCATGTATGGCGCCTATGTGTCGAAGGACCTGGGCATTGTGAATGCGAACATCAACCAGGAAACCACCGGCGGCGCATTGATTGGCGGATGGAAGGGCGACCTGGAGTACACGGGCGATTATGGCCTTTATGCGGTTCCTCAAAACACGTATGAAGTCACCGATTCACTGAGCTGGGCAAAGGGCAACCATTCCATCAAATACGGCGGCACCTTAATGCGCCGGCAGGTTGAGTACTTCAATCCGCAAGAGGGCAAGGGCTACTTCTGGATCGACCAGAACACGGTCGAGTACACCGGCTACGAGGTCTCTGAACTGATGGCGGGCGGCTTGTATGACTACGAGATCGGCTCGCAGTCAGGCTACGATGCGAATATCGGCCAGGAAGACGGACTCTTTGCGCAGGACGACTGGCGCTTGAGCCGCAGATTGACCGTAAACCTGGGCGTTCGCTGGGACCTGCTGACTCGTCCCTATGAAGCGCACAACCTGCAGTCCGCGTTCAACGTGTCAACGGGAACGGTGATGCTTGCCGGACAGAACGGCATTTCGCGCAGCATCATCGCTACGGACGATCATGCATTTGGTCCCCGTATTGGCTTTGCCTACGATCTGCTTGGAGACGGAAAGACTGTACTCCGCGGCGGATTCGGCATGTTCTATTTCCTTGACTACGGCGGCATCAACAACCAGCTTGGAGAGCAATTGCCCTACGCCGGCCATAGCGATTACTACGGCTCCAACGGGTATTGCATCACCTTCACCGGCCAACTGCCGACAGCAACACCAAACGCCAAGGATAACGGCTACAATTGCAACGGTTACACCAGCCCGTCCACGGTTGTCACACCTCTACCCGCGCGCGGCATTACAGGCTTCGATCCCAACAACCCGCCGGCCGGATTGAGCATGATTGCAGTGAACCCGAAGAGCGAAGACAGCCAGGTTTCAGAGTGGAACCTTCAAGTGGAGCGTCAGGTTGGCTCAAAGAACGTTGTGAATGTGGCTTACGTCGGGACCAGGGGCACGAACCTCTCTTCCTACTACCCGTATAACGCAACTCAGTTTCAGACGGGCACTGTGCCCTTCCCCAAATTGGGCAGCCTGAACTACAACAATTACGACGGCATTTCAAACTACGACGGCCTGCAGATCCATGCCGAACACCATGCAACAAATGGACTAACGGGTACAGTATCGTATGCCTGGTCTCACTCGCTGGACGACTCTCCGGGAGCATTCCAGGGCCAGACGGCAGCGGTCTATTCCAACCCGATGGGCGGCTACGGTAACTCCAGCCAGGACCAACGGCAGGTGTTTAGCTCCTCCATTCTTTACAAGCTGCCATTCGGCAAGGGCCAGCAGTTTGCAAACAATATTTCACGTCCCGTGGAGTGGATTGTGGGCGGATGGCAGACCAGCCTGATCGCACTGGTTCAGTCTGGAACACCAACCGACCTTTCAACCGGAGAAGGCAACCCTGGGAATCGTCCCGACATCATTTCCCCGATCAAGTACCCCAAGAGCATTAGCGGGCAATGGTTCGATACGTCCTCGTTTGCCAATCCTCCAAGCAATTCTTCGCCAAACGGCAGCGTGTACTCGCGTTTGGGAACCCTTGGCCGCAACCAGATCTATGGCCCAGGGTATCGCGCCGTCAACCTGAGTGCGCAGAAGAACATTCACGTCACGGACCGGTACACGCTGGAACTGCATGGAGATGCATTCAACGCCTTCAACTCGGCGGAATTCGTAAACCCGAATTCCAACATGACTGGCGGCAACTTCGGCCAGGTTGAAGGGGTGCAGATCTACAGCAACCGTGAAGTTCAGTTGGCTGCGCGCTTTACTTTCTGATCGCGGCTAACTCATACTCGGCCGCGGCGGCTATCAGGCTGCCGCGGCCGAGAGAACTTCGCTTCTGTTCCGGAACTACAACGCCAAAGCGAGTAGCCGGCACTCTCCTGCACATAGGAAAGGTTACGCAATGACGCTGCGCAGGCGCATGCTCGTATTCTCTGTCTTCCTGATGGCATGCGGCGTATTTTCCTTTTCGCAAACAACCACAACCTGCGCTCCGGCGCAGACGGCAAGCGCACCTTGCATAGATAAGATCGACCCGCCCGGCTGGTATGCCGGACTGCCCGACCCTATGTTGCTGGTGCGGGGCGAAAGGCTTCAACAGGCATTGTTCACGGTGGAGGGCGAGGGAGTAAAACTCATCCGCACCGAAACTTCGGCCAATGGTCACTGGGCATTTTTATGGCTGGACACTCGCTCAGCCGCGGCGCAAACACTGATGATCGGCGCCGCCAACAAGGAAGGCAGCGCGCGGCAAGGGTTTGTACTGGCGGAACGTTCTCGCGATCCAAATGCGCATCGCGGGTTCTCTTCCGCCGATGTGCTCTATCTGGTGATGACCGATCGTTTCGCGGATGGAGACAAGGCTAATAATCCGCCCGGTGACGATCGGGCTGCGCCGCGTGGGTGGCACGGCGGCGACCTGGCAGGAATAGAGAAGCACCTGGATTATTTACTTGACCTTGGAGTTACCACGCTGTGGACCACGCCGGTAGATTCGAACGGCGCCATGCCGCAATCGTATCATGGCTATGCGGCCACGGATCTCTATTCGGTGGATGCACACTTCGGCACCCTGAACGATTATCGGAATCTTTCCGATGCGCTGCATGCCAGGGGCATGAAGTTAGTGATCGACCTAGTGCCCAATCATATTGGAGTTCAGCATCCATGGGTGCACGACCCGCCTACGCCCGATTGGTTTCATGGCAGGCTTCAGAGTCATCGCGCAGTGCAAAGCGACTTCTACAAGCTTGTCGATCCTCATGCGCCAAGGCGGGCGTGGCGGGATATAACCAATGGGTGGTTCACGGACGCGATGCCCGACCTGAACCAGGAGAATCCGCTGGTTTCACGCTATCTGATCCAGAATGCAATGTGGTGGGTTGAAACTGCGAATTTGGATGGGATTCGCCTTGATACTTTTCCATATGTGAGCCGCGCTTTCTGGCATGACTTTCACGAGACGTTGCATGGTGTTTACCCGCACCTGACTACGGTGGGCGAGATATTTCATCGCGATCCGGAGGTTACTTCATATTTTGCCGGAGGTATAACACACGACGGCATCGACACCGGCCTGGATACGCCCTTCGATTTTCCACTCTGCTTCGCGCTGCGCGACGTTATAGCCCATGATCATCCGATGACGGAGCTTGAGAAGGTTCTAGGCCAAGACTCGCTTTACCCACACCCCGAGCGGCTGGTTACCTTCATCGGCAACCACGACACCACGCGGTTTCTTACTGAGGCGAACGGTTCCATCGCAAAACTCAAGCTGGCTCTTGGGCTTCTTGTGACGTTGCGGGGCATGCCGCAGATTTATTCGGGTGACGAGATCGGGATGGATGGCGGCCCAGATCCGGACGACCGCCATGACTTCCCCGGGGGGTTCGCGGGAGACACGCACAGCGCCTTTACCCAGAACGGGCGCACCGCGTCAGAAGAAGATGTCTTTGCGTGGACCTCGAGTCTGCTTTCTCTTCGCGCGGCTCATCCTGCGCTGAAAACAGGCCTGGAGCAGAACCTGGTTGCCGATTCCGATGTGTTTGCATTTGTGCGTTCATCGGAGGAAGCAGGATGCTCTTCCGATCACAAGAAGGAGAGATACCTGGTGATTGCGAACAAGGCGCAACAAAGCAAACTCGTCGTGATTCCGGAGAGCGAGACGGCGCTGGAAGGTTGTACGGAGTTTCGCACGCTGATGCCTGCTGAGGCAGCCGATCCTTTGATCCGTGAAGGAAAACTGCAAATCGAAGAGCCGGCGCAGTCGATGACGCTGTATGAAGTGCGATAAGTCCTCAATGCACTTCAAGTAGACACTGCTGCGATGCCGGGGAGGCACACTCATGAAAACGATTTCTACTTGCACTTATTCGGCACTTATTCTTTTTATCGTTTGCATCGGATTGCCGGGGTCATTTTGCATGGCGCAGAAGGCCCATGAAAATCATTCAGCTTCTATCCAGACGCACATGTTATCGAACGGCATCGAAGCATCCCGAAATGGAGTTAGTGTTAGAGTAACTGCTTTACGAGACGGCATACTTCGTGTGCGCGCGGGGCACAATGGGAATTTTGGCGAAGACGCATCCTGGGCGGTATTGTCCGGGCCGCGCGAATCCAGTGTGGCTGTAACAAGCGAGAAAACGGGATTTAGCACCAAAGCACTGCGAGTGAGCTTCGACAACGATATGCGGCTGACGGTCAGCGATCTTGCCGGGCACGTACTGCAACAGGACGAACGGCCGATTGAGTTTTACGGCTCGTCCTTTCGGATTTACAAGACAATGACGCCCGAGGAACATTTCTTTGGTCTCGGCGACAAGGCCGGCCCGCTCGACAGACGCAATCAGGCATTTACCGATTGGAACTCCGACACATACGGCTGGCAGGAATCTACCGATCCGGTTTATAAGAGTATTCCTTTCTTTCTATCCTGGAACCAAGGCCGGGTTCTGGGAGTGTTACTCGACAACACATGGCGAGCGAGCTTCGACTTTGGCAAGGAGTCGGCCAATGCTTACTCCTTTGGCGCTCCCAACGGCGCGGTGGACTACTACCTGATTTATGGTCCCGGGCCAAAGCAAGTGGTGGAAGATTATGGGTGGCTTACGGGACCAACGCCGCTTCCTCCACTGTGGGCGTTGGGTTATCAGCAATCTCGCTACAGCTACTATCCCGAAGCCAGGGTTCGCGAGATTGCGAGCCGTCTCCGCGCGGACAAGATACCGGCGGACGCGATCTATCTCGACATCGATTATCAGCAAAACAATCGGCCATTCACGGTGGACAGGGAGAGATTTCCAACCTTTGAGCAGATGATCAAGGATCTCGCCAATCAACAGTTTCACGTGGTGGCGATTACCGATCTTCACATTGCGAAGCTTCCGGATGCGGGATATGCTCCCTACGACTCCGGTGTTGCTGGCGATCATTTTGTGAAGAACCCGGACGGCTCAACCTATGTGGGAAAGGTTTGGCCTGGCGATAGTGTCTTTCCCAACTTCACGCAACAGCAGACACGCGCATGGTGGGGCTCGCTCTATAAGGATTTTGTGGCCGATGGCGTTGCAGGTTTTTGGAACGACATGAATGAGCCCGCGGTTTTCGGCGTGCCGTCAAAGACCATGCCGGACAATGTGCAGCATCGAATTGACGAGCCTGGGTTCGCCAAACGGACAGCGAGCCATCTTGAGATCCACAACATCTATGGCATGGAGAACTCGCGCGCGACGTATGACGGGTTAAGAAAGCTGGAACCGAATGTGCGACCATTTGTGCTGACGCGAGCGAGTTATGCGGGCGGGCAGCGCTATGCCGCGACATGGACCGGCGACAATAGCTCAACCTGGAACCACCTTCGGTTGACGACTCCGTCACTGGAGAACCTGGGGTTGAGCGGGTTCGCGCTGAGTGGGGCGGATGTGGGCGGTTTTGCCGGGTCGCCGCAGCCGGATTTGCTTACCAAGTGGCTTGAGATTGGCGCCTTTCAGCCGATAGACCGGGATCACACCGCGGCGGGAACCAACGATCAGGAACCCTGGGCGAACGGGCCGGAGCAAGAGGCTATCCGTCGCCGCTATATTGAAGAGCGATATAAGCTATTGCCCTATCTCTACACCACGGCAGAGGAGATGTCGCGAACCGGTCTTCCCATTGAGCGAACACTCTTTCTCGAATTTCCAGACGCGGCCGTGGACCATCATCCCATTGACCTTGACTCACCCGCGGAGTTTCTATTTGGCCCGGATATTCTGGTGGCCCCCGCGCCTTACTCCGATGAATTGGACACGTATGAAGTGCAACTGCCGCCGGGCATTTGGTATGACTACTGGACTGGAGAGCGGATCAATCGCTCAACCGCCCTGGAGAGCCGCGATGCGGAACAGAAGAAAGGCGTTGCTGCGCCAGCGGCGGAAACTCGCTCGAAGCCGGTGATCATCGATCCCAGCTTCGCATTGTTGCCGGTCTATGTGAGGGGAGGTTCTATCGTGCCTGTTGCGCCACTTACTCAAAGCACAATGGAGACGCCGGCCGGCCCGCTCACCCTGCGCGTGTATATGGGTGAAGATTGCAAGGGGACGCTCTATCAGGATGACGGGACAAGCTACGAATTCAAACAGGGTGTGTTCCTGCGGATGGATAGCACTTGCCGGGTGGATGGCGGCGCGCTTCATGTTCATGTGGGACCGCATATGGGCAGCTATAAGGCGTGGTGGTCAAAGATAACCATCGAGGTGTATGGCCTGCCGGACCTTACAGGTCATGGCACATTTCAGGGCGGGCAAGTGAATGCGATATGGAACAGTGGGATTCATGCATGGCAGGCGACCATACCCGATGGCGGCAATGGAATGGATTTTGAGTTGGAGTAGAGATCGAGTATCGCAGCGCACTTGCTTCCAGGAGGTTAGAGCAATCGATCGTGCACTATTGAACGAGTACTTTGACCGGAAGGACCACTCGCTTCTACTTCGGCATCAGGGCCGCGCGCCGAAATTGACGGTATTTGGCAGGAGCTAAAGTGACAGAAGTGTCTATAGCGGCACTCATTGAACTTCTCGCCTTGTGTTAAATAGCTTTAGATTCAGGTACATGGGTAAGGTTATGGCGAGAGTGGGATTCATATTCGAGTGTAAGATATAGATACATAATGTAGATACAAGCTCGCGTTTCTAACAATACATTTTAATGTACCCCCGTCGAGATGGGGTTGGGAATTGGGGGCTATGGCGCGTGCGGTATCGGCGGGTTTGGTGCCGATATCGGTGACGAGTTTTCTCCCCTACGCAAGAGCCAGAGCAAAATGAAGATGGCGACCAACGCGATCGCGAAGAAAATGATTCCTCCTTTGTGATGGAACCCGCCCGTTATGTACACGCGATCGACCCGAGTCCCAAGCATCGCAATCGAAAAAATGCGCAAGCCGTTCTTAGCGATTGACAGGGGAACGGCGAGACAAATCAACAATGCCTTCCGCCAGGGCGAACGGAGAACGAGCTGAGCCAATACTATGGTCGTGACCAGCAACATCGAACTGGATCGGATGCTGCTGCATTCCTGAGCGACCTGGACCGTCAGCCCGGGAATAGTCAGTAAGACGCCATCTTGAGTTACGGGTACACCACAAGCCACAAAAAGCGCATATGCTGCCCCGGCGGACCAATGCTGCAAGAGCGTTACGACCTCGCTTAAGACGAAGTTCGGCAGCGGGACCAAAGCGAATAAGAAAAGCAAAGGAAACAAAACCAAGCGCGAGGCTCGGGAACCAAAGCAAAGTACAAATGCGCCAATCCACGACAACACAAGCGCAATCATCCTGATCGCAAGTTGCACATCGGGGGCCAACGAAGCTGACCAGGCAAGCGCAGAGAGAGCAATCAAAACCGCGATCACCAGGAACGCGGAACCTGCACGAACACTCAGGGCGAGCTTCGTCCGCAGAGATCGCCACTCAAGGAAGATCAGCGCAGCGCTGACGGGAAGAATGAGAAGAATGTACGTGAATTCATCGTTACGCAATGCCAGCGTGAAGGTGTCCGCCAAGGGACGCCACCCGACCAATAAGGTGACCGCCCATAGAAGGGCCAGACCTGCTTGATGTCTCGCCAATTTGGTCATGGAATCTTGCGCTCCTAAACCGACAGACGGATTCTACAGAAAGCAGGCACACACTGCGTTGCTCATCGTTCTTTGGCAAGTAGCGATGGGATCTTCCCTGCGAGCGAGTTCCCTTCCGGCAGTTCCCGTTGTTTCGTATCAGCCAGCTCATAGACGAGCTTTCCATCTACAACTTTAGCGAACGCCAGAACAGCGCGCTCTGCGCCGTCGCCGACAATTCGCCAGCTTTCGGCGTCCTTGACTATAGACATCTGGTTTCGCGCTCGCCACCAGCTATCAATCTCGCTTGGAAGTGCGAACCAGAGGGCTTCCCGCTTCCGCAATTCATCCAGCATACCCAGCAGATCTTTGTAGACTGACTGCGTGTTGGACTCGGTAACATAGTCGGGATGAACGATGAAACTCACTAAACCATTCTTGGCAAGAATCATCTCGACCTGGGACTTCCACAATTCGATCGAATGTTCGTTCAAGATGTGAAACAAGGTGTAATCCTGGATTGTGGTGAGCGGGAGTTCGAGGATGTCGCCGATGAAGTACGGCATCACGGTGCAGCAACCGCCCCTTTGCGGATCAAGATGTGCGACATTCGGAAACGACATATCAAAGGAAAAATCGAGATCTTTGTACCACTCCGATTTGCGGTATAGCACCGCAGATCGATATCCCTTTGCACCATACTCACGGCCGTAGTGATTGATAAGAGCAACCCGACGGAGGAACTCCTGTCTCTCATCAAACAGCCGGCCGTCATGGTTCAGATCCTGCACGCATACTTCACATCCGCGGTCGCGCAGTTGATTCAGAAACTCTTTATGGACAGCGTATCGCCCTTCGGGGACAATCTGAAAGGAAGCCTTGATCCCATAGGAGTCGTCGATGTCCATCAGCTGCGGGCAAAAATCGCGTCCCGCCTCTTCTTCCACATCGTGCGTCATTGCAACGCAGCCGTGAGCTCCGTCAGGCCAAAACCAAATGAATGGAATTCGGTCGACACCGCTGGCTCGCAGCGAAAGCAACAACAGGTTCTCGCAAATACTTTCAACGGTGGTGTCGACGGGCCATTGGGGAAATCGCTTCTGCTGCCAATTGACTGTACGAAGTCTCTGGATTTGCTTGCGTAGCCAGCGGTTCGTCAGTGGGCGGAGCCCGTAGTAGATATCCTTTAGTAATTGGTCGATTGCGCTCAACTGACTTGTGGGGTAGCGCTCAAAGCATAGACAATCGATGACTTCATCTGGATCAAACGGCAGTATGACTTCCGATCCATGCAGCTTGACGCTGGCGAGCACATCAACATTTCGAGAACTCATTCCGATCTGTTGAACAACGCTGAGATGCCGGCCGTAACACGTTGTACCGGCGCCGAAGTGAAAACGTCCGGTTTCCGCGGGCAGCCCTCCACTTATACGGAACTCGAGGAATCCCTCCGGACACCGATAGCGATCTCGCAGAGCCCGAGCGGGCGCGAGTGCGTCAGAAGTCGGCGCGTTCGGCATTGACTGACCTCCAGGGTTCACTACGCACCTTTCACAGTTCCGCTCAAGGATGCTCAAGTTCATTGTCATCATGGACAAGCTCAACTCCAAACCATTGACCAACCAGCGAATGAAAGAACTAGCCTATATGTCTATAAAGCATTCCGCCGGCCAAGGATGAGAGCGAGTCTGGCAATTTTGAAAACAGGTGGCGCATTGAGGGCAGGTAAGTCGCAACCGCGCCGCGCTCTTTGGAATTCTGGGGATAGCGAAAATAAGTGATCTGCCTGCGCGTGGTACCCAGTCGATCCTTGAACCCAATCAGGCCGTTGTTGTCGAGGTCGGTGCGGCCAAAATCGATCTGTTCGGCGCCTTCGCTCTTGCTTTCATTGATCATTTTCCAGAAAAGAAAAGGCATAGCACCGAGGTTATGATAATGCTCGTCCGAACAACCGTACTTGTAGACAACTGTTCCTTTGTGCCTGAGCGTGAAAATTGCCCCAACCGCAATTGTGCCTTTGCTCGCCACCCGGATTTCCGCGTCTGGGCTCATGTACCTAAGCAGGTTTTGAAACCAGGCTCGCGGCTGTGGCAACAATCCATGCCTCCTCCGCGTCTTCAGCATCAGCCTGTAAAAGAGATCAAGTAACTCAGGCGATGCGGCCCGCTCATAGACAAGATTCTCGCGTTCCGCGCGCCGGATTCGGCGCTGCAAGTTGTTTTTGTTGAGGTTACCGAACAGCGTTGCAGCGCTTGGCTCCAGGCTCAACGAATGCAACCAGTAAGAGCAGCTGGGAACAATCGCGGTGCCGGCAAATTTCTTGGAGTCGATGGGACGAAGCTCGATGTACTTCCATTTCTCCCGCTTGCGCTCCTCTTCAGCCCACTCGACCATCGCGGCAATGCCTTCCGCGCCCTCGACGAGCGGATCGCAATGATCTGCGAACGGCAGCGACACCAGCCGCCTTCCAGTGATCCAACTTTCCACCTCGCAAAAGACGATCCCGCTGTCAATGGGATCCGAAAGCGCAGCGGTGGTTACGCCCCTGGGTCGGTATTCATATGTTGTTGCCAGCGCCTTCAACCATCCTGGGTGATGGAAAACAGACCCGAGCGGAGAGCGATTCACGAGTTCCAACCAACTCTGATCAGCCGTCGGATCGAAGTACCTGATACTCATCTAGCTTTCCAAATTCCAAAGCGACTTCACAGTCCTCACAAGCCTCGACGAAATGCATCTCCCGAATGCCTTGGAAGCCACTTCGGTTTTAGGGTCTGCAGAAAGCTTCGCAGGCAGGCTCACCTGCTGATGTAACCCCATTCCTCGTTCAAATCGTGGTTCAATCCGGGCGATTTTAGGGCGCGTGTCAATTCTCTGTCAGCTCTCGCATGTTTACCTGTCTACGAGTTCCAAGTAAATGTGCTTCTTGGAATCCCAGCTGTTCTTTGCGGCAAACTGAGCGCCTGCGACCCGAAGCTGATCTCGTCGCGTTGCGTTTTCCCAAAGTGAAAGTATCTTTGCCGCCAAGTCTTTCGCGTTATCTGGCTCGAAGAATTCGACAAGTTCGTTCGAAAAGTAGAGCTGATCGATCTTGGTCCGTGGGACGACAACTGCGATGCCCATAGCCATGAACTCAAGGATCTTTGTGCTAAAGGCCTCATTCCCGAATGCGCTGGCGCGTTTCGGCACAACACCAAGGTCCACGGACGACATTATTCTTGCCACCTCTTCAGACGGCATAAACCCCGTCAGCGATACGGACTCCTCCAGATCCAGTCGGTGAATGAGATCTCTTAGCCTCTCACGCTCTGGACCGTCTCCAACAATCAGCAGCTTTATCAGCGGAATCCTGTCGCGCAGGAGGTTGACCGCCTCGATTGCCAAATCAAGGCCTTGATGCCAGTTCAAAGTACCCGGATAGCACAATACGAACCCAGGGCCTTTCCTTTCTGCAGACTGGCCGCCTGAAAAGATCGTCGTGTCGGGATAATTGAGAATCGTGGTGCATTTCTCTGCGCGCACAGATCGTTCAATGAGCCGCTCTCTCCAGAGATCATTGGATATGATGACATGATCGGAATATGCAATGGAAAGACGTTCCAAGAGAACTAGGAACCTAATGACTGGCGATTTCATGCTGACACCGAACTTGCTTGCATAAAACTCCGGGACTAAGTCGTGAATGTCCAATATTACTTTTGCCCCGAGAAGCCGTGGAATGGCAGTTGCAAAAACCTCAAAGTCCGGCACAGAGTGGACATGGATCACATCGTAAGGCGTTCGCAAGTGCTCCCGAGTAACGACCCAAGCGGATCTGAAGAAGAACCCTGCAAGCTTGAGAAGATAACTCAGTGGTCCCGTCTCGTTGATGACCCGCTTCTGTACTCGGAGGATACGCACTCCGCGAAGCAACCCAACTGGTGGCTGCTCTTCGCGTGCGAGCACAATTGCATCAACGGTGTGCCCCCTTTGCACCAATGCCTCTGCATACCGCCTGACCCTGTTGTCAGCACTATAAAACGTATATGCGATCATGCACGCCTTCATTGGCTTCCTCGAACAGTCATCCATCTAATTAGGCACTCTTTCCCTTGCGGCCGCTTCAGGGTGCATCCTCACTCAAAACAAACGCTGAACCGCCAATCGTTCT